>Ga0335084_10005998_pt1 | contig 12051 bp, 13 predicted proteins | sample Lox_Sample_44_FD_206721 | JGI IMG/M metagenome (GOLD analysis project Ga0335084, IMG submission 206721) | Soil microbial communities from Loxahatchee National Wildlife Refuge, Florida, United States - Lox_Sample_4.4 | ecosystem: Environmental > Terrestrial > Soil > Wetlands | place: USA...
TTCCGATGCATTACTCACCCGTTCGCCGCTCGCCGCCAGGTTGCCCCGCGCTGCCGCTCGACTTGCATGTGTAAAGCATTCCGCCAGCGTTCAATCTGAGCCAGGATCAAACTCTTCAGTTCAATCCAGTTAAATCACTCAATTCGAATCACTTGGATCCAAAGTGAGCCACTGCTTGATGCCTATAACTTCGCACCCAACAGCACCCACCTCTATCGGCTGTAACTTTTTAAAGAGCAGCGCTTTCCAACCCCAATGCACGAAGGCCTCGCGGCCTGCTGCATGCGGCTTTTCGCTTCGGAAAGCGGAATCAATAATTATACGCGGTTTCGCCGCGCAGGGTCAACAATCGAGCGGGCTGGACTTCAGGCCGCCTTGCGCAGGGTGACCCGGGCGAACTTGCGCTTGCCCACCTGCAGCACGTAGGTGGCGCCGGCGGCGAGTTTCAACCCCTTGTCGCTCACCTTCTCGCCGTCCACCTTCACGCCTCCCTGCTCGATCATGCGCTGGGCGTCCGACGCGGACGAGCACACGCCCGACGATTTCAGGACCTGGACGATCGAGGCGGCCTCCGAGCCCACGTCGATCACCTGCTCCTCGAGGTCCTCGGGGATGCCGCCGTGCCTGAAGCGCGACTCGAAATCCCCGAGCGCGGCCTCGGCGGCGCGCCGGTCGTGGAAGCGTTCCACGATCTCCTGGGCGAGCCGCACCTTCACGTCGCGGGGATTGGCGCCGGCTGCGATCTCGCCCTTCCACTTCGCGATCGTCGGCAGCGGCACGAAGGAGAGCAGCTCGAAGTAGCGCCACATCATCTCGTCGGAGATCGACATGAGCTTGCCGAACATCTCGTTGGGCTCGTCGGTGATGCCGACGTAGTTGCCGAGCGACTTCGACATCTTGTTCACGCCGTCGATGCCCTCGAGCAGCGGCATGGTGATGATCACCTGCGGCTCCTGCCCGTATTGCTTCTGCAGCTCGCGGCCCACCAGCAGGTTGAACTTCTGGTCGGTGCCGCCGAGCTCGACGTCGGCCTTCATCGCGACGGAGTCGTAGCCCTGCATGAGCGGGTAGAGGAGCTCATGCACGGAGATCGGGCGCTGCTCGGCGAAGCGCTTGGCGAAGTCGTCGCGCTCGAGCAGTCGCGCCACGGTGTAGTGGCCCGCGAGCCTCACCATGCCCGCGGCCCCCAGCTGGTCGCTCCAGGTGGAGTTGAACATGATCTCGGTCTTCCTCTCGTCGAGGACCTTGAAGACCTGCTTCTTGTACGTCTCGGCGTTCTGCGCGATCTGCTCGGGCGTGAGCGGCGGGCGCGTGGCGTTGCGCCCGCTCGGGTCGCCGATCATGCCGGTGAAGTCGCCGATCAGGAACATGACGTGGTGCCCCATGTCCTGGAACTGGCGCATCTTGTTGAGCACGACCGTGTGGCCCAGGTGCAGGTCCGGCGCCGTGGGATCGAAGCCGGCCTTCACGCGCAAGGGCTTGCCGCGCGCGAGCTTTCGCGCCAGGTCATCCTCCAGGATGACTTCGTCCGCTCCCCGTCGAATCTGGTCTAGATCTTGCTCCTGACCCATTGATTTGATTCCACTTTTGAGGGCCGTTGCGGCCCGATTCTGATATGCTTTGTCGGTCTTTTCAGGCAGGGCCGGCGTGGACGTTCAAAAACGCGACATTCTAGCGCAGGGGCAGCGCGGCTTCGGCCTCGCGAGGGCTCTTTTCGTCGCGATCGCCGGCATTTTCGTGTCGGCCATGACGGTGTTGACCGCTTTCGGCATCGCGCCGGGCACGGCGCCTTCCGATTCCGAGGCCACCCTCGTTCGCGAGGCGCTCGCGGTCGCCGAACCGGCGCCGGCGCAGGAACCCCCGCCGCGCTACGTGACGCAGGAGCGCGTGCTGCGCGGCGACACCGTGGCCGCGATCTTCGATCGCCTCGGCATCTCCGATGCCCGGGCGCTCGAATGGCTCAAATCCGACGCCAATGGCCGGCTCATCTTCCGCCAGCTCGTGCCGGGCCGCATGCTGCAGGCCGAGACCGGGCCGGCGGGCGAGCTGCTCGCGCTGCGCTATTTCATGGGTCCGGCCACGCTCGTCGAGGTCCAGCGCAATGGCGAAGCGTGGAGCGCGCGCAAGCGCGCCGTGGCCGACGCGCCGCGTCTCGTCTACAAGACGACCGTCATCAACTCGTCGCTCTTCGCGGCGACGGACGCCGCGGGGATTCCCGACGCGATCGCGATGCAGCTCGCGCGCGTGTTCGGCACCGACATCGACTTCCATACCGACCTTCGCAAGGGCGACCGCATCGCCGTCGTCTACGAGATGATCTACGAGTCGGGCGAGCTCGTCGCCCCGGGACGCATCGTCGCGGCGCGCCTGGTGAACGATGGGCACGCCTACGACGCGGTCCTCTTCCACGACGAGGACGGCGTCGACAGCTACTACTCGCTGGATGGCTCCAGCCGCGCGAAGGCGTTCCTGCGATCTCCCGTGGAGTTCTCCCGCGTGAGCTCCGGCTTCGGCTCGCGCTTCCATCCCATCTTCAAGAACTGGCGTGCGCACACCGGCGTGGACTTCGCGGCGCCCAAGGGCACACGCGTGCTCGCCTCGGCCGACGGCACCGTCGTTTCCGCCGGATGGCGCGGCGGTTACGGTAACGCGATCGAGCTGCGGCATGGCGGCGGCATCACCACGCTGTACGGGCACCTGTCCGGCTTTGCATCGGGCATCCACGCCGGCGCGCGCGTCCACCAGGGCGAGCCGATCGGATTCGTGGGAGCCACGGGTTGGGCGACCGGCCCGCACCTGCACTACGAATTCCGGGTCGCGGGCATCTACCAGGATCCGCTGCGCGTGGCGCTGCCGAAGGCCGATCCCGTCGCGGCGGCGCTGCGGCCGCAGTTCGAGCGCGTCGCCGCCGACGCCCGCGCCACCATCGACCTCGTCGCCAGCTCCACGCCGGCTCGCTTCGAGTAGGATGGCCGCGCTCTTCGCAGGCCTCATGTCGGGCACCAGCCTCGACGGCGCCGACGCGGCGCTCGTGGACTTCTCGGGCGCCACGCCGCGCACGCTCGCCTTCGCCTCCGTCCCCTTTCCCGACGCGCTGCGCGAGGAGCTCCTCTCGCTCTCGTCGCCGGGCCAGGATTCGCTCGAGCTCGCCGGCCGCGTGAGCCTCGAGCTCGCCGATCTCTACGCCCGGGCCATCGAAGCGGTGATCGCCGGCGCCGGTGTGCAGCGGCGGGAGATCGTGGCCATCGGCTGCCACGGGCAGACCGTGCGTCACCGGCCCGACCTGGGCTTCACGATCCAGCTGAACGATCCCGCGCGCCTCGCCGAGCGCGTGCGCATCGATGTCGTCGCCGATTTCCGGCGGCGCGACATGGCGGCCGGTGGACAGGGCGCCCCGCTCGTCCCCGCGTTCCACGAGGCCGTGTTCCGCCACGCGGCCAAGTCGCGCGCGGTGGTGAACATCGGAGGCATCAGCAACGTGACCTGGCTGCCGCCCGGGCGAAGGACCGTGGGCTTCGACTGCGGCCCGGGCAACGTCCTGCTCGACGGTTGGGCGAAGCGCCACCTGGGATCGCGCTACGACGAGGATGGCCGATGGGCCGCCGGCGGGCATACCGATGCGGCCCTGCTCGCACGCCTGCTCGAGGAGCCGTTCCTCGCGGCGGCGCCTCCGAAGAGCACGGGCCGCGAGCTCTTCCGCCTGGAGTGGCTGGAGGAGCGCCTGCCGAGCGACTACGCCCCGGCCGACATCCAGGCCACGCTCACCGACTTCACCGCGCACGCCATCGTGGATTCCATCGAGCGGTTCTGCGGCTCGGCCGACGAGATCTACCTCGCGGGCGGCGGCGCGCGCAATCCCGCGTTGGTGGGCCGCATCGAGGCCCTCGCCCGCGGGCGCCCCGTGGAACCCACGGACGCGCTGGGCGTGCCCACGGCGCACGTCGAGTCGATGGCGTTCGCCTGGCTCGCGATGAAGTGCGTGCGGCGCGAGCCGATCGACCTGACGGCAGCGACCGGCGCCCGCGAGCCGCGCATCCTGGGCGCGATCTACGCGGCATGAAAATGCGAAGGGGAGCCTGGGCTCCCCTTCGATGCCCTGCTGAACGCCCGGTCAGGCGGAGAAGGAAGATCCGCAGCCGCAGGTGGACGTTGCGTTCGGGTTCTTGATCACGAACTGCGCGCCCTCCAGGCCTTCGGTGTAGTCGATCTCGGCGCCGATCAGGTACTGGTAGCTCATCGGGTCGATCAGCAGGCTCACCCCGTTCTTCTGCATGACCGTGTCGTCCTCGTTGGTCACCTCGTCGAACGTGAAGCCGTACTGCAGGCCCGAGCAGCCGCCGCCCGTGACGAACACGCGCAGCTTCAGGTCGTTGTTGCCTTCCTCCTCGATCAGGGCCTTCACCTTGTTGGCGGCGTTCTCGGTGAAGACGAGCGGATCGGGCATCGTGGCGGACATGTCGTTCATGGTTTCTCCGTTGCGCGGCTCAGTCGGAATTGCCCGTGGCGGGCTTCAGTTCGACGACCTTGTCGCTTTTCTGGGGGTTCTCATATATCAACTGGCCCATCACGATCGCCCCGACGTGCACCTCGATGGACTTGTACGAGACGTTTCCTGTGACCCGCGCCTTGGGCAGGAGTTCGACATACTCCGCAGCCCGGACCGGACCCGCGACGGTGCCGTTGACGACCACATGGGCTACATCGATGTCGCCCTCGACTTTTGCAAGCTCCGAGATCACCAAAGTGCCGGGTTTATTTCCGGTCGCCTTGACGTTGCCTTTCACGTGGCCGTCGATGCGAAGGCCCCCGGTGAAGGCGATGTCGCCCTCGATGACGGTGCCCGCGCCGATGAGGCTGTCGATCGGACTGGGCTTGTTCGACTTGCCGAACATGGCGTCTCCTTCCTTACAGCTGGCTGATCGTACGTGACAGTTTAACCTGTCCCCCGGGCATCGCCAAAACGCGGATATCCGCGCTTTTGAGGGTCGTGCCCTCGGGAATGGCGAAGCGGCCCTCCACCTTCTGGTAGAAGCGGAACTCGACGGCGCCCGCCGCGTCGCCGGCGGCGGCGTCGGGGAAGGTGAGCGTGGTCATCGCCCCGTCCTTGGCGACGTGCGCCACGACCTGCACCTTGCCCTTGAAGTCCTGCTTGCGCTGGCCGCCCTGCGTGAGGAGCATGCGGTAGCGGTATTCGTTGGGCTTGCCGTCGCGCTCGACCTTGAGGTTCGAGACGCCGATGCCCTCCGGGATGGCGCCCGAGGACATGATGTTGCGCAGGAACGCGAGGTCCTCCTTGAGCGCGGAGTTCTCGTCCTGGAGCTGGGCGACGGTTCGCGCGAGCTCGCCTTGCGCCGCGCGCTCGATCTGCAGCTGCCGGTCGCGCTCGACGAGGGAGGCCTTGGCGGCGTCCAGGTCCTGGCGCATCACGCGGTCCTGCTCCGTCAACTGCGTGATGCGCGCGCGCACGTCCTCGATGTCCGAGCCCGTGATGCGATAGCTGTTCTGCACCACCCACCAAACGACCGCCGCGACGACCGCCATCATCAGCACGTTCACCAGCCAGCGCCAGTACCACGCGAGCTGCGAACGGATCGCCATCCGCGAGTTGCCAATGCCGAAGTTGCTGCGGATCCGCCGGCCGATGCCGCGCATCTAGGGCACCACCGCGATCTGCCCGAGGGCGCGGGATTCGGGAAACCCGAACATCAGGTTCATGTTCTGCACCGCCTGGCCCGCGGCGCCCTTCACGAGGTTGTCCTCGACGGCGAGCACCACCAGCGTCTGCGCGTCGAGCGGCCGGTGCAGGGCGATGCGGCACTGGTTCGTGCCGCGCACCCAACGCGTTTCCGGCTGCGTGCCGGGCGGAAGCACGTCGACGAAGGGCTCCTTCGCGTAGCGCTTCTCGAAGAGCGCCTGGAAATCGGTATCCGAAGTGATCCGCGCGTAGACCGTGGCGAGGATGCCGCGCACCATCGGCACCAGGTGCGGCACGAAGGTGAGCCCGAGCTTGCGGCCCGACGTGCCTTCGAGGCTCGCGAGGCTCTCCACGATCTCGGGATGATGGCGGTGGCCCTTGACCGCGTACGCCTTGAAGTTGTCGGCGGCCTCCGCGTAGAGGAGCTCGACCTCCGCCTTGCGGCCCGCGCCGCTCACGCCCGACTTGCTGTCGGCGATGAGGTGCGCGTGGTCCACGTGGTCGGTCTCGACGAGCGGAAGGAGCGCGAGCTGGACCGCCGTGGCGTAGCAGCCGGGATTGGCCACCAGGCGCGCCTTGCGGATGCGCTCGCGGTTGGCCTCGGGAAGACCGTACACGGCCTCGGCGACGAGCTCCGGCGAGACATGCTTCACCTTGTACCACTTCTCCCACGTGGCGATGTCCTTCAGGCGAAAGTCGGCGGAGAAATCGACGATGCGCGCGCCCGAATCGAGCAGCGCGCGCGCCTGGCCCATGGCTACGCCGTTGGGCGTCGCGAAGAACACGCAGTCGCAGCCCTTCAGCGGCGCCGTGGCCGGATCGCTGAAGGCGAGGTCGTAGTGGCCGCGCAGCGACGGGAAATGGTCGGCGACCTTGACGCCGGCCTCCGCACGCGACGTGATCGCGGCCACCTCCACGTCCGGGTGGCCGGCGAGCAGGCGCAGGAGCTCCACGCCCGTGTATCCGGTACCGCCGACGACGCCTACCTTGATCATCCGCTCGTTGCCTCCCGATGAGCCCCGCGTGATTCGCGCCCCGCGAAAACGACAAAGCCGCTTGGCGGCGGCTTTGTGCGAACTCGCGTTCCCGCCTCTAGCGTTTCGAGAATTGCTTGCGGCGACGGGCCTTGTGCAGGCCGACCTTCTTGCGCTCGACCTCGCGCGCGTCGCGCGTGACGAGCCCCGCCTTCGAGAGGGTGGGCTTGAGCGTGGGGTCGTATTCGATGAGCGCGCGGGTGATGCCGTGGCGCACCGCGCCGGCCTGGCCGGACTCGCCGCCGCCGAACACGTTCACCGTGATGTCGAACGTCTGCGCGTGGTTGGTGAGCTCGAGGGGCTGGCGCACGATCATGCGCCCGGTCTCGCGCGAGAAGAACACGTCCAGCGGCTTCTCGTTCACCGTGATCACGCCCTTGCCGGGCTTGATGAAGACACGCGCCACGGCGTTCTTGCGGCGGCCCGTTCCATAGTTGTACTTGCCGATCATCGCGACTCCTTAGATCTCGAGGTTCTTGGGCTGCTGCGAGGAATGCGGGTGCGAGGGGCCCGCGTAGATCTTGAGCTTCTTGATCATCGCGTAGCCCAGGCGCCCCTTGGGCAGCATGCCCTTCACCGCGAGCTTGAGCACCCGGTCGGGGTGGCGCTGCTGGAGCTTGGTGAAGTTGGTTTCGTAGATTCCGCCCGGGTACGTCGAGTGGCGATAGTACTTCTTGTCCGTGGCCTTGGCGCCCGTGACGCGCAGCTTCTCCACGTTCACCACGACGATGTAGTCGCCGGTGTCGACGTGCGGGGTGAACTCGGGCTTGTGCTTGCCGCGCAGCCGCCGCGAGACTTCCGCAGCGAGGCGGCCGAGAACCTTGTCGGTCGCGTCGACGACGAACCAGTCGCGACGGACCTCTTCCGGCTTGGCCGAGAAGGTCTTCATGGAAAACGTCCTTTCATTCGCGACCCTGGGTGCCTCCGCGCGTGGCTCCTGATTGCCCGCTACCGCGCCGGAGATACTTTTAGCCGCTTTGTTTTGGATGACTGCAGAACTGGAAATTATATGGAAATCAGAAGTTTGTGTCAAACCCCGGGTGGGCTAGAATGCCCCGGTGTCCCCCTTGCCCACGGCCCCACCCCGTTTCGAGCTCACCGCCCGCGCCGTGGCGATCGCCCTGCTTGCCCTGGGCTGCTTCTTCGTCCTGCAGGCGTTCCTGGGGGCCATCATCTTCGCGGTCATCCTGTGCTTCTCGACGTGGCCGATCTTCGTGAAGGTGCGCGAGCGGCTGGGAGGGCGTTCCTGGCTCGCCGCGCTCGCGATGGTGCTCGCGCTGCTGCTCGCCATTGCCGTGCCGGTCGCGCTCTCGGCGCAGGCGCTGGTGACCCACTCGGCCGATGCGGTCGAGTTCGTGCGCGGGATGCTGGAGCGCAAGTCGACGATCGAGCTTCCGGCATTCGTGCGCGGCATTCCCATGGTCGGTCCGTGGATCGACGACTACTTCCGCATGCTCATGCAGGGCGGCACGGAGCTCGTTGCGCTACTGCGCCACTTCGCCGAGCCGATGAAGGGCTTCATGATCGCCATCGGGGGCGGAATCGGCGCGGGCCTCGCCCAGGTCCTGCTCGCCATCTTCGTCTCGTACTTCCTCTATCGCGACGGCGACAGCGCGCGCGCCATGTTCCTCGAAGGCGTGCACCGCCTTGCCGGGCGCGAGCGGGGGGGCGTGCTGATAGCCACGGCCATGAGCGCCGTGCGCGGCGTGGTCTACGGCCTCATCGGCACGGCGGTCGTGCAGGCCGCCGTCGCATTCATCGGGTTCGCGATCGCCGGCGTGCCGGGCGCCTTCCTGCTGGCCGCGCTCACGTTCGTGGTGTCGCTCGTGCCCCTGGGCCCTCCGCTCATCTGGGGCGGGGCGGCGGCATGGCTCTACTTCCAGGGCGAGACCGGCTGGTCGATCTTCATGGTGATCTACGGCATCGCGGTGATCAGCTCCGTGGACAACGTGGTGAAGCCGATCCTCATGAGCCGCGCGGGCAACCTCTCCATGCTCATCGTGGTGCTTGGCGTGTTCGGCGGGGCCCTCGCCTTCGGCTTCGTGGGACTCTTCATCGGCCCCGCGCTGCTGGCGGTCGCCGCGAGCCTGGTCAAGGCGTGGATCGGAACGCCTGCCCCGGGCCCGGTGCAGGCGACGAACCCATGAAGGCGCGCGTAAAGCTCGTGGAAGGCATCACGTTCGTCGCGGAGAGCGGCAGCGGCCACGCCGTGGTGGTGGATGCGTCGCCGGACGTCGGCGGGCGCAATCTCGGCGCGCGGCCCATGGAGCTCGTCCTGATGGGTGCCGGCGCGTGCAGCGCGGTGGACGTGGTCCACATCCTGCGCAAGGCGCGGCAGCCGATCGCAGATTGCTTCGTGGAGCTCGAGGCCGATCGCGCCGCCGAGGACCCGAAGGTGTTCACGCACATCCGCATGCACTTCGTCGTCACGGGCAAGGGCCTCGCCGCCACGCAGGTGGAGCGGGCGATCAAGCTCTCGAAGGAGAAGTACTGCTCGGCGACGATCATGCTGCGCGCGAGCTGCGAGATCAGCGTGGACTACGAGATCCGCGAAGCCTGACTAGATCCGGAAGGCGGTGCGCGTCATCACGCGCGATGCGGCGCGCATCGCGGACTTGATCGCCTGCGGGAGCGGCGCGGCGCCGAGCGCGCGGCCCGTGGCGCCGTGGCGGATCTCGTCCTGTCGCATCTGCTCGACGATGTCGCGGCTCGCGCGGTCGTCCGCGGGCAACCGCTCCAGGTGGCCGTGGAGATGGCGCTCGACCTGCGCCTCCGTCTCCTCGAGGAACGCCATGCTCCAGCGGTCGCCCGCGAGGCCCGAGGCGAGGCCCAGCGCGAACGAGCCCGCGTACCAGAGCGGGTCGAGCACGCTCGGGCGCGCGTCGAGGTCGGCGAGGCGCGCACGGCACCACGCGAGATGGTCGCGTTCCTCCGCGGCCGCATGCTCGAGCGCCTCGCGAATGCGCTCCTCGCGCGCGACGAGCGCTTGCCCGCTATAGAGCGCCTGCGCGCACACCTCGCCCGTGTGGTTCACGCGCATGAGCCCCGCCGACAAGTCGCGATCCGCCGCCGACGCGGGGACGGAGCGCTCGCCCGCGGGCAGCGGCCGCGCCGCGTGGATCGAGTGCGACAGCGTGCGCAGCGCCTCGTCGGCGGCGACGAGCAGCGAGTCGAGCGGCGAGCGGCCGCGAAATGGCATTGGGGTCATGGAAAGAAAAAGGGCGCGGCATCAAGCCGCGCCCCTGTTCGGCCTTCGATCGTCGGGGACGATCAGAAGATGTGACGCAGGCCCAGCGAGAAGCCCGTGAGGTCCTGGCCCGCGGAGTTGAGCGTCAGCGTATTGGCGCCCCAGTTGCAGGTGCCCGCGTCCTTGTTGTCGATCTTCACGTATTGCGCGAGGAAGAACGTGCGCTTCGTGAAGTTATATTGCCAGCCGAGAGCATCCACGTGGCACGCCGGCTGCGTGGTGGCCGACGTAAGTTCGCCATCCTTCGCATCCTGGTGCTGGTAGCTCAGCTGGTTGTTGCCGATGGTCCAGACCACGTTGGCGAGCCACGCCTTCTGCTTCGTGTAGCCCGTCGTGCCCGACGCAGCGGTGCGCTTGTTCTCGTCGTAAGCGGCGCCGATCTGGATCGGGCCGAACTTGAACGTGCCGAACACGGCATTGGCCGTCTGCTTGGGCAGGATCGGCGTGCCGAAGCTCGTGTCCTTCAGCTCGTGGTAGGCATAGCCCACGTACACCGGACCGCCGGTCCACGTGAGGCTGGCGCCGTTGCTGCCCGGGTTCACGCAGCCCGAAGCCGTCGGCGCAGAGCAGCGGCCTTCGTTGGCCGAGTAGCTCAGGCGAAGGGCGAAGCCGGCCATCGTGGGCGACCAGTACTGGACGACGTTCTGGTCGCGACGGTCGAACTGGGCTTGCACGTTGCGCACGCCCGAGCCGCTCAGCGCGGCGGTGATGCCGCCCAGCGTGAGGTCACCGTACGGGTCCACGGCGATCGTGGTCGTCTTGTACGGGGTGTCCCAACGGCCCATCAGGATGGAGCCCCAGTTGCCTTGCAGGCCCACGGCGCTGTTACGGCCGGCGAACGTCGAATCGTTCTGGTCCGGTTTGAACGCGGTCTCCAACTGGAAGAACGCTTTCAGCCCACCTCCCAGGTCTTCCGTGCCACGCACACCCAGCAGCGAGGCCTGGTCGGACACGCGGTTGCGGCGCTCGACGTCGGCTGCGCCCGAGGGGCTATTCGTCGCCTGAACAGACTCGTACGTCGCGTACACGCGGCCATACAGTGTGACCGGGTTCGCAGTCTGCGCCATGACGGCAGGCGCACCGCAAGCGCCAAGCACCGCCAGAGCGATCAGCTTCTTGTTCATCAGGAATCTCCTTTGTTGAAGTGAGGCCGTGATTGCTTATTGCGATTTCTTTGGGAACCTCGCGGGACTCTGTGACGCCCCGATTGTTGGAACTTCCCCGAATCCTTTTTTGAGAAGTCCCCGGCATGATGCCAAACCCCGGGCGCTGACTCAAGCTGTTTTTCGCCTTTCATGCAACAAACGGATGGGGTTGTTGCTCGCTCGCAACACCCCTTCAGGGGCCGAAAAACAGCCTGGAGAGCTCCTTTCCGGGGTCGTCCGCCGCCATGAAGGCGCTACCCACTAAGTATGCGCTTACTCCGGCCTGCGAGAGGCGCGCGACGTCCCGCGGCTCCCCAATCCCGCTTTCGGTCACGACGATGCGGCCGGGAGGGACCCGCGCGAGCAGGTCAAGGGTGGTCTCGAGGCGCGTCTCGAAGGTCCTCAGGTCGCGGTTGTTGATCCCGATGAGGGGCGTGCGCAAGCGCAGGGCGCGTTCCAGCTGGCCGCCATCGTGGCATTCCACCAGCACGTCCAGGCCGATGCCCAGCGCTTCCTGCTCGAGGGCAAGCAGGTCCGCGTCCGGCACGGCATCCACGATGAGCAGGATGCAGTCGGCGCCCCACGAGCGCGCCTCGTGCACCTGGTACGCGTCGACTATGAAGTCCTTGCGCAGCACGGGCAGCCGGCAGGCTCCGCGGGCCGCTTCCAGGTCCTCGCGCGAGCCGCCGAAGAACTCGCGATCGGTGAGCACCGAAAGGCAGGCCGCGCCGTTCGCCTCGTAGGAGGCCGCGATCCGGGCCGGGTCGAAATCCGCGCGGATGAGCCCCCGGCTGGGGCTCGCGCGCTTGATCTCGGCGATGACCGCGGGCTTTCCGGCGGCCGCCTTCGCACGCAGCGCCGCGGCGAAGCCGCGCGGCGGATCAGCGCGGGCGGCCCGTTCGCGCACCTGCTCGAGCGGGACGAGGGCCC
>Ga0335084_10006000_pt1 | contig 12050 bp, 13 predicted proteins | sample Lox_Sample_44_FD_206721 | JGI IMG/M metagenome (GOLD analysis project Ga0335084, IMG submission 206721) | Soil microbial communities from Loxahatchee National Wildlife Refuge, Florida, United States - Lox_Sample_4.4 | ecosystem: Environmental > Terrestrial > Soil > Wetlands | place: USA...
TCGAGGCTTTGGATCTGCGACGCGGAAAGCGTTCCGGTGAGATCGGTGACGCGCGCCTTGAGCGGCGGCACCGGCACTTCGCCGCGTGCAGGCGCGATGGCGAGCAAGGCCGCCAATGCCAACCACCCCGCGAGCAGGATGCGGCGCATCGTAATACTGCGTTCGCGCCTACTTTGCCGCAGGCTTGCTGAAATCGACCTTGGGCGGCACGGCGATCGTCTTTTCATTCTCGACCGTGAAATTGGCCTTGGCCTTGTAGCCGAACAACATCGCAGTGAGGTTGGTGGGGAACTGGCGCGCGAGGACGTTGTATTCCTGCACCGCCTTGATATAGCGGCCGCGCGCCACGGCAATGCGGTTTTCCGCGCCGGCAAGCTCGACGCGCAGCTCGCCGAACTCCTTGGTCGCGGTAAGTTGCGGATAATTCTCGGCCACCGCCAGCAGGCGCGACAGCGCGCCGCTCATCTGCGCCTGGGCCGCCTGGAACTTCGCAAACGCCTCGGGATCGTTGACCAGTTCCGGCGTCGCCTTGATCGAGGCGACCGATGCGCGCGCGTTGGTGAGCTCCACCAGCGTGCTCTTCTCGAAGTCGGCCGCTCCCTGCACGGTGGCGACGAGGTTGGGGATCAGATCCGCGCGCCGCTGGTAGTTGTTCAGCACCTCCGACCACGCCGCCTTGACGGCCTCGTCGAGGCGCTGAAAGTCGTTATAGCCGCAGCCGGTCAGCGAAACGGCGGCGAGGAGGGCGATGAGCAGCTTGCGCATGGTCGGGGGCTCCTTGGCAGGATCTTGTGGCTGCAATGTGGGGCACCGGCAAACGCATTGCAAGGGGGCGGTCCCTCTTACTTACAATGTCCGCCGTGCCCAAGGTCGCCTTTGTCACCGGTGCCACCGGCTTCGTCGGCTTGAATCTGGTCGAGAAGTTGCTCGAGCGGGGCTGGCGCGTGATCGCGCTGCACCGCGCGGGCTCGAACCTGAAGTACCTTGGCCGCATGCGCGCGGAGCGCGCGGTCGGCGACGTCACGGACGCGGATTCACTGCTGCGCACGCTGCCGGAGGCCGTGGACGCCGTGTTCCACGTCGCCGGCGACACGGGGCTCTGGTCGCGCAACAACGTGCAGCAGGACCGCGTCAACATCGAGGGCACGCGCAATGCGGTGACCGCGGCGCTCGCGAGAGGCGCACGCCGCTTCGTGCATACCTCGAGCATTTCCGCGTATGGCATGCAGCAGGGCCGCATCGACGAGCGCTCGCCGCAGCTCGGCGGCAGTTCCCCGGTCAACTATCAGCGCTCGAAGTTCCTTGCCGAGGGGGAAGTGCGCGCCGCCATCGCGCGCGGCCTGGACGCGGTCATCCTCAATCCCGCCGGCATCCTCGGTGCCTACGACACGCACAACTACGCGCGCCTGGTGACGCTGGTGACCGCGGGAAAGCTCCCCGGCGTGCCGCCCGGCTCGCTTTCGTTCTGCCACGTGCGCGAGGTCGCCCACGCGCACATCGCCGCCGTCGAGCATGGCCGCAAGGGCGAGAACTATCTGCTCGGCGGCGCGGACGCGAGCCTGCTGGAGTTGGTGCGTGAGATCGGCGCTGCCACTGGCAAGCCGGTGCCTGCCCGCCCGACGCCGGCCTGGCTACTGCGCGCGCTCGGGTTCATCGGCGGGGCAGCGTCTTGCTTCACGGGCCGCCAGCCCACGATCACGCCGGAGGCGGCGCGCATGGTGACGCGCGACGTATCCTGCGACAGCACCAAGGCGATGCGCGAGCTGAGGTTTCGCGCCGTGCCGTTGCGCGAGATGGTCCGCGATTGCGTGGCGTGGCTCGCCGCCGAGGGGCTGTTGCCCGGAGTACAATCGGCGCGCCACAGCGATAAGTAACCAATCGGTTCACTCCAGGGAGACAAGAACCATGCGACCGTTCCGCAGCATTCTGCTCGCCGCCGCACTCGCGGCGCTCGCCAGCGCCGCCTCCGCGCAGAACTTCCCGAACAAGCCGATCCGCATCATCGTGCCCTATGCGGCCGGCGGCACCTCCGACATCCTCGCGCGCCAGATCGGCCCGAAGCTTACCGAGGCCTGGGGCCAGCCCGTGATCGTGGAGAACAAGCCCGGTGCAAACGGCAACGTCGGCGCCGACTTCGTCGCCAAGAGCGCGCCCGACGGTTACACGCTGTTGCTCACCGACCTGGGCGGCCTGGTGATCAGCCCCAGCGTGTATCCGAAGCTGCCCTTCGATCCGTCCAAGGACTTCTCCCCGGTGGTGATGGTGTCCTACTCGCCGCACGTGCTCGCGGTGCACCCGGCAGTTGCCGCAAAGGACGTCAAGGAGCTCATCGCGCTGGCGAAGGTGAACCCGGGCAAGCTCAACTTCGCGGTTTCAGGTATCGGCGGAGCGCCGCAGCTCGCCGGCATCGAGTTTGCGCAGCGCACCGGCGTGAATTGGACCTACATTCCCTATAAGGGCGGCTCCGACGCTGTAACCGCCGTGGTCGCCGGCCAGGCCGACGTGCTGTTCAACGGCATGCTTGCGACCTGGCCCTCGGTCACCGGCGGCAAGCTGCGCGCGCTCGCGATCTCGAGCGCCCAGCGCGTGCCCTCTGCGCCGGACACTCCGACCGTGGCGGAGAACGGCCTGACCGGCTTCGAGACAGGGTCCTTCCAGGGCGTGATCGGTCCGCTGGGTATCCCCCGCGAAACCGTAGGGAAACTGAACGCCGAGCTCACCAAGGCGCTCAACGCCGCCGACATGAAGGAGCGCTTCGCCAAGCAAGGCACCGAGGTGCGCACCGGGACGCCGGAGAGCCTCGGCGCCTGGATGAAGGCGGAGCAGGCGCGCTGGGCGAAGGTGGTGAAGGAGTCCGGGGTCAAGTTCGAATGATGCTCGATCTGCCGCAAAATGCGTTCAAGCGAGCGCTGAAGGCGGGGCAGGCGCAGATCGGGCTGTGGTCGAGCCTGTCGTCGAACTACTCGGTCGAGGTGATCGCCGGTGCGGGCTTCGACTGGATCCTGCTCGACATGGAGCACTCGCCGAACGACCTGGAGTCGCTGCTCGCGCAGCTGCAGGCGGCGGCGCCGTATCCGACCCACCCGGTCGTGCGCGTGCCGTGGAACGACATGGTGACGATCAAGCGCGTGCTGGACGCCGGCGCGCAGTCGCTGCTCATTCCCTACGTGCAGAATTCAGCAGAAGCGAAGGCTGCGGTGGCCAACACGCGCTACCCGCCCGCCGGCGTGCGCGGTGTCGCCGGCACCACACGCGCCACGCGATTCGGGCGCATCAAGGACTACGCCAAGCGCGCGCACCAGGAGATCTGCGTGCTGGTGCAGCTCGAAACCAAGCCTGCGCTGGATGAGATCGAAAAGGTAGCCGCGATCGCAGGCGTGGACGGCATCTTCATCGGCCCTGCCGACCTGCACGCGTCGATGGGCTACACCGGCGAGACTGCGAACCCGGCCGTGATGCCGCTCATCGAGGAATCAATCCGCCGCATCCGCAAGGCGGGCAAGGCGCCGGGTTACCTATCCCCGGTGGAAGCCGATGCGAAGCGCATGCTCGCGGCCGGTGCGCAGTTCGTCGCCGTGGGCGCCGACGTCGGCCTGCTCGCGCGCGGCGCCGAAAACCTTCTAGCCAAATTCAAGCCATGAAGCCCGACATCATCGTCACCACGAAGCTCTTTCCCCGCACCCAGGAACGCCTGAGCCGCGAATTCACCTGCCACATGCTGCACGAGGCGGCCGACCGCGCCGCGTTCCTGACGGAGCTCGCGCCGCGGGTGCGCGCGCTTGCCACCTTCGGCCCCGCAGGGGCCGACGCGAAGCTCATGGACGCGCTGCCCAAGCTCGAGCTCATCTCCAATTTCGGCGTCGGCGTGGACGCCATCGACCTCGCCGCGGCCAAGCAGCGCGGCATCATCGTCACCAACACGCCCGACGTGCTGAACGACTGCGTGGCCGACACCGCGATGGCGCTCACGCTCAACGTGATGCGCCGGTTCCCGCAGTCCGAGAGCTATTTGCGCTCCGGATACTGGGCGACGCGAGGCGGCTACCCTCTCGCCACGTCGCTCGGCGGCAAGATCATGGGGATCCTGGGGCTGGGGCGCATCGGCGAGGCGATCGCCAAGCGCGCGCAGGCCTTCGGCATGAAGATCCGCTACCACAACCGCAAGAAGAAGGACGTTGCCTACCCCTATGACGCGGACGCAGTGGCGCTGGCGAAGAATTCCGACGTCCTGATGATCGTAACTCCGGGCGGCGCGGAAACTGAGAAGCTGGTGAATGCGAAGGTGCTCGATGCGCTCGGTCCGGAGGGCTACGTCGTCAACATCGCGCGCGGCTCGGTCGTCGACGAGCCGGTGCTGCTCAAGTACCTGCAGGAGAACAAGATCGCCGGAGCCGGGCTCGACGTGTTTGCCGACGAGCCGCGCGTTCCGCCTGCCTTCTTTGCGCTGGAGAACGCGGTGCTCTTGCCGCACGTCGGCAGCGCGACCATGGAGACGCGCACCGCGATGGGCAATTTGCAGATCGACAATCTGCTCGCCCACTTTGCGGGCAAGCCGGTGCTGACGCGCGTGGTCTAGCGGCGGGGTCTAGCCTAGCTCGCGCCGTTCCAGGACTGCAGCCAGTTCTGCAGCCCAACCTTCTGCATGAGGGCGAGCTGGGTCTCGAGGAAGTCAATGTGTTCTTCCTCCGATTCGAGGATCTCTTCGAGGATTTCGCGCGAGACATAGTCGCCGACTGCCTCGCAGTGCGCGATGCCGTCCTTCAGCGTGGGATGCGCGAGCTGTTCGAGCTTCAGATCGCACTTGAGCGCCTCGGGCGCCTCCTCGCCGATCATCAGCTTGCCGAGGTCCTGCAGGTTGGGCAGGCCCTCGAGGAACAGGATGCGCTCAATTAGGCGATCGGCGTGCTTCATCTCGTCGATCGACGCTTTCTTCTCGTAGTCCTCCAGTTTCTTCAGCCCCCAGTTGCCGAACATGCGGGCGTGCAGGAAGTACTGGTTCACAGCGGTGAGCTCGTTGTAGAGCACCTTGTTCAGGTGCTGGATGACCATCTTGTCGCCTTGCATCGCCGCCTCGGCCCCGCCTTGAGTAAAGCTGCAGTCTAGCGATGACTAGGCCGACGCGGCCGAGAGATTCGACTGTGGATCGCAGCGCGTTTGCTTCAGCACTTCTGTCGCCGCATGTTTGCACCGCCCGCAGCCCGTGCCGACGCCCAAGCAGCGCTCCAGCTCGCCGAGGGTGCATGCGCCGTCTTCCGCGCACGCCCGGATCTCTCGCTCAGTGATCGCGTTGCAGATGCAGATATACATGATTCAATGCAAACTATTATCATTCAATACCTTAAGTGACGCAATATTGTGAGTGACCACTTCATATTAACTGATTGGTTTTGAACGCATAAAGAGATTGACAGCATTGTTGCGAATGACTATTGTTTGCAAATGATGAGCCTCAAGCCGATCCAGCAAGCGGCCACGACCCCGATGCCAAGCCGCGTCTCCAGCGAAGCGCTGCTGGGTGCGCGCAAGGAACTTGTGATCGTGCACAACGGCCGCGAGTACCGGCTGAGGCTGACGCAGAACGGCAAACTGATTCTCACCGCCTAGCAGGACAAGTCCGGGATTTGCCTCCTTGCACTGCCCGGGCTGCCAGGCGGTTTTTCGCGAGCCAGCGAGCGGCGGCGCCGCAGCCAGCCAGCGCTTTTCTCTCCCGAGGAGCTGGCAGACATGCGCAACCCACAAGCTGAAATGGAAACGAGCCGTGCAGAAACAGTCACCGCAGCTTTGCTTTACCTGATGACGCACTACGCTCGCACCGGCTGCCCGCGCCTCGCGCTCTGCGTATCGCGGCACATGCAGTGCCTCGCGCTGCACCCGGATGCCCCGGCGGTGGTGCGCGACATCTGCGCCAGCCTGCACGGCGCCTGGAACAATGTCGCGGTGGCAACCAAGCCCAATGGCGAATCCGTGCATTGACCGCACTTTGCGACGCGCCGGAATCCTCAGATCGGCCGCGCTGCACTTGCTGGCGGCCGCGGCGATGCTCGCGCCACCCGCCGTCGTCAACGCCGCAGCCGCGCGGGAGGCGCAGACTGTGGTGCACCTGCTCGACTACGTTGACGTCGACTATGGCGGCGCCGTCCAGGCCGGGAGGGTGACGAGCGAGGACGAATACCGAGAGATGCAGGAATTCGCGCAGCAAGTTGCCGAACGGCTGCGCGGGCTTCCTGACAACGCGCGCAAGTCCTCGCTGCTGGCCGATGCCGCCGCGCTGCAGCGGCTGGTCGCGGGCAAGGCGGCGCCGGAGGCGGTGTCCGCGACCGCTCGCGGGCTGCGGCGGGATGTCGTGGCCGCGTACCAATTGCGCGTAGCGCCGCGTACGCCCCCGCCGCTCGCGAGCGCGCCCGCACTCTATGCGAAGCACTGCGCTGGGTGCCACGGCGCCGACGGCCGCGGCGATGGGCCCGCGGGCAAGGGTCTTGATCCCGCGCCGGCGGATTTCCACGACGCGCCGCGCATGGCAAAGCGCAGCGTCTACAGCCTGTACAACACGATCACGCTGGGCGTCCAGGGCACCTCGATGGCGCCGTTCGCATTGCTCTCGGAGGACGCACGCTGGGCCCTCGCCTTCCACGTCGCCAATCTCGCCGTCCCGGCCGAGCGCGCTCGCGAGGGCGAGGTTCTGTGGCAAGCGGGGAAAGAGAAGTCCGCCTTCGCCGATCTCGGCGACGTGACGACATTTTCCGCGGACGAGGTGCGCGCGCGCTTCGGCGAGCCGGCCGCGCGTGTGCAGGACTACCTGCGCGCCCATCCACAGGCCTTGCGTCCCTCGCCGCTCGCTTACGCCCGCCAGAAGCTGGCCGAGTCGGTGGCCGCGGTACGCGGCGGCGACCGTGCCGCGGCGCGCGACGCAGCGATCCGTGCCTACCTCGAGGGCTACGAGCTCGCCGAGGCGCCGCTCGCCAACGTCGCTCCGGGCCTGATGCGCGCCACCGAGCGCGAAATGCTCGAGCTGCGCGCCGCGATCGAGCGGAACGAATCGACCGACGCCTACGCAAAGCGCGTGGAGCGTGTCGACGGCCTGCTTGCCGCGGCCCAGGAGAAGCTCGCCGCGGGCGAGCTCACGCCGGGCTCGGCGTTTGCCGCTTCGGTAATCATCCTGCTGCGCGAGGGATTGGAAGCGATCCTGGTGCTGGCCGCCATCATCGCCTTCGTGCTCAAGACCGGGCGGCGCGACGCGCTTGCGTGGGTGCACGCCGGCTGGATCGCCGCCTTGGCGTTGGGCGGGCTGACGTGGGTCGCGGCCACCTATGCCGTCGAAATCTCGGGCGCCAACCGCGAGTTGACCGAGGGCATTACCGCGCTCGTAGCTGCCGCAATGCTGCTGTACGTGGGCTACTGGCTGCACAGCAAGTCCTACGCCGATGCCTGGACGCGTTTCATCCGCGAACAGGTGGGCCAGGCGCTCGCGAAGCGCACGCTCTGGGCGATGGCGGCGCTATCCTTCGTTGCGGTATACCGCGAGATATTCGAGATCGTCCTTTTTTACCAGACGCTGTGGATACAGGCTGGCAGCGCGGGCCGCCACGCGGTGCTCGGCGGCATCGCCGCGGCGCTGCTCGTACTGTCGGCCCTCGCTTTCGCCATTCTCAAGTACAGCGTGCGCCTGCCGATGGGCCCGTTCTTCGGCGCCACTTCGGCGCTGCTCGTCGTGCTCGCCGTGGTCTTCACGGGCCACGGGGTCGCGGCACTGCAGGAGGCGGGCGTCCTCGGCGTCAACAGCTTGGATTTCAACCCAGTGCCGCTCCTCGGCATCTACCCCAGCCGCGAGGCACTCGTGTCGCAGCTCTTCGTCTTGGCGCTCGTTGCTGTCGGTCTGTGGGCCTCGCGCCGGGCGCGCACCGCCTGAGGGCATTCCGAAGGGAACGTCCGCTCATTCCCGCTCGCCGGCCGGTCGTTGGCGCCTGCGCTTGGACTCGCGCTATCATGCCCGCGCTGCGCTACCCAGATAGCGCGAGTCCAATCAAAGAGAAGGAGGAGAAATGAAAGCCAGACTGTCCCTGCTCGCCCTCGCGGCGGGCGCAGTATTGACCGCGCCTGTGACGGCCCAGCAGATCACGTTCATGACCGGACCCCAAGGAGGCGTCTGGGTGCCGCTCGGCGGCGCGCTGAAGGGCATGTGGGAAAAGGCGATTCCGGGCCTCGACGTCACCGCCACGCCCGGCGCCGGCATCGCCAACGTGCGCGGCGTGGATGAAGGCAAGGCGCAGCTCGGTTTCGGCAATTCGAGCACCACGGTGGACGGTCTCGAGGGCCGCGCACCCTACCCGAAGAAGGTCACCAAGGTTTGCCAGATGGCGAACATCTATCCGCAGTACTTCCAGGTGGTGGCGCTGAAGGACGCGAATGTCGGCTCGTTCGCCGACCTGAAGGGCAAGTCGGTGGTCACCCAGCCCAAGGGCAACACCGGGGAGCTGCTCACCGAGCTCGCGCTTAAGCTCAATGGCCTGAGCTACCAGTCGCTGTCGCGCATCAATTTCCAGGCGTCCTACACCGACGCCGTGTCGCTGATGAAGGACGGTCACGCGCAGGTGTTCACGCTGGGCACCACCGCACCCGCCTCGTCGGTGATGGACCTCGCTAGCGCACGCGACATCTCGCTGGTGCCCGTGGACGACAAGACGATGAGCGCGCTGAAATCGTCCAATCCGGGCTACAACAGGCTGATCATCAAGGCCGGCACGTATCCCAAGCAGGACAAGGATGTGCCGGTGATCGGCTATTCGACGCACATCATCGCCGCCTGCGACCTGCCCGAGCGGACGGTCTACCAGATGGTGAAGACGATGGCCGCCAACGTGGAGTCGATGGCGGCGGTCAACAAGGCGATCGCCGGCATCACGCCGAAGGACATGGCGGTCGACATCGGCGTGCCGTTCCACAAGGGCGCGGCGAAGTTCTACAAGGAAGCCGGGGCGCTGTAGCAGCGGACCACCCGCAAGCGCAAGGAAACGGGGCGGCGCTGCCGCCCCGTTTTGCATCCGGGGGGAGAAGCATGCAGGAAGAAAACGCTGCCACGGCGCCCACGACGCGGGCGCTGAAGTGGATCGTGACTGCGATTGCAGTCACGATGTCGGTCTATCACATGTACGTCGCCGGCTTCGGCCCGCCCGAAGCCGTGATCTTCCGCGGCACGCACCTGATGTTCGCGCTGACGTTGGTGTTCCTGCTCTATCCGTCGGGGAGTGGTGCCGCCTGGCGCGTGCTCGACGGCCTGCTGCTGATCGCAGGTCTCGGTTTCGTGCTGCACATCTTCTTCAACTACACGGCGTTCACCAACCGCATCATCTACATCGACGAGCTCACGCCCGCGGACAAGATCTTCGCGGTAGTGTCGGTGGTGATCGTATTGGAGGCGACGCGTCGCGTGATCGGCTGGGCGCTGCCCCTGACCGCGCTCGCGTTTCTGGCCTATGCGCTGCATAGCCACGTCACGCTGCCCGTGCTGATGGAGCAGGTTTACCTGTCCACCGAGGGCATCTTCGGCTCGACCCTGGGCGTGTCGGCCTCCTACGTGATGCTGTTCGTGATCTTCGGCGCGTTCATGGAGCGCAGCGGCACGGGGCAGCTGTTCATGGACTTCGCCATGTCGATTACCGGCAATTCCGCCGGCGGGCCGGGCAAGGTGGCAGTGGTGAGCTCGTCGCTGTTCGGCACCGTTTCGGGCAGCGCGGTGGCCAACGTAATGGTGGATGGGCCAATCACCATCCCGCTCATGAAGCGCACGGGCTTCAGGCCTCCGTTCGCTGCCGCCGTCGAGGCCGTCGCCTCCACGGGCGGCCAGATCATGCCGCCGATCATGGGCGCCGCCGCGTTCGTGATGGCGGAGTTCCTCTCCGTGCCTTATGCGCAAGTGGCGCTCTGGGCAGTCGTGCCCGCGTTGCTCTATTACGTCGCGGTGTTCTTCGCCGTGCACTTCGAGGCCAAGCGCTACAAGCTCGCCGGCGTGCCCAAGAGCGAGCTGCCGCGTTTCTGGCGCGTGATGGGTGAGCGCGGGCACCTGTTCGTGCCCATCATCGTGATCCTTTTCGGCCTAATCCTCGGCTATTCGGCACCGCTGTGCGCCCTGGTCGGCGCCATCTCGTGCCTGCCGCTCGCGCTGCTGCGCAAGTCCACGCGCGCGGGCATCGGCTGGCGCACGGTGGTCGAAGCCCTTGAGGAAGGCGCGAAGAACGCGCTGTCCGTGGCCATGGCGTGCGCCTGCGCCGGAATCGTCATCGCCTGCGTCACCATTACCGGCCTAGGGATCGTGTTCACGCAGCTTGTGATCGGGATGGCGCAGAACTACCTGATCCTGGCGCTGATCCTCACCGCAGTTGCCGGCATTGTTCTCGGCATGGGGATGCCCACCACCCCGGCCTACATCGTCATGGTGGCGCTGCTCGTGCCGGCTGTGATCAAGATGGGCGTCGTGACCCCTGCGGCGCACATGTTCGCGTTCTATTTCGCCATCCTCTCCGCAATCACGCCGCCGGTGGCGCTGGCAATCTTCGCCGCCGCTGGACTCGCCAAGGCGAACATGTGGGAGGCGGGCTTCGCCGCCATGCGCGCCGCGGCGCCGGCCTACATCGTGCCGTTCATGTTCGTGTACGAGCCGATGCTGCTGCTGATCGTGAAGGACTGGACCAGCGAGTGGGCCAACGTGGCTTGGGCGGTGGTCACGGCGACCCTCGGCGTCATGTGCCTCGCAGCAGGAATGTTCGGCTGGCTGCTGACCCTCGCCACGTTGTGGCAGAGGGCGCTGTTGTGCGTCGCCGCGATATGCCTGATCAAGCCCGGCCTGGTGACCGACGCGATCGGCCTGGGCCTGCTGGCCCTGGTGGCCGGGGTGCAGCTGATCGCGCAACGACGCGCTCAGGCCGGCGCCGGCTCCTGAGCGTCGAAATCGATCTCGACTTTCGCGCCGTTCGGGTCGAAGAAGAACAGCTGCCAGGTGCCGTACTCCGGTAGCCTCCTCAGATCGTAGGCGACGCCCTTTGCCCTGAGCTTCGCCACCGTGGTGGCGAGGCCGCTGCCGTAGAAAGCCATGTGGTCGATCACGCCTTTCACCAACTGCGACTTGGGCCGTCCGGCGACGACATGCAGGATCGGGTCCTTGCCCTTGCCGCCGTCCGCATAGAGCCAGGCTCCGGGAAAGCTGAAGGGCGGGCGCGCGCCGGGCTTGAGGTTGAGGTGCTCCTCGTAGAACGCCAGCGTCGCCGGCAGGTCGTCGGTGAGAATGTTGAAGTGGTCCATGCGCGTGACCGGCATTTCAGGCCCCCTTCGCCCCAGCCTGCGTATTGCGCGTCTTGTCGAGCACGGTCATTGCGGTGGTGACCAGCGCCGCGATGTCGGCGGCGTTCGCCGGCACGATGAGCGTGTTCGATTGCTTGGCGAGGCTGGAGAACGCCGCCACATACTCCTGTGCCACCTTGAGATTCGCGGCGTCCATGCCGCCCTTGTCCGAGATCGCCTCGCCCACCGCGCGCACCGCGGCGGCGTTGGCCTCCGCGATCAGGCGCAGCGCGGTCGCCTCGCCCTGCGCGCGATTGATCGCAGCCGCCTTCTCGCCCTCCGACCTCAACACCGCGGCCTGCTTCTCGCCGTCGGCCACGTTGATCTCCTGCTGGCGCTCGCCCTCGGACTTGGCGATCAGCGCGCGCTTCTCGCGCTCGGCGGTGATCTGCTGCTGCATCGACCGCAGGATCGCCTCCGGTGGCGTCAGGCTCTTGATCTCGTAGCGCAGCACCTTGATGCCCCAATTGCGCCCTGCCTCGTCCAGCGCCGCGACGATCTGCCGGTTGATCTCGTCGCGCGACTCGAAGGTCTTGTCGAGCTCCATCTTGCCGATCTCGCTGCGCAGCGTGGTCTGCGCCAGCTGCGAGATCGCCTGCACGTAATTGGAGGAACCATAGGAGGCCAGGCGCGGGTCCGTGACCTGGTAGTACAGGATGCCGTCCACCCCCAGCTGCGTGTTGTCCTTGGTGATGCAGACCTGCTCCGGAATGTCGAGG
>Ga0335084_10006002_pt1 | contig 12048 bp, 13 predicted proteins | sample Lox_Sample_44_FD_206721 | JGI IMG/M metagenome (GOLD analysis project Ga0335084, IMG submission 206721) | Soil microbial communities from Loxahatchee National Wildlife Refuge, Florida, United States - Lox_Sample_4.4 | ecosystem: Environmental > Terrestrial > Soil > Wetlands | place: USA...
TCCGCCCGACGCGGGCGGCCAGACGGCCTGCAAGCGGCAGTGAGCAGCTGAGCGCTCCCACCCGCCAGGGGGACGACCGGGAGCCGGGTCCGTCGACCCCCATCCACCGCCGGCGCAAATGCGGCGCCGTTCCGTGCCTGCTCCCGCGCCCGCGACGCACCGATTGCAGGCCAGGTGCCACCCGAGCAGCCTCGAATCCCGAGGAGATTCGCTGGCCGGCGGGGATCTGCTGTAAGAACTGCCGCGCAAACGAGCAGCCCGACCCCCATGGCACGTGGCCTGCTTGCCTTTGCGGCGATTTTCGGACAGTTCACCCCCCTCCGACGACGTGGAACTCGCCCCAGCCCTTCAGCTGCACGAGGTCAGCAAGCGCTACGGTGCGCGGTGGGCGCTCGTCCGCGTTTCCCTGAGGGTGAGGCGCGGTGCCGCATTGCTCCTGACCGGCCACAACGGCTCGGGCAAGACCACCTTGCTCCGGGTCCTGGCCACCGCCGTCCGCCCGTCGTCGGGACGGGTGGAGATCCTGGGCCTCGATGCCGCCCTCGAGCCGGAGCAGGTACGGGCGCAGGTCGGCCTGCTGAGTCACGCCAACTACGTCTACGAGGACCTCTCGGGCCTGGAGAACCTCCTGGTCCTCGCCCGGCTCCTCGGCGAATCCGCCTCCCGGGCGAGCGAGGCGCTGGAGCGGCTCGGGCTGTCCCTGAAGGACGACCGCCCGGTGCGGACCTACTCCGCCGGCATGCGGCGGCGGCTCGCCCTGGCGCGACTCTTCCTCAAGCAGCCGCCGGTGGCCCTCCTCGACGAGCCCTTCGTCGAGCTGGACCCGACCGGTGTCTCGGAGCTCGAGGCCCGCATCCGGGAGCTCCGCGCCGCCGGAACCACCCTCATCCTGGCCACTCACCACATCGAACAGGGGCTTCAGCTCTGCACGGACCGATTGCATCTGGAACAGGGACGATCGATCGCCGCATGAGGCGCCCTGGCCTCCTGGCCTCGACGTGGGTCCTCTTCCAAAAGGACCTGCTGCTCGAGTGGCGCTCGCGCGCCCGGGTGAACGCCCTGGTCTTCTTCTCCCTGGCCACCCTGCTCCTCTTCTCCTTCGCGCTCGGGCCGGACACCGCGCTCCTTCGCCGGAACGCGGGCGGGTACCTGTGGCTCGCGCTGCTGCTCGCCAGCGTGCTGGCGCTCGGCGAGTCGTTCCGGGTGGAGCGCGAGAACTCCACCCTGGAGGGCTTGCGGCTGGTCCCGGTGAACGCCCGGGCCATCTTCCTCGCCAAGGCAGTGGCCAACGCGGTGCTCCTCGCCGGGCTGGGAGTCCTCCTGGTCCCGGTGCTGGTCGCGCTGCTCGACGTGCGGATCGTCCTCCCCTGGGGCCAGCTGCTCGGCCTCATCGGGCTGGGCTGTCTGGCCATCGCTGCGCCCGGGACCCTGTACGGTGCCATCGCCAGCCACGCCCGCGCCCGCGACGTGCTCCTGCCGCTCCTGCTCTTCCCCATCCTCATCCCCGCGCTGGTCGCCGCGGCGAAGGGGACGGCGCTGGTCTTCGAGGGCGACCCGATGGGTCAGTTCCCCTCATGGGTTGCGCTGCTGACGAGCTTCGATCTCATTTACTGGGGACTGGGGGTCCTGTTGTTCCCCCGGGTTGTCGAGGAGTAAGCACGAATGGGTTCCTTCCTATGAGCAAGTCGGTCCGCATCGGGTTCGTGCTGTTCGCCGTCGCGCTCCTGGTGTCCGGGGCGTGGATCGGGCTGGCCTGGGCGCCGCCCGACCGCGAGATGGGTCACGTGCAGCGCATCATGTACATGCACGTGCCCGCCGCGTGGATGGCGCTCCTGGCGGCGACGCTGAACTTCGGCACCTGCGTCAGTTACCTCTGGAAGGCCTCCTGGAAGAAGGACGCCTTCGCCGAGGCCACCGCCGAGGTGGGGCTCTGCTTCGGAACCATCGCCATCCTCCTGGGGGCCATCTGGGGGCGGCCGACCTGGGGCGTGTACTGGGCCTGGGACCCGCGGCTGACCACCATGGCCATCCTCCTGGTGGCCTACGCCGGCTACCTCGCGCTGCGGCGCTTCGTGGACGATCCCGACCGCCGGGCGGTCTGGTCCGCGGTGGTGGGCATCATCGTCGCGGTGGACGTCCCGGTCGTGTACTTCAGCGTGAAGTGGTGGAAGAGCCTCCACCAGGTGCAGTCCACCCCCAAGACGGTGGACCCGCAGATGGTCATCGCGCTCCGCTGGAATGCCTTCGCCTTCCTCGCGGTGTTGATCGTCTTCCTCGTCGCCCGTTACCGGATCGCGCTCGCCGCCCGGATGCGGGAGACCACGGTCCCGGATGCCTCACCAGGGGCCCGAGAGGTGGTGGCCTCGTGAACACTCTGAGCCTCGTCCTCGCCGCCGTCGGCGAGGGAAGAATCCGCGGTGGCTGGGAGTACGTCTGGACCGCGTACGGCATCGCCTGGACGGGGATCGCGCTGTACGCCCTGTCCCTCTGGGTCCGCTGGCCGCGGGAGGAGCGGAAGTGAACCCCACCCACAGGAATCGCCTCATCGCCCTCACCGCGCTGCTCGTCGCCGGCGCGGGCCTGGCCTACGTCGCCTTCGGGAACATCGGTCAGAACCTGGTCTTCTACTGGACCCCGGGCGAGATGCTCGCCCAGGGGAGCAAGGCCTACGGACCCACCATCCGCCTCGGGGGCGTCGTCCAGCCGGGGAGCCTGAGGTGGGACGCCAACCACACCCACCTCACCTTCCGGGTGGCGGACAGCGACAAGCCGGGCGCGGCCTCGGTCCTCGTCGACTCGCGCGAGACCCCACCGCAGATGTTCCGTGAGCGGATCGGGGTGGTGGTCGAGGGAACGTTCGACAAGTCCCAGACGTTCACCTCCTCGCGCCTCATGGTGAACCACTCCAACGAGTACCGCCCGCCCAAGCCGGGGGATGGGCCGGACAGGTGGAAGACCACGGTGTCGGCGCCCACCGCGGAGGCCCGATGAGCTCCACCCTCGGCACGATGCTGGTCCTCGGGGGCCTGCTGGCCGCTGCGTTCGGGGCGGTGGTGGGCATCGAGGGAGGCCTGCGTCACCGGACGGGTGCGCTGAAGATCGTCCTCGGCGCGGTGACCGCCTTCCTCCTGTGCATGCTGGGCGCGAACCTCACGATGGTCTACGCGCTGGTGACCCACGACTTCAGCGTCCACTACGTGAGCCAGGTGGGCAGCCGGGCGACGCCGCTGGTCTACACCGTGGTCTCGCTGTGGAGCGCGCTCGAGGGGTCGATCCTCTTCTGGGGCGCCATCCTCGCGGTCTACGTCTTCGCCTTCGCCCGGTCGCACCGGAACGATCCGCCCACCAACCCCCTGTTGGCACTGGGCACCATGCTCGCGGTGGGCGTCTTCTTCTCCTTCCTCATCGCCGGCCCGGCGAACCCGTTCGGCCGCGTCAGCCCCGTGCCGCCCGACGGCCCCGGGCCCAATCCGCTGCTGCAGAACCACGTGCTGATGGTCGTGCACCCGCCGATGCTCTACCTGGGCTACGTGGGGATGGTCGTCCCCTTCGGCATCGCGGTGGCGGCGCTGCTCCGCGGGCAGCTCGGCGACGCGTGGATGGCGACTCTCCGCCGGTGGACGCTCATCCCCTGGACGTTCCTCTCGGTGGGAATCGTCCTCGGGTCGTGGTGGGCCTACGCGGTGCTCGGCTGGGGCGGCTACTGGGCCTGGGACCCGGTGGAGAACGCCTCCTTCCTCCCCTGGCTCACCGCAACCGCGTTCCTCCACTCGGCGATGGTGCAGGAGCGCCGGCACACCCTGAAGCTGTGGACCCTGAGCCTGTCGCTGGGCAGCTTCCTGCTCACCATCCTCGGCACCTTCATGACCCGGAGCGGGGTCTTCAACTCGGTGCACTCCTTCACCCAGTCGGAGATCGGCCCCACCTTCCTGGTGTTCCTGGGCGTGGTGCTGGTGGTCTCCATCGTCCTCATCGCGGTGCGAGGGCCGCTGCTCGTGCCCGAGGGCAACCTGGGCGGCGTCGCCTCCCGCGAGACGGCCATCCTGCTCAACAACCTCCTCTTCGCCGCGCTCACCTTCACCGTGCTCCTGGGCACGGTGTTCCCCCTGGTCCGCGAGGCCTTCTCCGGGGTGCGGATCAGCGTCGGCGCTCCCTATTTCAACCGCATGGCCCTCCCGCTGGGCGTGGCCATCCTCTTCCTCATGGGCGTGGGGCCGTCGCTGCCCTGGGGTCGCGCCTCGCCCGAGACGCTGCGCCGGCAGTTTCTCATCCCGGCCGCGGTCGGGGTGGCGGTGCTCCTCGTCTGCCTGGCAGCGGGCCTCCGCGGTGGGCTGGCGCTGCTGACCTTCGGCCTCGCCGGGTTCGTGGCCACGGTCACCCTGCGCGAGATGGCGCTCCCGGTGCGGGTCCGGATGCGCGAGCAGGGTGAGCCGCTGGCCCGGGCGGTGTGGCGGAGCGCCACCCGCGCGCGCCGGCGGTTCGGCGGCTACGTGGTGCACCTCGGGGTGGTGATGGTGTTCGTGGCCATCGCTGCATCCCAGTCCTACGTGGTGCACACCACCGCGACGCTGAGGGCGGGAGAGCGCTTCCAGCTCGGGCCCTACACCGTCCAGCTCGCGGGCCTTCGCAACGGGGTGGATCCCCATCGGCGCTGGACCGCGGCCGAGGTCGACGTCACCGACGGCCAGGGCCGGCACCACCTGCTCGGACCCCGGATGAACTTCTACGAGCGGAGCACCGACCCCATCGGGAGCCCCGCCATCCGCTCGGCGGCGTTCGAGGACCTGTACCTCACGCTGCTGGCCTTCGACCAGAACGGGCCCTCGGCCAGCTTCAACGCCTGGATCTTCCCGATGGTGTCGTGGATCTGGTGGAGCCTGCCGCTCTTCGTGCTCGGCGCGCTCATCGCCGCCTGGCCCGAGCGGCGCCGGGCCCGGGCCGACGCGGCCGAACCCCTGAGCGTGCCCGGCAAGGCGCGCAGCCCCGGAGCGGCAGCGTGAACAGACGGGGGCTGTGGATCGGCCTGTCGCTGGCCGCGGTCACCGCGGTGCTGCTCTTCGTGCTCGCCAAGGGCTTCGGGAGAGATCCACACGAGGTCCCCTTCCAGCTCCGGGGCAAGCCGGCGCCCGAATTCACCCTCACCCGGATGGACAACGGCGCCCCGGTGAGACTCTCCGAGCTCAAGGGCAAGCCGTTGGTCCTCAACTTCTGGGCGAGCTGGTGCGGGCCGTGCAAGGTGGAGCACCCGGTCATCGCCTGGGGCGCCAAGCGCTTCGGGCAGGAGGTGCAGTTCTACGGCGTGGTGTTCGAGGACACGGAGGAGAACGCCCGGGCCTTCGCCGGGATCCCGGATCCGACCTTTCCTCAGCTCCTCGACGAGCGCTCGCGCATGGCGGTGGACTACGGAGTGACCGGCGTCCCGGAGACGTACTTCATCGACGCCAGCGGCATCATCCGGGACAAGGTCGCGGCGCCGGTGGACCCTCAGACGCTGATGGCCAAGCTCGCCGCGCTGAAGCAGCCGGCCGGTCCAGTCTCGGAGGTGGTGCGATGATCGCGCTGGTCCTGGGACTCGTCCTCTCCACCTACGCTCCGCAGCAGGCGGGGAGCGCTCTCCTCGATCCAGCCCGCGAGGCGCGCGTCCAGGCGCTGGGGAAGCAGCTGCGCTGCCCGATGTGCCAGGGCCTGTCCATCGCCGACTCGAACTCCTCCGCGGCCCGGGCCCAGATGGACAAGGTCCGGGAGCTGGTCGCCGCCGGGAGGACCGACCAGGAGATCCGCGACTACTTCACCTCTCGCTACGGTGAGTGGGCGCTGCTCGAGCCGCCGGCGAGCGGGATGAACCTCCTGGTCTGGCTCTTGCCGCTGGCGCTGCTGGTCGGCGGCGGGCTGGCCATCGCCCGGACCATGCGCCGGCCGGTGGCCGCGCCAGACGCATCGGCGCCCCCACCCGGGAAGGAGCACGCCCCGGCCGATGATCCGTACCTCGAGGCGGTGCGGGCGGAGCTGCGCCGGTGACCGAGAGCCACTGGATCCCTGGCCTCGTCGTCCTCTCGCTCGGGCTCATCGCCGGGGCGCTGTACCTGCTCTTCGGCCGGAAGTCGGCTCTGGCCTCCCCTGCAGACCAGGGCACGGATGCCCAGCGGAGGGTCGACTCCCTGCTGGCGCAGCTGCGCGAGCACCAGGCCGAGAAGCACCAGCTGGACCCTGCCGCCTGGCAGCAGGAGCACGACCGGCTGGAGCGGGCGGCGGCAGACGCGATGCGCGCCCGCGACGGGGTGGTGAACGCCCCGGACCGGCCACCCTCCGGGAAGAAGGGCGCAACGGTCCCCGCGCCCGCGGCGCCGAGCGGCTTCTTCGGCCGCCACCCGCAGCTGGTGGGCGCGGCGTGGGGCGCAGCGGTGGTCGTCTTCTTCGGAGCGCTCGGGCTGTGGCTCTCGCAGGAGCAGAAGCCCCGCGGCGAAGGGGACACCGCGACCGGGACCGTTCCCCGTGGCGGATCGGGGGCGCCCGGCGGCGAGGGGGAGGACCGGGACTTTCAGACCGCGCTGGCGCGGGCGAGGGACAACCCCGGCGCCGACCTCGGGCTCACTGGCGAGGTCATCCGCGAGCTGATCGGCCGGAGCGACTTTCAGCAGGCGCTGGAGCTCAACGAGCGGGCCCTGGGGGCCGACCCCTTCCGGACCGAGCTCCGGGTCCACCGGGCCTTCCTGAAGGTGGTCCAGGGCCAGAGGGAGGCCGGCTTGGCCGAGCTGGCAAGGCTCGCCGACCTCTACCCCGAGGGGAACTCGGCGCTCATCTTCCGGGGGATGATCCACATGCAGGCGCAGGAACCCCGCGAGGCCCTGAAGGACTTCGAAGCTTACCTGGCCGTCACCCCGCCCCAGAACGTCCCGCCCCAGCTGCGCGCTGGCGTTGCCCAGCTCCGCCAGCAAGTCACCGGGGCCCCGTAGAGCGAGCCGATGGACCCGTCCGGCAGCCGCGCACACCGCCCGGGCGGTGTGATCTTCGACCTCGACGGGACCCTCGCCGACTCACTGGCCGACATCGCCGCGGCGATGAACCGGACGCTGCAGGCGCACGGGTTCCCCCTGCACCCGGTGTCGGCGTACCGGACCTTCGTCGGAGAGGGCGTGCGGAAGCTGGTGGAACGGGCTCTGCCGCCCGGCGTCGAGGCCGTGCACGAGGCGTTGGTCGCCGCCTACCAGGCCGACTACGCCGAGCACCTGCTCGACGAGACACGGCTCTTCCCCGGCATCGCCGAGGTGCTCGACGCTCTTGCAGCCGCGCAGGTCCCGGTGGCAGTGCTGAGCAACAAGCCCGACGTTCCGACCCGCCGTCTGGTGGACGCGCTGTGCGACCGGTGGGAGTTCCGGGCGGTCCGCGGCGAGCGTCCCGGCGTGCCTCGCAAGCCGGACCCGACCTCGGCGCTCCTGCTGGCGGATGCGCTCGCCGCCCCACCGGACTCGGTGGCCTTCGTCGGCGACACCGGCGTGGACATGCTCACCGCCCGGGCGGCCTCGATGCGCCCGCTCGGCGTGCTGTGGGGCTTCCGGCCGAAGGAAGTGCTCGCCTCCGGTGCGGAGGCCGCCGGCTCCGGCGAGGAGCTGGCTCGCCTCCTCGGCGTCGATGGCGTCTGAGGGGCGGAGCAGGTGCTCGCGCCGCTGGGGTGGGACGTCAGCGCGCACGACCTCGGGACCTTCTCCACGCCGCAAAGCTCAGCGCGTGCTCGCGGACCCTGCCCGCGTCCCGCGCACTGCCCAGGCCCGCGCGGAGAGCCGGATCGCGCCGTCCGCGCCGACGGGAAGGCGCGCTCGGAGCCCCTCGCGGATCTGCGCCCGCCGGTCCTCCGGAACCGAGGCGAGGTACGCCGGTGCCGGGCCCTGGCCGCCGAGGAACGGACGCCAGTAGTCCTCGAAGTTCTGGAACACCGTCGGAACGTCGATGGCCCGCGTCAGGACGTCCACCAGGCCGGCTCCCCGGAACGTCGTCTCCAGACGCTCGGGAGCGCACGCCTCCCGGAATCGGTCCGACTCGTCGAGCGTGGCGGCGGTCGGATCGATCTCCCGCGCCACGTCCCAGAACCGGGCGATCAGCTCCATCCGCCCGGCATGGTCCCAGACGTAGAGCGCGACGGTGCTCCCGGGCCGGGCCGCACGGACCATCTCTGCCACCATGCGCCGAGGTTCAGGGACGAAGTTGAGCACCAGACCCGAGACCACCGCGTCGAACTCCGCCGACGGCACGGGCAGCGCCTGAGCGTCCCCCTCGACGAAGGTGACCTCGGCGTCGAAGCGTCCGTGGCGGGCGTGCTGGACGAAGCCGCCGGACCGGTCGACCCCCACCACTGCGCGGGCCGCGCCGACCTCGACCAGCACCTCGGTGAGCGCCCCGGTGCCGCAGCCCACGTCGAGCCAGCGGCGGCCAGGCGGAACGCCGAGCCAGCGCACGAACTCGCGGGCCACCGGGCGACTCCAGCGTCCAATGTACGCCTCGTAGGCGGGGGCGACGGCGAAGACGTCCTGGGCTCCTCCTTCGGCCATGTTCCCTCCCACGCTCGAGTGCGGGCTGCCTCTGTACCTGATGGCTCGCAGCGCCGCATCTCCCCGGGGCCCGGTGCTCGGGCGTACCGTCTGAGGCCCCCGCGGCCCGCGAGGGGAGCGTGCTCCGGGGCTCCCGGCGCCGGTGATGCGCTCGCGCGTATCCTCGGCGTGGACCTGAAGCAGGAAAGTCGTCCATGGTGGAAGGCTGGCTCCGGGACGACGACTCGTCCGGCCGGGGAGCTGACGGCGTGCACGGCGTCGCACTGACCTCCTTGTGGGCGGCCGCACTGCGGGCGGTGGAGAGCGAGCGCCCCGACGCGCTGTTCCACGACCCGTTCGCCCGCACCCTCGCCGGGCCTGAGGGCTTCGAGGTCCTCGAGGCGGCCTGGGCAGTCGCGCCCATCGAGGCGCCGACCGTCCCTGTCAGGACCCGGTTCTTCGACCAGCGGATCGCTGGCAGCTCACAGGTGGTGCTCCTCGCGGCCGGCATGGACGCCCGGGCATTCCGGCTCCCCTGGCCGGCCGGAACACACCTTTTCGAGATCGACCTGCCCGAGGTCCTCGAGATCAAGCGCGAGCGCCTGGGGGCCGCGGCGCCGACCTGCAGTCGGGTCGAGGTGGCGACCGATCTCACACGCGACTGGCCGGCGGCGCTGGTAGCACATGGCTTCCGTCCCCGGCGGCGGACCGTCTGGCTCGTCGAGGGGCTCCTCGCCTATCTCGACCAGGGGGTCGTCCACCGGCTCCTCGCACGGCTCGACGGACTGTCGGCACCGGGGAGCGAGCTGCTCGGCGACGTGTTCGGCCGCACCTTGCTGCAGATGCCGCAGCTCCTCCCGCTGCTCGAGTTCGTGGAGGATCTCGGCGCTCCCTGGCGCTTCGGGACGGACGAGCCCGAGGCACTCCTCGAGCCCCTCGGGTGGAGCGTCCTCGCACACGACCTCGGAACCGTCGCCGCGGAGGCCGGGCGCTGGCCGTGGATCGTCGTGCCACGCTGGATCCCGGGCGTCCCGCGGATCTTCCTGATCGAGGCCACGAAGCGCCGAGGAACGGCCCGTTCGAAGCGAGGGGTTCAGGCCAGGGACGGCGAACCGACCCGGATGGGCGCCTGAGCGCGACCCTTCCGCCCGCGGGAGCGCCCCACCCTGGCTCGGGAGCCGGAACTCGCCGCGCAGCAACATCCGGAGCCCGAGGCCGCAAACGGTGGGGGCGGCGGCGGGCAGCCGAAGCGGGGGAAGCTGGTACCGGTGCCGCTCAGCCTTGCCCCGAGGTCACGGAGAGCAGGGCCTTCCCGAGCTTCCGGGCGTCGTGCCGGAGCCGGGGGCCCACCCCGAGCAGATCCGCCTCCAGTGGAACCACCCCCAGGGCCCGGAGTCGCTCGAGATCGCTCCGCACCGGCTCGGCACCGGCATGCGCATACCGCTCGAGGCGGGAGGCGCCGAGCGGGGCCGAGTTGAGGAGCACCACGTCCACCACGGGACCGGCGTGCTCCAGGACCGCCCGGACATGGTCGACCGCACCCATCCCCACCGTCTCTCCGGGCTCGGTCATGAGGTTCGCCACCAGGACGCGCCGGGCGCGGGTCACTCGCAGCGCCTCGGCCACCCCGTCCACCAGGAGATTCGGAAGGACGCTGGAGTACAGCGAGCCAGGACCGAGGGTGACCAGATCGGCCGAGGCGATGGCCTCCAGCACCCCGTCGGCAGGCGCCGGACGCGCCGGATGGAGGAAGACCCGCCGCACGCGCGTTCCGGACCGGGCGAGGTGGCGCTCCCCCACCAGCCGCCGGCCGTCCTCCAGCTCGGCCACCAACTGCACCGGGTCCAGGGTGGAGGGAAGCACCGTCCCCCGGGTCTCGAGCAGCCGGGAGGCCGAGCGGATGGCCCGGAGGAAGTCGCCGTGCATCTCGGTGAGCGCGGCGAGGACCAGGTTCCCCAGCGCGTGACCGGCGAGCGAGCCGCGTCCTCCGAAGCGGTGCTGCAGCACGTCGGTCAGCGCGCCCCGCGATGCGGCGAGGGCGACCAGGCAGTTCCGGACGTCGCCTGGAGGCAGCAGGCCGCGCGTCCGGCGGAGGCGCCCCGAGCTGCCCCCGTCGTCGCTCATCGCCACCACGGCGGTGAGTTCGACACCGGCGCGCCCCTGCCGCGGCCGCACCTGGCGGGCCAGGCCCCGCAGCAAGACTGGAAGTCCCGTCCCTCCGCCGAGGGCCACCACCCGGAGCGGTCGCGCCGGCCTCGCCCGCGGGTGGGGCAAGAAGCGCGCGACCGGGACGACCTCCGCTGACACCGGTTCAGGCAGGGTCATCGGGCCCCTCGACCGAGCAGCACGTGCCGCACGGTGTGGAAGATGATCGCCATGTCGAGGAACAGCGTGCCGTTCTTCACGTAGTACAGGTCGAACTCCAGCTTGTTCCGGCCGTCCTCCACCGAGGCCCCGTACGGGTAACGGATCTGCGCCCACCCGGTGATGCCCGGCTTCACCCCCTCGCGCAGCGAGTAGTACGGCACGTCGCGGGAGATGATCTCGATGAACACCGGTCGCTCGGGCCTCGGGCCGACGAAGCTCATGTCCCCGCAAAGCACGTTGAGGACCTGTGGGATCTCGTCGATGCGCGTCTTGCGGATGAACCGGCCGACCCGCGTCACCCGCTCGTCATTGGCCTGCGCCCAGACCGCGCCGTTCTTCTCCGCGTCCAGCCGCATGCTGCGGAACTTCCACAGGTCGTAGGTCTTGCCGTTCCGGCCCACCCGCTCCTGCCGGTAGAAGGCCGGGCCCCTGGAGTCGAGCCGGATGAGCACCACCAGGGCCGCCATCAGCGGCGTGGCGAGCAGGAGCAGCCCGCTGGCCACCAGCAGGTCGAACGCCCTCTTCGAAGCGCGCCTCAGCACCCCCTGGGTGAGCTCGTCGGCGGTGGCGAACTGCACTCCGTCGAGGACGTGCACCGGAATGCGGCGGAGGATGCGCTCGCAGTACTGGGCCGCGCCATAGACCCGCACGCCGGAGTACCGACACCGCGCCAGGTCCTCCGGCGTGGCCCGCTCCTGTCCCGGCTCGGTGGCGAGGACCACCGCCTCGGCGCGAGCCCGCCGCGCCACCTCGAGCAGGCTCTCCTTCCCCTCCCCCAGCCATCCGGCGTCCACCACCGCCGCAACCTGGGTGGCCTCCTCGGCGCCGTCGAGCAGCTCCAGCAGCCGCTGGGCTCGCGGGCCGTGGCCGAGCACCAGGACCCGGCTCGGGCGGGCGAGCGCGGCGCCCAGCACCCCGCGAGCGATGATCACCCCCAGGATGGCGCCGAAGGCTCCGCCGAGCACCACGCCCTCGGGCGGACGGATGTGGAGCAGGGTCAGCACCATCGCCATGGCCAGCGCGGCGATGCCCAGCGCCCGGACCAGCCGTGTGCCCCGCCCCCGGTCCTCCGCCGCCACCCGGAGGTCGTAGAGGTCGAGGAGGTAGAGCGCCGCCTGGTAGGCGGCGACGAAGCCCACCGAGAGGAGCACTAGGAGCC
>Ga0335084_10006003_pt1 | contig 12047 bp, 14 predicted proteins | sample Lox_Sample_44_FD_206721 | JGI IMG/M metagenome (GOLD analysis project Ga0335084, IMG submission 206721) | Soil microbial communities from Loxahatchee National Wildlife Refuge, Florida, United States - Lox_Sample_4.4 | ecosystem: Environmental > Terrestrial > Soil > Wetlands | place: USA...
CACTGCGAACCGCGAAGATGAAGGAGCAACCACCATAGCCGCGGTCCGAAATCCACCGCGCTCCGGCGCTGGCTTACGCAATGCGATTCGAAACGCGATATACTGTTAATACTTAACCTCGAAGACACGCCTAAACACCTTGCGCCCTTCGCGATTGAGAGATCGAGAGGCGTAACCCTTACATCCCTTGTTTCTGTCCGCGGCATTCCGCCTTGCCTTTAAGCGGGTTCGCGCGATCGACCGTCGATTGCGCAGATCCACAGCTGGCTAACCCTCTCATGTCAGGAGTTCACTATGTCCGCACGGAACGGAGACAAGTCCAGATTCAACCGCGAGCGAAAACAAAAGATCGCTCGACGGAAGCGTAGCCACGAAATGTTGGGACGCGCAGCAAAGGGAACCCACGCAGCGGATACCACCGTACGTGCACAGCCCCGGTCGGTGTCGGCATGAACCCTCCGCTGCTCTCGTTGCCGGTCTCCGCGCCAATTCCCGACTCAGTCAAAAAGAAGCGAGTATTGCTGATCGACACATCGCATGCGAAGCGCGATTTACGTGCTGAGGTCCTGCGGAAGCGCGGGATCGACGTCGATAGCGCCGCTGACATCGTGGAAGCCCGCATCTGGTGGAGACCCGCCCTCTACGACCTCGTGTTGATCTATATGGAAAAGGAGCGGGGCCAACGCGACAAGTTCTGTGATGACGTTAGAAGCGCGACTCCCCCGCAGCGCTTGGCTTTCCTGGTTGGCCAGCCCGAATACCTCGCGGATTCACCGAAGGCGAATGAAGAATCGCCGGAGAACGGGGACGAAGAGGCCGCCATCGGCGCGAAAAGCATTGTTGCTACCGATCTTGGAGATACGACCCAGCGCTGGGGCATCCTCGAAGCCTCCCGTCGAATCTCCGCGGTCCGCTCCGCGTCCATTGCTCGCACGGAAGCGATGCGCGCCTTGCCTCCTCCGCCTCGCGATTCTGAAGGGCGGCCAGCGAAGCCCGAAACAAGACCGACTAGTTTGGACGATTTACTGAAAGAGGAATTGCGATGAAGAACCTTTACGTTGGGAATCTGCCCCACAGCACAACCGAAGCCGAGTTGCGAAACCTTTTCGAAGCGCACGGGGCCGTAGAAAAGATCACGCTCGTAACCGACCGCGATACAGGCCGTTCTCGTGGGTTCGGGTTCGTGGAAATGGCCAATGCCAGTGAGGCTGACAAGGCGATCGTGACTCTTAATGGGACCGATCTAGGCGGACGCACCTTGACCATCAACGAGGCCAAACCAAAGGCAGAACGTCCTCGGGGCGGGGGTGGTGGAGGCCGTCGTTTTGGTGGCGGAGGCGGGCGCGACGACTATCGCGGCCATCCACGGCAACCGCGCGAACCGCGCTGGTAGCTTTTTCGAATGCACAAAGTCGTCCTGTCAGGCGACCAAATGCCTGTCGGGAACGAATAAGAGATTCTAGGGGGATAGGTATGCCAACAGGCCGATCAACATTCACAAAGCGCCAAAAGGAACACACGCGGCAACAGAGACAACGAGACAAAGCAGAGCGCAAGAATCAGCGAAGACAGGTGGAGACGGTTGCAGGCACTATCGACGAGATGGCCGAACTGCGTAAACACGCCGCAGAGCAGGCGGCACTCTTCAATCTCGGCAAAGAAGAACTGGACACCGCGGAACAGTCCACGGGTGACCACATCGGCGAGTAACTCGTGATTGCAGCTTCCGAGCGTTCGGTCCTGGCACCGTAAGAAACGGCTATACAAGATCGACATCGCACCAATTTTAGGAGGGTAAGAGTGGCAGAAATTCGATTGCAAGAGGGCGAATCCTTGGAGAATGCGCTCCGTAGGTTCAAACGTAAGGTTCAGTCCGAAGACATTATTAAAGAAGTGAAACGTCACTCGTACTACCTAAAGCCCGGTGAAAAGCGTCGAGTGAAACAGGCTTTGGCGCGGAAGCGTGCGCGGAAAAAGATTCGTAGAGAAGGTTCTTTCTTGAAGGATTCGCATCGGAATAATTCATAATTCCGGTGAGTGATCTGTGCAAGACAAAAAGAGAACGCCATTGCCGTCCTCTTTTTGTGCACTTGAATCCGAATTACTTGAGCTCGCGAATAGTTTTCGCGTATTCGTCGCTGGCGCTGACAAGCTTCTGCCTAAGGTTGTCCGGATTACTTGCGCCAGCCTTCTTGAGCGCGTCTAGAATCTCTTGCACTTTCTTCCCCGCAGCTCTCACATCGTGAATGCTGGACACCAACACCTCCAACTCTCGTGCCGCTCACCAACGAGTCATTAAGCGACACCGGAATCTACGAGTTTGCCAGCCTATACGAATACCTCACCTGGCAAGGCTGTCAGGGTCCGCGAGGCCAGCGTGTTTTGAATCATTGGCCGCGATGGCAACGTCGTTACCGCGTCCGACTGCAGGCGTTCCATCTTCAGCTTCAGAGTACGTTCGATGTGGCGCAGTTCCAGGACCTCGGCTCCTGCCGCCAATGTCGAGGCGCGCCCTTGGAGCCCCGCCCTCCCAGTTCGGCCAACTCGATGGATAAAGTCCTCGGCCATTTTGGGCACATCGTAGTTGATAACGTGAGCAACGTCATCCACGTGCAGACCACGCGAAGCGATATCTGTTGCCACCAGCACCTGGAAACGGCCTTCCTGAAAGCCGCTCAAAGCTCCGTTGCGCTGCGACTGCGAGCGATCGCCATGAATCATGGCGGCCGCAAAACCGTCGCGTACCAGTTCCTTCGTCAATCGTTCGGTGCCTCGCTTCGTGCGTGTAAAGACTAACGTTTGCCCCGTTTCCGCATAGAGCAGTTGACGGAGAACATCGAGTTTCTCTCCCGGACGCACTTCGTAGGCTCTGAGTTGCACAGTCCCGGCTGGCTTGAGCACCGAGCCTAGAGCGACCCGCACCGGATTCTGCATGTAGTCATTGATGAAGCCGGCAACCGACTGCTCCATCGTGGCTGAGAAACACAGCGTCTGGCGCCGCCTGGGCAGCGTCGACAGAATCCGCCGGATCGCCGGCAGAAATCCCATATCCAGCATGCGATCTGCTTCGTCGAGTACGAGCAGTTTGACTTGGCGCAAGTCTACGAAATTGCGGTTGATAAGATCCTGTAATCGTCCGGGAGTGGCAATCACCAATTCCGACCCAGTCCGCAGACTCTGGATTTGCGCCTTCTCGGAGACGCCGCCGATGATGAGCGCAGCTTTGGGCATGGCTTTCGTGCGTAGTTGCTCGTATTGCTCGTGCACCTGCATTGCGAGTTCCCGCGTTGGCAGCAGCACCAGAGCGACGGTCTGACGCGCTGGCTCATGGTTCAGGATCTCAATCAGAGGAATGAGAAACGCCAATGTCTTGCCAGTGCCCGTCTCGGCAGTCCCGATCACATCGCGACCTTCGAGAGCAGGAGGGACTGCACGTTCCTGGATGGGTGTGAGGTTAATGAATTGAGCCGCCGCGAGTTCGCGCTGTAGCGCAGAAGACAGGGGCAGTTCCGAAAATGTCGTCATTCGAATTTGTTTCTTTCTCGAGAGGTCGCGCACACTCTGACACACTTCTAGAGTCGCGAAGCCCCTCACATTTGTTTTTGGATTTTACGCAAAATAAACGGCGGGCAAGATAGGCGGAGATGAATCTGGTCTTAAGAAATGACCACCGCGTGACGAGCAAACCGTGGCAATAGCGTTGCAAACAGTATAGCAGTCTATGGTCCAATTATGGTTCAGCAACTGTTTCTCACCGCTTTAAACGCGCCTTCGGAAGCCATCCGTGTCGCGTGTTTTCAGTCAGTTACGAGCAATGGCGTGCTGTCACGGCATTCTCAGGAAGTCTTGGGAAATCGGCGAGCAGCCGGAGGAGCACGCGGTAATCGCAGGGAATGATTTTCAAAGCGGGGGCGTGGTTCAGCTGGTTAGAACGCCTGCCCATCTCCACAAAGCGCATGGCGGCACGCGGGTACTCTCTTTCCGCTTCCTCTTGCTCGGGCTTTAGCAACGGCACAACATGATGGTGTGCAACCTGCTGAGTGGCTTTCATAATGTGACGCCTGTAAGATGGCCCGAATCTGCACGGAGTCGAGCGAAGGATGTTTGAGTCTCGGCATCCGGCACTTGTGGAAAAAACTGATTGAAAACTGAATGAAGGACCTGCCTTTCTCGCCTCTTTCAGCATTTTCGCCAGTCATAGAATCAACAAGTTACGTGAAATGAGTAGTCCACTGGGGACAAATCCCCCCGCAACCAACCTTCCGGCTCTCAACTCCACACACGCCAGTCAATGCGGACCGGCTGCGCGCCCGTTCCTTGGAAAGACCTTCAGAATTCACGGCCGCAGGCTGCCCTGGACTGTGTTGATTCCCGATTGGGAAAGCCAGGCATTCACTAGAGTCTCTAGACGGCGGGCCGGTTCGCCAATGCTGCCTTCAGCGTCGCCAGTGCCTCATCGCGTTCCGAACCGGCCATCTCCAAGCGCGGGGGGCGGACGCGCTCGCTGCCCATTCCCACTTCCTGTTGCACCAGTTTGATGAGTTGCACAAACTTCGGGACCGTGTCCATGCGCAAGAGCGGAAGGAACCAGCGGTACAGAGCCTCAGCGCGTTTGCGGTCGCCCTTGATGCCAGCTTCCAGCAACGCAACGGACTCTGCCGGGAAAGCGTTCACAAGACCAGCCACCCATCCTGTCGCGCCCACTCCGATCCCTTCCAGAATCGCATCATCCACTCCCACACAAATCGCAAGACGGTCTCCCACGAGTGCTCGAATGGCGCTCACGCGCCGGACGTCGGCGCTCGACTCTTTCACTGCTTTCAAGTTCCCGTGCTCCATCGCAAGCTCCGCGATATTCTCCGGAGTGAAGTCGGTTCCATACGCGATCGGATTGTTGTACAGCATCACAGGCAGCGGCGTTGCGCGTAGAACAGACGCAACATGGGCCTTCATTTCGCGCCAGTCGCCGCGATAGACATAGGGCGGCAGCACCATCAGGCCGCTGCATCCCGCTTCTTGCGCGGCGGACGCAAATTCCGCGGCATGATCCGTGCGCAGCGACGAGACGGTTGCCACAACTGGAGCCTTCCCACCGGACGTTTGGACGCAAGTGCGCAGGACCGCCAATTTCTCATCGGTCGACAACGTTGCTCCCTCGCCCAGCGAACCGAGCGGCACAATTCCTCTGCAGCCGTTCGATAACAGCCAGGCGCAGTGCTCTGCCAGAAAGCCATGGTCTACGGTAAGGTCTTTGTTGAACGGCGTTGTGATCGCGGGGAGTACTCCGCTCCAATCCATGATTCCGTCTCCTGTCCTATTTCTCTAGTGTCAAAGTCTTCCCGGCCAGGCTTTCTACCCTCGCCGGAAACACTGGCGGCCGTGCACTGGCAAGCTGCCAGTGCCACAGAAATTCGGCGACCGCTCCGCAGGTCCGTCCCTGGCACGCGCCCATACCGCAGCGTGTCTGTAACTTGGCTTCACGCCAGCTCGTCATGGGTTGCAGACGTTCGTATGTGACATCTTCGCAGCGGCACACGACAGTCTCAGGTTGGCATAACTGGCGCAGTTCGGGACGCAGGGCGAATGTGAAAGCTAGGGTCTCCTCGAACTTCTTACCGCGCGTGCGCGCCGGAAAGAGCCCCCGTGCTTTCTCCTTGCGGCCAACAGTTGCGAAGCCCGCGATCTGCCCCGCGCAAAGCGCAGAGTCGATTCCCCCGATTCCCGTCGGCTCACCGGCGCAATAGACATCGTCGATAGAAGTTTGCTGCCACTCATCTACCGCAACGAAGCCGTTGTGAACCTCGCAACCGATGAGCCTCGGCAACTCCAGGTTGGGTATCAGGCCGAATCCGCAAGCCAGGTAGTCGCAGGCAACGGAGAATCTTCCTTGCTTGCTTTGAAACTCGACCTGTTCCAGGACGGACTCGCCCCGCGCCGCAATCGGCCAACAACTCGATTTGAACCTCACACCTCGTAAATGAACCCCCATCAGGATGGCCTGCCACAGCTTGTGCGGCGAGGACTTCAACTTCGCAGAGAAACGAACCAGGCGGGACCAGGGCGCTTGCTCGGCGATGAGCACAATCACGGCACCTTGTAGGCGGAGATACGTCGCCACAGCCAACAGAAGCGGCCCCGAACCAGCGATCGCCACCCGTTTCCCTGCGATCGGCGCCCCACCTTTGACCAGTGCCTGCAATCCTCCAGCTGCGACAACATTGGGAATCGTCCACCCTGGAAATGGCAAGAGACGCTCGCGAGCTCCCGTGGCCAGAATCAGTTGTGAATAATCGACGCGCTGAATTCCACGATCGCTCTCTGCCAGCAGTGACTTCGTTCCCAGGCGGTCCACAATTCGCGTTCCACACTGCAGCTTCGCACCGGAGCGCATGAACCGATTGAGCCAATGCCCGGCCTCCTTCGCCTGGGGGATCTTTCCGCCAGAACGCCAGATCTGGCCTCCGAGTCTGGGGTTGTCATCGATCAAGACGGTGGAGGCGCCATTTTCGGCCACGCAGGCAGCTGCCGCGATCCCGGCCGGACCTCCTCCGATCACGACAACTGTGTTGGCCGAGTCACTCATCCGCGCTGATCTCCATGCCCGCCTCGCAAGTGGTGAGGCAGCTACGTACATGAGCGCGGCCGTTGACTGTCACGCGGCATTCGAAACACACTCCCATGCCGCAAACGGGGCCGCGCAGCGCGCCGCTTGGTGATCGGTGAATGCCCGACTTTCCCGACAGGAGCACCGCTGCCGCCACCGTAATGCCTCCTGGGACCGTCACGGCTTGGCCATTGATCGTGACTTGGATCAGGTTAGGCATGCTTCTCACCATCCATGACGCGTGCCGGCAAGTAGGGTGTTACTGCGATCTCCGGTTCGCGTCCAGTGATCTGACTCGCTAGGAGCTTTGCCGTTGCGAGGGAAGTCGTGATGCCTAATCCCTCGTGTCCCGTCGCCAGGTACACATGGTCCGTGCCCGGCGCCGGCCCGATGAGGGGCAGCTTGTCGGGGGTACTGGCGCGGAACCCCGTCCAGCATCGGATCGCACTCAACGTGCCGATCCCTGGCATGTATTGGAGGGCCCGGCTCAGCATGGCTGAGACAATCGCCGGATCGACATCCGCGTTTGTCACGCCATATTGCCGCGACGAGCCAATGAGAATCTGCCCTGTTCGCCGGGGCTGCACGTTGAACGCAACCGATTCCGCAGAATGCGTGTGCGCGCTCTTCAGATAGCCTAGTTCCACCAGTTGATGGCGGACGAACCCGGGATAGCGGTCGGTGATCACCAGATGTCCCTTGCGTGGCGCGACCCGGACACCCGCTGTCAAGTTCGGAGATGCATCGCCCGCGGCATTCACGATCTTCGCGGCTGAAATGCGTGTGCCGTCCTCCAGCGCGACGCCGTCGTTTGTGATCGCGCGTACCGCGCTGCCGGCAATAACGCTCACGCCGCGCTCTCTCTCCAGCAGGAATCGAGCCACCACGGGTGGGTAAACCACCGCGTCGTCGGGCACAAGTAGACCTCCCGCCAGGCCTGGCCGCAAATTGGGTTCGGCTTCGGCCAGCATTTTGCTGTCGAGAATCTCCGCCGCCACACCGCGCGACGCGTAGTACTCATGCTTGCGCCGCACTTCCTGCATCTCGCTCTCGTCCGCGGCGACCCAAATCGTTCCCGGAGTCTCATATTCCGCCTGAGGAGGCAAACCGGAGTGGAGGTCGCGCCAGAGACGCCGCGAATAGCGAGTGAGGGCGAATTGTGCTTCGGAATCGTCCATGACGACGATGTGGCCCATCCCCGCGGCCGTGGCGCCGCCGCCGATGATGTCGCGATCAACGACCGCAACACGCATGCCTTCGCGTGCCAACTCCGCCGCACACGCCGCACCCACAATGCCGGCGCCCACGATCACGATGTCGAATCCCGAAGCCATGGTCAGGGCGATGGCTCGTGTTCGGTTCCGGCCTGACCGCGGATGCCCCAACAGAGGGGATCGCACGGATCCAGGATCAGATCTGCCTCAGCGTTCACCCACGCCGATCCTTTGATACTGGGAAGGACCGTTTCGTCTTCCACGCGAATGCTGCCTTCAAACACCGTGTTCACGATGCTTTCCTGGCGCCAGATCTCGCCGGGTTTCAATTTGCCGTCGGCGTACAGGCACGCCATCTTGGCGCTTGTTCCCGTTCCACATGGCGAGCGATCGTAGGCCCTTCCGGGACAAAGGACGAAGTTGCGCTTGTTGTTGTGTGGATTCTGCGCTGGGCCCAGCAATTCGATGTGGTCGATTTCACGCCCGTCCGCGCCCGCGATCCCCTCTCTATGCAGCGTCGTGCGGATCGCCCACGTGTACTCCGTCAAGGCCTCCAGGTTCGCAAGCGAGAGTTCGTGCGGATGGACCTCCACGAGAAAGAACCAATTGCCGCCCCATGCGATGTCCCCGATCACGCGGCCATGTTCGGGAACCTGAATCTCGACATTCCCGGCCAACCGGTAGCTGGCGACGTTGTGCACGGTCACCGCACCGCTGGAATGCAGTTCTGCTGTGACTTCACCTGCGGGCGTTTCGATCCGGTGAACACCGAGTCCTATGCAGCCCTTATAGGCAAGTGTGGCGATGACTCCCATCGTGCCGTGACCGCACATCCCGAGGTAGCCGACATTGTTGAAGAAGATCACGCCTGCGACCGCATCAGGATTGGTGGGCTTGCACAGCAAGGCGCCAACGATAGCGTCGGAGCCGCGCGGTTCGTTGACCACCGCAGAGCGAAAACCGTCATACTTTTCCCGGAAGACCCGCAGCCTCTCCGCCATCGTTCCGCTCCCCAGGTCCGGTATTCCGGAGAGGATCACGCGCGTTGGCTCACCGGCCGTGTGCGAATCGATGACATGGATCCGATTCTTCCGGTTGGTCAAATTGTCTCCCCTGGGCGCGGACGAGGACCGCGCGAATCGTTGCGAGCTCTGGTGTTGCTGCTCTGGGCTTCTATTGTATCCAACATACAGTATCCATCGGCAGAGATCCTCACCAAAGGAACCGCCGCCACTGGCAGATAGGAGTGTAACCAAGAGCATGTGATTCCGCTCCCTGGGGGGATATCGCCTCTAAGCCTGGCATCACAGAACGGTGAACAGTCACGTCAGCAGGGTTCTCGCTCGTCCGAATGTGAGCGATCGAGCGCAAGCGGTGACCACAGCTTTGCAGCGCAGCCTTGTTCACCTGTAGCCTAGTGCTTGCCGCTCGACGCGCATGAGTTCTTGATTCCAGGAGGGAAGCTTTCCATGCGAACCACGCAAATGCCTGTAGCAGTGATTGCGCTGCTGCTCTATCCGAGCCTGATATTTGGCGGAACGGTCAGCGGCAATGCGACCTATGCGGGTACGCCAGCCAAACCAAAGGCCATCGACATGTCACAGGAACCGGTGTGTGCGAAGGAACATGCCACGCCAGTCACTGCCGAGACCGTGGTCACCGGCCCGAACAATGCCCTGGCCAACGTCGTCGTGTACATATCGGCCGGAGCGCCTGATGAAGGTCAAGTACCCACTCAAGCCGTCACGCTCGAGCAGAAAGGATGCCAATACATTCCTCACGTATTGGTGGTGCACACTGGACAGCAACTGGATGTGGTCAACAACGACCAGACCTCACACAATGTCCATCCGCAGGCAAAGGCGAATCGTGAGTGGAACAAGTCACAACCGCCCGGCGCGCGGCCCATCACTGAAAAATACGACAAAGAAGAATTCATCCCGGTGAAGTGCAACGTTCATCCCTGGATGCGCGCTTACCTGGTTGTGTTGAAAACAAATCATTACAGCGTGAGCAAGAGTGACGGCAGTTTCACACTTCCTAACCTGCCTCCCGGCAGATACACGCTTACCGCTTGGCATGAGGACTACGGCACCCAGACCGCGGAGGTGACCATCACGGGAAACGAAACGAAGAAGGTAAATTTCACATTCAAGGTGAAGTCCTACTGACCTGTGCAGCGAAGGAGAACGCGGCCCTGGATTAAGGCAGGTGGGCAGTTCCTGGCTCAGAAGACCTTGCCCGAAGGGTGAAAAAGAAAGCAGGCGACGCATCGTCTCCGCTCCGCGCCGCCTGCCTGTTCTTGCAAGGGTGAGTTACTTTCCCTGTTTGTCGCGGTGAATATCGCGACGGTCGTGCCGCAGGTCTTTCTTGTCGTGCCGGATGTCCTTCTGGTCGTGTTTCACATCGCGGAGATCGGCGTTGCGGTCATGTCGATCCTGATGCAGGTCGCGGCGGTCTTTGTTCACGTCACGTTGCGCAGCATTCCGGTTCACGCGTGCGCCCGCCAGATTCCGCTTGTCGTTACGGATGGCAGCACGGTCGCCAGCCAGATCGCCCGTGTTGCCGGTCTTCTTGTCGGTGGCAAGTTCCTTGCGATCCTGATTCAGTTCGTGGCGGTCCTGGTTGACAACACGCTGATTCTGGTTGCGATCAACGCGGTCCTGGTGCAGGTCACGCCTGTCCTGATTAACATCCTTCTGATCCTTTACCGCATCTCGCGCGTCCTGGTTCCGATCCCGCCTGTCCTGACGCAGGTCTTTGCGATCCTGACGTCGGTCTTGACGATCCTTCGCCAGATCACTCGATGTCGCTGCATTGTCCTGCGCCAGTGCTATCGCTCCCGCCAGTACTAAGAACCCAATCATCCATCCGCTTCGTCGCATCTGTCCGTCTCCTGAGGCTTCCCGCCTTCGTTTACATGAACACAAGAAGTCTGGGAAAGTTTCGCTGATGCCCGCCCGCAGGCAAAGGTACTGGGAGTACAGCGCCTGTTACTTCGGTAACTCGAACCGCTGGACTCATCCAATTGGCGCATTGATTTCGAACCACTTACTCCGGTCTGCGCGCACGCAGGTTCAGGCGCCAATAGTCGAGGATCCACGGTGGGTCGTCCGCTGAGGAGATTTCGGCGAGCGTCGACGTGAAGAGCCGCCGCATATCCCCTGCCGGCAACTGCTCGAGATGACGATGGAGTATGAAGGTGCGGAGATAGTCTTGGAATTGTTCGTTGGATGACAGACACACCGGAGAACATTCGAGAGATGTGGCAATCTCGTGGAACCCGGCGGAGCGCAGGCGGGACTTTGCCGCATCGTCGTTCGAGAAGTGCCACGGTTCCGCGAAATCACCGAGCCATTTCGAAAATGCCGGCGTCTGCCCCAATTCCCGAACCCGCTGACGCAAGCGTGCCAGATTGGGCCCGCCGCCGCACTGCGCGTGCAGCCATCCCCCAGGACGAAGCGCGTTTCGTAAATTGCCGAACAAGGCGTCGTGATCCAGAACCCAATGAAACGAAGCGGTGCTGAAGATCCCGTCGAACACCTCGTGGAACGGAAGTGCCAGCAGATCAGCGGCAACGAAGTGTGAGCGCGCCCCAAACTCCCCGCGCAACATCTGCTGCGCGTGCGCCACCATGTTGCATGAGATGTCCACTCCTACAACGTAGCCCCGGGGGAGACTCCGCAATAGGGGCTCAGTCAACCTGCCGGATCCGCATCCGGCGTCGAGCACACGCTCGTCTCCACGAAGAGGCAGTTCGCTCAGGACGCGCTGGCCCCATGCGTACTGCGGCGCGGACAATCGGTGATATTCGGCGGCATTCCATTCACGAGAAGTCTGAGAATTCATCATCCTGTATGAAGTCCGCTAGATTGCGCCCAGCGCCTGGTCGAGATCGGCGAGGATATCCTCCGCATCCTCGATCCCCACCGAGATCCTGACCAGCCCATCAGTAATTCCGATCCTCCGGCGCCCTTCTTCGCCAACAGCGGCGTGAGTCATCGTCGCGGGATGGGAGATCAGGGTTTCGACTCCGCCTAGCGATTCTCCCAGCGAACAAACGCGCACCTTGCGCAACATCCTGTTGGCATTGGCCAGAGAACCGGTCTCAAAGGAGATCATGGCGCCAAAGCCGGACATCTGGCGCTTGGCAAGTTCATGCTGCGGATGATCGGGCAGGCCAGGATAGAAGACTTTCTTCACCTTCTCGTGCTGCGACAGGAATTCCG
>Ga0335084_10006005_pt1 | contig 12044 bp, 12 predicted proteins | sample Lox_Sample_44_FD_206721 | JGI IMG/M metagenome (GOLD analysis project Ga0335084, IMG submission 206721) | Soil microbial communities from Loxahatchee National Wildlife Refuge, Florida, United States - Lox_Sample_4.4 | ecosystem: Environmental > Terrestrial > Soil > Wetlands | place: USA...
GATCTTCAAGGAGCACCGCCGCCGTGAGGTCAAGAAGCCACGAGGCCACCACACTCCCCCGTCGCCATAGTTCGGCAATTTCTGTTAAGTTCAGGTCATACTGATAGTGTTCGGGGTGACGAAGCGGTGTCGTCTCAGCATCGACGGCGCGGCCTTGCTTGCCTACATTTGCATGATGGAGGATATTGAATCCTTCCGCGTAGGCGGCCATCAAGCCGTATTCGATACCGTTATGAACCATCTTGACAAAATGGCCAGCTCCGGAAGGTCCACAATGAAGATAACCCTCCTCTGCAGTTCCACCGATTTTTTCTCTGCCGGGTGTTTGCGGGATGGAGCCCCGGCCGGGCGCTAAGGTCTTGAAGATTGGGTCAAGATGTTTCACGATGTCGCCGGGTCCGCCAATCATCAGGCAGTATCCGCGCTCCAATCCCCAGACGCCACCGCTTGTCCCGCAATCGACATACTCAATCCCTTTTGGGTGGAGATCTCTAGCGCGCCGGATATCATCGATGTAGTAAGAATTCCCTCCATCGATGATCATGTCCCCCTTCTCCATGAGGGGGACGAGATCACTCAACGTTTGATCGACCACGGCAGCGGGGATCATCAGCCAAGCTGCACGCGGCGGTTTAAGCTTGGCGACGAAATCACCGAGCGACGAAGCCGCGGTAGCTCCCGTCTGCTTCGCAAATGCTTCCCGAGATGCGGCTCGCGCAGAATAGATGATCACTTGATGCCCGCCCCGGATCAATCGAAGCGCCATGCTCCCACCCATTCTTCCCACGCCGATCATTCCGAGCTGCATATTCTTTTCTCCTTTCCTGTCATCCTTCCCTTCCCCCTGGCAAATCTGATGTTGCGATGGCAGCCCGGAGTTCCCGAAGGTTCTCAGTCACCGAGGCTTGTGCGTTAAAAATAGCGGAACCAGCAACGAGAACCCTCGCTCCCGCTCTGACAACCGAGGCTGCAGTCAGGGTGTGGATGCCGCCGTCCACTGCGACCAGGATTCGATCAAGGCTGCGTTCTGCGAGCATGCGTTTTAGACGTGCGATCTTATTCAGACAGGATGGGATAAATTCCTGACCTCCAAAGCCGGGTTCGACCGTCATGACGAGCACAAAGTCCAACTCGCCAAGGATCTCCTCCAGAGCCACAAGCGGAGTCGCAGGATTGATGGCGACGCCCGGCCGGGCTCCCAACCTACGGATTTCTCGAATGGTGCGGTATAAATGTGGACAGGTCTCAACATGGACACTCAGGGAGGTAGCCCCGGCATGTATGAAGTCCGCCAGGTAGCGGTCTGGGTCGGCAATCATCAGGTGGACGTTCAGTCTCGACCCGAAGCTATCAGCAATTGGGCGTAAGGCGCGCACCGCTTGGTCACCCATGCTCAGATTCGGTACGAAGTGGCCGTCCATCACATCGACGTGAATCCATCTGACTCCTGCTTCCAGCGCTTCTTTGACCTGTTCTCCCAGACGGCTGAAATCGGCCGAAAGGATTGAGGCGGCAATCTGTGTCTTTTCTTCTCCGGACTTATCCATTGAACCTCCCCTTATCCATTGCGGGTGATATGTCGAATACCATCCTTCCCTGCGACGATTGCATCCGTTGCCAATTCGAGAAACAATCCGTGCTCAACAATCCCGGCCCGTGTCCCGAGCAGAGCCGCCAGATGCGCAGGGGTGGCGATCAGGCCGAAGTCACAATCGAGAATCATGTTTCCCGAGTCGGTTATAAAGGGTGAACCATCCGCATTAAGCCGAACCTCGGCCTTCCCGCCCAGTGACTCAATGTAGCGAAATTGAGAACGCCGGCCGAAAGAGAGCACTTCGACCGGCACCGTGTGGCGTGTGCCCAATCGCGGAGAGAGTTTGCTACTGTCCACCACGATGATGACTCGGCGGCTTGCCTGGGCAACGATCTTTTCGCGTAGCAGTGCACCGCCGCCGCCCTTGATCAAATTCATGTCAGGGTCCAGCTCGTCCGCACCATCGATGGTCATATCAATAGGGTGCGGCATCTCCTCGTCCATCATTGGAACGCCGAGCCGCCGCGCTTCTTCCCAGATGGCTTTTGAGGTCGCGAATCCGACGATATCCTTCAGCTGGCCGTCGCGGAGCAATTGAGCGATGCGCCGGGTCGCAAAAATCGCCGTGGAGCCCGTCCCGAGTCCTACCACCATACCCGACTGCACAAACTCGACCCCGCGCTCAGCAGCCTGCTGTTTGTAATATGTCCGAAGTTCGATATCTGCTGAAGACTGGTCCGTCCTCATTTAAATGTCCGTTATACTTATATTCTTCCCTGTTTCGCCGGTCAGTTGATGAAATCGACGATTGCGGGAATCACCGTGTCGCGCGCTTCTTCCATCAGCCAATGTCCTGAACCCGTGACCACCTGGCCGCGGATATCGGATGCCACCAGCTTGACTTGCTCGATCAGGAAGTTGCCACTGGCCTTCTCGCCTGTCAGGACCAGCACCGGCATGGGAAGCGGCGTCGCGGCCATCTGGCCGAAGTCATGCGCGTCGCGTTCGAAGTTGCGGAAGTATTCAAAACCGGCGCGCATTCCCTCCGGTTGTGCGTAGGCTTTTGCATAGATGCGGCGATCGGCCTCGGGTACGGAGTGTTTTGGATTGGCTGCAAAGTCATTCCAGAAGTGCTCGAAATAGGTTCGCTCGCGGCCTTTGACCAGCGCCAGCGGCACATCGCCGTAGAAATGGAAGTGCCACATGTCGCGCAGCAGCCAGACATCCTTCCAGTTGCCGATGCCGGGCAGAAAGGCGTCCATCAGCACCACCCGCTCGGTTGCCTGAGGAAACTTCGCCGCGTAGGCATAGGCCACCATCAATCCGATGTCGTGGCCAACGATGCTCACCCGATCGAATCCCAGCGAAGCGGTTAATTCGTAGATATCCACGGCCATGTTCTTCTTGTCATAGCCCGACTCCGGCTTGGCCGACCCTCCAGCACCCCGCAGGTCGGGAACAATAATGGTATGACGCTGAGCGAGCGATGGCATGAGCGGACGCCACATATGGCCGGTTTGAGTATAGCCATGGAGCAGGGCTACCGGACTCCCCCTGCCTCCGATGAGGTAATGCAGCCGAACGTCGTTGACATCGGCAAAGCCTTCGGCAAACCCGGCGATTTTCACCGTTCGGTAGGCCGACTTGGCTGCGGGTCTCCTTGCTCCAGGATGTTCCCTCTCCGCTATCCGAGCAGACATCTTTCGTAACCTCCTTCGGGTTATCTCACACTCTCAGGCTACTACTGGCGGATGGAAAGTTAAATAAGGCAAATGCTGTATTTTTGCGGGAGCCGAGGAGTATTTATGAAGTTTTGGCGGGACGGGGCGCTTGCCGGTCAACACTTATAGGCTAAGGGGGAGGATGGCGATTTGAAGGCCTGTATGGCGGGGATAGGCGACATTGGCCGGGAACGAGTCCGGTATTTTACAGGAATCCTTTCGGTTTTTTAGGTTGGGATTTTTCTTTGGGGGAAATATTCTCTTTCTCTTTTTTTCCTTCTTCGACTTTGAATCCGGATTCCTCCAGAATGAATTTGTCATCGCCCGGATCAGGTTTAAACTCTAACTCAAGTCTCTTCGCTTCCTTAATATAGGACCCTTCTTTCAGACGAATCTCTCCATTCGGTGTAACGACGATGGCCGATTCTCCCTTGACAGGGCACCTCTGCTCGCAAAATCCACATCCATTGCACTTAGAAGGAACAACAACAGGGCGCCGATATCCTTCTACCGGACGGAAGACAATCGCGTTGTAGGGACAGATTTCATCACAAATGAGGCATATCTTGTTCTCGGCCCAGACCAGGCACATCTCTTTCCGTAAAACAGCCGTCCCTACCTTCGCGTGGGTTTTTTCCTCCAATGAAATAGACCGTATCGCTTGTGTCGGGCAAACCTTGCCGCAGACATTGCAGTTTTGATCGCAGGGGGCCAAACGAGGCTCCATCTTCGGTGTCCACAGCCCTGAGAATCCCGATTCCCAAAGCGAGGGCTGCAGGGTATTCGTTAAGCAGGACTTCATACACTCCCCGCAGCGGATGCAAGTTCGCAAAAATTCCGTTTCGGGAATCGCTCCGGGTGGTCGGATAAGCGCATGCTTGCCCTCTTTGATGGCGAAAGGGGTTTTCACGGCCAGAAACCCAACTCCCAGTCCGCCCGCCAGAGAATAGAGGAATCCTCTCCGGGAAAAATCGACTTTTGAATATTCGCCACCGATCGAAAGAGAGGCAGGAAAAGTGATCGCCTCCTGGGGACAAACTTTTGCGCATGTCCGGCACTGAATACATTCAGGAAGACGGGTTCCCCTCGGGTCTTCAGTCACAGCTCCCATGGGACACGCTTTCTGGCATTTCAGGCACTCGTTACACTCCTCACTGACCCGGCGCTTAAAAAGCCCGAGAGGTGAGATCAGGCTGAGAAAAGCTCCCAAAGGACAGAGATAGCGACACCAGAAGCGCGGAACCAGACGATTTAGAACGATGATTCCTCCAAAGATCAGAAGCGTGATGACCGTCATATAGTAAACAGACTGGAAATAATGGAGGTGAGATAGGTTGACCCATCCGAGGGCCTCAACCAATGGACGAAGCAAATCTAAGAGGAGATTGATCAGAGTGAGGGCCAGGGGATAGATAAAGAATGTGTAAAAGCGAGTCAGAAGAGACATCGGGTCCATCAGGAAAGCTAAGGAAAGGCCGGTCAGCGCAGCGACGATGAAAATAACCAGTAAAAAGTATTTTATTCTCCGAAGGTTGACTCCAGCTTTCAAGCCCGAGCGTTTTTTCTTCCGGAGAAAAAGAAAGTCCAGAAAGTCAATCGACGCGCCCAGCGGGCAAACATAGGCGCAGAAGAAACGGCCGATGACCAGTGTCGCTCCGATCGTAGCAAGAGCCCACAGGGCCCTGCCGATGATCTCCCTTGCCGCGATAACGGCATTGATCCCCAGGAGGGGATCAAGACGCAAGTAGATATCCGCTGGAACCCAATTCGGCAGTTTATAGGTGGCGAAGACAAAGAGAATAGAAAAAATAAGGAGAGAGAGGGCCTGGATGAAACTCCTCATACCGTCTCCTTAAAGATTTTAAGCTGATCGATATCGATCTTCCCGAGCCCCCGTTGATGGGCGACGAGAATGTGCTCAACCTGCCTCCCCTTGAAGTTCTGTCCATACCATGGAACAAGACTCACCCCGTAAGAATCCACGGCAATCGGATCAACTCCCGCAATGACCAGATTTGGCTTCTTCACTTCTCCAGGCCCCCCCGGTCCGCCCGAAGTCAAAGCGCGAGTCGCGTCGAGGATTGTAAGCTGCGGCTTGATGACGGTGGCCAAATCTGCGATCGCCTGGTTGATGTTGTATTGAGAGTGGAAACTCTCTCGGTCCCAGATGGTTCCCATCAGTCCCTTCAAGCCCAGGCTGACGCCCGTCGCGGAATGCGACTTAGCGACAGGAAGGCTGATCAGGACGTGGCCGTCCAAAATCTCTTTAAAGACCTCTACCCTCTCTAACGCTTTCCCCTGGGGAATCTTGATCTCACCAAAAAACTTTCTTTCTTGAAGAGCAAGAACATGAGCGCCGGAGATGTTTTTACAGGCCTCTCGAATTCCTGTTCTCTCCAGGCAGAGCTCCGCCCTCTGGAGCGTATGATCCAGGACCAAAACCTGCTGGGCCCCTGCTTCCATACAAGCCTGAGCTACCGTAGCAACAACCAGGGGATGCGTTGTTGCGCTGAAATCAGGAGTCCTTGCAAACGACATGTTGGGCTTGAGAACAACCCGCTGTCCCTTTTTCAGAAACCGGGAAATGCCTCCGATCGCTTCGAGAGCTTTTTTCGTGGCCGCAGCAGGTTCACCTGAAATCACTGCAAGATCATACTCTTCTTTTGCCGATGAAATACAAGGCCCGCCAGCGAGACCCAGGGCTATTCCGGCGGCGGCAGTCTTAAGAAACTTACGGCGTGTAATTGCTTGATCGTGTTTATTCACCAGACACTCCTTTTTCGAAAACTCCAGATCCGCCCTCACTCCCGGAAACCCTGAAAAAATTGAATTTCAGCCGTCACCCCGGTGAAAACCGGGGTCCAGTCAGTCAGTAATATCATGAAAACACTGGATTCCGGCTTCCGCCGGAATGACACGAAAAAGAACCAAATCAATTTTCTCACACCTTCTCTTTACAAGAGGGAATTAGAATTTCCTTCCTTTTATTAAGAGGAGGACGGGAGGGATTTCTCACGCAATAAACTCCTTGGGAACGTCTCTTAGACGGATGACATCTCGAATCTTTCCGGCGACATCAAAACCGACCGAACATCTGACCGGACACTGGCCACAATCCTCGCAAACCCTCTCCGGCAGGTTCAAGGAGAGCAAAGTCTCCTGCGCATGGACGAGATTCCGGTAGCCATAGGTGTACATATAAGTCCGCATTAAATCCGGGATGGGAAGCTCCTCCGGACATTGCCCCAGACATTCTCGGCACCCCTGGCAGTATAATCCGCGGATCGAAGCTTCTTTCTGGAGGTCTTTCTTTTCAGGGTCGCTCAGCAAAGGATTTTCCGCCACGGCTAGGTCAACATCCATCTCCTCAAAGGTCGTAAATCCGGGGACGATGGCGGTGACGTTCGGATCCTGAAGGACCCATTTGAGGGCGGCGCCAGCGTTCTTAACCGTGGCCTCCTGTCGGTTGCCTGCCCGAATCGGTTTCATTCCGACAATTCCAATACCCGCCTGAGCCGCCTTGGCAATAGCATCTCTCACTTCGGCAAAATGTTTCTGCTGGAAATTGTAGGAGGTTAAAATGACATCGTAAACTTTCGAATCGATAGCAGCGTGGATCACCTCCGGCTCATTCATGTGCGTCGTGATTCCTACAAAACGTGTCTTCCCTTCTTTCTTCGCCTTTTCCAAAGCTTTTAAAATAGGCTCATACAGTGCCGCCTCTCTTTTAACCACGTTGTGATGGTAATAAATGTCTACATGATCCAGTCCCAAATTTTTGAGACTCCCATCCACTTTCTTCAGAAAAGCGTCTTCCGTCGCTTCCTCGGTATAAAGACCCGTCTTTTGATCGGATGGAAGACGTGCTTTGGTGGCCAAGACGTAAGAATCTCTTGGGCGTCCCTTGAGCACCTCTCCAATCATGCCTTCGTTCTGGCCTCGTTGATATGTTTGGGCGGTATCCAGCAGGACCATCCCGGAATCGAGCGCCACCTTGACGAGGCTTGGATTATTGGTGTTCATCACACCCATATTGATCACAGGCAGTTTTATCCCCGTTTTTCCGAGAGTCCGATAGGCAAACTTCCTTTCTTTTCCTTTCGCCTCGACAACCCTCAGCTCCTGTTTCATATCGATCCGGGGGAGAAAAAAGAATCCCCCGAACCCGGCAAGCGTTGACTTCATGAAGCCTCTTCTGCCTATCAATTTTTTTCCCACACTCCCTCCATTTTCTCCCCCGTTGATATGGCCCATTTAAGCTCCTATCACCTCAGTTTACTTTTTTCGTCGTTTGAAGCTTTCTTTTTCAAACCTTTTGCAAGAAGATTGAGGTACTTTGATCGGAGGTCAGAATTGGTCAGATTAAGTATACCCCAGATGTACTTTCCCTGCCACTGAAGCTCAATCTCTCCATGGTAGGGGTCCGATATCTTGTGACGTCCCTCCATCACTTCCTTCTCCGGATTTCCGGTTTGTTGAAGATATCTTTGAATCATGTCCTTACAATCGTTCCCATCACCACCTTCGATGACAAAAAGTTTGAATTTCACCCTCGAGACTTCATAGTCCGCAATGAAGGCAGAATGCAAAAATGCATACCCCAGAAATTTAATGGGAATGAATCTCTCGGAATTTTTGACCTTCCCCTCTTCCGGGAAGGAGGACAAAATCTGGGGAAGCGTTCCTTTTTCTCCCAATTGTTCTGCAACTTTTTTTGCAAAGGTAAGCAGGATTTCTTGATCATCGGATCCCGTATGGATGCCGCTTATCTTCACATAGCAAGAGCCGGCCAAGAAATTCAGGACGTTCTCTTCGATATATCCCTGAGTCCCGATGGCGACAAAGTTCGCATCGGGGAGACGTTCCTCGCTGTAAATCCCAAAGGCATATATGGGCGTACTATGGCGGTAGACCTCCACCGTCACAGATGCCTTCTTTTCATTTGAGTATTCGGCCACCTTCAATTCCTGAAAATCGTACGTCAAATAGAGGTCCGCGCCGCCATTGATATATTCAAAAAGAGTTTTGGGGAGGAAGGTCTGGATTTCTGCTGGCTGTTTCCAACCCGCCACTTCAGGAAAGACAAATGCATTCAAATCGGAAGGAGAGGCCCATGACAGATGGACGACTCCCAATATTAGACAAACGAACAAGAAGCCAGAAATAAAGCGTCTCTTTTTCATCTTTTTCCTTCCTTCCAGTTCATGTTTTACCTCGTGTTATTGCTTTGAATCTAACCTTCCCTCGACCATTGGATAACTCATACAAACGCATTAAATCTCATTACATCGTCGGCATTACCCCTCACCCTCCCCTCTCCCCGGCGGGGAGAGGGGAGGGTGAGGGGTACTACTTCAGCGAAGTGATCTCTTACGCCTGGAATGATTTGCAATGTTAGGTTCTTTACTGAATCTTAAAAGGGACCGACGGGCTAATCAATAGAGAATGAAACCTTTCATCACAGACAGGAGCATCGGAATGTATCCCTTCCCATCCTTTGATCGCGTTCATCAAACTTGTGTGATAAAGGGTTCGGAGGGTGACCAAGTTACAAAGATTGAAGACGCAGGTTGAATCACAAAGGTAAGTTGGGCCGGAAAGCAGGAGAGAAGCATTTATGCGGCGGCTTACGCCGCCTTTTGCTCCGCCAGCCATGCTTTGATGCGTTGATCTATTTTGTCTCTCACTTCTCGAAATTTGGCCAACTTTTCTTCATCCGATCCTATAAAGCCTGCCGGATCTTCAAATGACCAGTGGATTCTTTGGCTAATATCGGGGAACGCCGTAGGACAGTTTTTTTCAGCTTCGCCGCATACGGTAATCAAATATCCGAAGTGCACCTTGCCCATATATTCCTTGAGGTGTTTGGAATACTGACCACTGAGACTTACTCCAATTTCCTCCATGACACGGTTCGTGTACGGATGGATAGGTTTCGGTTCAAGTCCGGCGCTGTAAGCTTCAAATTTATCTCCGCCGTATTTTCTCAGGAACGCTTCGGCCATCTGGCTGCGCGCGGAATTGCCCGTGCACAGAAAAAGGACTTTAGCCTTGGTCATAGGCGATCCCCTTTATCCTTCCTTGTTGGCATCCGCGTGATGCTTGATCACAAGGGCATCCACCATAAAAATCACATCCTCAGCAATATTGGTGGCATGGTCTGCTATTCGTTCCAGACATCGGAATACAATCATCAAGTGGACCGCTCGCGTAATGGTTTTTGGATCGGACATCATGTAGGTGAGAAGCTCTCTGACTACCTGATTATTCAACCCGTCGACCATGTCATCCCTCTCGCAGACAGAACGGGCTAGTTTGGGGTCATGGTTCACAAAGGCATCGAGGACGTCCTTGACCATGGATTGGACGATCTCAGCCATCTTTGGGATATCAATATAGGGTTTGATCTGGGGTTCCTGATTCAAGGAGACCGCTCGCTCTGCAATATTGACCGCCTGGTCGCCCATTCTCTCCAGATCGGTGATGATCTTCATCGCCGAGGTGATGAAGCGAAGGTCTGCGGCCATCGGTTGCCTTAAAGCGAGGAGTTTCAAACACATCTCATCGATGACGATTTCTAATTTATTAATTCGATCTTCCATCCCGAACGTTTTCCGGGCAAGATCGGAATCCCTCTTGGCTAAAGATTGCACCGCATCGCGGATAGCCCCTTCCACGAGGGCCGCCATTTTTAAGAGGTTTTCCTTCAGTTCCTGCAACTCCATCTGCAAATGGGTTTCCATCATGCTTCCTCTTGTCCAATTATTCGCTGGCGGCTGCTGAAAAAATCATCTTTTCATGGTTGCTCAAAAAGGGCCAGCTGCAAGGCCCCCGAAATTCTGAGGAGCGAGGCGTACTCGGCCGTACGCCGCAACGACGAAGGGTGAGGGAAACGTAGCAGATGGCCATTTTTCAGCAACCGGCTAAATCTTTATCCAAACTTTCCGGTTAAGTATTCTTCGGTCCTTTTCTCCTTCGGGGCAGTAAACATTCTTCCACTGGGTCCAAATTCGATCAGCTCCCCGAGATAGAGAAAGGCGGTATAATCAGAAACGCGGGCGGCCTGAGCCATGTTGTGGGTAACAAGAATAATCGTCACGGTATCCTTGAGCTGGACGAGCAACTCTTCAATATGTGAAGTTGCCTTTGGATCCAGGGCGGAGGTCGGCTCGTCGAGCAGAAGGACATCGGGCTGCATGGCAAGGGCCCGGGCGATACAAAGCCTCTGTTGCTGCCCTCCGGAGAGGAAAGTCCCTCTTCTGTGGAGAGATTCTTTGACCTCATCCCACAAGGCCGCTTTCCTCAGGGACTCTGTGACAATCTTATTCTTCTCATCTTTGCTCAAATAGATCCCATTGAGCTGATATCCGGCGATGACATTCTCATAGATGCTCATTGTCGGGAAGGGATTCGGTTTTTGAAAGACCATCCCGATTTGCCGCCGCACGATAATTGGATCCGTAGCATAGATGTCCTCCCCGTCCAAGAACATCCTGCCTGACACGGTGGCATCCGGGTTTAACTCATGCATCCGATTGATGCACCGAATCAGCGTTGTTTTCCCGCATCCCGAAGGCCCCATAATTGCTGTGATTCTCTTATCGGGAATTGAAAGTTTGATATCTTTGAGAACCCCGGTGGCCCCGAAAAAAGCGCTAAACTGTTCTATTCTTAGAATTGTACTTTCCATCTTCTTGTCACTACCTTGGTGAAGAAATTTAAACCCAGGACAAATACGATCAATATAAAAGAGGCTCCCCAGGCGAGCGTATGCCATTCGGGATAAGGACTCGTGGCATAGTTGAATATCATCAAAGGGAGACTGTTCATCGGTTTCAGGATGTTAAGGTTCATAAAAGGACTTCCGAAAGCCGTAAAGAGAAGGGGCGCCGTCTCGCCGGCAATTCTCGCGATACTCAAGAGGATTCCTGTCACAATCCCGCTCACGCCCGCCGGAAGAATCACTTTCAAAATCGTCCTGGGGTAGGAAACTCCCAATCCCAGGGATGCTTCTCGTAAGCTCTCCGGAATGAGTTTCAAGGTCTCCTCGGTCGCAGTAATGATGACCGGCAGCATCATCAGGCCAAGAGCCACTCCCCCTGAGAAAGCAGAGAAAGATCCCATGGAAACAACCAGCCAGATATAAGCAATGATCCCGATCACAATGGAAGGAATCCCTTGAAGCGTCTCGGCACACAATCTTATAAGAGAGGCAAACCTTCTCTTCCTATTTTCCGAAAGAAAAATCCCCGCGAGGATCCCCACGGGGACGGAAAAAGCTGTCGCGATGCCGATCAACATCACGGTTCCGATGATGGCGTTTGAAATTCCACCTCCCATCTCACCGACCGGTTTGGGGAGCTCCGTCAGAAACCTCCAGTTGATCACAGAGATTCCTTTGCTGGTGATGAAAAAGAGGATGAAGAACATAGGTAGGATGGAACAAAAGGCCAGAAAAACGATGACCATTTTGAATAATCTGTCGAACAAGATTCTTCTTCGGACCGATGGCGTTTTCATCTTATTCTCCAACACCCATCCGTCGGATGATCAACTTGCCTATAAGGTTAATGAGGGTGGTCACGACGAAGAGGACAAGCCCTAATTTAATCAGACTCGCCAGGTAGAGGCTCCCCGTCGCCTCCGTGAATTCGTTCGCAATCACACTGGCCAGCGTGTTCGCCGGGCTGAAAATCCCCTTCGGGATGAAATTCGAGTTTCCGATGACCATGGTTACAGCCATCGTCTCTCCCAGGGCTCTTCCGAGTGAGAGAAGAATCCCCGCAACG
>Ga0335084_10006006_pt1 | contig 12044 bp, 9 predicted proteins | sample Lox_Sample_44_FD_206721 | JGI IMG/M metagenome (GOLD analysis project Ga0335084, IMG submission 206721) | Soil microbial communities from Loxahatchee National Wildlife Refuge, Florida, United States - Lox_Sample_4.4 | ecosystem: Environmental > Terrestrial > Soil > Wetlands | place: USA: Florida...
GGAGCGGGCGGGGCGCACCCGGCGCCCCGCCCCGAACCCGTCAGGTCGTCTGGATCATCGAGACGTCTTCGCCGGGGGGCACGACCGGCTCCCAGGGCTTCTTCTTCTGAACGATCCAGTAGTAGAGCGCTCCCGCGATGAGGATCACCACGAACACGGTCCAGATCACCGGGATCTTGTTGAGGAATGCGATCTTGAAATCGAGGAGCTGCTGACCCTGCACGTAGTAGTCGGACTGGACCGGCTTCGGGTTCGAGAAGATCCGCAGGTAGTTCGAGGCCGATGCCGACCCGGCTTCCCACGCGTTCGTGGATGAGGACGGGGTCAGGAAGTTGAGCATCATCGCGAGGCCCCAGAGGATCGCGATGACGTTGATCACCATGCCCCACCCGCGGAGCTTGAATGGCGACTCCGTCCTCGGCCAGCCCTTCGTCCGCGCCCGAAGCACCGCGAGGTTGCCGAGGAGGTAGCTGAGGTAGATCGATGCCGTCGCGCCGACGGCGATCACCGCGGCGCCGACGAACTGGATGAACGGCACCGCAGCGAGCGCGCCGACGATGATGCAGGTGGCGATCGGCGTGTGCAACCGCGGGCTGACCTTCGCCATCGACTTCGAGAACGGCAGCTGGTCGTCCCGCGCCATGCCGAACGCGAGACGGATCGTGGCCGTCAAGATCGCCATGCAGCACACGAAGATCGCCGCCGACACGACGAGCAGGTACAGCGTGCTCCCCGCGCCGGTCATGACCTCGGCGATGATCGTGGCCGGCGACGCGGCGAGCGACGCCGACTCCTTCGCGATGTCGGGCGCCGCGATCAGCACGCCCCAGAGGAAGATGGCGCCGATCACGAACGCCCCGAGGACGGCGGCCAGAACGGCCTTCGGCGCCTCGGCGCGCGGGTTCCGGGTCTCCTCGGCAAGCGTCGAGGCGGTGTCGAACCCGTAGATCACGTACAACGACATGAACATCCCGACGAGGAAGAACGGCAGCGTGGTCGCCGCGGGGAAGTTTGCGTAGTTGCCTGCGTACTGGGAGCTGAAGATCACCCCCACGCCGTTGTGGTTGTGCACGGCCGCGAGGAACACCGCGAACACCACCATGCCGAGGATCTCGAAGATCACCCCGGTGTTGTTGATGATCGCGACGAGCTTCACGCCGTAGATGTTGAGTACCGTGATCAACACCAGCGTGATGACCGCGACCACCTTCTGATCGGCGCTCCCGAGCGTGTCGTTCAGGTGCCAGCCGAACATGTAGTTCAGCGCCGGGATCAGCGCGATCGGCAATGTCGCGCACACGGAGGACACCGTGAGGATCCCGGCGAACAGGTAGAACCAGCCGGTGATCCAGGCATAGCCGCGTCCCGCCAGGTACTTCGTCCATTGGTAGACGGAGCCGGCCAGCGGGAAGTGGCTCGTGACCTCTGCGAAGTTCAGGGCGACGATGAACTGGAAGACAGCCACCACCGGCCATGTCCAGAACAGATGCGCGCCGAGCGCGGACATGCCGAGGAAGAAGAGCGTGAAGATGCCGGTAGACGGCGAGATGTAACTGAACGCAACCGCGAAGGAGCTGAACGTGCCGAGGCCCCGGTTCAACTCCTGCTTGTAGCCGAACTTCTCCAGATCGGCGGTGTCGCGCGCCACCTGTTCCTCGTGCGTCGACATGCAACCCCCTTCCCTGCCCGGTATCCGGGACATCGGGAGTCTGGCCTTGTATGCCTCGCAGTGCAAACCCGCAAACCCTCGATCCGAACGTTCGGGTGGCGTGTGGTCGGTCCACATCGGGCCACATCGGGCACGCGCGTCACGAGATGCGTCGTCTGGGCTCGTATGTCAGACTCGCCGACATCTCGGAGTGAGGGAGGGAACCATGCGACGCATCCTTGCGGTCCTCGGAGTCGCGGTGGTGCTCTTGGTCGGTGTCATCAGCGTGGTGGCGTGGGCGAGCAAGCCCACGACCCCGAAGCTGACGGCACCGGTTACGTTCACCGTGATCGAGCACGCGACCACCGACACAGTGATCGATACCGACAAGAGCGGAGACGATTCGACGGGGGATCTGCTGACATGGCACAACAAGATCTTCGGTCCGAGGAACAAGGTCGTCGTCGGCAAGGACCAAGGTGACTGCATCCGGATCGATCCCGCCGCAGGAACGTGGGAGTGCCGGTGGATAACGTGGGTTCCCGGCGGCGCGATCACGGTCGAGGGCCCGTTCTACGACACCCACAACAACGCACTTGCGATAACCGGAGGGACCGGCCGCTACCGGAACGCCGAGGGAACGATGTTCCTGAAGTCGAGGAAGGGCGGAGCCGAGTACGCGTTCATCTTCCGCGTGATCCCAGGGTAGCCGCCGGGCCGACCCTCGCGGAGCGTCCCCCGTGATGGAGACGCTCGACGCCGCGGGGGTGCGGTGCCACGTGATGATCGACGGGTGGCGGACCGTCTCCCCGCGCTTCGTCTTCCGCGGCTACACGGACGACCTCCAGGGTCCGTTCGTCCGGCCGTTCCTCGATATGGACGGGAGGCTCCAGGGCCGGCTCGCCGCGCTGTTGATCGAGAGCCGGGACGGCGTGGTCCTCGTCGACGCCGGGATGGGGAGGTTCGCGGGCGAGCTCGATGCCGGGCACGTGCATGAACGGCTCGCGGAGCTAGGCGTTCGGCCTTGGGACGTCCGGTGCGTCGTGATCACCCACGGCCACGCCGACCACGTGGGCGGGCTGATCGGCCCCCGGAACGAGCCGGCATTCCCGGATGCCCGCCACGTGATCTCCCGCGTCGAGGCCGAGTACTGGGCCTCCGCCGACGCGGCGGCCTTGCCGGACGGCGCGTCCCTGGCCGCCACGACCGCATTGACATCGCTCGTGGAGGCCGGGGCGCTGGACACCATCGAGGCGGAGGCGAAGGTCGCGGCCGACGTCCAGGTGATCGAGGCGCCCGGCCACACCCCCGGGCACCTGGCGGTGATCGTGAACGAGGCGCTGCTGTGGGCGGGAGATTCGCTCGTGTCGCAGCTGAACGTGCCGCACCCGGAGTGGACATCGGCCGCGGACATGGACGGACCCACCAACGAGGACACCCGTCGTGCGCTCCTGAGCCGTGTCGCCGACGAGGACCTCCTACTCGCGGGGTCGCACCTGCCGGTCACCGGGCGTGTCCGGCGGGCGGCGGGCGGCTTCGCGTTGGAGCAGGACTAGCTCAGAGGTCGCGGAGCAACGCCAACAGACCGTCGGGGCCTTCGACCATGACGTCGGCCGCCGCGGTGAGATCGTCGGGGGTCTCGGCGCCGATGACGGCCACCCTGGTCACCGGCACGCCGCGTCGCGCCAGGTCGCCGAGCGCGGCGAAGGCCTGCAGATCGGCCAGATCGTCACCGGCGTAGAGCGCGGCGGCGGGATCACGTCGGGCGATCACCCCGCGAACGACCGACCCCTTGCCGCCGCCGGCCGGCGCCAGCTCCAGGACGCGTTTGCCGTGGAGGAGCTCCAGCCCGTACCGCTCCGCGATCCGGACCAGGCTGGGGCCGACGCGTTCCACCGCGGCGACCGGATCGGGGGCCATGCGGAAGTGCACGGCGATGCTCGCCTCCTTGTCCTCGAGGTGGATGCCGGACTCACCGTCGATCGCGGCGAGGACCGCGGCGTGCAGATCGGCCGGCAGCGGCGGCCGACCCTCGAGCCCGTAGAGCCCGATGACCTCGAGGCCTGGAACGGGCAGGAGCTCGCGGACGAACGACGCGGGACGGCCGGTCACGATCGTGACGGAGCCGACGCGGGCGACGAGCGTCGCGAGGACATCGACGGCCCCGGCAGCCGGCACAGCGTCCTGCGGCCGATCGACGATCGGCGCGAGCGAGCCGTCGTAGTCCAGCAGGATCGCGGCGTCGGCGAGCCGAGAGCGGATCTCCCGGAGGCTCATCGCCGCACGGCGCGCGGCACGATCCGGCTCCGGAGCCCCGAACGCCGGCCGCCACGCAGCCGGCGTTCGGCGGGGCCGACCTCGGTGCGGGAGAGGTTCCTCGCGGTGCCGATCAGCGACACGTGGGAGAACGCCTGCGGGAAGTTGCCGACCAGCCGGTGGCGGGTCAGGTCGTACTCCTCGGACAGGAGCCCGAGGTCGGTGCGCACGCTGAGCAGCCGTTCGAAGAGCTCCCGCGCTTGGTCCTCTTCGCCCTGCAGCTTGAGGTTGTCGGCCAGCCAGCACGTGCACGGCAGGAACGCGCCCTCGCCGCCGGGAAGGCCGTCGACGCGCGAGCCGGAGTCGTAGCGGCGCACGAACCCGTCGACCAGCAGCCGCTCGCGGATCGCGCGCACCGTGCGGATCATGCGCTCGTCGAGGGCGGGCAGGAACCCGACGAGCGGGATCATCAACATCGCCGCGTCCAGCTCCTTCGAGCCGTAGGACTGCACGAACGCGCCGATGTCGTCGTCGTACCCCTCGGCGCAGATCTCGTCGTGCATCTCGTCGCGGAGCGCGCGCCAGCGATCGACGGGTCCGTCGAAGCCGAACAGCTCGACGTCGCGGATCGCACGGTCGACGCCGACCCACGCCATGACCTTCGAGTGCACGAAGTGACGGCGGCCGCCCCGGACCTCCCAGATGCCCTCGTCCGGCTCGCGCCAGTTGGACTCCAGGACGTCCATGATGCGGCGCTCCATCTCCCAGACCGGTTCCTCGTGGGGCAAGCCCTCGCGCGCCGCCTGGTGGAGCAGGTCGAGGACCTCGCCGTATACGTCCAGCTGGAACTGCCTCGACGCGTCGTTGCCCACGCGAACGGGGAGCGAGTCCTCGTAGCCGGGGAGCCAGTCGAGCTCGAGCTCGGGCAAACGGCGCTCGCCGCCGAGGCCGTACATGATCCGCAGGTCGCGTGGGTCGCCGGCCACCGCGCGCAGCAGCCACTCCCGCCATTCCTCCGCTTCGCGTTCGTAGCCGGCCAGCAGCATGCTGTAGAGCGTGAACGTCGCGTCCCGGAGCCAGCAGATCCGGTAGTCCCAGTTCCGCGCGCCGCCGATCTCCTCGGGGATCGAGGTGGTCGGCGCGGCGACGATCCCGCCGGTCGGACGGTAGGTCAGCGCCTTCAGCGTCAGGAGCGACCGCATCACGGCCTCGCGCCATTCGCCCTCATACGTGCAGGTCGCGCTCCACTCCCGCCAGAAGCGCGTCGCGGCCCGCAGCGCGTCCCACGGGTCGATCTTCGGCGGCGGCGGCTCGAACGACCGGTGCCAGACCAGCACGAACGCGAGCCGTTCGCCGGCTCGAACCAGGAAGTCGGACGTCACCGTGCCCGTGGCGACCTCGACCGGCACGTCCGTCCGCAGCTCGACCGCGTCGGGGCCGGCCACCGCGGAGACCGTCCGGCGCCCGGGCCGGAGCCACGGCACGGCCAGGCCGTAGTCGAAGCGGAGCCGAAGCTCCGTGCGCATCGGGACGACGCCGCGGATCCCCTCGACGAGCCGGACCACACGGGCCTGGCCGCGGCGAGGTGTCATGAACTCGGTGACCCGGACCAGGCCGTCGTCGACCGCGTGATCCGTTTCGAGGATCAGCGTGTCCTCCCGGTAGCGGCGGCGCGTGCGGGCCGGCGCGGCCGAGGGCGCCAGCAGCCACCGGCCGTGCGCGTCGTTGCCGAGGAGGGCCGCGAAGCACGCGCCCGAATCGAACCGCGGCAGGCACAGCCAGTCGATCGAGCCGTTCCTGCCGACGAGGCCCGCCGTGTGCGTGTCGCCGATGAGCGCGTAGTCCTCGAGCGGCAGGGCCATGGTGCACGACCCTACCCGACCGGGACCGTCGAGATGCCGAGGCGACTCAGCCGAGCGCGGCGAGGAATTCGTCGAGATCCGGCGCCACGTGGAACGTCGGCTCGACGTAGGGCTCGAGAGCCTCGACCGTCTTGTAGCCGTTGCCGGTGATGAAGGCCACCGTCTCCTCGCCCGGCTCGATGACGCCCTGCTGGACGAGCCGCCGCAGGACCGCGACCGTCACGCCGCCGGCGGTCTCGGTGAACACGCCTTCGGTCGAGGCGAGCAGCTCGATCCCCTCGATGATCTCGCGCTCGGTGCACCACTCGATCTGGCCGCGGGTCTGCCGGGCGACGTGCATCGCGAACATCCCGTCCGCGGGGTTCCCGATCGCCAGCGAGCGCGCGATCGTATCCGGCCGCACCGGCCGAACCTCTTCCGCGCCATCCTTGAACGCCTGCGCGACGGGGCGGCATCCTTCCGGCTGGGCGCCGGAGACCCGGTACGGCTTCTCCTCGACGGCGCCCACGGCGATCAGCTCACCGAACGCTCGGTGCACCTTCGTCAGCAGGGCGCCGCTCGCGATCGGGACCACGACGTGATCGGGCAGGCGCCATCCGAGCTGCTCGGCCACCTCGAAGCCGAGGGTCTTCGAGCCCTCCGCGTAGTACGGGCGCATGTTCACGTTCACGAACGCCCACGGGAGCGTGTCGGCCACCTCGGCGCACAGCCGGTTCACGTCGTCGTAGTTCCCCTTGACCGCGACGACCTTCGCGCCGTAGGCCTCGGTGGCCAGGATCTTCGCGCGCTCGAGGTCGTCGGGCACGAACACGTAGCAGGGCATGCCGGCCTTCGCGGCGTGCGCGGCCGTCGCGTTCGCGAGGTTGCCGGTGGACGCGCACGAGATCGCCTCGAAGCCGAACGCGCGAGCCATCGTCATCGCCACGGTCACCACGCGATCCTTGAACGAGTTCGAGGGGTTCACCGAGTCGTCCTTGATCCACAGCGTGCCGAGCCCGAGCCGCTCGGCGAGGTTGTCCGCCCGGCGCAGCGGCGTGAAGCCGGCGCCCAGATCGACCCGGTCGATGCCGGGACCGCCCGGCAGGAGCTCCTCGTAGCGCCACAGGCTGGTCGGCCCGGACTCCACGTGTTCGCGGAACCGGTCGCCGTCGAGCGACTGCAGATCGTACGCCGGCTCGAGCGGCCCGAAGCACTCCTCGCAGATCGTGAGGGGCTCGACCGGGTACTGCTGTCCGCAGATCCGGCACTGGAGCGCCGCGGGCGACGCGAACGCGTGCGTCACCACGTCACCGCGCCGAGGTCGGCGCCGGAGACGGTCCGCGCGTACTTCGCGAGCGCTCCCTGCGTGTAGCGAGGCTCCGGCTGCGTCCACGCGGCTCGGCGCCGCTCCAGCTCCGCGGCGTCGACCGCCAGATCGATCCGGCGGTTCGCGGCGTCGATCGCGATCTGATCGCCCTCGTGCACGAGGGCGATCGGGCCGCCGACGAACGCCTCCGGCGCGATGTGCCCCACGCTGTAGCCCTTCGTGGCGCCGCTGAACCGGCCATCGGTGATCAGCGCCACCTCCTTGCCGAGGCCGGCCCCTGCGACGGCCGCGGTGACCGCCAGCATCTCGGGCATGCCGGGCGACCCCCTCGGCCCCTCGTAGCGGATCACGATCACGTCGCCGGCCCGGATACCCCCGCCGGTCACCGCGTCGAAGGCCTCCTTCTCCGAATCGAACGGCCGCGCGCGTCCCCGGAACTCGAGCGTCGCCGCGCCGGCGATCTTCATCACGGCGCCGTTCGGCGCGAGCGAGCCGCGCAGGATCGCGGTGCCCCCTTCGGGATGGATCGGCGCGGCGAACGGATGCACGACGACGCCGTCGGGCGCGGGCGACGCCGTCGCGGCGAGGTTCTCCGCGACGGTCGCGCCGGTGACCGTCCGGCAGTCCCCGTGCAGCAGGCCGGCGTCCAGCAGCTGCTGCATCACGACCGGGACGCCGCCGACGCGGTCGAGGTCGCTCATCACGAACCGGCCGGCCGGACGGACGTCGACGAGGTGCGGCACCCGGCGGCTGATCCGGTCGAAGTCCTCGAGCTCCAGCTCGACGTGCGCTTCCCGCGCGATCGCGAGGAGATGCAGGACCGCGTTCGTCGAGCCGGCGAGCGCCATGACGACGCTGATCGCGTTCTCGAAGGCCTCCCTCGTCATGATCTGGCGCGGACGCAGGTCGCGTTCGATGAGCGCGGTCACGGCCAGGCCGGTCTCGCGGGCCGCGACCTCCCGGCGGTAGTCGACGGCGGGCGGGCTGGCCGACCCCGGCAGCGACATCCCGATCGCCTCGCCGACCGCGGCCATCGTGTTCGCGGTGTACATGCCGGCGCACGAGCCGGTGGTGGGGCAGGCCGCCCGTTCGAGGCCGAGGAGATCGTCGTCGGAGAGCGACCCTTTCGCGTGGGCCCCGACCGCCTCGAACACGTCCTGGATCGTGACGTCCGCACCCTTGTAGGTCCCGGGGAGGATCGTCCCGCCGTAGAGGTAGACGGACGGCAGGTCCATCCGCGCCATCGCCATCAACATGCCGGGCTCGGACTTGTCGCAGCCCGCGATGCCCACGAACGCATCCATCCGCTCGGCGTGCATCATCAACTCGACCGAGTCCGCGATCAGGTCGCGGCTCATCAGCGAGGCCTTCATGCCCTCGTGCCCCATCGCGATGCCGTCGGACACGGCGATCGTCGTGAACTCGAGCGGCACGGCGCCGCCCTGACGCACGCCCTCCTTCGCGAGCGCGGCGAGCTTGTCGAGGTGGTAATTGCAGGGCGTGACCTCGTTCCACGAGGACGCCACACCCACCTGCGACTTGCCGAAGTCGTCCTCTGAGAACCCGACCGCACGCAGCATCGCGCGCGCGGGAGCTCGCTGGGATCCTTCCGTGACCTCCCAGCTGCGCGAGCGACCATGCACGCCGTCTGGCATCGGAACGAACCTCCCGTCGACCATCCTGGGGCTTCCCACGGTAACAACCGGAGCACGCGCCCGACCCGTAGACTCCCCAACCGCCGTGACCTCCCAGCTCGAGATCCCGCCCGACGCCGGCCGTAGCTGGTGGCTCCGCGATGCGCTCGCCCTCCCGGGGTTCGCGGGCGAGCCATGCCCGGCGCTCGACACCGACACGAAGGCCGACGTCGTGATCCTCGGCGGCGGGTACACCGGGATGTGGACTGCGTGGTTCCTGAAGGAGCTCGATCCCGGCACCGACGTCGCGATCGTCGAACAGGACGTCTGCGGTGGCGGGCCGAGCGGCCGCAACGGCGGCTTCGTGAACTCGTTCTGGGGCGACCTCGACGAGCTGGTCCCCCGCTTCGGTGACGCGGCCTCCCTCCGCCTGTGCGAGGCCGGCCAGGACTCCGTGGAGGGGATCGGCCGCTTCCTCCAGGAGCGCGGCACCGACGCCTGGTTCGCGCACGAGGGGGACCTCAGCGTCGCGTCGTCCGACGCGCAGGTCGGCGAGTGGGCCGGGCTGATCATCACCGCCGACCGGCTCGGGCTCGGCGAGCTGTTCCGCACGCTCGACCGCAACGACGTCCGCTCGATGGTCGACTCGCCGGTCTTCCACGGCGGCGTGTTCAGCGAGAAGGGCGCGACCGTGCACCCGGGTCGCCTGGCGAGGGCGCTGCGGATCGCGTTGCTGGAGCGCGGCGTCCGCATCTACGAAGGCACGCCGGTCTCGCGCTTCGGCGCCGGTGAGCCGGCGCTCGCGGAGACCCCGGGCGGAACGGTCCGCGCGGAGGTCGCCGTGCTCGCGATCAACGCGTGGGCCCAGCACTGGAAGCGATTCAAACGCGCGATCACCGTGCGCGGTTCCTACATCGTGATGACGGCGCCGGCGCCGGAGAAGCTCGCCGAGATCGGCTGGACGAACGGCGTCGGCGTGTCCGACTACCGATCGGCGCTGCACTACCTGCGGACCACGCCGGACGGGCGGATCGCGTTCGGCATCGGCGGCATGCAGCCGGACCTGGCCCGGCACATCGACCCCCGGTTCGCCTACGACGAGGCGTCGATCCGCACCGCCGTGGAGGACCTGCACCGGATGTTCCCGTCGTTCCGGGACGTCCCGATCGACGCCGCGTGGGGCGGGCCTATCGACGTCTCGGGGGATCACCTCCCGTTCTTCGGGACCCTCGAGAGCGGCAACGTGCACTACGGACTGGGCTTCACCGGCAACGGGGTCGGGCCGAGCCACCTCGGCGGACGGATCCTCGCCCACCGGTGTCTCGCGAAGTACGACGACGTACTCGCGCTGCCGCTCGTCGACATGGAGCCTCGTCGCTTCCCGCCGGAGCCGATCCGCTCGGTCGGCGCCATGGTGGCGAACCGGGCGATCCACCGTCGCGACGTGTCGCTCGACGAGGATCGCGAGCCGAACCCGTTCGTCGACTTCGTGGCGAAGCTCCCCCGGCGGCTGGGCTACAACCTCGGCCCGTGACCCGGGCGCGGCGCTCGGCGGCGCTGCCCCGGCAGGCCGACGTCTCGTGGTGGATGGAGGAGGCCCGTGCCGACCCGGCGCTCGAGGCCCCAAAGTGCCCACCGCTCCGCGGCTCTACCGCCGCCGACGTCGTGATCCTCGGGGGCGGCTACACAGGGTTGTGGACCTCGTGGTTCCTGCTGGAGCGCGAGCCGGCGCTCGACATCGTGCTCCTCGAGGCCGACGAGCGGTGCGGCAGCGGCCCCTCCGGCCGCAACGGCGGGTTCTGCTACGGGATGTGGGAGGACCTCCCGGCGCTGGTTCGGCTCCTCGGCGACGACGACGCGCTCCGCATGGCGCGCGCCGCCGAACGCTCCGTGGACGAGCTGGAACGATGGCTCGTCGAACACGACGTGGACGCGTGGTTCACGCGAGCCGGGCATCTCACCGTCGCGACCTCGCCCGCGCAGGACGGAGCCTGGCACGAGCTCCTCGCCGAGGCCGCGCGGTTGGGGGTGGCCGAGGGGCGGTTCCGGGAGCTGGATGCGGGGGCGGTGCGAGACCGGTGCGCCTCCCCGGTCTTCCGCGGTGGGTTCTTCCAACCGGCCGGCGCGACGTTGCAACCGGCCAGGCTCGCGCTCGGCCTGCGTCGCGAGCTCCTGCATCGAGGGGTCCGGATCTTCGAGGGGACCGCCGCGGCACGCGTGGCGGCCGGTCCGCCGGTCCTCGTGCAGACGCCGGACGGCGACGTCACCGCCGACCACGGCGTGCTCGGCCTGGGCGCCTGGACGGCATCGCTCCCGCGGTTCCACCGCACGATCGTCCCGCGCGGCACGTACATCGTGCTCACGGAGCCGGCGCCCGAGCGCCTCGAGGAGATCGGCTGGACCGGCGGGGAAGGGATCGGCGACCTGCGGACCGCGCTGCACTACCTGCGCACCACGCCCGACGGCCGGATCGCGTTCGGCGCGGCCGCCTCGACGGCCGGCGTCGGCACCGGCCTCGGACCTCGGCTCCGCTACCACGAACGCTCGATCGTCACGTTGGTCGACGACTTCCGGCGCTTCTTCCCGTCGTGGGCCGACGTCGGCATCGAGGCCGCGTGGGGCGGTCCGATGGACGTGACCACGTCGCACCAGCCGTTCTTCGGCACGCTCCCCGGCGGCGCGCTGCATTACGGGGCCGGCTTCACGGGCGGGGGCGTCGGGCCGTGTCACCTCGGCGGCCGGATCCTCGCCGGGCTCACGCTCGGCGCCGACGACGCGGACACCTCCCTCCCGCTGGTGCACCGCGAGCCCGGGCGGTTCCCGCCGGAGCCCTTCCTGTCGGCCGGCGCCGCGCTCGCACAGGGCGCGATCGTTCGCGTGGACGAGGCCGAGGATCGCGGCGGCCGGCCGGATCCGCTGACCCGGTTCGTCGCCGGGCTTCCCCGGCGCCTCGGGTATGAACTCGGGCCATAACATGGCGGGATGCAACAGGCGGCGCCGATCCTCGCGGATGCGCTCACGAAGTCCTACGGGAAGAGCCGGGGCGTGGTCGACCTCTCGTTCGAGGTCCGCCCGGGTGAGGTGTTCGGCTACCTCGGTCCCAACGGCGCCGGCAAGAGCACCACGATCCGCACGATGCTCGACTTCATCCGGCCGACGTCGGGGCGGATCCTCGTGTTCGGCATGGACCCGCGCGCGGCTGGGGCCACGGTGCGAACCCGGGTCGGCTACGTCCCGGGCGAGCTCGGCCTCTACGAACGCCTCACCGCGCTCGAATACCTGAAGGACTTCGCGGCGTTCCGGGGCGGGGTCCCGAGCGAACGGATCGACGGGTACGC
>Ga0335084_10006007_pt1 | contig 12043 bp, 10 predicted proteins | sample Lox_Sample_44_FD_206721 | JGI IMG/M metagenome (GOLD analysis project Ga0335084, IMG submission 206721) | Soil microbial communities from Loxahatchee National Wildlife Refuge, Florida, United States - Lox_Sample_4.4 | ecosystem: Environmental > Terrestrial > Soil > Wetlands | place: USA...
CTGCGCTTCAAGCAGGTCGACGTCTTCACCACTCGGCCCTTCTTCGGGAATCCGGTCGCGGTCATCCTCGACGGCGACGGGCTCGACACGGCCACGATGCAGCGCGTCGCCGCGTGGACGAACCTCTCCGAGACCACCTTCGTGCTTCGCCCCACCGCCGCGGGCGCGGATTACCGCCTGCGGATCTTCACGCCGCGCGCCGAGCTGCCGTTCGCCGGCCATCCGACCGTCGGCAGTGCCCACGCGGTGCTCGAGGCCGGTCTCGTCGCCGCCAGGCCGGAGCTGCGGCAGGAATGTGCGGCCGGCGTGCTCCGCCTCTCGGTCGCGGGCACGGGCACCGAGCGGCGGATCTCGGTCGAGGCACCGCCTGCAGCACTCGAACCGCTGCGCGCGGATGCCGTCGGCGAGGTCGAGCGCGCGCTCGGCGCACGCCTCGCCCCAGGCTCGGCCGGACAGATCGTCGCGATCGGGCCGCGCTGGCTTACGCTGATGCTCGCCGACGCGGCCGCAGTCCGCGCACTCGCACCGGACATGGCGGCGGTGGCCGCGGTGAGCCGCAAGCTCGGCGCCACCGGCATCACCGCGTTCGCACCGGCGCGCGCGGGCGACCACGACGCCGTCGTGCGAAGCTTCGCGCCCGGCGACGGCATCCCCGAGGATCCCGTCTGCGGCAGCGGAAACGCCGCCGTCGGCGCCTGGCTCCAGCACGCCGGCGCGCAGCTCGGCGACCGCGGGCGGTACGTCGCGAGCCAGGGCCGCGAGCTTGGCCGAGACGGCTATGTCAGCGTCCGCGTCGACGACGCGGCGACGCATCGGGTGTGGATCGGCGGCGGCGCCGTCACCTGCGTCGACGGCGTCCTGCACGTCCAATCAGACTAGATAGAATCCGCACCATGGAGCATCAGGCCACGCGCGGCAGGCTCGTGCCGGACGCCGAGCTGCGGCGCTTCGACGCGGTGATGCCGACGCCGTTCGGCGCCGTCGGCATCCGCACCGAGGCGCTCGGCACGGAGGACGAGTGCGTCGCGGAGATCCTCTACCTCCCGCCCGGCGTCTCCCGGGTCGCCCCGAAGAACCGGCTGGCGCGCGAGGCGTGCGACCAGATCCACCGCTACCTCGACGATCCGTCGCAGGGTTTCGCGCTGCCGCTCAAGCCGGTCGGCACCCGCTACCAGCGGCGCGTCTGGGAGAAGATCGCGGAGATCCCGTCCGGGCGCGTGCGCAGCTACGGCGAGGTGGCGAAGGACATCCGGTCGGGCCCGCGCGCGGTCGGCCAGGCGTGCGGCGCGAACTACTTCCCGCTCGCGATCCCGTGCCACCGCGTGATCGCCTCCGGCGGCATCGGCGGCTTCGCGCGGAACGACGACGGTTTCCACATCGCGATCAAGCGGTGGCTGCTCGCCCACGAGGGGATACGGCTCCGCGCATGAAAGAGCGCGACGCCGCGCTCCTCGACGAGTTCTGCGACCACCTCTGGCTCGAGGACGGGCTGGCGAAGAACACGCTCGAGTCGTACCGCCGCGATCTTCGCCTGTTCGGCGTCTGGCTCGCGGGCCAGGGCGGGGCGCTCGGGGCGGCAAGCGAGACCGACGTGCTCGGCTATTTCGCCCATCGTCACCGGGACCGGCACCGTCCGCGCGCGAGCACCCAGGCGCGGGTCGCCTCGAGCCTCAAGCGTTTCTACCAGTTCCTCGTGCGGGAGCACCGGATCGCCGCCGACCCGACGCTCAAGCTCGAGCCGCCGAAGCGCCCGCCGCGCTTTCCGAAGACGCTTACCGAGGCCGACGTCGAAGAGCTCCTCGATGCGCCGGACGTCGCCGCACCGCTCGGCCTGCGCGACCGCGCGATGCTCGAGCTCCTCTACGCGACCGGCTTGCGGGTCTCGGAGCTCGTGCGGCTGAAGCCGGGCGAGGTGAGCCTCGACATGGGCGTGGTGCGCGTGTTCGGGAAGGGCGCGAAGGAGCGGCTCGTGCCACTCGGCGAGGAGGCGGCCGCGTGGCTCGTCCGCTACCAGCGCGAGGCGCGGGGCGCGATCCTCAAGGGCCGGACCGCCGAGGCGGTGTTCGTGACCCAGCGCGGCGCCGGGATGACGCGGCAGGCGTTCTGGCAGCTCATCAAGCGCTACGGTGCGCGGGCGATCCCGGGCAAGACGCTGTCGCCGCACACGCTGCGCCACGCGTTCGCGACGCACCTTCTGAACCACGGCGCGGACCTGCGCGTCGTGCAGCTGCTCCTCGGCCACGCCGACATCTCCACCACGCAGATCTACACCCACGTGGCCCGGGAGCGGCTCAAGGCGCTGCACGCGAAGCACCATCCGCGGGGCTGACGGCCTTGACGAAGAACGCGCGCGTCTCCGAAACGCCGGCGACGGCCTTCCTCAAGGAGCATCGCGTCGCCTACACCGAGCACGTGTTCGAGTACGTCGAGCACGGTGGCACGCGCGCGGGCGCCGAGGCGCTGGGATTCGACGAGCGTGCGGTCGTCAAGACGCTGATCATGGAAGACGAGGCGAAACGCCCGCTCGTCGTGCTGATGCACGGCGACCGCACGGTGTCGACCAAGAATCTCGCGCGCCAGATCGGCGTGAAGCGCGTCGAGCCGTGCGCACCCGAAGTGGCGCAGCGCCACTCCGGCTACCCGATCGGCGGCACCTCGCCGTTCGCGACGCGAAAGAGGATGCCGGTATTCGTGGAGAGGAGCGTGCTCGATCTCCCGCGGATCTACGTCAACGGTGGCCGCCGCGGCTATCTCGTCGGCATCGATCCGCGCGAGCTCGTGCGCCTGCTCGCGCCGAAGCTCGTCGAGGTCGGTCTGGAGGACTGAAGGTTCGCGCGCTACCCGCGCGAGCGCTCGATTGTGATCCCGACCCGACCGACGTCCTTTAGGATGCCGAGCTTCGCGACGCTGACGCGCACGCGCGGCGCGCCGAACTCCTCGAGCACGAGGTTCGCCACGAACGCGGCCAGCTCCTCGACCAGGCCGAAGCGGCGCGCGTCGAGCTCCTCGCGGATCCGGGCGACGAGCACCGCGTAGTCGATCGTGTCGGCCACCTTGCCGCTCGTGAACACCCGATCGTTCGGCAGCGCGATCTCGAGGTCGAGGGCGATCGGCTGCGTCGTGCCGCGCTCGCGCTTGTAGATGCCGACCTTGGCCTCGAGCCGCACATCGCGCAGGAACAGCTGGTTCATCGGTAGGGGAGAGGGCGTGAGGTAAACTTGCGCGCGATGGCGACGGCGGCGTTCATTCTAATCGGTTACCTCATCGGCTCGCTGTCGTTCGCGGTGATCGTGAGCAAGGCGCTCGGGCTGCCCGACCCGCACAGTTACGGTTCGGGCAACCCCGGCGCGACGAACGTGCTGCGCACCGGCAACAAGCTTGCCGCGCTGCTCACGCTCGTCGGCGACGGCGTGAAAGGCTGGCTCGCGGTGTTCCTCGCGCAGCGGTTCGCCTGGCACTTCGGCGTCGACGACACCGGGATCGCCGCGGTGGCGCTCGCGGTGTTCGTCGGGCATCTCTTCCCGGTGTTCTTCCGCTTCAGGGGCGGGAAGGGCGTGGCGACCGCCGCCGGTGTGCTGTTCGCGATCGACTGGCGCATCGGCCTCGGGACACTCGTCACCTGGCTCGTCATCGTCTTCTTCTTCCGCTACTCGTCGCTCGCCGCGCTCGTCGCGGCGGTGTTCGCGCCGTTCGCGACCGCGCTCGTGCTCGGCTTCAACGCGTACGCTGGCGCGGTGCTCGTGATCTCGGCGCTGCTCGTCTGGCGGCATGCGGAGAACATCCGCAAGCTCCTCGCCGGCACCGAAGGCCGGCTCGGCGAGAAGAAGGAGAAGGCGCCTGCCCCCGGGGGCTAGGCGGGCGGGAGGTCGGCAAGGTCCCAGCGCGGCCGCACGGTGAAGGCGTAGCCGCGCCTTCCGGCCGACGGTGCGGCGAGCCGCAGCGCACCCGCGAGCGCGATCATCGCGCCGTTGTCGGTGCAAAGATCGAGCTCCGGGTAGAACGTCTCGAAGCCGTCCGCGCGCGCTGCCGCATCGAGCCGCTCGCGCAGGCGCCGGTTGGCGCCGACGCCGCCGGCGACCACGAGCCGGCGCTCCCCGGTGGTCGCGAGCGCCGCGCGGGACTTCGCGACGAGCACGTCGACGATCGCTTCCTGGAACTCCGCCGCGAGGTCGGCCCGTGCCGCATCGTCGAGCGCGCGGCCCCGCACCACCGTCGCGACCGCGGTTTTCAGCCCGGAGAAGCTGAAGTCGAGATCGCCGCTCGCGATGACCGGCCGCGGCAGCTTGAACCGGCCGGGGCGCCCGCGATCGGCCAGCGCGGCGAGCGCGGGGCCGCCCGGGTAGCCGAGGCCGAGCAGCTGCGCGGTCTTGTCGAACGCCTCGCCCGCGGCGTCGTCCGCCGTCTCGCCGAGGAGCGCGTAGGCTCCGACGCCCTCGACGCGCATCAGCTGCGTGTGTCCGCCCGATACGAGGAGGGCGACGAACGGGAACGCGGGCGGACGCGCCGACAGCAGCGGCGAGAGGAGGTGGCCCTCGAGGTGATGGATGCCGATCGCCGGTACCCCGAGCCCGTAGGCGAGCGACGCGGCGATGCTCGCGCCGACGAGCAGCGCCCCGGCAAGCCCGGGGCCTTCGGTATAGGCGACCGCGTCGAGGTCCGCGAGCCCCACGCCGGCGCGCGCGAGCACGCACTCGACGAGCGGCAGCGTCCGTCGGATGTGGTCGCGCGAGGCGAGCTCCGGCACGACGCCGCCGTAGTCGGCGTGCATCGCGGCCTGGGTGTGCACCTCCTGGGCGAGCAGGCCGCGCACGGTGTCGTACACCGCGATCCCGGTTTCGTCGCAGGAGGTTTCAATTCCGAGGACGAGCATTTCGGCCAAGGTCCGACTTGAGGGATTTGCAAGGGGGTCGTATCCCCTTGCTCCGCACGATTGCGATGCCGAGCGCGAGCATTTCCGGAGCGTAGCCGATCTCGCGCGCCGGGACTAACATCGGACCTCCATGCGCCTCCTCATCGTCGAAGACGACGCGATGCTCGCCGACGGCCTCGCCCGCAGCCTCCGGCAGTCGGGCTACGCGGTCGACTGGGTCGACAGCGCCGAGCGCGCGCAGCTCGCCGTCGAGCACGAGACCTTCGATCTCGTCGTCCTCGACGTCGGGCTCCCCGGTATCGACGGCTTCGAGCTGCTGCGCCGCCTGCGCAAGGCCGAGCAGTACGTGCCAGTGATCGTCGTGACCGCACGCGACGCGGTCACCGACCGCGTGCGCGGGCTCGATCTCGGCGCCGACGACTACCTCGTCAAGCCGTTCGCGTTCGAGGAGCTCGAGGCGCGAGTCCGCGCCCTGATCCGCCGCGGCCGTACGCCCACCACGCCGCGGCTAGTCTATGGCCCCCTCGTGCTCGACCTCGTCGCGCGCGACGCGCGGGTGGCGGGCGAGCCGCTCGAGCTCACCGCGCGCGAATGGGCGCTGATGGAGCTGTTCGTGACGCAGCCGGGCGTGGCGCTCTCCAAGGAGCGGATCGTGCAGTCGCTCTCGAGCTGGGACGAGAAGCTCTCGCACAACGCGATCGAGGTGTACGTCTCGCGCCTGCGCGCGAAGCTCGAGCCCGCCGGCGTGTCGATCCGGACCGTGCGCGGGTTCGGCTATCTCCTCGAGACCCCGCGTGAGGGCTGACCGGCGGATCCGCACCCTGCTGCTCGGCTGGCTGCTCGCGCCGCTCGCGCTGGTGCTGGTGGCGAGCTCGGTCGCGAGCTACACCACGGCGCTGCGCATCGCGACCGAAGCCTACGACCGCGCGCTGCTCGACCCGGCGCTCGCTATTGCGCAGCGGCTCTCGGCGGCCGACGGGAAGATCGTGCTCGACATCGCGCCGGCGGTGCTCGACGCGCTGCGGGTCGACTCGAGCGACCGCGTGTACTTCGCCGTCACTGCGCGCGGAGGTCTCGTGGCCGGGCAAGCGGAGGTGCCGGCGCCGCCGGAGGAGCCGACCGAGGGCGCGCCCGTGTTCTACGACGGCACGGTGCGCGGCGAGCCGGTGCGTGCGGCGGCGATCTCGGCGCCGTTCGTCGAAGGGCCGGTGCTCATAATGGTGGCGGAGACGCGGCTCAAGCGCGAGCGCATGGTGCGCCAGCTCCTCGCCTCGAGCGCGCTGCCCGAGTTCACGTTCTTCTTCATCGCGCTGGCGGTGGTGTGGTACGGCGTCGGGCGCGGGCTCGCGCCGCTCGAGGATCTGCGCGCCGAGCTCGCCGCGCGCTCGCCGCGCGACCTTCGCCCGGTCGCCGAGGACTATGCCCCGGTCGAGGTGCGGCCCCTCGTGCAGGCACTGAACGGGCTCCTGCGCCGGCTCGGCGAATCGATCGACGCGCAGCAGCGCTTCGTTGCCGATGCGGCGCACCAGCTGCGCACGCCGCTCGCGGCGCTGCAGGCGCAGGTCGACGCCGCCCGCCGCGAGCCGATGCCCCCGGAGCTCGCCGCCACCGTGGACAGCCTGCGCGCGGCGGCGCGCCGCGCCGCGCATCTCGCGCAGCAGCTCCTCACGCTCGCCGCGGTCGAGCCCGCCGCGGAGCGCCCGTTTGCGCCCGAGCCGACCGACCTCGCCGCAGTCGCGCAGACGCGCGTCGCGGACTGGCTGACGCGTGCGGACGCGAAGGCGATCGACCTCGGGTTCGAGCTCGAGCCGGCGCCGGTCGCCGGCGAGCCGAGCCTGCTCGCCGAGCTCGCCGCGAACCTGGTCGAGAACGCGCTGAATTACACGCCGCGCGACGGCGAGGTCACGCTGCGTACCGGCCGCCGCGACGGCCTCACGTTCCTCGAGGTCGAGGACAACGGGCCGGGCATACCCGCCGAGGAGCGGGAGCGGGTCTTCGAGCGCTTCCACCGCGTGCAGGGCACGGCCGGCGAGGGCACCGGGCTCGGGCTCGCGATCGTGCGCGAGATCGCGCGCCGGCACGGCGGCGCGGTCGACATCGGCGTGCCCCCCTCCGGCAGGGGAACGCTCGTGGTGGTCTCCTTCCCCGTCGCCTCGTAGGCGGATCCTGTCGGCGTTCGTCAGCGTTTTGTCAGGTTCGGACGATCGCACGGCGAGTCTCTCGCCGAGGCGCGCCGTGCAAGCACTATGCCGACGCTCGCTCGTGCGCGTTTGTCGCAGCGATGGCCAGATTGCGCGGCGGGCCGGATTACAATGCCGCACCCGAGCGGCTCGAGCGGGTCATACGGGCGCCAGACGAGGTCCGAAACCGAGCGGCTCCGCGTCGCGGTGCGTGCGGCGGAAGAACGCCGGCGAGGCGTGCGTCGAGCGCGCTCCAGGCGGCGGGCAAGTCAGCCAGTCCACCCGCGGATTCGGTGTCGCCGGCGTGACAAGCCCCGGCCGTTAGGGGTGTTGAGGAGGAGTGGAGTGCAATGCGAAGGACACCGGGCGCTACGCGACCGGCGCTGACCGCCGCGCTTGTCCTCGCGCTCGCGGCCGGCTGCGGCGACGGCGGGCGCCTGAACGACACGCCGACACCGACGGTCGACGGGACGAAAGTCGTCTTCCCGAGCGACAGCAAGCAGCTCGGCGCGGTCGGCACCGCCGAGGTGATCCCGCCGACCGCTGGCGTGGTGCGCCTCCCGGGGCGCCTCGTCTGGGACGAGGAGCGCACGGTGCGGCTCTTCCCCCCGTTCGCCGGGCGCGTCGCGAAGATCCTCGCCAAACCGGGCGACGCCGTGAAGGCCGGCCAGCCGCTCGCCCAGCTCTCCTCGCCCGACTTCGGGCAGGTGCAGTCCGATGCCCGCAAGAGCGCCACCGACCTCGCGCTCGCGGAGAAGAACCTCGCGCGCGTGCGCGAGCTCGTCGCGAACGATGTCGCACCGAAGAAGGACCTGCAGACCGCCGAGGCCGAGTACGCCCGCGTCCGCGCCGAGCACTCGCGCACCCAGGAGCGTCTGCGTCTTTACGGCGGCGGCGAGGCGGTCGACTCCGCGTTCGCGCTGCGCAGCCCGATCGCGGGCACGGTCGTCGAGCGCAACATCAACCCCGGCCAGGAGCTGCGTCCTGACGCGATGGCGGGGAACGCTCCGGCTCTCTTCGTGGTGACTGACCCGACCCGCCTTTGGCTGCAGCTCGATGCCACCGAGCGGGAGCTCGGGCTCCTCAGGCCCGGGATGACCGTGCGCGTGGCGACCTCAGCTTTTCCCGGCGAGACGTTCGATGCGCGCATCGACGCGGTGTCCGACTTCATCGATCCGCAGACGCGGACGATCCGGGTGCGCGGCTCGCTCGCGAACGCCGAGCGCCGGCTGAAGGGCGAGATGTTCGTGAACGCCGAGTTCAACGTGCCGCCGCGCCCGGGCGTCGCGGTGCCGGCGAAGGCGGTGTTCCTCGCCGGGGCCAAGCACTTCGTGTTCGTCGAGGAGGCGCCCGGGAAGTTCGTGCGCGTCGAAGTGAAGCCGGAGACCGAGGCCGGCGGCGTCGTGATCGTGGCGCAGGGCCTCGCCGTCGGGCAGAAGGTCGTGATCGACGGCGCCCTGTTCCTGCAGCAGCTGATCCAGTCGAAGGGACCGGTCTGACGCCGTGATCGAGCGGATCGTCGCGTTCGCGCTCGGACGGCCGCTCTTCGTCGTGCTTGGCACGCTGCTCTTCGTAGGCGGCGGCATCGCCGCGTTCAAGCAGCTCCCGGTGGAGGCCTTCCCCGACGTCACCGACACCCAGGTCAACGTCATCACGTTGTTCCCCGGGCGCGCCGCGGAGGAGGTCGAGCGGCAGGTCACGATCCCGCTCGAGGTGGTGCTCGCCGGCATCCCGAACTCGATCCGCCTCTTCTCGCACACCCAGTTCGGGCTGTCGTTCGTCATCATCACCTTCAACGACAAGGCCGATCCGTACTTCGCGCGCCAGCAGGTCGTCGAGCGCCTGCGCGAGGCCGATCTCCCCGAGGGCGTGCAGCCGGGGCTCGCGCCGCTCTCGACGCCGATCGGCGAGGTCTATCGCTACGTCCTCAAATCCGACCGCGCGGATTCGCGCGAGCTGCGCACGCTCCAGGACTGGATCGTGGTACGCCAGCTCAGGCTCATCCCCGGCGTCGCCGACGTCATCAGCCTCGGCGGCCTGGTGAAGCAGTACGAGGTCAACCCGGACCTCGCGAAGATGCGCGACTACAAGGTCACGCTGCAGCAGCTCTTCGACGCGCTCAAGCGCTCCAACGCGAACGCCGGGGGCAGCTACACCGAGCAGGGCCGCCAGCAGTACCTGATCCGCGGCATCGGCCTGCTGCGCTCGGCCGACGAGATCGGCAACGTCGTGGTCGCCGAGCGGAACGGCGTGCCGGTGCTGGTGAAGAACATCGCCGAGGTGACGATCGGCAACGTACCGCGCCAGGGGATCGTGGGCCAGGACGGGGACGACGACGTGACGAGCGGGATCGTCCTGATGCGCAAGGGCGAGAACCCGTCCGCGGTGCTCGCCCAGGTGAAGACGCGCATCGACGAGCTGAACGCCTCGGTGCTCCCGCGCCACGTGAAGATCGTGCCGTTCTACGACCGCACCTGGCTGATCGGCCGCACGCTGAAGACGGTGTTCACCAACCTCACCGAGGGGGCGCTGCTCGTTACCGCGGTGCTGATCCTGTTCCTCGGCAACCTGCGCGCTGCCTTCATCGTCGCGCTCGTCATTCCGCTGAGCCTGCTCGCGACCTTCCTCGGGCTCACGTTCGTCGGCATTCCCGCGAACCTGCTGTCGCTCGGCGCGATGGACTTCGGCATCATCGTCGACGGCGCGGTGATCGTGGTCGAGAACATCTTCCGCCGCCTCACCGAGCACATCGACGAGGGCAAGTCGCGCGCGCAGCGCATCCTCGACGCCGCAGTCGAGGTCGGCCGGCCGACGCTGTTCTCGATGCTGATCATCATTTGCGCGCACATCCCGATCTTCACGCTGCAGCGGCACGAGGGCCGGATCTTCGCCCCGATGGCGTGGTCGGTCACCTCGGCGCTCGTCGGCTCGCTCGTCCTGTCGCTCACCCTGGTGCCCCTGCTCTGCTACTGGCTGCTGCGCAAGAACATCCCACACCAGGAGAACGCGGTCGTCCGCCGGTGCAAGGCGGTCTACGAGCCGGCGCTGCGTTGGGCGCTCGGCCACCGCAAGACCGTCATCGGGAGCGCGCTCGTAGGGCTCGCGGCGAGCCTGGCAGTGGTGCCGAAGCTCGGCACCGAGTTCCTGCCGGAGCTGAACGAGGGCTCGATCTGGGTGAACGTCTTCTACCCGCCGAGCGTGTCGGTGACCGAGGCGTGGGAGATGAACCGGCGTATCCGCGAGATGATCGGGAGCCTCCCCGAGGTGAAGAGCGTCATGTCGAAGGCCGGCCGGCCGGAGGACGGCACCGACCCGAAGACGATCAACATGGCGGAGTTCCTCGTCGACCTCAAACCGGATTCCGAGTGGACGCGCAAGGTGTCGAAGCACGACCTGATCGTCGAGATGGACCGGAAGCTGTCGACGATCCCGGGCATCGAGCCGGCGTTCTCGCAGCCGATTCGCGACAACGTGCTCGAGTCTATCTCGCAGATCGACGGCCAGATCGTGATCAAGGTGTTCGGCCAGGACCTGCCGACGCTGCGCGACCTCGCGGTGAAGACGCTGCGGGCCGTGCGCGACGTCAAGGGGGTGACGCGCGCGTTCGTCGACCGCCTGGGCGAGCTGCCGCAGATCCTGATCCAGATCGACCGCGCCACCGCCGCGCGCTACGGGCTCAACGTCGCCGACATCGAGGACGTGGTCGAGACCGCGCTCGGCGGGGCGGCGGCGACCCAGCTCTGGGAGGGCGAGCGGCGATTCGGCGTGGTGGTGCGGCTCAAGAACCCCGAGCGCACGCTCGCCAAGATGGAAAACATCCTGGTCAGCACGCCGTCCGGCGCGTACGTGCCGCTCGCCCAGGTCGCGGAGTTCAAGACCCTCGGCGGCGCGATGAACATCAGCCGCGAGAGCGGTCAGCGCGTGCTCGCGGTCGGCATCTTCATCCGCGACCGCGACATGGGTAGCGTCGTCGCGGACATGAAGGAGCGCGTCGCCGAGCAGGTCAAGCTCCCCGAGGGCTACACCATGCAGTGGTCGGGCGAATTCGAGAACCAGGAGCGTGCGATGGCGCGGCTCGCGATCATCGTCCCGCTCTCGGTGCTGCTCATCTTCCTGCTCCTCTTCGACGCGTTCGGATCGTTCAAGAGCGCGCTCCTCATCCTGCTCAACATCCCGTTCGCGCTGATCGGCGGCATCTTCGGGCTGCTCTTCACCGGCATCCCGCTCTCGGTCTCGGCGGCGATCGGCTTCATCGCGCTCTTCGGCCAGGCGGTCCTGAACGGGGTAGTGATGGTTGCCTACTTCAACCAGCTCCGCGCCGAGGGCCTTGGCACGGTCGACGCGGTGATCAAGGGCTCGCTCACCCGGCTCCGCACGGTGCTGATGACCGGGCTGCTTGCGATGCTCGGCTTGCTGCCGATGGCGCTCTCGAGCGCGATCGGCTCCGAGACCCAGAAGCCCCTCGCCGTGGTGGTGATCAGCGGGCTGATCAGCGCCACGCTGCTCACCCTGATCGTCCTCCCGACGCTCTATCACCTCTTCGAGGAGCGTTTTCCGTCGCGCCGTCATCCCGAGGCGCTCGCGGAGGCCGGCGACTAAGCGACCGGCAGGCCGCGAGCGCGGCATCTGACCGTTTGAGCGATGCGCAGTGCTTCGGAGTAAGGTTGCTGTCAGGCGGGGCGGGATAGCCTCGCGCCCCGGTCTCTCTCCCTGCTCTTTCCATCGCTCGGATCGTGAGCAAACGCATCTCAACCGTGATGCTCGCCGCGGCCATGATCGCGGTTGGCTTCGTCATCGCGACGTTCATGCGCGGCTCGGGCGCCCCGTCCTCGGGGGATTCGACGCCGGCCTCGGCGCCGCGGGAACCCGGCGTCATCAAGCTCGCATCTGGCGCGCCGCAGCTCGCGGCGATCAAGGTCGCCGTCATCGAGGAGGCGCCCCTGCCGCTCGCCGAGCCGCTGAACGCGCGGCTTACCTACGACGAGAACGTCAC
>Ga0335084_10006008_pt1 | contig 12043 bp, 8 predicted proteins | sample Lox_Sample_44_FD_206721 | JGI IMG/M metagenome (GOLD analysis project Ga0335084, IMG submission 206721) | Soil microbial communities from Loxahatchee National Wildlife Refuge, Florida, United States - Lox_Sample_4.4 | ecosystem: Environmental > Terrestrial > Soil > Wetlands | place: USA: Florida...
CAACCAGACGCGCATCAGCGTGTACGGGATGAACCTGACGAGGAACGACGCGTGGACGCAGGCCTACGACGTCGGCGCAGCGGTCGGCTTCGGGGGACTGTGGACGTACGCGACGCCGGTTGCGCCACGGACCTACGGCGCTCGGATCACGCAGAGCTTCTAGGAACGAGTCGCGACACCGAGGGGGCGCGGCGGCCACGCCCCCTCTTGCGTCTTCCGGGCGCTTGCGGCGGAGGCGTCCGGCGGTGCGACGGGTGCTATGGTCGGCCCGAGCGACGAACTCGGCTGTGACCGTGCCTGAGTAGTCCTGGGACTGCGCAAGCGCGTGCTGCGTACCACTTCCCCGGCGGCGCTCGGCCTTCGCCGGCGCCGATGTCCAGACTCAGGGTAGGCACCATGACAAACAGAGCCGCTCTACTCTTGGCGCTCGCTGCCGTCGCGGCTGCGGCATCGGCGCAGTCGCCGACGCGCCCGGGCGTGTACACCGAACTGCAGGCGGCTGAGGGAAAGCGCATCTTCGACGTCGGTTGCGGTGAATGCCACCACTTGACCCTGAAGGGCACTGGTCACGGCCCGGAGCTCGCCGGCCCGAACTTCCTGGCGAAGTGGGGCGAGCGCCCGATCGCGGACATCTTCACGCAGATTTCCAGCACGATGCCGCCGACGGCGCCGCACACGCTGAGCGACAAGACGGTCGTCACGCTCACGGCCCACATCCTGCGTGTCAACGGTGCCGCCGCCGGCGACAAGGAGCTGCGCGCCGATTCGACACTGAAGGTCGGGCGGGCGGTCCTGGGGGACCAGTGGGATCCGGCGATGGCCACGCAGGCGGCGAACGCGCCATCCGGCACCAAGTTCGAGAGCTGGCACGGCGCCGCGAGCATTGCCGGCGCCGCCGAGAAGGCCTCCGGCTTCGTGAACAGGCGCGTCGAGAACTTCTCGCCCGTCACCGACGCGATGCTGAAGGATCCGCCCGCCGCCGACTGGCTCAACTGGCGCCGCACCCAGGACGGCAAGGGCTACAGTCCGCTCGCGCAGGTGAACCGCCGCAACGTCGGGCGGCTCAAGCTCGCATGGGTGCTGACGATGCACGACGGCAGCAACCAGGCTACGCCGCTGGTGCACGACGGGATCATGTACTTGACCCATCCGGGCAACATCATCCAGGCCGTGGACGCCGCGAGCGGCGACCTGATCTGGGAGTACGCGTACCCGTTCCCGCCGGAGTCGAAGACGCTCGGCGGGCCGACGCGCAACATCGCAATCTACAAGGACAAGCTGTTCCTCTCGACCTACGACGCGGCGATCATTGCGCTCGATGCCCGCACCGGCCAACAGGTCTGGCGTGCGGTCAAGGCGGACTTCAACAAGGGTTATACCCACACCGCGGGACCGGTGATCGCCGGCGGCGTGGTCGTCAGCGGCATCAATGGCTGCGAGCGCTTCAAGCGCGAGGGCTGCTTCATCACCGGCCACGATCCCGACACCGGCAGGGAGCTGTGGCGGACCTCGACGATCGCTCTGCCGGGCGACCCGAACGACGCGTCCTGGGGCGGGCTGCCGGCGGAGCTTCGTGCCGGTGGCGACACCTGGATCGCCGGCAGCTACGACCCGGTCCTCAACCTCTACTACACCGGCACGGCGCAGGCGAAGCCGTGGGTGGCCGCGAGCCGGCACATGACGCCGAACGACGCGGCGCTCTACACCGACTCGACGCTCGCGCTCGATCCCCGGACCGGCAAGCTCGTCTGGTACTACCAGCACGTCGGCGGCGAGTCGCTCGACATGGATACGGTGTTCGAGCGCGTCCTCGTCGACATCGACGGCCGCTCGTACGTCTTCGCGATCGGCAAGGACGGCATCCTCTGGAAGCTCGACCGGGCGACTGGCAAGTTCGTTGACTTCACCGAGACCATCTACCAGAACATGTTCCTGCCCCTCGACCGGTCGACCGGCCACGTGCAGTACCGGCAGGACATCCTCGACGCCAAGATCGGCGAGACCGTCTCGGTCTGCCCGAGCATCTACGGCGGCCACAACTGGCAATCGAGCGCGTACAACCCCGCTGCCCACACGCTGATCATCCCGGAGCATCAGCTGTGCGTGGACTTCGTCGGCCGCGAGGTGCAGATGAAGGAAGGCTATGGCGGCTACGGCGGCGACTCGCGGGTCTACGAGATGCCGGGCGTGAACGGCATGCTCGGCCGGCTGAGCTCCTGGGACCTGAAGACCATGACCGAGCGCTGGGTTCACAAGCAGCGCGCCATGTTCATGACCGGCGTGCTGACGACCGCCGGCGGCCTCGCGTTCGTCGGCGACGTCGACCGCTACTTCAAGGCCTTCGACGTCGACACCGGCAAAGTGGTGTGGCAGGCCCGCCTCGGCGCCGGGCTGCACGGCTACCCGATCAGCTATGCGGTGAAGGGCAAGCAGTACATCGCCGTGCCGACCGGCATGGGCGTGTTCAAGCTGATGACGGCCCGCCAGAGCCCGGAGATCTACCAGCCGCAGGGCGGCAATGCGCTCTACGTGTTCGAGCTGCCCGACTGAGGACGCCCGGGATTACTGGAACAGGTCCTCGCGCGGCGGCCGCAGGATCGAGCCCGCAGGCGTCGATGCGCCCCTGGCCGCGAGCCCGCGCACGATGATGACGGGCTGCCCCTCCCGTGCCTGCCCCATCAGCAGCGACGCGGTCGCGGCGATCTCGTCAGCGTAGGCGACCACGGTTACGCGCAGGGTACGGCCGAACAGGTCCGGCGTGCCGCGAAGGTCGAGCAGCGCCGGCAGTCCCGCACAGCCGAGCGCCACGCCTACGGTGCCGAGCCGCCACGGCCGCCCGAAGCTGTCGTTGATGATCACCGCGACTTCCCGCCCGCAGCGCCGCGTCAGCTCGCGCCGCAGTCGCTCGGCACTCGCATCGGGATCGGCCGGCAGCAGCAACGCGCGCTCAGCGCCGGCCGGATCCGCGACGTTGGACTGGTCGATGCCGGCATTCGCCATGATCAGGCCGAGCCTGTGCTCGACGATCAGGACGTCGGGCGCCTCGCGGACGATGCGCTTGGACTCGCGCAGCACGAGCTCCACGAGTCGCGGGTCCTTGCGCACGCGCGCTGCGACGTCACGAGCGCGCTGCGTGGGCGTGACCGTGGCGAGCTCGACGCTGCGGCCCTCGCTCTTGGATATGACCTTCTGCGCGAACACGACGACGTCGCGGTCGCACAATGCGAGGCCGGAATCCTCGAGCGCCTGCTCGAGCAGCAAGACGAGGTCGTCACCTGCCTGCACCATCGGCAATCCGGGTACGGCGATGACCTCGAGCTTGACCGGATTCACGGCGCTTCGGTGCCTCAGCCGAACCGCTTGCGCAGTCTCGGCAGTACCTGCTGCGCGTACAGCCGAAGGAAGCGCTCCTGGTCGGGGCCGGGCGCATGGAAGACCAGGTGCCTGAAGCCGAGCGCGACGTAGAAGGCGATCCGTTCAACGTGCTCGTCGGCGTCGGTCGAGACGATCCAGCGCTTGGCCGCACGTTCCGCGGGGAGGCTGTCCGCCAGGCGCTCCATTTCCAGAGGGTCCTCGACCGACATCTTCTCTTCGGGCGAGAGCGCCAGCGCCGCCCAGTGGCGCGTGTCCTCCAGCGCCCGTCGAGCGTCGGTATCGAACGACACCTTGACCTCGATCATGCGATCGACCGACTCCGGCTCGCGCTTGGCCGCCTCGATGCCGGCGTTCAGATTGGGCAGGAGCGTCTCCGTGTACAGCTCCGGAGCCTTCCCGCTGGTGCAGATGAAGCCGTCGGCGACCGAGCCCGCGTACTTCGCGATCAGCGGACCGGCGCCGGCAATGTAGATCGGCACCATCTGCTCCGGACGGTCATAGACCGTCGCCTTTTCGGTGCGAAAGTGCTCACCCGCGAACGAGACGCGCTCTTCCGTCCAGAGTTGGCGGATGAGCTTGACGGCCTCGCGCAGACGCGCGGACCGCTCCTTCGGCTCCGGCCACTGCATGCCGGTTGCCGGTACCTCGTTCAGCGACTCGCCGGTGCCGATGCCGAGGATGATGCGGCCCGGGAACATGGCGCCCAGCGTGCCGAACGCATGGGCGATGATCGACGGGTGGTAGCGGAAGGTGGGCGTCAGCACGCTGGTGCCGATCTGGACGCGCGATGTGCTCGCGCCGAGCGCTCCGATCCAGGCCAGCGAGAACGGTGCATGGCCGCCGGTGTGCCGCCAGGGCTGGAAGTGATCGCTGATGAATACGGAGTCGAAGCCCTGCTGTTCCGCGAGCACCGCGAACCGCAGCAGCTCGCTGGGCCCGAACTGCTCCGCGGACGCCTTGTAGCCGATCTTGATCAAGACACTACTCCTCCAGGTTCACCAGACCGTGCGACGGCGGGGGGCGCACGAAGCGCGCGTCGGGCGCTGCCTGCAGGGGCAGCGCCTTGCAGCCATCGTCTCGGCCACGGGATAGCCGCGCGTCAGCCCGACGCGCACCGTGACGCCACGAGTGGCGCGGCGGCGGCCTGCTCGGCCGGGACCACGCCGTACAGCGTCGTCCGCTGGCGCGCGACGCGCCCGATGCTCGCGACCATCCGCTGCAGTTCGGCCGGCAGCATCTCCTGGCCGTGGCTCGCGCCGGCCGACCGGGATATGTACTCATTCATCAGGGTGCCGCCGAGGTCGTTGGCACCGGCCTGCAGGCACGCGAGCACACCCTCGGCCCCCATCTTGACCCACGACGCCTGGATGTTGGTGACATGGGGATGCAACGCCAGGCGCGCGACGGCGTGCATCAGCACGGCCTCGCGGAGCGTCGGCCCCTTGCGCGCCAGACCCTTGCGGTACATGGGGGCCTCCATGTGAACGAAGGGCAGCGGCACGAACTCCGTGAAGCCGCCGGTGCGGGCCTGCAGGTCGCGCACCGCGAGCAGGTGCCGCGCCCAGTGCACCGGCTGTTCCACGTGCCCGAACATGATCGTCGCGGTCGTGCGCAGACCGACCGAGTGCGCCGTCGCGATCACCTCGAGCCACTGCGCCGTATTGATCTTGTCCGCGCAGATGACCGACCGGATCTCGTCGTCGAGTATCTCCGCGGCCGTTCCCGGCAGGGTCGCGAGCCCGGCCGCCTTCAGCTCCTGCAGGTAGGTCCGCAGCGGCAGGCCGATTGTCTTCGCCCCCTGCCAGATCTCGAGCGGCGAGAACGCGTGGACGTGGATCTCGGGAACCGCCGCCTTGGCAGTACGGCAGATGCTGAGATACGTCTCGCCGGTGTAGCTCGGGTGGATGCCGCCCTGCATGCACACTTCCGTCGCGCCGCGCTGCCGCGCCTCGCGCACCCGCTCGGCGATGACGCCGAGATCGAGGTTGTACGGCTGGCCGCGCAGGTCGTTGCTGCCCTGCCCCTTCGAGAAGGCGCAGAAACCGCACTTGAAGTAGCAGATGTTGGTGTAGCTGATATTGCGGTTGACGACGTAGGTGACCGTCTCGCCGCTCGTCTGCTTGCGCAGCGCGTCAGCCGCCGCCACTACCCGCGTGAATTCGGCGCCGCGGGCTGCAAACAGGCGCGTGATCTCCGACTCGCTGAGCCGCGCGCCGTCGCGGGCGCGGAACAGCAGCTTGCTGAGCGCCGAGACCGGTCGCGGCGATGGCGCTCGCAGCAGTCGCAGCTGCTCGGCCGGCAGCTCGGCCGCGGCGGCGCCCGAATACCACTGGTCCTCGCGCGCATAGCCGTCGCTGTCCGTTGCGCGAACGATCGCCGTGTGGAAGGCGGGCGCGACCCACTCGGCCGCGCGGCGCACGTAATGCGGATAGACGGCGAGGCGTGGCACCAGAGTCTTGCCGGCCGACGCGGTAACCTCCCGCAACCGCTCGACCTCCGGCCACGGCTTCTCTGGATTGACGTGGTCGGGCGTCACCGGCGACACGCCGCCCCAGTCATTGATGCCGGCATCAATCAGCTGGCGCAGGCCGTCCGGCTGCAGGTTGGGCGGAGCCTGGATGTTCATGGCCGGGCCGAAGATCAGCCGGGCGACTGCGATCGTCCACAGGTGCTCCTCGAGCGGCGGCGCCGGCGCGTTAGCCATCCGCGTCCCGGCCTTCGGCACGAAGTTCTGGACGATGATTTCCTGAATGTGCCCGAACTGCATGTGCAGATCGCGAATCGCGAGCAGCGATTCGATCCGCTCGCGACGGGTCTCGCCGATGCCGATCAGGATGCCGGTCGTGAACGGGATCCGAAGACGGCCAGCCTCCCGCAGCGTGGCGAGACGCACCGCCGGAGCCTTGTCGGGCGAGCCGAAGTGCGGCCCGCCCTTCTGGCACAGGCGTTCCGAGGCCGACTCGAGCATCAACCCGGCCGACACGGAGACCGCGCGCAGCGCCGCGAGGGCCGCTGAGTCCATCACGCCCGGGTTCACGTGCGGCAGAAGACCGGTGGCCTCGTGCACGCGTCGCGCGGCTTCCGCAAGGTAGCTGAGCGTCGTGGGGTGCCCGAGCCGGGCGAGTGCCTCGCGTGCCGCCCGGTAGCGGAGCTCCGGCTGGTCGCCGAGCGTGAACAGGGCCTCGCGACAGCCGACCGCGGCGCCGGAAGCGGCAACGGCGATCATGTCGTCGATCGCCATGAAGGGCGCCTTCAGCGACCTCGGCGCCTTCGCGAACGTGCAGTAGTGGCACGAGTCGCGGCACAGGAACGTGAGCGGCAGGAAGACCTTCGGCGAATAGCTCACGACCTGCGGCTGCGCCAGGTCACGGAGGTGGCCGGCGGCGGCCACGAGGTCGCCGAGCGCAAAATCACCGACCAGCGAGTGCGCCTGCTCGTGGCTCAGTGCAGTGCCGCCGGCCACCGTGCCCAGCAGTGGTGCGATGTCGGGTCGCAGTGCCGTTTCCTCGCTGAGTTTCCGCCGAAGACCGCGACCGTCAGGTCGCTCCAGGAGCGGTCATCTGGGCGCCGGGGATCGGATTGAAATAGTGGATCACGACGCCCCGTTTGGCAATCTTCCACACCTTGTTGCGGCGCTCGAAGTCATCGGTGTAGGTCGCGCTGATCATCTGCACCACGTTGTCCTTGGTTGCGCCCATGCAGTCGACGTTGCAGGTGCCGCGGGCGTGGTCGGCGTCGACGAAGGTGACGCGGAGATTCGAGGTCAGGTGGTGGGTCTCGCGCCAGACCGGGTACAAGACGTCGAACACGGCCTTGCGAATGCCTGCGTGGCCGTCGAACACGCCGAACGGCGGCCCGATGTCCCAGACCGCGTCCGGGTGCCAGATCGAGATAAATCGGTCCCAGTCGTGCGTGTCAAATCCAATGCAATAGTCCGAGACCAGGTCACGCAGTGCGGCGCGACTCTCCAGCTCGTCGATTCTACGCAGCAGCGAGTCGATCGCGGCCTGATTGTCGTTTGCCATTTTGCGCTTCCTTCCGTCAGTCCCGTACCGCACCTTGCTCGATCCATTTACGCAGCAGCTCGAGCTCCGCCGGCGACAGCGGATCTTGCTGAAACGGCATGCGCAGGCCGCTGCCACCGACGTCCAATTGCGTGCCGAGCACCTTGATGTAGAGGTAGCTCTTGTCGGGCGCGCCGGGCTCCACGCGCTTGAGCGGGCTCTGCGCGGAGCGGACCCCGACCAGCTGGGCCCAGGCATCCGGGTACAGATTCAGGTTGCCCTGCTCCGCTCCCTCGACGTGACACATGACGCAGCGCGTCGTCAGCAACGGCAGCACATCATTTCGGTAACTCACCGGGTCGGCGTAGGCCGCCGCCAGCGACAGCACCGCGACGGCGGCCCCGACTGGCAACCCCGCTGGCCTCATTCCGCGGCGCTCGGCGTCTCGAGGTGCGCGGCGTTGGCCGCGATCGCGCCCCAGGTCACTGCCGACCCGAGCGTGTGGCCAGCGCCCCAGTAGGCGTAGCGCGACGGGCTGGCGATGCAGTTGCCCGCGCCGTACAGTCCCGGGATCGGCTCGTCCCTGGTATTGAGGACGCGCCCCTTGGCATCAATCATCGGACCGCCGTTGGTGTCGAGCGCTCCGCTTGCCAGGATGATCGCGTAGTACGGGCCCTTGGCCGCGAGCGGGTGCATTGTCGGGTTCGGACCCGGGTTGACCGGCCACTTCGTGCCGGCGTGCATCGGCGAGAAGACCGCGTGCCACTCGCGGTCGTAGGCGTGCTTGCCCCGTCCGAAGTCCTCGTCCTTGCCGGTATGCGCAAAGCCGTTGAAGCGGGCGATGGATGCTTTCAGATTGGCAATGAAGTCGCTGGCGAGCGAGAAACCCCCGGTACGCGGCCCGACCTCCTTCAGGCGGTCGCCGAGCCTGGCTGCCAGGCCTTCGAGCGAGTCGGCGCTCAAGACGTACGGCGCGCCGGCGGGCTTCTCCGGCAGCGGGTAGGCGCCCGCAAATGCTTCCGCCGAGCGCTGGTCGTAGATCATGAACATCAAATGGTTCGGGTACTCCGCCTCGGTCGGGTTGAACTGGGCATGGACTTCCGTGCGATCGTTGTAGTTGCGCTTCTCGTCCACTACGCGCTTGCCATAGCGATTGACCTGCAGCATCGAGTCACCCGGCGGGAAGAACACGCCGGCCGCCAGATTGGGGTTCTGCAGCGCCTCCTCGAGCAGAATCTGCGTCCGCCAGGCGCCGCCCATGTAGCCGAGCCGGGCACCGACCGCGCCTGCGATGTTGATGAAGTCGCCGGTTGACCATGGCTGCGCACAGGCGCCATAGATCGGCACGCGCTGGTAGGTGGCCACGAATTCCGGGTTGTGCGCATAGCCGCCGGTGCCGAAGATGACGGCCTTGCGCGCCCGCACCGTCACCGTCTTGCCCGCGGCCTCCGCCTCCACGCCGACGACCCGCCCGGCGCCGTTGACGACCACGCGCACCACGCGGTGGCCCAACAGCAGCGGGATGTTCCGCTTCCGCAGCGCGCCGTTGAGATGCACCATCAGGTCCGCGCCAAGGCCGACGGTCTTTCCATCCGGCTTGAGCGGCCCGAGCGTGCGGCCCGCCGGCACCTTGTTCTCCGGGACCTGGTCGAGATAGTCGGTCGCCGGCTTGTCGAGCGCGAACATCCGCCACTCGGCCACCTCGAGCGCACCGATCTTGCGCAGCCGCTCGATCGTGGGCGAGGCGTTGTCGTAGAACGCCTCCAGCATCGACAGGGCGCGCGCACCGATGCCGAGCTGGGGCTGGGTCGGATTGAAGCGCTCGGGATAGGAGAACCGCGCCATGAACCGAATGCAGTCTTCGCGCTTGTCGTCGACGTTGCGGGCGCGCAACGCGAAGTTGTTCGGGATCCAGAGTACGCCCGCGGACTTGGCCGCGGTGCCACCGGGTATCGGCGCCTTCTCGAGCACGGCGACCGAGTCACCGTTGTCGTGGGCGATTATCGCGGCAGTCGACGCGCCGGCGCCGCTGCCGACGACGACTATGTCGGCCTCTTGGTCCCACTTGCCAGCCGCCTGCGCCTGGGACGAACCGAGCGCGACCGCGCCGAGCGACACGGTCGCGGCGCCGGCGCCGGCGAGCACCTGTCTGCGGGTCAGATTGTTCTGCTTGTCAGTCATGGCGCATTCCCCTGCGTACTGAATGGATCAGAGCGTCGTCCAGCGGCGGCAATCGCGCGCTCGCAGTCATCGACTGAGCTTGATGCCCGCCTTCTCCCGATCCCAGCAGTCTCCGGTGATCCCTTCCGACTTGAGCTTGAACTTCTCCACCCGCTCACTCGGTGTCTTCGGCAACGAATCCCGGATCGCGATGTAGCGCGGGATGGCAAAGTAGGCCATCCGCGGCTCGCACCAGCGGATGAGTTCCTCGGGCGTCGCCTTCTGGCCGGGCTTGAGTACGACCACGGCCTTGACCTCCTCCTCACCCACATCCGACGGCACGCCGACGACGCAGGATTCGAGAACCGCGGGGTGAGTGCCGATGACGGCCTCGACCTCGAAGGACGAGATGTTCTCGCCGCGGCGCCGGATCGCCTGCTTCTTGCGATCTGCGAAGTAGAAATAGCCGTCCTCGTCCCGGCGACCGAGGTCACCCGTGTGAATCCAGCCGTTCTTGAACAGCTCCAAGGTCGCATCCGGCTTCTTGTAGTAGCCGGTCGTGCCGACGAACATCTTGTTGGATCGCGTGATGATCTCGCCGACGGTGCCCGGCGCACAGTCCTGGTCGTCGTCGTCGACGACACGAACGTCCCAGCCCGTGATCGCCTTGCCGCACGAGCCCGCGCGCGGGGCGTCGTACGGGCTGGCGAGGCAGCAGTAGCACTCGGTCATTCCGTAGACTTCCAGCAGCTTGGTGTTGAAGCGCTTCTGGAAGTCGTGCCATTCGTCGGCAGGCGCAGCGGCGCCGACCATCAGGCGCACCGGGTTGTCGGCGTCGTCGTCCCGCGGGTCCTGCTTCAGGAGGATCGGGATGATGCCGCCGATGTAGTTTGCCTCGGTGCAGTTCCAGCGCCGGCAGTCGTCCCACAGCTGGCTCGCCGAGAATCGCTCGACGATCACGGCCTTGGCATCGGCGAGCAAGGCCGGGCCGACCGTGATGCCCTGGGCGTTGCCGTGAAAGAACGGCAGCCCCGTGTACAACACGTCGTCTTCCGTGTAGCGCGCGTACTGCACGCTCTCCCGCCAGATGTCGTACCAGTAGTGGTGGCTCATCTCCACGCCCTTCGAGACGCCGGTGGTCCCCGAGGTGTAGAGCACCGTCGCGAGATCGCTGTAGTGGACCGTCACCTTGGGCGTATCGCTGGAGCCTCCGGCGAGCTCGCGATAGCTGAGGCGTTGCGGGCCCGGCCAGGCAGGCAGCGCGCCCTTCCAGCCCGCACCTTCCACGAAGACGATGTGCCGCAGCTTCTTGAGGTCGCCGATGACCTCACCGAGGCGATCGACATATTCGGTGTGGGCGATCAGCACGACGGAGTCGGACTGGTCGATCTGATAGGTAAGCCCGGCGCCCTTGAGCGCCACGTTGATCGGCACCTCGGCCGCACCGACCTTATTGGATCCGAACCAGCTGTACAGGAACTCGGGGCAGTTCGGCAGCATGATCGCGACCTTGTCACCAGGCTTCACGCCCAGCTTGAGCAGGCCATTCGCGACCTTGTTGATCCGTTCGTTGAGCTCGCCGTTGGTGATCGGGTCGTCCCGGAACTGGAACACCACGCGCTCGGGGTGGCGGCGCGCCTTGTCCTCGATGATCTTGGTCAGCACGCGTTCGTGCAGGGGGTACTCCTGCATCTTCCAGCTGGCCCACTTGCGTGCTGCCCGAACGGTCTTGTCGTCCCATCGTCCCATAGCGTCTATCCCCACGGTGTTGCTGGCCCGGCCGTCCCGGCGCCCGATGAAAGGCGCGTCGCACCCCGAGCGGCCGTCAGTCGCAACGGCCGCCGGCGCGCCACCGCCATCCCCGATGCGGCTTGCCGCCGCGCCCCTCTTGGGCACGACATTGCGGCACAGCCTGCGATCCTGACTTCCGAGCCCGACTGCCGCCGTGGCGCGCGTCCCCTGTGGGGCTTCCGTGCGCCGCGCTGCCTCGGACTCCGTCCGACGATCAGAGTGGCCGCGTCTTGGCCGCCTCTTCCAGCTTGTGCGCCTCGCCGAACCACACGCCCGGGTCGTAGGCCTGCACCATCTTTCCGAAGTCCCAGGTCATCAGCTTCTCTGGGTGGACCTTGATGATGGCGCGAAGCGGCGTGTGCACCGCAGCGAAGGCCGCCTCACGCTCCTCCTTGGCCTTCAGCTCCGTCCAGTACTTGTCGATGATCGCCCAGTGAATCTCGCGCATCGCGGCATCGTCGGTGTACACCTCAGCATGACCGATCATCAGAATCGCCTTCTGATGGCGCAGATTGCAGCCGTCATTGTGGATGCTGACGGAAATCTTCGGGTTCTCAATGAGATGGTGGACCTTGTGCCGATGCTTCTGGATGCTGCTCATCTGCAGGAAGCCGTCGTGGATGACGTAGAACATCGGCGTCACGATCGGATAGCCGCGCTTGTCGACGTGAGCCATCTCGCAGTAGCAGTTATAGGTGAAGAGGCGCTTAAAG
>Ga0335084_10006010_pt1 | contig 12038 bp, 12 predicted proteins | sample Lox_Sample_44_FD_206721 | JGI IMG/M metagenome (GOLD analysis project Ga0335084, IMG submission 206721) | Soil microbial communities from Loxahatchee National Wildlife Refuge, Florida, United States - Lox_Sample_4.4 | ecosystem: Environmental > Terrestrial > Soil > Wetlands | place: USA...
ACAAGCGGTATGAGACTACCTATAATAAAGTTCATAAAGTCCTCGCAGAGAGAAGGTCTTCCCATGAAAAAGCCCCCGGTGACCAGGAAACGCGTCGCGGCCCCCGGTGCTGCGAGGCGGGCCGCCCGGCACCCGACGCCGCGGCAGGCCCGTCGCCCCGCAGGCGCGGTCATCCGTTTCGGCCTGCCCGGCCAGGCCGTGACCGTCGGCGTGGAGGGCCCTCTCAAGCTCCATCCGGCGGGCCGGGCTCTCCTCGAGCGGCTCACCGGCGCGGTCGTCAAGCGCATCGAGCGCGTGCCGGAAAAGACGGCCCTCGACCTCCTCAAGCACGGCACCGACGCCGAGATGATGGTGTCCTTCGCCACCACCGCCGAGGCTTTTCCCGAGCTGTCCACGGTGCGCATCGATCCGCTCGCCAAGGCGCGCGCGCGAGGAATGGGTCTGCGACGCGGGATCCTCGCGCGAGAGGACATGCTCACCCTTGCCGAGGCGGCGCAGGCGCTCGGCCTGACCCCGCCGGCGGTCAACGACCGCTTTCGGGCGGGGCGGCTCATCGCCCTGGAGGCGGGTGCGCGCGGGCGCCGCTACCCCGCATGGCAGTTCGAGGACGAGATCGCAGGCCAGCCGCTCGAGGCCGTGCTCGAGCCGCTCAAGGGCCTGAGCGCCTGGACGATCTACCGGTTCATTACCACGCCGGACAGCTCGCTCGAGGGCGAGACGCCGCTTGCGGCGATGAGGCGCGGGAACGTCGGGACGGCGGTCGAGGCGGCGAGGCTATTCGCGCGCGGCGAGCAGGGCGCGCATTGATGGCGAGCCGGAGCCCGCCGCCACCGCCCGACCACCTCGACCGCACCGACCTTCCGCTCGTCACCGTCGACCCGGCCGCCCTGCTGCGTCTTTTCCCCCTCGGCAGGGCGCCGATCTATTTCCGGGTCGCAAGCAGGGGGCAGAAGGCTTACCGTTTCGATGCGCCAGACGCGGAGTTCGGCGTCCTCTACTGCGCCTTCTCCCTGGAGGTTTGCTTCGCCGAGACGCTGCTTCGCACGCGCGCGTACGGGGCCCCCGCAGATCAGCCGACGCTCATCGACGAGAGCGAGCTTCGCTCGAAAGGCATTGCCCGGCTCGGCGGCGCCGCCGGCGCGCAGCTGATCCTGGCGGACCTGACGGGGAGCGCTCTCGTGCGCCTGCACGTCGACGGAAGCATCTCCACGGTGGCTCGCTACACGGTGCCGCGCCAGTGGGCGCTCGCCCTGTGGAAGCATCCGAAGCGCGTGGACGGCATCCGGTATGTATCGCGATTCATGACCGCGCAGCCGGCCGTCGCCCTGTTCGATCGCTGCGGCGATCGGCTGCTCGTGCGCCACACCCAGCCGCTCATCGACCACCCGGACCTGCCTCGCATCCTGGATCTGTTCAACGTCGGAATCTGATTCCAGCTCGCGGCGACACCGGTCGCGCGCCCCCCGACACCCTCGCACTCCTCCGTCGCCACCCGCCACACCTCGTTCTCGGCCGGGTCACCGCGGGCATCACGAGCGCTTGGCCCGTTGAACGCTTTGTGGATCCGGCATCCTTCGACTCGCTCGAGATGGCTCGAAGCATGGCGTAGCGCAAGGTGACCGAAGGGCATCCTGTGGTGCGCAAATACCCGATCACGCGACCGCGGGCGCGAGTGAATATTCATGATGTAAGCCGCCCAACACCGATTTCGCGAGCACGACGAAGCCCTCGCGGCTGCTATTTGATCTCGCGCAAGCATTCCGCGTTTGCGGCGTGAGAACCTAGTCGGGTGCGATCCGATGCGGACCCAGGTTCCAACGGACATTCGTAAGGAGCGAACAGTATGAAAGCGCTCGTTCTGACATCGCCAGGAGCCTTTGAAGTCCGCGAAGTACCGACTCCGCGGCCCGGTCCGCACGAGATTCTGTGCAGGATTCGGGGGGTCGCGATCTGTGGCAGCGATCCGGAGATCGTGCGCGGCGGTCTGGCGGGAATCTGGCCGCCCTCGTACCCGTTCATTCCCGGCCACGAATGGTCCGGAGAGGTTGTTGAGGTGGGCGAGGGCGTTCTTGAGTATGCGCCCGGAGACCGCGTGTCGGGCGAGGCGCACAAGGGATGCGGATACTGTCGCAACTGTCTGGAGGGCCGCTACAACCTCTGCGAGAACTACGGACGTCCTGAGACCGGGCATCGCCATTACGGCTTCGTCTCCCAGGGCGCGTATGCACAATACAACGTCTACTCGATCCGTAGCATCAACCACCTGCCAGGCACGCTCTCGTTCTGCGAAGGCGCGCTCGTGGACACCGCAGGCGCCGCGGTGCACGGCATCGATCTCGCGGGGGTGTCCCCGGGTGGAACGGTCGTCGTCATAGGGCCGGGACCGATCGGCCTCATCGCGATGCGGTTCGCCAAGGCGCTCGGCGCGGCCCGTGTGCTCGTCGTCGGTCGCGGCGCACGCCTCGCCGCGGCGGCGAGGCTGGGCGCCGACGCGGTCGTGGACTTCGAGAAGACGGAACCGGTGCAGGCGGTGCGGGAACTGGCCGGGCCCGGCGGCGTGGACGAGGTGTTCGAGTGCTCGGGCGCGCAGGGGACGTTCGCCCAGGCGGTGCGGATGGTACGCAAGGGCGGGAAGGTCGCTCTCATCGGCGTGCCGCCGGACAAGGTGCTCGAGGAAGTTCCCTTCAAGCACGTCGTGCACAACGAGATTGCGATCTTCGGTTCACGCGCCAACCCGAACGTCTCGCGCAGGATCATTCAGATGTTAGCCACCGGGCGCCTGAAGGTGAAGGACCTCGTCACCCACACGTTCCCGCTGGAGCGGTTCGCGGAGGGCCTCGATACCTTCGTCGGCCGGCGCGACGGTGCCATCAAGGTAGTGATCGAGCCCAACGGCGCCGAAAGATGAAGCTTGGCTGACGAGAAGCCGCCGCGCGGGAACGAATGGGCGGGCCCAGGTCCGCAGACGCCGGCCGTCCGCCGCAGGCGCGATCGCGGAAGTCCGCGCCCGCTCTGCGGCCGGCGGGGCCTGCGCGATGTTGATGGTCGTCAAGGTGTGCGGCCGATGCGGCAGCAGACTGCTGTTTATGGCATCGATTGAGATTCGTGGCGTTGACAAGTCGTTCGGCGCCACGCAGGTCTTGCACGACGTCGACCTCAATGTCGGCGACGGGGAATTTGTGGTCCTCGTCGGTCCGTCCGGGTGCGGCAAATCTACGCTACTCCGGATGATCGCCGGTCTCGAGGAGGTCTCCGCGGGTGAGATCCGGATCGGCGGGCGTGTGGTGAACGACCTCGCGCCGAAGGATCGCGACATCGCGATGGTGTTCCAGAACTACGCGCTCTACCCGCACATGACTGTGCGCGGAAACATGGCATTTAGCCTGAAGATGCGCAAGCAGGAGCGCGGGGCCATCGAGCGCAAGGTTAGGGGGGCGGCTGACACACTCAACCTCGCGACGTTCCTCGACCGCTTCCCGCGCCAGCTTTCTGGCGGGCAACGACAGCGCGTGGCGATGGGACGGGCGATCGTTCGCCAGCCGCAGGTCTTCCTCTTCGATGAGCCGCTCTCCAACCTCGACGCCAAGCTGCGGGTGCAGATGCGCGTTGAGATCAAGTCGCTGCATGAGCGGTTGCACGCGACCTCCCTCTACGTCACCCATGACCAGATCGAGGCGATGACGATGGCGGACCGGATCGTCGTGCTCCAGGACGGGCGCGTCGAGCAGATCGGCAGCCCGCTGGAGCTCTACGACCATCCGGCAAACCTGTTCGTGGCCGGCTTCATCGGATCGCCGGCGATGAATTTCGTCCAGGGACACCTACGCCGCGACGGCAAGGAGGACTGGATCGAGGCTGGTGACGGTACCCGGCTGCCCGCCGTCCCCGCGCATGTCGGCGTGGACGGCCAGGAGGTGCTGTATGCCTTCCGCCCCGAACAGTTGACGCTCGGCCGCGCGGGCGCGGGGCTGCCCGCCCGGATCCTGGTGATCGAGCCCACCGGTGCGGCCACCCACGTCTATTGCGAGCTGTGCGGCGCGCAGATCTGCGCAGTGTTCGGCGAGCGGCTCGCGTTCAAGCACGGCGAGACCATCTGGTTGCAGCCGAAGGGAGAAGTGGTTCACGTGTTCGACTCCGCGACAGGCAAGGTCCTCCAGTGACCCGGCCCACCGAAGTCGCCTTTGACAACGAGGAGAAAGACCATGAAGAGGTGGAGCATGAAGCACGTCGCATCGTCGCTGGCTGCGGCCGCGATCCTGACGCTCAACGCGGGTGGGACGGTGTCCGCTGCCGAGCCGCCGGCGAATTTCCCCAAGCAGCCCGTCACCATTGAAATCTGGTGGCACGAGTACGGGCCGTTCACGGCGTACGTGAAGGAGTTGATCGAGGCTTACAAGAAGGTTCGCCCGAACGTGACCATCAACCCGGTCGTCACGTCCTCTGGCGACATCAACCAGAAGCTGACGGTGGCGCTCGCAACCGGCACCGGTCCCGACATCATGGACCAGGACGCGTCGTTCTACGAGCTCTACTACGCCAAGGGCGTGCTCGAGCCGCTCAACCTGGACGTTTTCGGCGCCAAGAGCTACGACGAAGTCGCCGCGCGCTACACGCCGGGTGGCCTCGCAGCGGCCACATTCGGCGGCAAGATCTACGCGCTGCCCTACCAAGGCAACTCGATGAGCCTTTTCATCAGCAATAAGGCCTTCGCGGAAGCCGGGCTGAACCCGGTGAAGGACGCCCCTAAGACATGGAACGACATGATCGCGCTGGGCCCGAAGCTCAAGAAGGTCCAGGGCACGCGCACCGTCCAGAAGGCGTTCGACTTCCCGTACCACAGTCCGCGCTGGGAAATCCAGATGTTCCAGCCGCTGGTCGAGCAGTTCGGAGGGAGGCTGCTCTCCGCCGACGGCAAGAGGGCGTATATCAACAGCCCAGAGGCGGTGAAGGCGCTGACGCTGTGGCGTGACGTGACGAAGGTCACTGGCGACCCGAAGACCACGATGAACACGCCGAGTAACCCGAACCAGGACTTCATCGACGGCCGCACCGCGATGTGGGTCACGGGCCCGTGGGCGACCTCACAAATTCAGCAGTCGCAGGTCAAGGACGCCTTCACTGTCGTGTCCTATCCGCAGGTCGACCCAGCGAAGCCGCACACCATCGTCTACGGCTGGATGTGGGGCGTGAACAAGGCCAAGCCCGAAGCGCAGAAAATCGTCGCTTGGGACTTCATCCGCTTCATGCTCGCCAAGCCCGACGACTGGCTCGCCAAGGTCGCGTTCGTGCAGCCGGTAAAGGGCGTCAACGAGACCGCCGTGGCGAAGAACTTCCCGTTCTTCGACGTGCACATGAAGGACGTCGCAACGGCGACCTGGTACATCCGGTCCGAGTACACCAACGAGATCGGCCAAGCGGTCGGCCGCGCCATCGAGCGCACGGTCTACGACGGCATGGAACCGAAGGCATCGCTCGACCAGGCGCAAGCCGAGGTCGACAAGGTCCTGAAGAAGGCCGCTCCGTAGGTCAGGAGCACCTGGCAGGGTGCAGGCCGGCCGCCGCGTCTGCACCCTGCCTTCATGGACTGCGGCGGATGACCGCCCCGGCTTCTTCGAAAGACCGCGCAGTGAGCGTCCCGGCCGTCCGAGGCGTCCGCTGGAGCCTCGCGTCCAAGCAGGCGGCCTTCGGGGTCGCAATCATTGTCCCCACGCTGGGGATCCTCGCGATCTTCCGCTTCCTGCCGATGGTTCAGGCGCTGTACCTGAGCCTGACCGAGTACGACCTCGTCCATCCCCCGAAATTCGCGGGCCTCGCCAACTTCGCAAGCCTGCTGCAAGATCCACTGTTTCTTAAGTCTGCACGCGTCTCGCTGATGTACGTGCTATTCAGCGTGGTCCCGGTGATTCCCCTTTCGCTCGGCCTCGCCGCCCTGTTCAACCGCCCGCTCTGGCTGAGAAACGTCCTGCGCTCGGCGGTGTTCATGCCAGTCGTGATGCCAGCGGTGGTAATGGCGGTTGTTTGGACGTTCATGTACCAGCAGGACGGGGTCGTGAACACGATCCTGTCCTGGTTCGGGGTGGACCCGGTGCCGTGGCTGCGCAGCAGCGCCACGTCGCTTTGGGCCGTCATCCTGATCGGCATCTGGCGGGCGACGCCGTACTACATGGTCATCTTCCTCGCCGGGTTGCAGGCAATCCCAGCCGATTACTATGACGCTGCGCAGATGGACGGGGCTGGCACCTGGGCGACGTTCTGGCACATCACGCTGCCTCTGCTGCGGCCGACGCTGCTCCTTGTCATCGTGATGAACGTGATCGTGGCGATGAAGGTCTTCGCGGTGCCGCTGATCATGACTGGCGGCGGACCGGCTGACTCGACGCGGGTGCTGCCGCTTTTCATCTACCAGACCGCATTCGAGTTCTTCGACATGGGCAGGGCGGCCGCGATGAGCGTGTTCCTCTTCGTCGCCGTGATGCTGTTCTCGTTCGTGCAGGTCCGGCTATTCACCCGGCAGGACGACAACCGATGACGAACGCCACCGGAACGGTCGGGCCGCGGGCGCCCGCCAAGCGACCGGCCGGCTCTTGGCGCACATTGCGTAAGCGCCAGGGAAGCATCGTGGCGTTCATCGTCCTAGCCGGCGTCGCGTGTGTCACGCTACTGCCGTTCTACTGGATGGCCTCGTCGTCGTTGCGGACGATGGAGACGATGTTCAGCCTCCCGATTCAGTGGATCCCGGACCCGCCAAACTGGAAGGCTTACGTGCTCGCCTGGAAGGCGCAGGATTTCAGCCGCTACCTCCTCAATAGCGGCTTCGTGGCGGTGGCGATCACCCTGAGCAACCTGCTGCTCTGCTCGCTCGCCGGCTACAGCCTCACCAAGTTCCGCTACCGGGGGCGCGGGGTGATGTTCCTCCTGATCCTCAGCACGATGATGCTGCCGCTGGAAGTGACGATGGTGCCGCTCTTCCTCATCATCAAGAAGCTCGAGTGGGCGAACACCTACCAAGGCCTGATCGTGCCGTTCCTGGTGGACGGCTTCGGCGTCTTCCTGATGCGCCAGTACATGTTGAGCATTCCCAACGACATCATCGACTCGGCGCGGATCGATGGTGCCTCCGAACTCCGCATCTTCTGGATGATCGTGCTGCCGCTGTGCAAGCCGGCGCTGGTCGCCCTCGCGGTGTTCACATTCCGCGAAGCCTGGGACATGTATATCTGGCCGCTCATCATTATCACCAAGGATTCGCTGCGCACGCTCCCGCTTGGCATCTCGCTCTTCATGAGTAGCTACGGCACGTCGTGGGACCAGCTGATGGCGATTGCCGTGATCGGGACGCTGCCGATGATCCTGCTGTTCTTCTTCCTGCAGCGCGCCTTCATTCAGGGCATCGCGGCAACCGGCCTCAAGGAGTAGCCGACCGTGCCCGACTCGATGCGCGCCCTGGTGATCGCCCGCTACGGTGACGCGCTGCGCGCGACCCGGCGTCCCGTCCCGCGGCCGGGACCCGCCGAGGTGCTCGTGCGCGTTCGCGCGAGCGGTCTGTGCAGCACTGACCTCCACTTGCTCTCCGGCCGCCAGCCGCTCGGCGAGCTGCCGCGCATCGTGGGGCACGAGCTGGCCGGGGACGTGGTGGAACTCGGCAGCGGCGTGACGGGCTGGCGTCCGGGCGATCGCGTCACGGCTGCCATCGACGTCACCTGCGGGCATTGCCTACATTGTCAGACCGGCCAAACGCAGCGCTGCCGGGCCATGAAGCGAATCGGATTCGAGCGCGACGGCGGGCACGCAGATTATGTCGCCGTGCCCTCTGCGAACCTCGTGGCGCTCGACACGACGATTGCATACGAGGCGGCGGCGATCCTCCCGGATGCAGTAGCCTGCATGTACCACAGCCTGATCCACCAGGGCGGCGTGGGCATCGGGCAGCGCGTGCTGATCCTCGGCGCCGGTGGCCTCGGGATCCACGGCGTGCAGATCGCGAAGAGCGCGGGCGCGCAGGTCCTAGCGACCAGTCGCCAAGCTCAACGGCTCGCGCTCGCCGAGCGGTATGGCGCGGTGGGCGTAGACACCGTACGTGCATCGCTCGAAGAGGCAGTCGCGACATTCACGGACGGCGAGGGCGTGGACGTGGTGGTCGACAACATCGGCACTCGCGCGAGCGTGCGTGAAGGCCTCGCGGTGCTGCGGCCGGGCGGACGATTCCTGGTGATCGCCTACCTTGACGATTCGTTCGAGGTCCCGTCGATGCGGCTCTTCAAGACCGAGCAACAGATCATCGGATGCCGCGGCAGCACGCGGCAGGACCTCGTCGACGTCGTCGCACTCGTGCGGACTGGCCAGGTGACACCCGTGCTCGGCGCGTGCTACGCCCTGGACCAGATCGACCAAGCGGTCGCCCGACTCGGATCGGGCGACGTGCAGGGACGGATCTGGTTGACGCGCGACTGACCGCGACATGGAGCCCGGAGCGGCCGTGCTGGTTTTCGTCGGCACCTATACCGAATCCATCCTTTTCGGCACCGGCAAGGTCCTGGAGGGCAAGGGGGAGGGCATCTACGCGTGGCGCCTCGACCGGTCCTCTGGCCGACTCGAGCTGGTGGGGAAGACGACCGGCGTGACCAACCCGTCCTACCTCGCCATCGACGCCAGTGGGCGTTTCCTGTACGCAGTCAACGAACTCAAGACATACGAAGGGCAGCCGACCGGGACGGTTAGCGCGTTCACGCTCGACCCGTTGACCGGGGCGCTGCGGCCGCTCAACACGCGGCGCACGCACGGCACCGATCCCTGCCACGTGATCGTGGATGACGCGCGCCGGCACGCCTTCGTCGCCAACTTCGCGAGCGGGAGCGTGTGTGTGCTCCCGATCCGGGACGACGGGAGCCTCGACGAAGCGTCGGACTTCGTCGCGCACGTCGGGTCCGGAGCCGATCCCGCACGCCAGAAAGGTCCCCACGCGCATTCAGTCACGCTCGACTCGTCGACGCGCTTCGCATTCGTACCGGACCTCGGTCTCGATAAGTTGATGGTGTACCGCTTCGATGCGAAGCGGGGCATGCTCGAGCCACACACGGTGCCGTGGTTCAAGGTCAGGCCTGGTGCCGGCCCCCGACAGCTTGCGCTTCATCCCGGCGGCCGGTTCGCCTACCTCGTCAACGAGCTGGATTCCACCGTGGTCGCGCTGCGTTACGACGAGATGGCCGGAACGTTCGAGTACCTCCAGTGCGTCCCTGCGCTTCCCGCCGGCTTCACGGGCGCGAGCACTTGTGCGGACATCCAGGTGCACCCGTCCGGGCGGTTCCTCTACGCGTCGAACCGGGGGCACGACAGCATCGTGATCCATCGAATCGATCCTGCGACGGGCGTGCTCGACCTCGTCGGGCACGCTTCGACCGAAGGAAGGACGCCGCGTAGCTTTGGCATCGACCCAACCGGGCTCTTCTTGCTCGCCGCGAATCAAGACAGCGACTCCATCGTCACTTTTCGTATCGGCCCCGATGACGGGCGTCTGGTGCCGACCGGCCATGTGACGTACGTACCAACGCCGGCTTGTGTAAAGTTTTCGGCGTCGAAAGGCGCACGAATGGCGTGATCGGAAGCTGTCGCGGCAATCGGCAGTAACGGTTGCGGAGGGTTCCCGCGTCGGCTCCAGGCCACTTTTGCCTCCTCCGCCACGTCGTTATATCGCGCCGCCCGCCTTGCCGTCGTGGCGATCGGCCAGCTTGTCCCCGCGTCCTCGGCAATCACGATCTTCTGCACGTTGGCCATCCCCTCGCCGGTGAAGAACATGCCGGCGTACGCGCGCAGCCATCGTATGCTACCATCTGTAGGGATGGTATCTGGATGTCTGGGAGATGGCTAAACTTCGATTGATCGAGCCGCGGCGCAAAGAACCCGACTCGGAAAAGATCACGATCAATCTCGGGTACATCGATCTTGGACAAATCGATTTGCTCGTGCGGGAAGGGTTCTATTCCAACCGCACGGACTTCATTCGAACGGCAATCCGCGGTCAGCTTGGCACCCACGGCGACGTCCTGAAGCAGACCGTGGCGCGACGTTCACTCGTGCTCGGATTGCAGCGTTACACCCGCCAGGATCTCGAGCGCCTGCAGGCGGCCGGGGAGCAATTGCACATTCAGGTACTCGGACTCGCGACGATCGACGACGACGTGCCGGCGCAGCTCGCAGCGCAAACGATCGCCTCCATCGTGGTGCTGGGCGCCCTGCGCGCCAGTCCCAAAGTAAAGGCTGCCCTGGCCGACCGTATCCGCTAGCCGCCCATCTACGCCCGCGAAGGGACATCATGGTCACGAACAAGGGAATGCCTAGCGGCCTCATCGAGGCAACCCGGCTCACGCGTGCGGGACGTCTTCTTGAAGCCACGGCACTCATTCAACGCATCCTCCGGCACAACTCGGCAACCCCCGAAGGCGCCGATCGCCAGGCGTCGGACCGCGACGGCGGCGCGAGTAAGGACGTTATCGACGTCGAGTTTTCGGAGGTCGCGGAGCCGGCGAGCCGTGGTCCGACTCCACTTCAAGGGACGGCGGCGAGCGATGACCTATCTCAGCGCTTTCGCCTCAAGAGTTTTCTGCGCGGCTCGCGCGACCGCGACTCCGTCGCAGACTTGCCGCACCCCCAGTCGACGGTGGTTGACGGGCAACCGGGACAGTTCGTCACCGGATCCTATGCCAATCATGCGGGGGCACGCCGCTACAAGCTCTACATCCCGACTGCCTATGCGGGACAAACGCTCCCGCTTGTTGTGATGTTGCACGGTTGCACCCAAACCCCCGACGACTTTGCTAGCGGCACCCGTATGAATGAGCTCGCTGAGGAGCGGCAGTGCTTTGTTCTCTATCCCGAGCAGACCCATGCTGCCAACCGTTCGCGGTGCTGGAACTGGTTTAAGCGCGGCGACCAGCGCCGAGACCAAGGCGAGCCGGCAATCCTCGCCGGCATGACGCGCGAGGTCATGACTCGCTACCGGATCGACCCAGGTAAGGTCTATGTGGCTGGACTGTCGGCCGGCGGCGCGATGGCCGCCGTCATGGGCACGGCCTACCCCGAGCTCTTCGCGGCCGTCGGCATCCACTCGGGTCTCGCCTGCGGAAGCGCGCACGATCTTCCGTCCGCGCTCGCCGCCATGCGCGGAAGACCGGCGTCGATGGCTGGCCGCAATGCGGACTCAACGCTTCTCGCACCGGCGACACCGACCATCGTGTTTCACGGTGATCGCGACAGAACCGTGCATCCTCGAAACAGCGAACAGGTAGTCTCGCAATCGGTGGCGCAAAACGGCGCATCGAGCGCCGATGCCTCGACCGAACGCGGCCAAGTGCCGGGCGGTCACCGCTATACCCGCACCGTGCACCGCGATTCGGCGGGACGCGTCGTCCTCGAACACTGGCTGGTGCATGAAGGCGGTCACGCGTGGTTTGGCGGGAGCCCGCGCGGCTCGTACGTGGATCCGAAGGGCCCGGACGCTGCGCGCGAGATGATTCGCTTTTTCTATCAGAACACCTTGAGCGGCGATCGTGGGGCTGCTTTAGGGGCGACGTGAATGTCGCCAACATGATCGTGGTCGCTTTCATGAGCATGTTTGTCATCGGATTCGGGATGGTTCAGGCAGGCCCGTGGCACGTTTCGCCACGGGCGATCTCAGCCACTGCTGGAAGTGCGCACTGGCCACCGGAGCGGCGGCGAAGGCCGCTCGAGGCCTCGATGACTCGCGCGTGCCGCGAGGAGCTCAGACGGTTCGCGGGACGCTGAAAGGGAAACCCTCTACGCCAATGCGCGTATCGAGCGCTGCGCCGGAGTCTCTCGACTCGGGTACCGGCCTAGCAGGCCGAGTCGGGCTCGGCTGCACTTCTGCAGCGGAGAAAAGCGTAACCCGGTTCGCGGAAACTTCGAGGTGCGGAGAGCCCCGCCGGAGATAGAGGTCTCTAGCCTTTTGCCCGCGATCATGGCCGCCGCATCGACATGTCCGAGCGACGTGTCGAAGAAAGCGGGGAAAACCGACACATGCTGTG
>Ga0335084_10006011_pt1 | contig 12037 bp, 9 predicted proteins | sample Lox_Sample_44_FD_206721 | JGI IMG/M metagenome (GOLD analysis project Ga0335084, IMG submission 206721) | Soil microbial communities from Loxahatchee National Wildlife Refuge, Florida, United States - Lox_Sample_4.4 | ecosystem: Environmental > Terrestrial > Soil > Wetlands | place: USA: Florida...
TGGTCGCGGGCCGCCGCATCGAGCCGGTCGATCTTGTTCAGCACGTCGATCATGCCATGCTCGATGGCATCGGCCAGACCGAGGTCGCGCAGCACGGCATGCACGTCGTCGCGCTGCTCAGCCGTCTCCGGATGCGAGATGTCGCGCACGTGCAGCAGCAGGTCGGCCTCCTCCACCTCCTCGAGCGTGGCGCGGAAGGCGGCGACCAGATCGGTCGGCAGATCGGAGATGAAGCCGACGGTATCCGACAGGATGATCTCGCGCCCGGACGGCAGCCGCACCTGACGCATTGTCGGATCGAGCGTGGCGAACAGCACGTCCTTCGCCATCACGGTCGCACGCGTCAGCCGGTTGAATAGCGTGGACTTGCCCGCGTTCGTGTAGCCGACGAGGGCGACGACCGGGTACGGCACGCGCTTGCGCGCGCGGCGATGCAGTCCGCGCGTTCGCTTGACGTCATCGAGATCGTGGCGGATGCGCACGATGCGGTCGCCGATCAGGCGGCGGTCGATCTCCAATTGCGACTCGCCGGGGCCGCCGACGAAGCCGAAGCCGCCGCGCTGGCGCTCCAGGTGCGTCCAGGACCGCACCAGGCGGCTGCGCTGGTAGGTCAAGGCCGCCAGCTCGACCTGCAGCTGGCCTTCGCGCGTGCGTGCGCGCTCGCCGAAGATCTCCAGGATCAGGCCGGTGCGGTCGATGGCCTTGCATTTCCAGGCCCGCTCCAGATTGCGCTGCTGCACCGGCGACAGCGCGCCGTCGACAAAGACGAGGTCGATGGCCTCGGCGGCGATCATTTCGCCCAGGGCCGCGACCGCGCCGCTGCCGATCAGCGTCGCCGGCGTGAAGCGGCTGAGCCGCACCACCTCGCCCTTCACAACGGTCAGGTTGATGGCGAGCGCCAGCCCGATCGCTTCGGTCAGCCGGGCCTCGGCCGTGCGCCCATCATCCCTGGCGCCGCGGAGTTGCGGCGCCAGCACGAGGACTCGGCCGGTCGAAGCGGCAGCGCCGTTGCGGGATGATGTTCCGTTCGACCGCGTCACGCTCAGGTCAGGCTTCGTCGCCTTCCTTGGTGCCCTCGAACAATTGCACCGGTCCGGCCGGCATCACCGTGGAGATCGCGTGCTTGTAGACCAGCTGCGAATGCGCGTCGCGGCGCAGCAGCACCGAGAAATTGTCGAACCAAGTCACGATGCCCTGCAGCTTCACGCCGTTCACCAGAAAGATCGTCACTGGCATCTTGTTCTTGCGGATGTGATTCAAGAACACGTCTTGTACGTTTTGGGATTTTTCTCCAGCCATAGGTTCCCCCTATTATGATCAGCTGTTATCGGGGCCCAATCTTGTTGGGGTCCGGATTTTCCGGACCCATCATCAATGCGGGCGCGCAACCGATCAACAAGCGCGATCGGCCCGCGGTTTCATCGGTATCACAATTCCACGGCTTGGGAAACTCGGAGTTGCGCCACCAGATCGGCCAATTCTGCGCAATTCAGCACATGCCTGAGCGGCCGGCTGGACACAAACTCGTCGGCCCCGGGCGGTCGATCGCGCAGCAGCACCGGCGTGCATCCGGCATTGACGGCACAGGCCATGTCGATGTCGGCGTCGCCGACGAACCACACGTCAGCGCCGCGCTGGAGGCCGCTGCCGGCCAGCGCCATCTCGACCGGCGCGACGCTGGGCTTGTCGGCCTCGGCGTCCTGCGCACCGATGAGGCGGCCGAAGTAGCTGGTCCAACCGAGACGTTCCGCCTCCACGCGCAGATAGCGTCCCGCCTTGTTGCTGACGACCGCTAGATAGAGGCCGCGGCTCCGCAGGCCGGCGAGCATGCTGCCGGCCTCCGGCATCTCGCGCAGGTTGATCAGATGCTCGCGCTCGAAGGCCGCCCGATAGACGCCGATCGCCTCGCGCCAGCGTTCGCCGAACAGGCGCGGGAAGCTGTCGCGCAGGGAGGCTTTGATGGAACTACGCGACTCCGCCAGCGTCCAGGTCGGCTGACCCATGGCACTCAGGGTGACGTTCATCGCGCCATGAATGGCCGCCCAGTTGTCGGCCAGCGTGTTGTCCCAGTCGAACAGGATGGCGCGCGGCCGTGGCAGCGCAGCGTTCCCGGTCATGACGGCGGCGCGGCGAGGTAGCGCAGATAGTGGTCGCGCAGCTTCAACGTCAGCGGGCCTGGCTTCCCGTCGCCGACCGCCGCCCCGTCGATGCGGGTCACCGGCAATACGAGCGACGTCGTGCTGGTCAAAAAGGCCTCGGCGGCGTCCTTAGCCTCCGCGACCGAGAACGGCCGTTCTTCGAAGGCAATGCCCTCCGAACTCACCATCTGCAGCAGCGAAAGCCGCGTGATGCCGGAGAGGATGGCGGCGCTCAGGTTGCGCGTGACCAGACGGCCGGCGTGCGTGACGATCCAGGCATTCGTCGAGCTGCCTTCGGTGACGCGGCCGTCGGCGTCGACCATCCAGGCCTCGAAGGCGCCCGCCTCTGCCGCCGCCTGCTTGGCCAGGATGTTGGGCAGCAGCGAAACCGACTTGATGTCGCAACGGCGCCAACGGATGTCGGGCTGGGTGATCACCGCCACGCCGGCGGACAAGGCCGCGGCTGCCGGCTTCTGACGCTTGGTCGTGGCGACCAGCGCGGGCGTCGCGCGGCCCGGAAACTTGTGGTCGCGCGCGGCCACCCCGCGCGTCACCTGCAGGTACACAATGCCGGACGCGACGCCATTGCGCGTGATGAGCTCGCGCAGTACCAGCCGCAGCGCCGGGCGCGTCATCGGCCAGGGGATGCGCAACGCTTCCAGCGAGTAGCCGAGGCGGTCGAGGTGCGGCTCTTCGTCGATGAGGCGCCCATCATGGATCAGGATCACCTCATAGACGCCGTCGGCGAATTGGTAGCCGCGGTCCTCGATATGGACCTGCGCCAGTCGATGCGGCAGGTAGCGACCGTTCACATAGGCGTATCGCGGCATGCGATCCTCTCGTTCCTGTATTCTCTGGGAGCGACTCCGGCACGGGGCAGCGGTCAGTCCTCTGACGACCGTTCGTTGGAAGCGATCCCGAGCGCGCGCAGTTTGCGATAGAGGGCCGAGCGCTCCATGCCGATGAACGCGGCGGTCTTCGCGATGTTGCCGTCGAAGCGGGTCACCTGGGCGTCCAGATAGCGCCGCTCGAACAACTCGCGCGCCTCGCGCAGCGGCACCGACATGATCTCGCCGTCGAATTCGCTGCGGCCGGTCGGATGCGAGATGCTGCCGATGTCCGCCGGCAGCATCTCCGCCCGGATCGCCTCGTTCGGCTCGCCCGGCGCCATGATCAGCAGGCGCTCGACCGCATTCTGCAGCTGCCGCACGTTGCCCGGCCAGTTGTAGGCCATGAGCATCGCCATGGCGTCGTCGGCGATGGCGCGCCGCGGCAGCCCCTTCTGCTCCACGGCGCGCTCGACGAAGTACCGCGCCAGGGCCGGCACGTCCTCGCGCCGGTTGGCGAGCGGCGGCACGATGATCGGCACGACGTTCAGCCGGTAGAACAGGTCCTGCCGGAAGCGCCCCTCCGCCATCTCCGCCTGCAAGTCGCGGTTGGTCGAGGCGATGACGCGGACGTCGACGGAGACGCGCGTCTTGCCGCCGACCCGCTCGAAGGTCTGTTCCTGGAGGACGCGCACCATCTTGCCCTGGGTCTCCAGGGGGAGGTCGGAGATCTCGTCGAGCAGGAGCGTCCCGCGATGGGCCTGCTCGAAGGTGCCGATGGTCGCCGGGCTGCCGGGCCCCTCGGCCCCAGCCTCCGTGCCGAACAGCTCGATCTCCACGCGCTCCGGCCGCATGATCGCGCAGTTGAGCACGACGAACGGCCCGTCCGCGCGCCGCGACTGCTGGTGCAACAGCCGTGCCACCACCTCCTTGCCGGCGCCCGCCAGTCCGGAGATGAGGACCCGGCTGCTGGTGGGCGCCACCCGCTCGATCGCCTGGCGAACGGCCGTAACCGCCGATGAGGTGCCGAGCATCTGCACTTCGCTGCCGAGCTTGCTGCGCAGCTCCTCGTTCTCGCGCTTGAGGCGCGCCTCGGTGATGACCTTGTCGACCCGCATCAGCAGGTGATCGGCCTTGAACGGCTTCTCGATATAGTCGTTGGCGCCCAGCTTCACGGCCGCGAATGTCGTCTCGTAGTTGCCGTGGCCGCTGATCATCACGACGGGAAGCGTCGGGTGATCGCGCCTGATGACTTCGAGCAGCTGCAGGCCGTCGAGATCGCTGCCTTGCAGCCAGATGTCCAGCACCACCAGGCTCGGGCGCCGCTGGGCGATGGCCTGCAACGCGGCCGCGCTGTCGGCGGCTTCGCGGGTCTCGTAGCCCTCGTCGGCCAGGATGCCGCTGATCAGCATCCGGATGTCGGCCTCGTCGTCGACAATGAGGATCTCAGCTGCCATGCGTCCGCGCCAATGCCGCCTTTCGCGACTCGGCCTCCGCCGCTTCATCCGCGCGCGAGTGCCGGAATGTCACCCGCACGACCGCGCCGCCGCCGGGGCGATCGTCCAGCTGCAGCAGCGCGCCGTGATCCTCGACGATCTTCTTCACGATGGCCAGCCCGAGGCCGGTGCCGCGGGCGCGCGTCGTGACGTAGGGCTCCGTGAGCCGCTCGCGCCCCTGATCGGGCAGGCCGCGGCCGTTGTCGGCGATGCTGAGGACGACGTCGTCGTCGCTTTCCTGCAGCGTGAGGCGCACCTCGCCGGGCGGCTCGGCGGAGCCCGTCGCGGCGATGCGGGCCTCGATCGCTTCGGCGGCGTTCTTCAGGAGGTTGGTCAGCGCCTGCCCGATCTGCTGCGCGTCGCAGGTCAGCTGGACGCCCTGCCCCGGCATGTCCGCGGAATAGGTGATCGAGGGATTGGCCTGCTGCTGCAGGAAGATCGCCTGCGAGCAAAGCTCGACCAGATTCTCCTTGGCCATCACCGGGGCGGGCATGCGCGCGAAAGCGGAGAACTCGTCGACCATGCGCCCGATGTCGCCGACCTGGCGGACGATCGTATCCGTGCAGGTCGCGAACGTCTCGGGGTCGCTCACGATCTCCTTCAGGTATTTCCGCTTCAGCCGCTCGGCCGACAGCTGGATCGGCGTGAGCGGGTTCTTGATCTCGTGGGCGATGCGCCGTGCGACGTCCGCCCAGGCCGCCTTGCGCTGCGCCGACAGCAGTTCGGTGACGTCGTCAAACGTGACCACGAAGCCGATGAGCCGCGTGGCCATGAACTCGGCGACCACGCGCACCAGCAGGGTGCGCGTCTCGGCCCCGCGCACGAGGCTGATCTGCGACTCCGCGAGCCAGGACGGGCGCTGCCGTGCCGCCTCCACGAGCGACGCCATCTCCGGCACGACCGCGGCGATCGGCTCGCCGATCCGGCTCACCAGGTCCGTCGCCAGGAGGTCGGAGGCCGAGCGGTTGGGGAGGTTGATGCAGCCCTCCTCATCGAGCCCGATCACGCCGGCCGAGACGCCGGCGAGCACGACCTCCATGAACCGGCGCCGCTCCTCGAGCTGCAGGTTGGCGTCGACCAACTCGTTGCGCTGGCTCTCGATCTGCCGCGTCATCCGATTGAAGGCCTGGCTCAGCACGCCGATCTCGTCACCCGGATCGCCCTCCGGCACGCGCGTGCGCAGATCGCCGGAGCCGATCCGACCGGCCGCCGTCACCAGCCGGCTGACCGGCTCGGCCAAGCGCGTCGCCAGCATCAGCGCGGCCCAGATGGCCGCAAACAGCAGCAGCAGGGCGACGATCACGAAAATCAGCGAGAACGTCGTCAGGACCGAGCCCCGCTCGCCCTGCATCTGCTGGTACTCGCGGACCGCGGCCTCGACATCGACCCCGTGGGCGATGATGCGGGGATCCAACAGGCGCTCGGTGTAGATGAACAGGTTCTGCTCTGCATCCAGCAACACGAGTCCGCGAATGCGATCGTCCGGCGGGTCGTAGATCACGACCGGCTTGCCGTTGCCTTCGCGCGCGAAGTCATACTTCTCGGGCGCGATCTTCAGTGCCGCGCGCAGCTGATTGTCCAACTCGCCCTGCACCAGGATCTTGTTGTTGCCGTCGATGATGGCCACGGAATCAAGCCGGAACGCGCGTCCCTGGGCGGTCATCACCTTTCGGTAGAGATCATCATTCGTTTCCAGATCGATCGAGCCTCGTCTCAGGTACAGGGCGATGGTTCCCGTTCCGTTGACGACCCCCTCCTGATTCTCGCGCAGGTATGCCGCTGCGATGAACAAGGACTCGTTGACGGCCGTCCGGACGCGGTCGCTGAACCAGCTGTCCAGCCCGAAGACGAAGAACAGGAACGAGAAGGCCGAGATGATGACCGCCGGCGCCAGCGCCACCAGGCTGAACCACAGCACGAGCCGGACACGCAGGCGCGCCCCAACCAGCCCGCGCCGCCGCGCCACCCAAAGCTGGACGAGCTGCCAGGCGACGATGCCCGCGAGCAGCAGCAGTAGGACCAGATCGAGGCGCCGCAGCAGGAACTGCGTCTCGCGCCCGACGGCGATGGTCCCGGTCGTGGCCGCATAGGTCGCGATCCCCGCAACCAGGGCCGTCACCATCAGCCCGATGGTCAGGACTCGTCGGAGGCCCGGCTTGTTTCGCACCTGGAACAGGCGCGAGAACAGCCAGCTCACGAGATTTCGCATGTCGGTGGCGAGGCGTATGCGGCCTCGACCGGTTTCCGGCGTGGAGGTCGGCACGATGACAGCCCGAATCAGCTACCCGGCCGTCATTTTAAGTCGCGCGCGACTTTGATGTCCAACTCGCGGATTTTCTTGCGCAAGGTGTTGCGGTTGAGGCCGAGCATCTCCGCGGCCCGGATCTGGTTGCCCCGGGTCGCCTCCAGGGACAGCGAGATCAGGGGACGCTCGATCTCGCGCAGGACGCGGTCATAGAGACCGCGCGCCGGCAGGCTGCCGCCGTGGGCGGTGAAGTAGCGTCGCAAATGCAGTTCCGTCGCCGTTCCCAGGGAGTCGCCGGTCGGCGGGCTGGCGTCGGGGACGGTGTGCGACAACTCTGCTTCGACGGCGTCGGCGTGGATGACCTCGGCGCTGTTGAGAACGACCAGGCGGCGGACCAGGTTCTCCAGTTCGCGCACGTTGCCTGGCCAGCTGTAGCGCATCAGGCAGTCGAGGGCGCCACGGTCGAGCGACTTTGCCCCCAGCCCCTCGCCGCGCGCGCCCTCGAGGAAATGGCGGACCAAGTCCGGTATGTCCTCCGTGCGCTCGCGCAGAGGCGGCAGTCGGAGCGGCACGACATTCAACCGGTAGAAGAGATCCTCGCGGAACAGCCCGCGCCGGATCAACTGTCGCAGGTCGCGATGCGTCGCTGCCACGATGCGCACATTGGCGCGCATGGGCGTGCGGCCGCCTACCGAGGTGTACTCCCCCTCCTGCAGCACGCGCAGCAGACGGGTCTGCGCCTCCGGCGGCATGTCGCCGATCTCGTCGAGGAAGAGCGTTCCGGCGGCCGCCTGCTCGAACCGGCCGACGCCGCGTGCGAGCGCGCCCGTGAAGGCGCCCTTCTCGTGGCCGAACAGCTCGCTTTCGATCAGCTCGCGCGGGATCGCCGCCATGTTGATGGCGACGAACGGGCCGTTGCGCCGCTTGCCGTAGTCATGCAGCGCCCGCGCCACCAGTTCCTTGCCGGTGCCGGATTCGCCATTGATCATCACCGTCAGGTCGGTCTGCATCAGCCGGGCCAGGACGCGGTAGATGTCCTGCATGGCGGGCGAGCGGCCGATGAGCGGCAGGCGCTCCTCCTCCACCTTGCGCTCGCCATCCGCGGCGGGCGCCTGTGGCTGCGTCAGCGCCTTCTCGACGATGCCGATCAGCTCGTTCAGGTCGAAGGGCTTCGGCAGATAGTCGAAGGCGCCGCGCTCGTTGGCGCGCACCGCCGTCAGCAGCGTGTTCTGCGCGCTCATGACGATGACGCGCAGGTCCGGCCGCCGCTTGCGGATGCGCGGCACCAGGTCGAGGCCGTTCTCGTCGGGCATCACGACGTCCGTGATCACGAGGTCGCCGACTCCGTCGTCGACCCATTGCCACAGCATCGCCGCCGTCCCGGTCGTGCGCACGTCGTAGCCCAGCCGCCCCAGCGCTTGGTTGAGGACCGTCCGGATGGCGCGGTCGTCGTCGGCGACCAGGATGGTGGCGGCGCTCACGGCTCGTCCTCCGCCATCGCGACCGCGACCGGCAGCATGACCTTGAACACGGTCCGGCGCGGCTCGCTGTCGAACTCGATGACGCCGCCATGGTCGCCGACGACCTTCGCCACCAGGGCCAGGCCCAACCCCTTGCCTCCGACCTTCGTGGTCACGAACGGGTCGAAGAGATGTGGTCGAAGGTCCTCAGGTATGCCCGATCCGTTGTCCTCGATCGTGACGACCAGCGGCAGCTGCAGGCGGGTGTCGCCGCCGGCGGGAGCGGCCACCCGCACGCCGTGCTGGTAGCGTGTCGTCAGGGTGATGACCCCCTCGCCTGCCGCCGTCGCCTCGGCGGCGTTCTTGATGAGGTTCATGAACAGCTGGATCAACATGTCCCGATTGCCGAGCACCGGCGGCAACGACGGGTCATAGAGCTCGACGAAACGGCAGCTGGCCGCGAACCCGCTCTGGGCCACGCGGCGGGTATGTTCGAGCACGCGGTGGATGTTGACGGCGCTCCGTTCGACCGGTCGATCGTCGGCGAACATCTCCATGCGGTCGATCAGGGCGACGATTCGATCCGCCTCCTCACAGATCAGGTGAGCCAACTCGGCATCGCCCGGCGCTGCCTCGCGCGCGAGCAGCTGGGCCGCGCCGCGGATGCCGGACAGCGGGTTCTTCAGTTCATGCGCGAGCAGCGACGCCATGCCCGTGACCGAGCGCGCGGCGCCGCGGTGCGTCAGCTGGCGGTCGATCTTGTCCGCGATCGAACGCGGATGGAGCGCCACCGTCAGGCAGCCCTCCCGCTCGACGATCGGGACCACGTCGATCGAAACGAGCTGGGCGCCGAAGCGCGGGCCATCCAGGCTGACGTCGTACTCGGAAGTGCCCACGCCCGTGGCGCGCACCTTGGAGATGAGCGCCAGGAGCGGGCTGTCCTCGACCAGGAAATCCGTGAGCGGCCTGCCGATCAGCGACGCCGCGCTGGCACGAAAGAACTGCTCGGTGGCGTTGTTGACGAGGTGCAGGCAGTTGTTGCCGTCGACGAGGAAGACCGGCGCCGACAGGGCATTGAGGACGAGATTCGCGGTCGCCGCCGTCCCGGCCGTGCGCTCCAACAGGGGGAGCAGTTTCACCGAGGCGGAGGAAGGGCTCATCGTCAGGCGGCCAGTCGCTCGACCAGCGGCGCGTAGAAGGCGCGGATGGCCTCGACCACCGCGGTCGGACTGGCAATCCTGTTGATGGCGGCGCGGAACTCGCCCGAACCGGGCAGGCCCTTGCTGTACCATCCGATGTGCTTGCGCGCGACGCGCATGCCGGGCTCGCTGCCGTAGTGGGCGAGCATGTCGCGATAGTGCTCCAACAGCGTGGCGAGCTGCTCCGCGAGCGGCGGGTCGGGGAGCCGATCGCCGGTCCTGAGGAAATGGATGACCTGACGCAGGAACCAGGGCCGGCCGTAACAGCCGCGCCCGATCATCACGCCGTCGGCGCCGGATTCCGCCAAGGCCCGCTCGGCATCGTCGAACGAGACGATGTCGCCGTTGACGACAACGGGAATGGAGACCGCTTCCTTCACCTGCCGCACGAAGCCCCAGTCGGCGCTGCCCTCATAGAACTGGCACCGGGTCCTGCCGTGGATGGTAATCATCTGGATGCCGCACTGCGCCGCGATGCGGGCGAGGCGCGGCGCGTTGCGGTTGTCGGCATCCCATCCCGTGCGCATCTTCAGCGTCACCGGCAGCGACACGGCCTTCACCGTCGCCTCTAGGATGCGGGAGGCATGCAACTCGTCGCGCATCAGGGCCGAACCGGCGTGGCCATTCACGACCTTCTTCACCGGGCAGCCGAAATTGATGTCGATCAGCGCAGCACCGCCGTCTTCGTTAAGTTTCGCCGCTTCGGCCATCACCTCGGGTTCGCAGCCCGCCAGCTGGACGGCCATCGGAAATTCTTCGGGCGTGTTCCGTGCCATTAGCAGCGATTGGCGAGACTCCCGCACCATCGCCTGGCTGGCGATCATCTCCGACACCACGAGTCCGGCCCCGCTCCGCTTCACCAGCCGGCGGAACGGCATGTCCGTGACTCCGGACATCGGTGCCAGGATGACCGGATTGGCTAGCGTAAGAGGGCCGACTTGAATGCCCATTTTTTAGGCGCTTCGTCCCGATGCACAGATTTTGAGCGAATAGTATTGACTGCCGAAATGGTGCAGCGCAACAAAAAAATCTTCACATCAGGCCAGGATTACGTCCGTGACGAACTTCACACCGGGGTAGGCGAGCGTCAGCAAAAGATAGGCCAGCAGCACGAATCTCGCCGCCTGCCGGCCGCGCAACCCGGTCCGATGGTGCACTGCAAGAAGCAGGATGATCACGATGAAGGCCGTCAGGGCGAAGATCGTCTTGTGGTTGAGTTCCAGGAGGTCGCCGTTCTCGACATACTGGGTCGCCGCGCCCGTCAGCAGTCCGAGGCCCAGGACAATGCCGGAGGCACCGAGCAACTGAATCTGGAGGGTCTCTGCATCGGCGACCGAGGGCAACCGCGCCGTCAGGCCCCTCGGTCGCCGGCGCTTCAACGCCCGCTCCTGGAGAAACACGGCAAGGCCGGCAATAGCGGCCAGCGTCAGCAGGCCGTAGGTGGCGACCGACACGAGTATGTGGACTTCTGTCCAGCTGACCAGAAACACGGCGGCCGGAGGGCGAGCCGCATACTCCGCCGCGGCGGCGCCGATTCCCATCAGGAACAAGTATGGCACGAGAAGGGGCGTCAAGCGCCAGCCATTGCGAGTCACCAGGCTGACGACCAGCAGCATCACCAGGCTCGCGACGATGCTGAGCCACAGCGCGGCCGCGAGGCTTCCAAGCCATCCCTGCGCCATCTGGTCGATGGCGACGACCGCCGGCCCCGCGATTGCCACGGCCAGCAGCATCCAGAACAAACGGTCGCGCTCGTTCGAGCGCAGCGAGCGCAACGACACGGGAAGCAGCGAAAAGAGAGCCGAGAGGGTCAGGAGGGGGCTGCCATGCATGGCGCCAATATAGGGCGCCATCATCGCGCTTGCACCGGCCTGCCGGCAAGCGGCTTGGCAACCGTCGCCCTACGGCTTAGCTTCTCCGCCCGGTTCGAACGAGCGACATGACGAACGCCATCGCCCTCATTGTGGCTGCCGGCTCGGGCACGCGCCTGGGCGGCGACGTGCCGAAGCAATACCTGCCGCTCGCCGGCCGCGCCGTGCTTCGTCATTCGGTCGAGACCTTTCTCCGTCATCCCGCGATATCGGGCGTCCGCGTGGTCATCAGTGCGGAGCATCGGGCGCTCTACGACAGCGCCGTCGCCGGCCTGGCCATACTGCCGCCTGTCCCCGGCGGCGCCAGCCGCCAGGACTCCGTCCGGAACGGCCTCAAGAGCCTCGCGGATCTGCGGCCGGACCGCGTCCTCATCCACGACGCCGCGCGTCCCTTTCTGACTGGTGATATCATCGATCGGACCCTGGCGGCGTTGGACGAGGCGCCGGGGGCGGTCGTTGCCGTTCCCGTCACCGACACGCTCAAGCGCGGACACGATGGCCGCGTTGCCGGCACGGTCGACCGCAGCGCCTTGTGGCGGGCTCAGACCCCGCAAGGCTTTCGCTACGCCGACATCGTGGCCGCCCACCGCCAGGCGAAGGGATCGGCGATGACCGATGATGCTGCCGTCGCCGAGGCGGCGGGGTTGCCCGTCAAGCTCGTGATGGGTGCCGACGACAACTTCAAGATAACCACCGCCGAGGATCTGCGCCGCGCCGAGCGCATGCTTGGCACAGCCGCGCAGGAGTTTCGGACGGGAACGGGCTACGACGTCCACCGCTTCGCCCCCGGCGACGGCGTCA
>Ga0335084_10006012_pt1 | contig 12035 bp, 7 predicted proteins | sample Lox_Sample_44_FD_206721 | JGI IMG/M metagenome (GOLD analysis project Ga0335084, IMG submission 206721) | Soil microbial communities from Loxahatchee National Wildlife Refuge, Florida, United States - Lox_Sample_4.4 | ecosystem: Environmental > Terrestrial > Soil > Wetlands | place: USA: Florida...
CGGCGAGCGCAACCAGGCTCCCCGGCGCGAGGAGGCACCCGCCGCCGTCGCGTGGCGGCGCCGCATCACCCCGGATCCGGTCCTCCTCTTCCGCTTCTCGGCCCTCACCTTCAACAGCCATCGGATCCACTACGATCGTCCCTGGGCCACGGAGGTCGAGGGCTACCCGGGGCTGGTCGTTCACGGGCCGCTGACATCGACCCTGCTCCTCGATTTCGCTCGTGATCACAACCCCGGGCGCGCAATCCAGGGTTATACGACCCAGGCGCGCGCCCCGCTCTTCGACACCGCGCCGTTCGAGCTGCGAGGCCGGCCGACAACCGACGGCCGCGGCGCCGAGCTGTGGGCCGTCACCCCGGAGGGCACGACCGCCATGAGCGCACAGGTAGAGCTCGGGTAGTGGCCACTGACATCGGGCTGGGCGGTCTCGCCATGCCCCTCGCCGAATTCCCGGACATTGCCCGGGAAGCCGAGGCGCGAGGATACCGCACCGCGTGGGTTGGCGAGGCCGCAGGTCTCGAGGCGATCGCGGTCTCCACCCTGATCGCCACTCACACGCGAACCCTCAGGATCGCCAACGGCGTAATTCCCGTCCAGACCCGCACGCCCGTCGTGTACGGCCAGGCGGCGGCAACGCTCGCGCACCTCGCTCCCGGCCGGTTCGCGCTCGGGCTCGGCCTCTCGAGCGACGTCATCGTCGGCCAGTGGCACGGCTTGCGGTTCGCTCCGTCGGCCCAGCAGATGCGGGAGGCCGTCCAGATCATCCGAATGACCGCGGCGGGTGAGCGGGTGAGCTTCGAGGGCCGGTTCTACAAGCTGAAGGGTTTCCGGCTCGCCGTCCCCGCCCCGTCGCCGGCGCCGCGGATCTACCTGGCGGCCCTCGGGCCCAAGATGTGCGAGCTGGCGGGCGAAGTCGCCGACGGCGTCCTCCTGAACTGGATCCCGTCGTCCGCCGTGCCGGCGTCGCTTCGCCACGTGGAAGCCGGCGCCAAGCGGGCCGGACGAAGCCTGGCGGATGTTGACGTCGCCGTGTACGTGCGGACCTGCGTGACCGACGAGCGCGAGGGCGTCCGCGAGGCGCTGGCCCGGGACATCACGGGCTATGCCACCGTGAACGTCTACGCGCGCTTCTTCGCCGACTGCGGCTTCGCCGAGGAGATGGAGAAGGTGAATGCCGCGTGGAAATCAGGTGATCGCGCGGCGGCGGTCAAGGGGATATCCTCGCGCGTGCTCGACGGGCTCGGCGCGGTGGGCACGGCCGACGCCTGCCGCGAGCGGCTCGGAGCCTTCGCGGCCACGGGTGCGACGCCCGTGGTCATACCGTTCGCGCCGTCCGGGCCTGCGGCGCGCGCGTCGATGCTGGGGACCTTCCGGGCCTTTCCCTGAGGATCTGTTGAAAAAATTTGCAGGCGCGCTATAGTCTGCTTCGTCCCACAACTGATTGCTTGGAGGCGGCCATGGTGAATGACGCGACAGTATCAGCCCTCAGATCCACGGTGCGCGGCGCGGTCATCACGCCAGCCGACGCCGCCTACGATGACGCCCGGAAGGTGTACAACGGCATGATCGACCGACGCCCGGCGCTGATCGTCAAATGCGTCGATGTGGCCGACGTCATCAGCGCCGTGAACTTCGGTCGGGATCAGAAAATGCTGGTCGCCGTGCGTGGCGGCGGTCACAACGCAGGCGGCCTCGGTGTATGCGACGACGGCCTGGTGATCGACCTCTCCCACATCAGCTACGTCCACGTCGACCCAGCGAGCAAGACCGTGCGCTGCGGCGGCGGCGCGACCTGGGCTGCCATGGATCACGCCACGCATGCGTTCGGCCTCGCCGTGCCGACCGGCATCATCTCGTCGACCGGCGTCGGCGGGCTCACGCTCGGCGGCGGCATCGGCCACCTGACCCGGCAGTGCGGGCTCACCATCGACAACCTGCTCGAAGTCGAGGTGGTCCTGGCCGACGGGCGCGTCGTGACCGCGAATAAGACGAAGCATGCCGATCTGTTCTGGGCTGTGCGCGGCGGCGGCGGGAACTTCGGCGTCGTCACATCGTTCGTGTTCAAGGCGCATCCGATTCACACCGACTACGCCGGCCCGATGCTCTGGGCGCTCGAAGACGCGGCCGAGATGATGCGCTGGTACCGCACGTACATCAGAAAGGCGCCGAACACCATCAGTGGTTTCTTCGCCTTCCTGACCGTGCCCCCCGGGCCGCCGTTCCCGGCGGAGCTCCACAGCAAGAAAGTGTGCGGGATCGTGTGGTGTTACACGGGTCCGCTCAAGCAGGCCGAGAAAGTCTTCAAGCCGATTCGGGCGTTCAAGAAGCCGATTCTCGATTTCGTCGGGCCCATTCCGCACCCGGCGCTGCAGAGCATGTTCGACCCGATCTTTCCGCCCGGCCTGCAGTGGTACTGGAAGGCGGACTTCATGCGCGAGCTCAGCGACGAGGCGATTGCGCTGCACGTGAAGCACGGCTCGGCGATGCCGACGTGGCAGTCGACGATGCACCTCTATCCCATTAACGGCCAGGCGGCGAAGGTGAGAAACAGCGCGACACCGTGGTGCTACCGGGACGCGGTCTGGGCGCAGGTGATGGTCGGTGTGGATCCGGACCCGGCCAACAAGGACAAGCTCGTCACCTGGACGCGCGACTACTTCAACGCGCTCCACCCGCACTCGGCCGGCGGCGCCTACGTCAACTTCATGATGGAAGAGGGTGACGAACGCATCCGCGCCACTTACGGCAAGAACTACGCCCGGCTGGCGCAGATCAAGAAGAAGTACGACCGAAGCAATCTGTTCCGGATGAATCAGAACATCAAGCCCGCGAAGTAGGTGGTCGCCCCGGGTCTTCAGACCCGGGGCGCCCCGCTGCCGCTGGGCTCGCTTCGAGCCGGGGCTGTCTCTGGCCTCGGTCGACGCGAAACGCGGATCCGGGAAGAGCACGCGCTAGCGCGCGATCGATCGGGCGGCGTCCTCGTCGATCCCGAGCGCGCGGATGGTCTCCGCCGTCGGCACGCCCGTGGCCGCGTCCCAACCCTGCTCGACGTAGTAGTCGGTGACGACCTTGCCCTGCTGCTCGGAGCTGAACCCCGGGTGCTTGGGCAGGGGATCGGTGAAGCGCGCCGGCAGCCGGTCGTCGGCGCGGCCGAACCCCTCGCGCAAGTTGAAGAGTCGCGCGAGAGTGAGCCCGCGGTGGGCCGTCGTCACCATCTCTTCGGCAGTGATGTCCCAGCCCGTGACGGCCTTGAGGATCGTCAGCGACTGGTCGTCCTCGTAGGCGAGGAAGTGACAGAGCCCGATCTGGTTGCGCAGGCCGTTGCGGTTGCCCGTCTGGCGCATGTGGTCCCCGCCCGTCGGGGCAAGCAAGTATGAGGCGCGCATGACCGGCATGTGACGCGGGTCGTGCATCGCCATCTCCATGCCCTTGACCGTGGTGAGGAAGGCCTCGGAGCCGCGGCCGAGCTTCTGCGCGGCGCGCTGCGACCCGTCGGCCAGGAGATCGCCGACGCCCTGCCGATAGGCGATCATCTCGACCAGCTTGACGACGCCATCGGCGTCGTGGAAGCGCAGCGGCACGCCGCCCGTGTCGTCGAGGGTGAGGATGCCCTTCTCGAAGCACTCCATCGCCCACGCGAGCGTGGCGCCGAGCGAGACCGTGTCCATCCCGAGGTAGTTGCACATCTCGTTCGATTTGCAGATGGCGATCAGGTCGTCGAGCCCGAGATTCACGCCCAGGGCCGCGAGCGATTCGTACTCGGGCCCGCCGTAGCACGGATCGACGCGGTAGCGGCCGAGAGGATCGAACGCGACCTTCGCCCGGCCCTTGTAGAGCGTCTCGGACGCCAGGAGGGCGGCTTCCTCCTTTTCCTCGATGTGGACGACCTTCTTGCAGCGCACCGAGCAGGCGTAGCAGGCGCCCATCCTCACGCGCACCTGGTCGCGCACGGCGATGGCATCCACCTTGCCCACCGTCTCGGAGGCGCCCATGCGGTAGTTGAGGACGGGCATGCCGCCCTCGAGGCTCTTGCCCTGCATCGCAGCGCCCGTGCCGAACTCGTGGAAGGCGCGGTGCTTCTCGTCCATGGTGCCCGAGACCCACTTGGCGACTCCGAGCAGCGCCGGCTGGTCAGCGATCTTCACGGGAATCTTGCCGCGGACGGCGATGGCCTTGAGCCGCTTCGAGCCCATGACGGCGCCCATCCCCGTGCGCCCCGCCACTTCGTTGAGATCGTTGGCGATGCAGGCGAAGCGCACGAGGTTCTCGCCGGCCGGCCCTATCTGCGCGACCCGGATGCGCGGATCGCCGAGCTCGGCATGGAGAGCCTCCTCCACTGGGCCAGTGATGCGTCCCCAGAGGTGAGCGGCGTCGCGAATCTCGACCTGGCCGTCGTTGATCCAGAGATAGACGGGTGCGGGCGACACGCCGTGGACGACGATCGCGTCCCATCCCGCGCGCTTGAGCTCGGCGCCCCAGTAGCCGCCCGACTCGGATTCGCCGAAGCCGCCCGTGAGCGGCGACTTGGCGCCGACGCTGTGGCGTCCCGCGCCCGGCACGGGAGCGCCCGTGATGACGCCGGGGGCGATGACCAGGATATTGTCGGGCCCTAGCGGGTCGGCGCCCCCGGGAACGTATTTGAGGAGATAGTGGCCGATGAATCCGCGCCCGCCGGCGTAACGCCGGAAAAACGCGTCGCCCGGCTCCTCGATCCAGGTGCGCCGCTCGGACAGGTTCACGTGCAGGATCTTGTTCCAGTAGCCGTATCGGTCCATGGGATTCGTCATCCTCCTGTTGTTGAGCGTGCCTCGCCTCCACCTTCCATAGGGCTCAGCAGCATCACGTCTGCGCCGTCCTGCAGCGGCGTCTCACGACTTGCCAATTCGCCGTCGATGGCGATCGTCACCTCGGCGTCCTGCTCGATGCCGATGGCCGCCAGGAGGTCTGCGGCTACCGCGCCCTCGGGAACGGCATATCGCTGCGGCCCGTCCTTGCCGCGCGGGATGAACCGGCGGAGGTCGGCGAAAAACGTCACCGTGACAGTCCACCCCTCCTGCATGCAGCGGGGATTATACAGGGTGGCGCGGCCCTTGACAGGATTCCACCCCCGGCCCTAACCTTATCGCCCATTCCGGGTTGGATGTCCGGCAGCCTCATGATCGAAACCCAGGAGGAGACGCAGACATGATCTTGAGACGCGCAAGGATGCGGGCCCTTGGATTCCTCCTCGCCGGTATCGTTGTCCTCGGGTGGCTCGGCGCCGCCGCGGCGGACGAGACCTGCCAGTCGCCCTTCCTTCCCAAGGTCACCGGACAGGAAGACTACATCTACGTCTGGACGCTCGGGATCAAGGGGGTCGGCGACGGCAACGACAGCATCGTCACCGTGGACGCCAACCCGAAATCGGCGTCCTTCGGCAAGATCATTCACCGCGCGCCCGTGCCGGGCCGGCACGAGGCCCACCACGCGGGCTTTACCGACGACCGGCGCTTTCTGTGGGCCGGCGGGCTCGACGACAGCCAGATCTTCGTCTTCAACGTCGGCGCCGACCCCGCCAAGCCCAGGCTCGTGAAGACGATCTCCACGTTCGAGAAGGATACGGGCGGCCTGGTCGGGCCGCACACGTTCTACCCCCTTCCCGGGCGCATGCTCATCTCGGCCTTGTCCAACGCCCAGGACGGCTCCGGGCGCACCGGGCTCGCCGAGTACAACAACGACGGCAAGTTCATCCGCACGATCTGGATGCCGAAGGAGGCGCCGTACGGATACGACGTGCGCGTCAACGTGAACCTGAACCGCATGCTCACCTCCTCGTTCACCGGGAAGAAGAACTACATGCGGCCGTTCGGCGAGCTGGTCAAGGACGCCGAGGCGATGAAGAACTTCGGCGACTCCGTGGTCGTCTGGGACTTCCACGCGCGCAAGCCGCTGCAGGTCCTCCGCGTCCCCGGCGCGCCGCTCGAGCTGCGCTGGGCGCTCCTGCCGAACCACAATTACGCTTTCACCGCCGCGGCGCTGACCGGGCAGCTCGTGCTGATCTACCAGCAGGAGGACGGCACGTGGGCGACCAAGAACATCGCCGAGATCGGCGCCAACCTCCCGGTGGACATCAGCATCGCGCCCGACGACAGCAAGATCTACGTCAACTCCTTCGGCGACGGCACGCTGCGCGTCTACGACGTGACCAACCCCTTCGAGGGCAAGCTGGTCGAGCAGGTGAAGCTGGGCGAGATGGCCAACATGGTCTCCTCGTCCTGGGACGGCAAGCGCCTGTACGCGACCAACTCGCTCCTGGCGCAGTGGGACAAGCCCGGGGACTACTGGCTCAAGGCCTACGCCTGGGAAGGCGGAAAGCTGGTGCCGAAGTTCACCACCGACTTCAACGGTGTCGGGCGGGCCCACATCATGAACCTCAACAGCAAGGGATTCGGCCCGCGGGCCGCGCGCCCCGCGCCCGATGACCGGCGCCTGAGCGCCTATGCTGCGCCGCGCTGAGCTTGCCCTCGCGCTGCTCATCGGGCTCGCGGTCGCACCGGCGGCGGCAGCCCACGAGGCGCTGAGCCTCGAGGACGAGTTCGTCAAAGGGGTCTTTTCGCCCAATTTCGTTCCCCCGGCCGCCGGGAGCTACGAGCTGCCGGCGGTCAAGCGCGTCGCGGGCTTCGTATTGAAGGATTCGAGCGGGCGCGCCGTGAACACCGGACGGGTCACCGCGGGAAAGGTGGCCGTCGTGAGCTTCATCTACACATCTTGCCCTGATCGGCTCGGCTGCCCGCTGGCGAGCCGGGCCCTCCAGGATCTGCAGGACAGGCTCAAGGAGGAGGGTCTCTATCGCGACGTCGTGCTCCTCTCGATCAGCTTCGACCCCGGGCGCGACACCCCGACGCAGCTCGCCAAGTACGCGCGGATCTACGGCGCCGACTCCGAGCTCTGGCGGTTCATGACCGCGCCCTCGTCGCACGTCCTCGAGGAGATGCTCGAGAGCTACGGGCAGGATCACGCGGCCGTGTACGATCAGCGAGGCAGGTTCACCGGGCGGTACAGCCATGTCCTCAAGGTCTTCTTGCTGGATCGGGACGGTTACATCCGGAACATCTACAGCGCGGGCTTCCTGGTTCCGGACCTCGTCATCAACGACATCAAGACCGTCATGACCGGCCCCGCGCGCCCCTGAAGCACGGCCGACCGTGCCCGACGAGCCGGATCCCTTCGAGGCGCTCTACGCGCGCGGCGTGACGGACGGCCTGCCCGTCGTCGCTCCGACGGCCGGGCGGGTCGCCGCCGCCGTCGAGGCCTGCGGGCGCCGCCCCGACGAGCTGGTGGCGCTGGTCGCGCCGAGCCTCGGCCGCGCCACCGTCGAGAAGATCGCCATCAACGCCGTCATGGCGGGGTGCCGGCCCGAGTACCTGCCGGTCGTGATCGCCGCCGTCGAGGCGATCTGCGACCCCGCCTTCGCGCTGGTCGGCGTCTCGGGCACGACCGACGCCGTGGCCCCGCTCCTGATCGTGAACGGCCCGATCCGCGCGGCGCTCGACGTCAACTCGGGCGCGGGCGTCTTCGGACCGGGATGGCGCGCCAACGCGACCATCGGCCGGGCACTGCGCCTCGTGTGGCAGAACATCGGTCGCGCGGCGTCGGGCGGGATCAGCATGTCCACCTTCTCCCAGACGGGCCGGTACTCCTACTGCATCGGCGAGCACGAGGAGGCGAGCCCGTGGGAGCCGCTCCACGTCGAGCACGGCTTCGCCCCGGCCGAGAGCACCGTGGCGGCCATCGCCGCGGAAGCGCCGCAGGTGGTGGCGAACGTGCATGGGCGAACCGCGCGCGAGATCCTCTCGACGATCGCGCGCAGCGGAATCGTGATCGCCAGCGAGACGCACGCGGGTCTGGGCGACACCGTGCTGGTGATCGGGCCCGAGCACGCGAAAACGATCGCGGGCGACGGATGGTCGAAGGCGGACGCGCGGCAGTTCGTCTGGGAGCAGACGCTGGCGGACGCCGGCGGCCACGGCGTGACGAAATTTCGCGAGCCCGCCAACGTGAAGATCGTCGTCGCCGGCGGCACGGCCGGGCGCTTCTCGGCGTGGATACCGGGCTGGCCCTTCCCGAACTCCCCGTCGAGCCTCGTCATCAAGCGAATCTAGCTGCGCTTACTGTTTCTCGTGGCATGCGGCGTGCTCCTCTTCTTCGCCTGAATGACGGGCGATGCGGAGGAGCGCATGAAAATCAGCGGCTTCGCTCCGGCGGTCAGAATTGGCGGCGGCAAATACTCGGGCAGTAATCCGACCACCCGGGTAGATTGGGGCGCGATGGCAGGGCTTGACGAGATCCTTGGCGAGAGCGCCGCCATCCAGGCGGTGCGGGACAATGTCCGCCGCCTGCTGGCGCGACCCTCTGGCGGCCGCCGGATGCCGTCCATCCTGATCCAGGGCGAGACGGGGACGGGCAAGGGACTGGTGGCCCGCCTCATCCATCGCCTGGGCCCGCGCGCCGGCGGGCCCTTCGTGGACGTCAACTGCGCCGCGATACCCGACACGCTGCTCGAATCCGAGCTGTTCGGCTACGAGCGGGGGGCGTTCACCGACGCGCGGCGCGCGAAAGCCGGCCTCTTCCAGACCGCCCACCGCGGCACGATCTTCCTCGACGAGATCGGGCTGCTGCCGGCCCCGCTCCAGGCCAAGCTCCTCAAGGTCCTCGAAGACCAGGCGGTGCGCCGGCTGGGGAGCACCACGAGCGAGCCGGTGGACATCTGGATCATCAGCGCGACCAACGCCGATCTCAGCAAGGCCGTCCACGAGCGCGGCTTCCGCGAGGATCTCTACCACCGGCTGGCGGTGCTGACGCTCTCCCTGCCGCCGCTGCGCGAGCGCGGGCGTGACGTGCTGGTCCTGGCCGAGCGCTTCCTGGACCGCGCCTGCGCCGACTACGGGCTGCCGTCCAAGACGTTCTCGCCGGAAGCCCAGGCGCGCCTCCTCGAGCACAGCTGGCCGGGCAATGTCCGCGAGCTCGCCAACATGGCCGAGCGGGTGGCGCTGCTCGCCGAGAGCAGCGTGGTGGGCCAGGACATTCTTGAATTGCCGTCGACGGTGGCCGCTGCGCTGCCGCCGCCGGCCACGCAGTCAGAGCCCCAGGGGTCGCTTCAGGACGCGATGCGCGGGCACCTGCTGGCCGCCCTGACCCAATGCGGCTGGAATGTCTCGCGCACCGCCGCCCTGCTCGGGATCTCGCGCAACACGGTGCGGGCGCGCATCGAGAGGTACGGCCTTCGCGGAGGACCCGCCCCAGACGCCCCTGCCGCCGCCAAACCTGCCGCTGCAGCGGCGGTTGCCCGCGCAGCGCCTGAGCGCGGTGCCCCCGAGCGCGTGGCGGCGCCCACGCGGATCCGATGGGCGCGCCGGCGCATCACCTTGCTGCGGGCCGAGCTCATCCCGCCTGCCGCCGGCGACAGCCCTCCGGGCGGCGCGCGCGAGATCGAGACCCTGGTGGGCAAGATGCGCGGCTTCGGCGGGCACATCGACGAGCTCGGGCAGCACGGCATGTCCGCCGTCTTTGGCCTCGAGCCGGCCGAGGACACGCCCCAGCGCGCGGCGCACGCGGCGCTCACGATCGGCAAGGCGCTCGAGCGGCTGCACGCGGAAGAAGGCACGCCGTTCTCCGTCAAGATCGCCATACACACGATCCAATGCCTGGTGACTCCGCTTCACGGACGCGTGGAAATCGACGCCGAATCGAGACAACGGGCCTGGGCGACCCTGGCGGCCTTGTTAAAGGATGCCGCGCCGGGCGCCATCGTCGTGAGCGCGGCGGCGCGGGCGTTCCTCGATCGCCGCTTCAAGCTGGAGCGCGTTGACCGCGGCGCGGCCACGCCGGACCCGGCGTATCGCCTGGCGGGACACGAGCGGCACGGTCTTGGCCACGGCGGGCAGATGGTCGCGTTCGTCGGGCGGAGCCGGGAGCTGGACCTGCTCCAGCAACAGCTCGCGTCGGCGGTGGCGGGCCAGGGGCAGCTCGTCGGCATGGTCGGCGAGGCCGGGATCGGTAAATCGAGGCTGCTCTACGAGTTCAGGCGGCGGGCCGCGGCCGAGGGCGTCGGCTACCTCGAGGGACGCTGTGTCTCCTACGGCAGCGCCATCCCGTACCTGCCCTTCCTCGACCTCATCCGGAGGGGCTTCGGCCTCACCGAATCCGACGGACCCGAAGCCACCACCGAGAAGATCCACTCGGGACTCGCCGCGCTGGGCCTGCCCCCCGAGGAGTCGTTGCCCTACCTGCTCAATCTGCTGGGCTTCAAGGACGAGACGAGGGCCCTGGAGCGCCTGAGCCCCGAGGCGGTGAAGGCGAACACGTTCGAGACGCTCAGGCGGGTGACCACGCAGGCGAACCGCGCGCGCCCCCTGATCATCGCCGTGGAAGACCTGCACTGGATCGACCGGACATCGGAGGAGCTCTTCGCTTCCCTGGCTGAAGGGCTGCCCGGTACCCCGCTCCTTCTCGTGACGACCTACCGTCCCGGGTATCGGCCGCCGTGGATGGAGAAGTCGTACACGACCCAGATCGAGCTGCCGCCGCTGTCCCCCGAAGAAAGCTTGCGTCTCGCGCAATCGATCCGGCCCGGGAGCCAGCTGCCGGAGCCATTGGCCCGCGTCATCCTCAGCCGGGCCGAGGGCAATCCTTTCTTCCTCGAGGAGCTGACCCGCGCGGTCACGGACGCCGGCGACCTTCACGCCGACATCGCCGTCCCCGAGACTGTCCAGGGGGTGCTGAGCGCGCGGATCGAGCGGTTGCCGGAGGAGCAGAAGCGCCTGCTCCAGGCGGCGTCGGTGCTCGGGCGAGCCGCGCCGTCAAAGGCGCTCGCGGCCATGTGGGGAGACGCGGCGGGCATGGCCATGTCCCTGCGAGAGCTCGAGCGGCTCGAGTTCCTGTACGAGCAGCGCGCAGGCGAGGAGACCGCGTACGTCTTCAAGCACGCGCTGATACAGGAGGTCGCCTACGAGAGCCTCCTCGGGCCGCAGCGCCGGGACCTCCACGCCGCGGCGGGGCGCGCTCTCGAGCAGCTCCATGCGGCGCGGCTCGAAGACGCCTACGACCGCCTCGCGTACCACTTCGCGCGAACCGGCGAGACCGGGAAGGCGGTCGACTACCTCTCCCGATTCGCCGAGAAGGCGGCGTCCCGCCACGCCCACGTGGAGGCGATCGCGGCGCTCGAGGAAGCGCTCGCGCGCGTGCCCGAGCTGCCGCCTGCAGCGCAGGACCGGCTCACGCTGGGGCTCGTCCTGCGTCTGGCCAACTCCCTGGTCTTCCTCGGCCGGTTCCGCGAGATTCTCGATCTCCTCGTGGCCCACGAGCAGCGCCTCAACCGTGTCGCGGACCCGCGCCTCACGGGGCTCTTTCACTTCCAGGCCGGGCTCGTCCTGAGCTTCGTGGGCGACAACGAGCGTTCGGAGCTGCACGCCCGGAAGGCGCTCGAGGCTTCGCAACAGGCCGGGGATGAATCGACCATGGGCAAGGCCCGCTACGTGCTGGCCCAGAATGGGATCTGGTGGGGCCGGCCACACGAGGTCACCACGCACGCGTCCGAGGCCGTCACCCTGCTCGAGCGCACCGTCGAGCCGTACTGGCTGGGGATGGCCCACTTCATCCTGGGGATCAACTACGCCTTCGTCGGGCAGTTCGACGCGGCCCTGGCCGAGGAAGCGAAGGTCGACACCATCGGCCTGGCGATCGGGAGCAAGCGGCTGCAGAGCTACGCGGCCTGGGCCTCCGGCGGCATGCGCGCGTTCATGGGCGACGCCGAGCTCGGGATCGAAGGCTGCCGGCGAAGCCTCGAGCGCTCGCCGGATCCCTTCAACACGGCCGCCGCGCTGTGCTTCCTGGGTTATGCGCATCTCGAGAACGGCCAGCCCGATCAGGCCATCGGGCACCTCGAGAAGGCGCTCGACATGTTCGTACGATTCCGCCATCGGCACTATGAGAGCCTCGTCACCGCCTACCTTTCCGAGGCCGTCTTCCTGACGGGCGACCTCGTTCGCGCGCGGCAG
>Ga0335084_10006013_pt1 | contig 12034 bp, 9 predicted proteins | sample Lox_Sample_44_FD_206721 | JGI IMG/M metagenome (GOLD analysis project Ga0335084, IMG submission 206721) | Soil microbial communities from Loxahatchee National Wildlife Refuge, Florida, United States - Lox_Sample_4.4 | ecosystem: Environmental > Terrestrial > Soil > Wetlands | place: USA: Florida...
ATTCCTTGACACTACTAGGTGCATTTCGTACTATGACTTCGCGGGGTGGAGCAGTCCGGTAGCTCGTTGGGCTCATAACCCAAAGGTCGCTGGTTCAAATCCAGCCCCCGCAACCAGACATTCCATTTCCCCAGGCGAATTGGGCACTTAACGTGATGTTGAGTGCCCAATTCTGCTTCCGGCAACCTTTCAGTATACCACAGTTTGACCTTCGGGCGTCACGGAGTGTCCCGCCGTGCCCCCCCCGCTCCCCCTCGAGCGATCCGGGTTTTTTCCCGAACCCGCGTCACGATTTGGCCCGGTCCGTCCGTCCCTCGTCGGCGCGGCTCGCGCCGAGATGCCGGCGTCTCCTGCACGGGTCAGCGCATGACCGGGTGCGGCCGCGTCACGGCGTGACCCGGAGGCGCCAGTCCGTGACGCGGCGCCCCGGCGGTCATGCCGTGTCCGTCCGGGGTCACGCGCTGTCCGCCCTCCATTCGCGCACGCCCAATGTGGCCAGCCGTCGGTGCTGGGCGGCCTCGAGGGCCTGCCACCCGACGACCCCGGTGTCGAGGGACTCCGGGAATCGCTTCCGGACCGTGCGGTCGCTCTTCCGATGCAATGCCCGGCGCGCGTCCTCCCGGGTACAGGTCGGGGGGATCGACCCCGTGAGCGGGAGATCGGCATGGGCCCGTTGGAGCAGGTCGAGGAGGTGCGAGTAACTGCGGACGGTGGTCTGGGGGCTGGCGTGCCCGCTGTAGAAGACGAGCTGGTGGAAGGGCTGCGTGGTCCGCGACGCCGCGACGCGGACCCGGGTGGCCTCATCAGGCGCCGTGAGACCGAACTGGTGGCCAAAGCGGGCGATCGCCTCTGGCGCATAGAGCGCGGTGGCGAGCAAGCGGGCGCCGAGCGGTGCCGCCGCGGCGCGGCCGTGGGTGAGGACGAAGTGGCGCAGCGGGAAATGCGAAATGAAGTAGTGGCGGAGGTCGTGCTCGCTCAAGTCCTTGCCCGTCACCCGCTTGATGCTCCGGGTGACCACCCCGGCAAGCCAGTCGGCGTCGAACCCGTCGGGATAGGCCGGCGTCGCCAAGAACGGCGCCTCGGGATTCAGGCCGTAACTGCTCCGCTCCGTGAAGAAGGCGTGGAGCGTCGCGAGGTCGGATGCGGGCAGCAGCCAGTGGAGCGGGATGTTCCGTTCTCCCGCGTCCGTCTTGGTTTCTTCGCGTCGGATCTCGAGCAATAGCTCGCCTTGCGCATGGACCTGTCGGAGCGGCAGGGCCGCGGCCTCACTGGCACGGAGTCCGCCACCCCCTCCGAGAATGATGAAGACGTCGCAGACGCGTGCCACCGCCGGCCCGACGCGGCCTCGGACGTCATCCCGGACGGCGTCCACGTCCCACGGGAACAGGACCTCCACCGGCACGAGGTCGGACCCGACCCAGAGTTCGCGATGCGTTGCCCACGCGATGGTGGGCACCACGGCCGATGCCAGACCATACCGCCGGACGGACTGGTGCAACGCTGCCACGTGGTAGCGGGTGGCCCGCGCGCTGGCCGCGCTGTCGCGGCATGCGATCGCCTCCGCGGCCACCTCGATCCATCCCGCTGTGCCCAACTCCGCGAAGCGGCGGTCGCCGACGACGCCGCAGACGATGAATTCGCTCTCGCCCAAGCAGGACAGCACCGTGTTCACCACGACGCGCGGCGCGCTGAGTTCCTGGATGAGGTACCGGAGGACGTGGCCCCAGTTTTCCAATCGGCCGGCGGGAGGGCCGGCCACGTGGGCCACCGCGCTGTCGTACGCCGCGGACACCGCTTCGGCCATCGCGCGTGCGTCCGCGACCGGGGTGCCCGCCCGCAGCGAACGCAGGATGCGGCGCAGGCCCTGCCGGCCCGCGTCGTACACCCGATCATGCTCCGGCGTCCACGCAAGCGAGTCGTCCATGGGGTGCGTGCGGGACTGCAACGCCGCCCGGCGGCCAGCCCGCGCGCGTCGGTCCGCCGCGTCCGATTCGACGGCGGGTGTCCGCGCGCGTGGCGTGACGGGGGTCCCGACCGGGGCCTCGAGGTCGTCCAGGTCGGCGTCGCGCATCGGGGCGGCCTCCAATCGACCGGACAACAGGGCCGCGCACACGGGCGGCATCCGCAGTACCGCGTGGTAGCGGGCGGCCTCGAGGAACCGCCGCATGGTGAGATCGGCAAGGGCTGGCGCATGGCGAGCCCAGCAGGCGCGGAAGGCCTCAGGGAGGGCGTTCTTCGCCGGCATCAGCGCCACCAATGCCGGGAAGAGGGGGGCGCATCTGTTGCCGCCATCCAGCGCACCGTTCAGCACGCGCCCGATCAGAATGGCGTTCAGCAGCGCGCGTTCCGGTGCCGCCAGGAACAGCCGCTGTGGGGATCGTGTTGTCGGTGTCCCGCGCCCCGGCTGCCTGCGGCGCCCTGGGCCTGGCCCGGCTCGGTCCACGTCGAGTCTCAGGAACCCGGACCGCCATCGATAGTCGTCAAGCCGGAGGCCGGCCGCGACGCGGTGCGCGTTGCCGCAGATCAGGCTTCCCTCGAACATCAGGATCGACGCGACGGCGAGGTCAACAGCCAGGGGCGCGGCGTCGAACGGATCGCCGAGCGCCACGGTCCGAAGCGCCGGCATGAGGGCGCGGGCCACACGCGCTTCATCGTCAAAGCTCTGCCGTGTCGGCTGGACAGCGACCCTGCGCAGGGTCTTCAGGGTGAACTGGAACTTGGGAACGCGGAGCAATCCGCGATCCCCAAGACCCTCGAGGAGCCCTGCCAACGCTGCCAACCGGTGGTGGCCCCAGCGCGTGAAGGGACGGCCTCCAGAAGCGGCGTCCTGCAGCTCGGCTCTCTCCGACGCACTCACGTGGAGTGCGCCATCCTGCAGTTCCAGAGCGGATCGCCGGCGGAGCCAGGGGAGCAGCACGGCGTGAAGGACCCGGCGGGTTTCCGTCTGGTAGGTCTTGTGTGGGAGTCGTTCCAGGTCGGCCTCGGCAGCCTCCGCCACCTGACGCACGAAGGGCGGGTCGTGCCGGTCCGTCGTGCGCTGGGAACTCACCGCGAACCTTTCCGCTCCATGGCGAAGGGCGCAACCTCGATGCCGTAGGCCTCCGCGATGGCCGTGACCTGTCCGTCGATCGCGGCTTCCGCCGAGGGGATCTCCATCATGGAATACAATCCGAGGGCTTCGCGGGGCGCGCGTTCATGGCCCAAGAAGTGATTTGCGACGTCCCAGTCGACCCCGCGTTCGACGTGTTCTGTCACCTGCAGATGTCGACCGACGTTGGCAGGATACGGCCACGCCGCATCCCCTTCCGGCCATCTCCGCAAGACTTGCTCGACCCCGTCCGCCGTCACCGGGAGTGGCGCCCCATTCTGGCCGATGAAGAACAAGACGGGTGACCCAAGCGCGGCGTGCTGCCCGGCCTTGAACGACTCGATGGCCAGGGCGCGCCGGTACGCCAGTTGGAGTTGTGCCAGTTGGTCCACCACACGGGCGTTGCGCAGAAACGCGCGGGCCTCGAAGAACGTGGGGCTGTACTTGTCTTCCTGGAAGAGGCGCGAAAGCTCGTCGCTGCTCAGGCTGGCGATGAACTCTGCGTCGTGCACGGGGCGCGCTGCGATGAGCAGGTGTAGGAGAATATAGCAAAGGGCCATAAAGCGATTGTGATACCGAATTTCGCCTTCCCGGTCAACCGGACGGGCATCGCGACGTAACGCGGCCCCGAGCTGACCGAGCGCCGCCTTGAGGTGCGTCGTCGTCGGAACCGCCCGGGATCCGTAGCCGCCAAGGGTCTGTAGAAAGGCTCCCAGCCCAAGCACCGGGGTGTGGGCGCGGGCCGCCGCCTCCAACCCCGCGGCGGTCCGAATGGTCGCGTCGACCGCGTCGTTCACGGCCCAGAAGTGCTCTATCAAGCGTGTCGCGTCCACATGGGCGTACCAGAGTTTTGTCTTAACGAATCGCTCGACCCGGCCTTGGATGTACGCGGCATAGACCGGGGACAGCCGGTGGCGGACGCAGTAGAGGGTGACGAACGAGTTGGACAACCGACGCACGAGGCGGGCCGGGTCGGCAATGCCCGCTGCCGCGAAGGCGGCCTGGACCGCCGCCTCGGAAATCGGTTGTTGTGGGGCCTCCGCGTCCGGGAATGCCCACGACCCGTGTCCGGCGCCAATCTCCGGTCGAATGGACGGGCGGTCCTTGAGTACGGCGAGGACTTCCGCGTGCAGCACCGGGGGTAGGGGGAGACACACCCACCGGGACGTTGGGCGGACCACACCGTCCCACGGAAGCGACACGTCACGCCGATACCCCGGCCAATCGGGCGGCAGCCAGAACCACACCGCAAGGAAGAACGGATCAAGGAACAGCTGTCCGGCGTCGGCGGGCTCTGGCCGGGGGCTCGGCACCGGGCACGGCGCCGGGATCGGCGCCAGCCGGAGATGACGCCACTGACGCAGCGGCCGCCCGAGGTGGATCATGAGCTTGCTGATCAATTGCACCTGGCGCGCCACGTCGCGTCGGATCCGACGCGACGGCCAGCGCAACGCGTACAACTGGGCGTACTCGTGGAGTTGAACCCGGTTGGCGGCAAACATGCATTGCACCATGTCCCGATCGTAATAGTCAGTGGTCCGCTTGGCCAGCGCGCGAGCGCCCCGCTCCTCTCCGTCCCCGGAGTCCGTCTCGACGGACTCCGCCAGGTATTCGTCCGGGGCTTCGCCGGCGGCAAGCGCGGCATCCAGGACGTCTGTGTCGGTCGCGTTGACGGTGACGATCGCCCCCCCGACAGCCGGGCCGTCCTGCGTATCCAGCGGCGAGTGCTCGGTCGCGACCATCGGCAGCGCGCTGGAGGGAACGACGCGGGTCGCCCGCCGGGGGGTGGGCCGGGTGGTTGGGGATGTGCCGGCCAGCGCCCAATCGTATCGGAGCCCGTCTTCGAGGGTGCGCAGATACGCAGCGACCGTATCCGGCCACGTCTTCGTACGTGGACGCTTCCGCAATAGATTGCCTCGCAGCCACGTGAGTTCCGCGTCGGACAGTTCGCCGGGGTCCGCGAAGGGATCGGTCTTGGGGAGGTATTGCAGGAGGTATCGGCAGACGAGCGCGGCGACGTATATCGTCGGGTAGGCCGCCGTCGCCGCGCTCGGCACGCCCGCCATCCGCCGTTTCTCCAGGCGCCGGATGGCGAGGTGGCAGGGCAGGGCGAACTTGCGGTAGACCGGTGAGAGCGCGTGTGTGTATGTCGGTTGCCCGTTCTGATACGTGACTACGCGGCCGAGAAGGTGCATGCCGCACAGTGGAGCAGTCTTCTTAAAGGTGTCCAATTTGGGCGCCAGGGCCTTGGGCGTATTCGGCAGGATCTCGTATACGCCTTGCCGGGCAAGGGCATGCAGGATTTCACGGAGGGTCTTCATCGTTTGGGTGATTAGCGTCGTGAGCTCCGGCTCAAGAGCCGTGAAGAGATGTGCGGCGGACGGAAGCACGAGCGGAACAGCGGCGAGCGTCGGCGGGTCACAGACGTGGACCATGAGTAGAGCCGCGGCTTGGAGAGACGGCGGGCACTGCGCAGTGAGCGCGTCAGACAAGGGGGTGAACTCCGTCAAGACCCCCGCACTCTCTGGGGCCCCGTTTGGAGGCAACAGCGACAAGAGCCGGTCAAGTGCCTGATCACCGGAGCGGGCGATGGCATCTCGGTACAGCATGAGTGTTGTGCTTCCCCGCGCTAGAACGGCAGCTGTGGCGGAGCCGGGGTCGGGGAATCCGACTGGTCTTCGGCCTTCTTGGCCCGCGTGTTCTTCCGGTGCTGGCGTGGCCGGTATGTCGCCTCCGGACCCAGAGTGAGCTGCTCGCAGAGGCCCGCGGAGCCGTGCGCGGCGGCAGGTTCTGGCAATGGGGGAGCTGGTTCGGGGTGCTGTGGCGTGGCCGGAAGGCTGGGCTCCAGAGGCGGTTTCGGTCCGTCGCCGTCGAGCGGGTCAGCACCCACTCCGGTGGAGGGGTGCACTGCGGCCTCGTCATTGCGTGGCGCGGCCGCCCGCTGCATCGGGACCGTGGCGTCGCGATTCTTTTTTACGCCCGTGTCGCCCGCAGGGACGGCGCCGCCTTTGACCTTCACGGTCGCTTTCGGCACCGCCGTGCTCTCGGAGGCGGTGGACGACTCACCTTTCGATCGGGTCTCCACCGCGCGTCGCGTCAACCGCGTCAGGCCCATGCTGACACCGCTTCGGCCGATCGCGAGGAACGACGCAAGGTACTTGTGGCGGAGTTCTCGTATGGGAAGTTGGTCCCCGTCGACGGTCAACACGACCCCGTTCGATCGAGCCGTGGCCTGCACGCGCAGAACTTCGTCCCGGTGGGAGTTGAGGGCGTGGAGAAGTGGTACCTCGTACAGTTCCAACTCGAGCAATTCGTCGATCTCGGTGTCGTCGTGGACGACCGCAGGGTCATAGTATATCACAGGTAGTTTGACTAAGCACGCGCACTCGTAAAGATACGCGCCGTAGACGACCAGCAATTCTCCGTCCCGTGAAGCCACGCGCATACGGGAGAGTTGCATCTGCCGTAGGAGTTTCCCCTGCATGAGCTTCAGTGCCGCCCGGAGGTGGTCTACCTTCTCGAGTTGTCGAGGCCCACGCACGCTCGTGATGCGAGGATGTACACGGATCAGTGTGTTCTCGTCGACGTACGTCCGGCCACGCGAGTCAATGCGGAATGTGTGCGGTATGAGGTCTATCTTTCCCATAACTTACCCCCGTGCACCATGGACGGCGAATGTAGTCCACTCGGCCGAGCGCTGTGGCCGAAATCGGTCAGAATGTCTGTTCGATACCTATGTGCCGAGCACCGGGACAGATCAAATCGGCGATAAGCGGCTCAGGACAACGACGTTCCCCTGTGCCCCTGCTGCGTAGCGCCCGTACCTGGAACACGATTAACACGCTAATTCCCATGATGGCGATGAACGCCAGCAGGCGCCTTGACGAGGCGGCCTGCCGGGGTGATTGCGAGCTGCTTGTCCATGGCCACGTGGGTTCCCACTCCGTGACACCGGTGCCGTGGCTCATCCGGCCGATGGCCGAGACCGGACATAACGCGTTCAAAATACGCCACCCCACTCGTTTGACAATGACAGGTCCTTGCAGGCACCCGTGTCGTTCCGACCACCCATCCCGTGGAAGCCCGCGCGGCATGCCATTTCTGGACGCCATGGAGCCCGCCGTAATAGTGGTCATGGATGCCTTCCGTCTCCGTCCAGAATTCGACCACCACGCCCTGGATGGACTCGGACCGGGCGGTTGTCTCGGGGGAAGACCACTGCGGCGGCCGAACTTGTGGCAATGCCACAAGTTCACGCCACACAAGAACACTGGGTCAAAACAGGACGCGACCGGTCGGCATTTTTCCGGTCCAACGGTTGGTGCCGACAGACCCTCCGAAGTCGCTGATCGCGAAAGCCCGCCGCTATCGTCGAACGACTCCTCCGCTCCCGTCTGCCGTAGGATCCGTGCCTCCGGCCGGCGCAACACGCGGCCGAAGTCAGTTGAGCGACAGCCACCAAAATCCCCACCACCTAGCGTGACAACGCTGTCGGCGTGACTTCCGCCAACTTGTGGCAATGCCACAAGTTGACTCCGATTTCTGTTCGATGCTGGTTCTTACCGACTATGGCAGTCTGTTACCGTCTCTCGCGTGGTCACTGGAAACCATCGCCTGATGGCGAGGGATATCCGCGCCCTTCTTTTGCCTCCTGGCTCCCTGCTGGCGGTGCCTATCGCAATACCATTCCGGCCTCGGGCGCTGGAAAACGTGACAGAGGATAGGACGTCAGCGTCGCTCCCTGCGCTGCGCGAGTCGATGCCAAAACCGCAGGGTCCGTCATCTCGGCGGCCGTGCTGCCACGAAGGCTCGAGGCCGCTCTGCGCTGAAGTTCGTGGGGATCGTTGTATTCAACGCGCCGTTCGAGGGTGCCGTGCATCGCGGGGAGACGTGGGACGACCACACACGCGGCGCAGGATATCTCGCCTACCGTGATGGTTCGCGCGCCCTCCCACCCCCCCGGCGCAGAGATTCGCCATGATGACGGGGTTGTTCGGCCGGACCGCAGCCCCGGGATGCGTCCGTCCTCGCCCCCGGCACTGCCATCGCACGATCGGTATCCGGTCTTTGCCCGATGCGTATTCCAGGCGGTTAGCCGCACTGATCACCCGGCGCTCATGCGTGTTGCGCCCGGGGGGGGCGCGCTCCAACACGCCTCTCGGTCCCCGTCGCCACCCACACTTCACCGTGGTCAACGCGAGGTTCACGCACCAGGAGTCTGGACGCCGAATCGCGCCCAGAAACGCCGCGCCTCCAGTTGGTATGTCAGACCGTCGCTCTGGCCATGCACGGGACCATCCTCGACGTCGAAGACTGAGGCGCGGCCTGTGTTTCCGAGTCCGCGTGGGTTCGGGCTGGCCGCTCCATTCGTTGTCCCTCGCGCATCCCAGATGGTGGCAGTGATAGGGCATCTGCGGCGAACGAACCGATAAGGAGAGGGAGGAACGGCGCGACGACCCCGGAAGCGCAACGGTGACCAGATTCGAGCCGAAAGGCAGGGAGCTCCAGCGTGGACGACATCGAGGCACAGGGTGCCAAAACGGGATGCGGCGATCGCACGTCAGACGACAGCGTTAGTGGCGTTTCATGCCAGGGCCCGGATGCCGGCGTGTCCGTCGGTCGCCTCCCGGAGCGGGCACACCGGGTCACCATGCGCCCGCCTTACCGACGCGGCGGTGACTATGTGCGCTGCGGGGTACGGATCCCGAGACCCGTGTGGAGTGCGCTGCACCGCGAGGCCCGCCGCAGGAGGATATGGGTCAGTGTGCTAGCGCAACAGCTTCTCGTGCAAGGGCTCGGAACGACCGCGGCCATGGAGGGCAACGATGGGGCCGCCGCGCACGACTACGGCGGCCAGCCCGCTGCACGGCACTGGATGCGCGTGGTTATCGAGCAGCCACAGTGGGACATCCTCCACCGGGCCGCGCAGGAAGCTGGCCTTTCTGTGCCCCAGCTGGTCCGCCAGCAAATTGGGAAAATGGTGGACCACACGCCAGTGACGATGACCGGGGTCTAGCCTCGGCACCGTTCCGGCACAACGGAGAACGCGATGGCCTCTGTTCGGTAGGGAAAGGAGTCACGCGACATGCACCACGGGGATCCGTGTCCGCAAACCCGGACCAACCGTCGTCACGCACCATCCCCGCTGCGCGCGCGATCCGTGTCGTCTCGACGCGAGTGCGCCGCATGGCGGCCCGGCGGCGGGTTCGGCGCTCGTTTGTACAGCCGTCAGGTTGGAGGGTGACGCATGGCAAGTATTCAGCGGACGCGGAAGGGTCATCTGTATCTCGAGTACGACGTCGACGGTCGGCGTTGCCATGAGTACACGGATCTGCCGGACGTCCCGGAGAACCGCGTCGTGCTCGCGCGGCGTCTGGCGGAGATCCTCGGAGACGCGCGGCACCGTGCCGTGTCCACCTCCGGGGCCGCCGCGGCACCGGCAGCCGCGCCTTCCCAGGAGACCGCTCGGGAATTTGCTCACTTCGCGCGGCAGTGGTATGCCGAGAACATGGTCGGATGGAAGCCCTCCGTCGCGGTTGAGTTCCACGGAACCCTTGAGAAGCACCTCATCCCTCGCTTCCAGGGGCGGCATACCGCGACCATCACGGCATCGCAGATCAAACAATTCCGCACCGCCTTGGCTGCGCTTCCAGGCCGACAAGGGCGGCGACTCAGCCCAAAACGAATAAACAACATCCTCGTCGTGCTGCGACTTGTCCTCACGGATGCCTGCACCCAGGCCGGAACGCCGAATCCCTTTGCGGGGATCAAGCGGCTCAAGGTGCCAAAAGCGGACATCCGCCCCTTCAATCTGGACGAGCTGTCCGCGTTCCTGGCCGGGGTGCGTCGCGACTACTATGACTATTATGTGGTACGGTTCTTCACGGGGATGAGGCCGGGTGAGGTGGACGGACTGCAGTGGGACGATGTGGATTGGCGCAATCGGAGCCTTCGGGTCCGACGAACGCGCCAGCGCACCGGACTCAACGATCCGAAGACCGAAGGCTCCACGCGCGACCTCGACATCCTGCCCCCCGTACTGGCGGCACTCACCCACCAGCACGGGGTGAGCGGGACGCGGAGCGCGTACGTGTTCTGCACGCGAAACGGGACGTCGCGCGACCACAACCTGATCACGAGGCGCGTCTGGTACCCGACGCTCGACCGCCTTGGGATCGCCCGCCGGACGCCGTATCAGACGCGGCACACCTTCGCCACGCTGATGCTCGCCGCCGGCGAGAATCCGGAGTGGATCGCCCGGCAGCTCGGGCACACCGACACGACGCTGCTCTTCACCGTCTACTCGAAATTCGTCCGCAATCTGACCCGGCAGGATGGCTCCGCGGTCATGCGCGTGATCGAGGAACACGGCGTGCTGGACATCGGTCGGCATGAGGCCGTTCGGACGCCTCATGCTGATCCGCCACACGCGAACGAGATCTGACGACCGAAGCTATCCCAGTTCGAGTCACGCGGCGGGCGCGACGATTTGCGTGGTGCCAATGGACCGGACTGGAAGTACGTGCTCCTTATCGCCTGTCGCGAGGTAGTCGCGCGTGCGGCCACGGCGCACTCCAGGATGCGATTGTCGTCATCGTTGGCGGTCACCAGGATGATCCGTTCCGTCGGCTCGACGAGGGTTGCCATGCGCCGGAAAACGAACACCCGCTCGTCCGTCTCCGCTTGGTGAAACGGAACTTGTCGGGCAGGATTCGCTCGAACTCTGCCAGAATGAAGGGGAGGAAAAGCGTCACCTCACCGCGGCGGGCCCGCTGACGGACCTGATCCGGTTTGCCGCCAGGAAATGCGAGGGCGGAGAGCAGGACGTCGGTGTCCAAGGCCACGCGCATGGACGGTCCCTTTCGTCCGGCATGGACGAGACGGGTGCATCCTCCTCGCCCTCTGACGCTGTCTAGGCACGCCTCCGTGTACACCACTTTCTCGACGGCCGGCGGGCGAGAACCCGGCTGGCCTGCCATGCGACGGACGGCGTCAGGGCCGATCATCGCACAACCTCCCACTCCCGACCTACAATCGGCGCCGGGACGATCAGGTTCCAGTCCGCCGCCAACTTCCCGCCGAGGCGGCGATCGAGATAGTGGGGTTGCCGGGGTCGAAGCAGTCGGAGGCAGCTGAACACGGCGTTCGGCACCTCGAGCGCCGCCCGGTGCTGCTCCAGAAAATAGCCCACCTTCGCGGCGAGCGTTGCCTGCCCAGAGAGGCGGACGTACCGGACGACGGCGTCCAGATCCAACAGGGGGATGCTCGTCAGGGAGCGCCAGACCTCTTCGACGCCGCCGGACAGATCCGGGCGGTCGAGCACATCCACGACCGTGCGCTCCACCGACGTGACGCGGCAGAGCAAACCCTGCCGCTCGATCTCGGTGCTCAAGGTAAAGCTCTGCTTCTTCCGGCGGAGTGCGGCCGATGGGAGCACGGGCACGAAGTGGCGCCCGCGAAACCGGAGGGGTTTCGCCTTGGAGACGGTGAGAAAGTACAGGTGCTCGAAGAGGCTCTGCGCGTACCCGTGGGCCTCCAATGCCGTGTGGTATGCCAGCACGGCGTCGGGTGCGAGGCGGCTCGCGACCAGGAGATAATCCACCGGCACACGGGCCGCCGTCTCGCCAAGCTCGGCGACAAAGTACACGCCGCGCTTGACGCGCCCGATCCGGCCGGCCGCCAGGTATCGCAACAGGTGGGAAGCCACGGTGCGTGGTGATGTGGCCCCCCGCTGCCGCAGAAAGGCCACCAACTCGTGGCGCGTGAAGACGGGATGGCCGACAAAGAAGTCGATGATGCCCACTTGCTCATATCCTCCACACTACGCCATATTCTGCGATATACGGAGCATATTGTCAAGTTACAGATGATGTGCTCCTATAAGACACTACCCCGTTGGCCCTGGGGACCGCGTACCCAGGAGGCGTACGACGGTTCAAGTTGCTC
>Ga0335084_10006014_pt1 | contig 12034 bp, 10 predicted proteins | sample Lox_Sample_44_FD_206721 | JGI IMG/M metagenome (GOLD analysis project Ga0335084, IMG submission 206721) | Soil microbial communities from Loxahatchee National Wildlife Refuge, Florida, United States - Lox_Sample_4.4 | ecosystem: Environmental > Terrestrial > Soil > Wetlands | place: USA...
ATTATTGAATATTTTTAAAAAAGCTAAAGTAAGGGCCGCTTTCTTTCTATCAGGGTCTCAAATAGCAAAATGCCCTGACTTACTTTTAAAAATCTATTCTGATGGACATGAAATCGGAAATCATTCTTATAATCATAAACCATTAACTGGATTAGGACTGAAAGAGATTGTCAATGAATTAGGCCTAACACAAGACATCATAAGAAAACACGTAGGCTGTTATCCGAAACTTTTTAGACCACCGTATGGCGATATAAATCTGAAGGTGATAATGGCCGCCCTTAAATGCAAGTTAACCACTGTGCACTGGACGGTAGACCCGAGAGATTATTCTTTGAATAAGCCTTCTGAGGTTATGGAAAAGCTGAGAGAGACTCACTTTAGAGGTGGCGAAATCGTACTGTTTCACACTGATTGTTATGCAACCCTAAAAGCATTACCAGACATTATTCAAAATCTCAACGCACAGGGCTTTCAATTAACTAACGTTTCGGAAATTATATGAGTTTGAGACTAAAGGATTCAATCAGACAAACGGGGTTTTGTGAGCATGCCTGTAGCATCAATCATCATACCAACATTTAATCGTCCTGCCTTTTTAGAGCAAGCTGTGCAGTCGGTCTTGGCTCAAACTGTTTCCGATTACGAAATAGTGATCATTGACAATGGCTCTGAAGAAAGGTTTCAAGCGAGGATCCAAGATCTCAGGCGATTTGGGCCTCAAATATCAACGTACCGATTTTCGTCAAGCAGAGGAGTTTCTGAAGCAAGGAATTTCGGGCTGGAGAAAGCAACGGGTGATTATATTCTCTTTCTCGACGATGATGACCTTTTGCACCCTAAAATGCTGGAAGCTAATCTGCAGGTTTTTACGAACAACCCAGGAGCTGACATTGTAACATGCCTAAGCAATGCCTTCATCGATCGCAGTTCGCCTGAACATTCCTTACAAGTTGGTTGGAGGGAAAGAGTTGCAGATCTCTTGAAGGTCACCTATCCGTTAAACCATCCCTACTACGCACAACTGAAACGTATACCGTTCTCTGCATTGCTGCACTTTACGCTAATTATCAATTCGTGCCTTGTGAAAAAAGATTGTCTAAAGAATATTCGTTTTCCCGAAGATCTCACGGTGGGAGAAGACACATATGTCTGGTTAGAACTTGCATCACAGGGATACGATATTGTATTAAACAGGCAGGTCTGTGCTTATGTACGTTTTCATCCTCATAGTAGCCGATTGAACATGGATTATGATGACGCCAGTATTAAGTTCTTCAACAAGGTATTGTCGAGCGGGATGCTGAGAAACAGAGAAGATCTTTTTCTTGTTCATGCTCAGCTCGTTCTGAAGTTTCTCAGGATGAAGCGGTTGGGAATGATCAGGCATCTTTTTTTTACGTTAAGGTCACCCGATCTGATTCATAAATATCTGCGCTCTTACTACAGTAAAGAAGCGAGAAAGATGCGATCTCTTTACAGGTTTCTTGAAGAGTCTCGCAATCCTCTCACCGCAGATTATCAGCGAAGCAGATAGACTAGATAGTAAGATATAAGTACAATGAGCGAATCTGCAAACATATAGTAATGAGGCCATTATAGAAGGAATTGCCAGTTCCTTGTCATAGTAGGAAGTATTATGATATCGTGGTAGCCGGATGGTGAAGTGCTTCGCGATGCGCAAGGGAAAACTGAAACCAGATGATGTCTTTCAGAGGACGTCTGCACGTTCAAGCGACTTTGAGTTTAACTCAGAGGTGGCCAAAGTGTTCGATGACATGCTCGTCCGTAGCGTACCCTTCTATCATGAACAGCAACATATGATTGCAGAGATTGCGAAGAAATTCTGGATTCCCGGAACGAAGATCTATGATTTGGGATGTTCGACGGGCACGACCTTAATAAACATCTGCCAAAAGATCAAGGGATCTGATCGCTTTATCGGATATGACAAGTCTGCGCCGATGATTAGGGAAGCAAAGAGAAAGATCAAAGAATTCGGATTGGAGAATCGAATACAGCTTCAGAATTACGATCTCAACAAGGATCTGTCGAGGCTTTCTTTGAAGAATGCAAGTGTGGTAACTCTTTGTTGGACACTTCAATTCATCCGTCCTTTACAGAGGGACAATTTGATCAAAAGGATATACAAAGATTTGGTTGAAGATGGCATATTGTTAGTTACAGAAAAGGTCCTGACAAATAATACACACATGAACCGCTTTTTTATAGATTTGTACTACGATTTCAAGAAAAGGAATAAATACTCTTCTGAGGAAATTCAACGGAAAAGAGAATCGCTCGAGAATGTACTTGTCCCCTATCGTATTGATGAAAACATTGAGTTGTTTCGGCGAAATGGCTTTGAGATTGTGGAAGTCTTTTTCCAGTGGTACAACTTCGTCGGAATTTTATGCCTAAAGAAACCTTTATAGTGCAAGCGTAGATTTAAAGGCATGCCATGATAGGAGATCGCATTAAGTCAATTGCAAAAGCAGTACTCCCCAAAGAAGTTCAGCTATGGCTTTGGTACCGGGTTAACAGGTTGATTCATCGCCCACGATTATGGCAACTCAAACCTGTGAGCGGTGACTGGGGATATGACCGGGGTCTCCCCATTGACCGTTATTACATAGAGCAATTCCTCTCTGCCCATACCAAGGATATTTATGGACATGTGCTTGAGTTTACGGATGATTCCTACACCCAGAAGTTCGGGGGCGATCGAGTAACCGAGAGTGACGTAATGAATGTTATCGAAGGAATGCCGAAGACCACCATCGTTGCTGATTTAACCTGTGCAGACCAAATCCCTTCGGACCAGTTTGACTGCATCATTTGCACACAGACGCTCCAAATGATATATGATGTAAGATTGGCATTAAAGCATCTCTATCGCATCCTGAAGCCTCAGGGAGTTTTATTGGTCACATGGCCAGGAATCAATAAGATTTGTAGACGAGAGGGTCTTGACCCCTGGGGTGAATACTGGCATGCAACGAGCCAAGCGATACGGAGGTTATTTCAAGATTTCTTTCCTGCTGACTCTTTTACAATTAAGACGTATGGCAATGTTCTGTCTGCGATCACTTTTTTGCATGGATTGTCAAAAGAAGAATTGCATCAGGAAGAGCTGGACTATTTTGATCAAGACTATGAAGTTCTGGTAACTGTGAGAGCAGAGAAACCAAATTCAGCGATTTCCACAATTTGTTAAGAACTCTCATATTGAGTAGATCGGTCAATATCTTATTCGGGTTGGCAAGAAAAAGGGCATTTGTGGTTAATCTGTAAAATGGGCCGTTTGTATTGATAGGTTCCCTTTTCTCGTGTTATTTTACTCTATCAATGCAAAACGAAAAATTGTATTCCATCGCACAATTGATTTTAAATAATCACTTAAGATCATTCCTGTCTTGTATCCTTCCTGGGAAATTATGAGTGTCATCTCTAGAAGTACCGGCAATTCAGCATTGCAATCTCCGCTGCTCAGCCTGTAATCACGCGGCTCCATTACTTCCCGAGTCTTTCGTTTCTCCTGACCAATTAAAAGATGATCTGGAAAAGCTGAGTCAACATATAAGAGTCAAAGAGTTTCGTATCGCCGGCGGTGAACCACTGCTCCACCCAAATCTTGGTAGCCTCATCGAGGTGGTGCGACGGTCTAAAATCTCTTCTGGCATTACCTTGGTGACCAATGGTGTATTGATTCACACCCTCGACCCAGTTGTTTGGAAATCTCTCGATCGTCTCTGGGTATCATTTTATCCTGGTATCCGAACCGGAATGTCTCAGGCAGAGATCAGTCAACGTTGCAAAGACTATTGTGTAAAATTCACTCCATTGGTCATTGACCATTTTCAGCAGGAGCTGGTGAATGAATATAACGATGATGAAAAACTTGTTAGAAAAATCTTTCAACAGTGTAACCAAGCCCAGAGATGGCGTTGTTACACAATCCTCGACGGATATTTGTTTCGATGCGCAGTGGCCCCTCAAACCAAAATAAGGCTGGCTATGACTGGCCAAAACTACCCAGGATATCAGATAGATGGCCTGAACATTCAAGATCAGACGAATTTGCGTAGGCGGTTAAAGAACTACGCTCTTTCGAAGCAGCCTTTGGGAGCCTGTCACTATTGCCTAGGAAGCAGTGGTAAAATGATGCCGCATTTTCAATTGAGCAAATAATTTTGTCACAAGAAGAAAGAAGTTTGGGTTGGATATCCCCTGCATCTCTAGAGTACAACCCAAAATTTATGTAATGGTCAGGTTATGCCTCTGAGGCATTTGTTTTCAGTTGTAACAAATACTGGTCTGAACTTCTCAATATTTAGTTCGAACAGAAACCCTCGCTTAATCCAAAAATCCGTCGGTGCCGTATACTAGATGTAACATCGAGACAGTTTCATTATCTGAAAACTATCACTTTGTCGGTGGAACATGCAAAAAATCCATTCTTTATACAAGGGTCAAATGAACTCCCATTACAGGCTGTCGGATCGCCCCGAACGAGATGTGCAGAACAGAGCTGAAATGGGTATGTCATGAATCACGGGGATATGCATCTGTGATAGAATATCGCATTTGATGACTGAAGGGCGTGGCATGAAGCAGGGACCTCTCAGGATAGGGAAGATTAACTACACAAACCTTTTTCCCATCTTCTCCATGCTGGAGAAGGTGGCGGACTGCTCGGCCTATGAGTTTACCGAGGGGGTCCCCTCAGTCGTGAATGGATTATTGAGGGAAGGGAAAATTGATATAAGCCCTTCATCGTCCATCGAATATCTCAGGCGTGAAACTGCCTACACCCTTCTGGACGGACATTCCATAAGTTCCTTCGGACCCATCAGGAGCATTTTCCTTTTCAGCACCACACCAATAGAGACTCTGAATGGATTGACGGTCCTCGCCTCTTCCCAGTCAGAAACCTCTGTTGCGCTCCTTGACATCACCCTCAGGAAATTTTATGGGTTCGATTGTCCCCTGAAATCCTCCCGCGAGCCGCTCTCAGAGGCGATGAAGTCACACTCCGCGTACCTTCTCATCGGAGATGACGCCATGCGTGAGGCACGCAGACAGCAGGGACTTCATGTCTACGACCTTGCAGATATCTGGTACACACATACCGGCCTCCCCTTTGTCTTTGCACTGTGGATTGCAAGAAATGACTGTTGCATGAATGCACCCCTCCTCCTCAAACGTTTCGTTAAAGACCTGGATGCGGCAAAAGACCGGGCCTTGAAAAATCTGGAAGCCATTGCGCGTGAATCACCCCTTATCCCGGTCCTTTCTGAGGATGAGTTGGTCTCGTACTGGAAAGGCATATCCTACGACCTTAATGAAGAGCACAGAAAAGGACTTCAGTTGTTCAGGCAGTATGCTGAGGAGCTGAAACTGATCTGACCCGCCTTTGTTTTACGGTCGGAACGTCACGCGGAATCAAAATTGTCCATGAGCCTGACGAGTTTCTTCCACTCGAAGGACTGCAGATTGACGGCCTGAGTATGAATAATGTGCGCTATGGCTTTTTGTCTGTCGCCTTTATTGGTAATTCCATAGTACGGAAGCATTGCGGAAAAAGCCCGGTCAGTGTATTCCTGTATTGGCGTGAGGACATCATCCCTTCGGGTGAAATAGGGGTCCTCTCCCTTGCCGCACGATTTGTTGAAGACATTGAACTGCCTGCACGCAACAGGACGGATGATATGAATGGAGCACGAGCCGTGTATCAGAAAAGGGCACGGGGCTCCTGCGCGGTGCATCTTAAGCTGTATCCTGAGAAGTTCGCGCAGGGGTTTGGCCATTTGTTCTGTGCAGTACCAGTACACACCTACCAGTTCAAGGGGGTAGAGGGGAATGTCTGTATGGGTGCGGCAACAGTTATCACAGCCTTTGCTGCAGGCAAGCGTGACACCGCGTTTTTTCACCCTTTCCTGTATGGCTTCGGCCACACCCTCATCAATAATCGCGTAGGCATCCAGAAGCATTGAGAGCCATGGGAATTTCGATTCTTCGACCGGAAAACGCACACTTTTGGAATCGCATTCTTTGTCTCTCCCCTGGATTTTACTCATCAAAATCCGTCATGTCGCACATCGCGGGACCTCTATATTCCCCTGCTTTATTTTCTGCTCCAGTTGCCATTGGAATCCTGGACCCACCACCCCTTCTTTGCTGAATCGCGCCTGATGGCGGCAAACTGCTGGGTGGCCTGGGGAAGCACCTGCCTGAGATTCTCCTCGTTCTCCGGAACCCTGTTGATCCGTATAATTGCCCTTGTCATGCCGTTCATCACTGTTTTTCTGTTCGCGTTCTCCATCTCCACAATCTTTTTATCAGCAGGGGACAATGACCCTTCCCTTTCCACGAGCAGCCCGTTATTCCCTTCTCCCACAGCGCCGCTGTCTCTCAGACGGTCGGTATCAGCAATCCTCGCACCCATTTGCCTGTATGCCTCCACTACGTCAGGCATCTTTTTCACAATCTCCGAAATCTTGTCCGCCAGTCCTGACTCCTGGGCATAGAGAGACGGGACAAACTCGAACCCAAGGGCGCTCTGGGGCTTGCCCTCCAGCTTTTCCCCTGGTTTCTTGTCAGTATCCATCAGCTCTTTTTCAAGGACTTTATACGCCTCTTTCACATCCTTCTCAGGGAAGTAGATGTTGACGGTGATTACGGCACAGGACGCAATGATAAAGCACAGCATGACCGAAAGTAGCTTGATTTCGCGCATCATGGGTTATCCTCCTGTTTATTGTTCCTTACTCTTCGCCCTCTGGGCAGCTTCTGTGATGGTCCACATCAGGTGATCGATTCCGATACGGTTGTTAATGGGTGCAACCTTGACAGAGAGATCTTTTACCCCCAGGAGATTCCTGTTCGATATCTCCAGTTCCCTGAAAATCACAAAGCCATTTTGAAGATAGAGATTCATTACCCCTTTATTGAAACTCCTGTCCCCGAGATAAGTCTTCAGGGAAGCCCCCCCGACCTTTTGGAGGAATTCCTTGCTTATCTTTGTCTTCTCGCCTCCGGAACTGTAAGTCCAAAACTCGGCTTTCCCTATAAGATGGGAGAGACCCATGCCGGACCCTTTTATCGTTGCGATGCCATCCACCTTTCCCGAGATATATCCCTTTATAGGTTCGATGGCCTTGCAGAGCTCTGTCAGACTGACGTGCTCCAGGAGAATCCCTGCCCTGTAGTGCAGACCTCCGGAGATATCTACAAGGGCAGAACCATACATCCTGCCTCCGAATATGTTAGCACTAATGCGGTCTATCTTCAAAACGTTTCCTTTGGGGTCAATCCTGATGTCGATCGTATCCATCAGGGGGAACCCATAGCGTAGAGCGCCGATGGTTATTCCATGGGAGGTCGGTGATGACGTGCCCTGGGAATAATATCGCACGAGATTCGTAAATTCAGAACGTTCGAAGGAGGGGATCTCACCAGCCTCATGTCCGATGTCCTGGTACCGGACAGGAATTATCCCATTGATGGGTCCTGCGAAGTACTCACCGTTTTCCCCTTCAAGCATGACCCCGTTAAGCCGTAAATCCCCGGACACCTGTATTCCGCTCTCCCTGTAATTGACCACAAGCTCTGAAGAAAGTGTTCCGTCCAGTCTTGCATAGAGAAGTCCGTCGGGGAATACATCCCACATCGAATTTCTTATATCCGTTATTTTCGTTTCCGGAAGCGTTACCTTTACTATGATCTCCCCATCTTTTTCCGCAAGTCCCCTGACCATCCCGGAAGTCCTTGTTCCCACATGTCCCGCGGACATGTCCGCGGTGAATTCACAATCCTTTCCCTTGCAGGTCACATCCGTCCTCAGCCCGATGTCCTTTATGACGGTCTTACCGCCTTCTTTTTTTATGAGCGCGAGATGCGTCGCTTCCACCGATGCCCTCCCATTCAATGAGAGAGGGAATTCCGCACTTCCATCAAAAGAGGCGCGCGTGAGGGTTCCTGATGCTGAAAAGGGAATGTCCGGGACTTTGGATAAAGCCCGTGAGAGAAGGCCCAGGTCAACATTATCCGCAGTCATCTCTCCCTGTACCCGAAAAGTGGCTTTTGTTACGTCTCCCTTTGCGCGAAGGGATGCCTTGCCGCCCGCAACCTTTGCATCAGCAATAGCAATGGAAAACTCTTTTTCGTTAAACTGTGCCGTCCCTGTAACCCCTTCTGAAGGAACCCCCCGCAAGATTATTCCTCCGAATGAAAAGGCAATCTCTCCGGATAGCCTTTGGGCAGCAGTGCGCACACTCATCCTGAAATCGGTTTTTTTTATTTCTGCTTCCTCATGAGGATAGGCGGCGTAGATATCTTTACCCTCTACCCAGTACCCTGTCTTCTCTCCCCCCATGCGTATCACGACCGAACCTGCCGAGGCCCTTGCTTCTTTTGCAGAAAGCTTCATATCTTTCATGGTGATCAGGTTATCCCTGTACTCCATGGTAAGGCCCCCACTGAGGTGTGGAATCCTGGAATCAGCAAAGGCAGCATTTTCCATTTCGATGAGAATCCTTCCCTGAAATGATGTGCTTTTCTCTGCGGTGCCATCGAAGGAGAGGGCAAGACCGTCGGAAGAAAAGGTGCTCTTCTCTCCTGTTCTCATGCGCAGGGGGGAAAGCTGGACTGACGAGTGTAGTGCCATCCTTTCAGGTTTCCCTTTTGCGTTGAGTGAAAGGACCATCTCCGTCGGTTTTGTAAAAAGATCTTCGTTCAGCCGGTAAACCTTCGCAGATGCCTTTGCATTGAGCGATATCTCCTTGTGTGTCGAAACTGCCAGATCAGCACCCGCCTCCTTGATGTCGAGCCGGGCGGATTTGATTGTCCCCTTACGAAGACTCACAGAGCCCGAAATCTCTGGTAGGGGTCCCCCTGGCTTCCCCTTTATCTCTAAGTGATCAGAGGTGATCATTCCGCTCATTTTCGTGTCCTTTATGAAATTGTAATGGGAAAGATCTATCCCGGGGATCTGCACATCTGCTGTATACGAGGGATTCCCTGATAGGTCAGTAACCTGCCCCCTGAGACGCACCGAGCGGACCTCACCGTCATACCATGAAAGTTCACGAACAGAAACAGAATGATCCTTAAGATCGAGGAAGGCCTCTCCTTCCATACGCATGTCACTCACCCTTCCCCTCCTGAGACGAACACTCGTAAGAATCGTGCACCCGTGCAGTGTATCACCTTCTGCATTCATGACGAAATTGAAACTGACCTTCCCTGCGTCAATAGGATATTTCTCCAACACATCCCCCAACGCAGAGAGCCCAAACTCCTCTGATGACAACGACACGGTGAACTTTCTGGAAGGATCATTCGGGTATATCCAGCCGTCAATCTGCACAGGGTTACCTCCGAATACCATCGCGCCATGGATGAGCGTTTTGGTGTCTTGAAGAGAAGAGAGGTTTTTTATGGAGAGACCGATATTCCTCACTCCCGAGAAAACACCGAGAGGAATGTCCATAGTTCCTGAATGCAGGGAGAGCAAATCAATCTGGTAAGTGGCAGTGCCCTTGCTTACGAGAAGCTGTGTGAGTTTTTCCGTTATGTTCAGTCTCTTGTCCTTATCGGTGACGAGAGTGAGCTCAGGGGAATTGATTTCAATGGCGCGAAAGGAGAGGCGGCCTCTCAGCAGTTCCCTCAGTCTCATATCACAATAAAGTCCTTTTATGCTGAGGAGTTTTCCTTCCGGGAATCCCTCAGGGTTTCTGATCACAATTTCGCGGAGGGTAATGCCCCCTGAAGGACTGAATGAAAGGTCCCCGATGGAAACCTCCTGGCCGAAGAGCGAAGTGGCCTTAGCCGATACCTTCAAGAGCAACGCCCTCTTCAGGTCAAGATAGCGGAAATAGGAGAACGCGGAAAAGATCATTACGAAAAGAAGGAGGATTACAGAAATGTTTTTGAGAGTTCTTTTTCCTGGGACTGTCATATTCCGTTTTTCTCTGTAAGGGTGAAAGGCGGCGCAACGGTTACACAATCCAACGACACGACCCGCACTCCTTCCTCAGTGAATCTTATTTCTTTAAATAAGTAATGTTTTTCGAGACAATGTTTACGCCCAAGATCTGTCTGCGCCGTCCCCTGATCGGGCTTAAAGTGCGAAGAAAGTGCTTGCCGTCCCGCTGACTCATATGTTCATGATGCATGGATTTTCCTGTCTCAAAGACCTTATCCACTTCTTCACAAAAGACCTTTGTCTCTTCCGGTAAATGAAACTCCCCATATCCCCTCCCCGTATATTCATCACCAAGGAAACCCAGCCTTGATCGGTGCTTCGCGTTCATAAACACATATTCGCACTTTCTGTTCACCACATAGATTGAATCATCTGTGCTTTCCACCAATGAACGATACCTTTCTTCGTTCATCTGAAGCGCCTCCCCCGACCGGTGAAGCTCTTCGGTGTATGACCTGAATGGTCTATATACGAGGAAATAGATTACGGGGAAAAGGATCAGAACGAGTAACACGGCGTCCAAAAGTGCGGATAAAAGGAGCGGAAGAGGAGGGAGTACTGAGAGAAAAACATTCACAAGAACTCCCGAGATGAATATTGACGTGATGATAATAATCAGCAGATCGACATGCGTGTCAAACATTCTTGAGGGTTTCTTATGATACGTTTTCATACTCTCACTGCGTATATTATCAACTGTCATTATGAAAATTCTATCAGATTAAATGAGGATTCTGCATGAAGGGAAAGATGCTGTGTGTTTCAGGAGTGTTTTCCGGGGGAGGATAGCACTTTGTGGACCGCATACCTCAACTCTTCAGCGCTGGGCGGCTTATTAATGCAGGCAGACGCACCCAGTTGCAGGCATTGGGTGCGCACCGCTTCCTGGCAGTGTGCGGAGACCACGATTACAGGGATGTGGGGCTTCTGCTCATGGATGAGCTTGAGGATCTTTATCCCGTCTATGTCAGGCATAATGAGATCAAGCAGGATACAGTCAGGGGCTTCGCTTGTAGCCAATTGAATACCCTTAACGCCATTTTCAGCCTCAGCTATGGTGTATCCTTCCTGCTCCAGAATGTCCCGGATTTCCCTTCGCGTATGCAATGAGTCTTCTATGACCAAGATAAGGGGCATGCGCTTCTTTCCTTATGCATTTCACCGTCGATTATACCGCAAGAGTACTCACAGAGAACAAGGCGTAGGGATCTGCAACGGAACAACCACAGGTCACCCGTTCAGGAGGTGATATCCCAGGGGCACCGGCAATCTAGGGAAGAGACTTCACACTTCTATGATATTCATGCAACGGTTTTATATGAATCTTTCCCTTCAGGAGTTTTTCAATGGCATTCACTACTGCATTGGCGCCCGAAAGGGTAGTGGTGAAGGGAACCCGGTACTGGAGCGCGCTCTCCCTTATGGAGAAAGAATCCTTCTGGGCCTGGGCGCCCGTGACCGTGTTGATCACAAAGCTGATCTCCTTATTCTTGATCAGGTCAACAATATGGGGTCTTCCCTCTGTCACCTTGTTTACTACCCCTACCTCAATGCCCTTGTTCCGCAGATGTTCCGCAGTGCCCCTCGTTGCGATCACATCAAAACCCATTTCCAGGAATTTTCCCACGATATGGCATGTACCGGGCTTGTCCTTGTCCTTCACGCTGATGAAAATCTTCCCTGAAAGGGGCAGTTTGTTATGGGAGGATTCCTCTGCCTTCGCGTACGCAAGACCAAAATCCTCGTCAATCCCCATCACCTCACCGGTGGACTTCATCTCCGGACCGAGGATGCTGTCAACGCCATGAAACCTGTCAAAAGGAAACACTGCCTCTTTTACCGCAATATGGGGTATCTCTTTCTCTGAGGTAAGGCCCAGTTCCTTCAGGGTCATTCCTCCCATGATCTTTGCAGCCATTTTTGCCAGGGGTACCCCGGTCGCCTTTGAGACAAACGGTATTGTTCTTGATGCCCGTGGGTTCACCTCCAGGACGTAGATCTCTCCCTCCCTTACCGCAAACTGGATATTCATAAGGCCGATGACAT
>Ga0335084_10006015_pt1 | contig 12032 bp, 7 predicted proteins | sample Lox_Sample_44_FD_206721 | JGI IMG/M metagenome (GOLD analysis project Ga0335084, IMG submission 206721) | Soil microbial communities from Loxahatchee National Wildlife Refuge, Florida, United States - Lox_Sample_4.4 | ecosystem: Environmental > Terrestrial > Soil > Wetlands | place: USA: Florida...
CGGCAGCGAGCTTGCGCTCCCCCCGGGCGCCCCCCTGCTCGCTCCAGTCGGGACCTGGCCGGTCCCTCCTTCCGCTCGCTGTATTTCAGGGGTCGCGTTTCGCGAGCCGCGCGCGCCAGGCGGCGACGAGCGCGAGCGCGTCGAGGGGCCGGAGCCCGTCCGGATCGATCGCCGCGAGCTCGCGCGCGATCTCCTCGAGCGCCGGTGGGGCCGGGGCGGTTTCTCCGGGGGCCGTCGCCGATCCGGGAGTCGTTCCGAAGAGGCCGAGCTGCGGCGTCGCCGCGCGCTTCTTCCGCCCGCGCGCGAGCGAGGCGTGACCGCCCTCGTCGACCTCGAGCGCCTCCAGGTTGCGCAGGATCTCCCGTGCGCGGGCGACGACGCTCGCGGGAAGCCCGGCGAGCTTCGCCACCTCGATCCCGTAGCTCCTCGAGGCGCCCCCCGGGACGAGCTTCCTGAGGAACACCACCCGGTCGCCGACCTCGCGCACCGCCACGGTGAGGTTCCGGACCGCGGGGCGCTCCCGGGCGAGGTCCTGCAGCTCGTGGTAGTGCGTCGCGAACACGGTCCGGCAGCCGACCGCATCGTGCAGGTGCTCGGCCACCGCCCAGGCGATGGAGACGCCGTCGAACGTGGAGGTGCCGCGCCCGATCTCGTCGAGGACGACGAGCGACCGGCGGCTCGCGTTGTGGAGGATGGCGCTCGTCTCGGTCATCTCGACCATGAACGTGGAGCGCCCGCGGGCGAGGTCGTCGGACGCGCCCACGCGCGTGAAGACCCGGTCCACGAGCCCCAGCCGCGCCCGCCGCGCCGGCACGAAGCCCCCCATCTGCGCGAGGATCACGCACAGGGCGGCCTGGCGGAGCACCGTGCTCTTGCCCGCCATGTTCGGGCCGGTGACCACGAGGAGCGCGCCGTGCCGCTCGCATTCCGGCGAGCCACGCGCCGCCACCCGCACGTCGTTCGGCACGAACCCCGCCGGCCCCTCCGGCAGGAGCGCCTCCACCACCGGGTGCCTCCCGTCCTCGATCTCGAGCACCTCGGATCCGTCCACCGCCGGCCGCACGTAGCCGCGCTCGGCCGCGACGCGGGCGAGCGAGAGGAGCACGTCGGCGCTCGCGACCGCGTCGGCCGCCGTGCGGATGCGCGGCGCGGCCTCCACGACCTCGCCGCGGAGCTCCTCGAAGAGCCTCGCCTCGAGCGCGAAGCGCTTCTCCTCCGCGCCGAGCACCGTCTCCTCGAACCGCTTCAGCTCGGGCGTGGCGAAGCGCTCGCCCCCCACCGTGGTCTGCCGCCGCTCCCAGTCGGCCGGGACGAGGTGCAGGTTCGGCTTCGTGACCTCGAGGTAGTAGCCGAAGACGCGGTTGTAGCGGACCTTCAGCGATCCGATCCCGGTGCGCTCGCGCTCGCGCGACTCGAGGCCCGCGATGGTGCCCTTCGCGTCGTCGGCCACGGCCACGATGCCGTCGAGCTCGGCCGAGTGGCCCCGGCGGATGAGGCCACCCTCCGACAGCGTGGGGGGCGGCTCCTCGGCGACGGCGCGGTCGAGGAGCGAGGCGAGGGCTTCCAGGCCGCGGAGCGACGTGGACGCTCCGGCGAGGAGCGTCGCGCCGCGGGCGGCGAGGCGGTCCGCGAGCGAGGGGAGCGCGAGGAGCGCCCCGGCCAGCGCGCGCATGTCGCGGGCGTTCCCCTGCCCCAGCACGAGGCGCGAGAGGAGGCGCTCGAGGTCCGCCACCGGGCGGAGCGCCTCGGCCAGCTCCTCGCGGAACACCGTCGAGCCCGCGAGCTCCTCGACGGCGTCGTGCCGCGCCGAGATCGCGGCGAGGTCGGCGAGCGGGTAGCGCAGCCACTCCGCGAGCCGGCGGCCGCCCGCGGCGGTGACCGTGCGGTCGAGGAGCGCGAGGAGCGACCCCTTCCTGCGCCCGCCCACGAGCGTTCGCTCGAGCTCGAGGTTCGCCCGGGTGGCCTCGTCGAGCTGGAGCCCGTCGTCGGTGCGCAGGCGGGCGATGCGGTCCACGTGGCGCGGCTCGGCCCGCTGCGTCTCGGAGAGGTAGGCGAGGGCCGCCCCCGCCGCGGCGAGGCCGAGCGGGAGCCCCGAGACGCCGAAGCCGTCGAGGCTGGGGACGCCGAGGTGGCGCCGGAGCCGGTCCTCGGCGCGTGCGAAGTCGGCGGCGTCGCGCCGTGAGGAGGGGACGCCCACCGCGCGCGCGATGGCGTCGGTGCGCTCGCCGTCGGCGTCCGAGGGCACGAGGAGCTCGCGGACACCCGCGCGCCGGAGCTCCTCGACGAGGCGCGCGTCGTCGGGCACCTCGCCGCAGCGCAGATCGCCCGTCGAGGCGTCGAGGAGCGCGAGGCCGCCGCCGCGGGGCCCGAGCGCGACGGCGCCGAGGAAGCTCGACTCGCGCGGGTCGAGCACCTGGTCGTCGAGGACCATGCCCGGGGTGACGACCCGCGTGACCTCGCGGCGGACGATGCCGCCCTTCCCCGGCTCCTCGACCTGATCGCAGATCGCGACCTTGAAGCCCTTCTCGAGGAGCTTCGCCACGTAGCCGCGGGCGGCGTGGTACGGCACGCCGCACATCGGGACCTTGTCGTCTCCCTTCGAGCGCGCCGTGAGCGTGATCTGGAGCGCCTCGGACGCGACCTTCGCGTCCTCGAAGAACATCTCGTAGAAGTCGCCGAGCCTGAAGAAGAGGATCGCGTCGCCCACCTGCGCCTTCACGGCGAGGTACTGGCGCATCATCGGCGTCGCCTGGGCGATCTCGGCCATCGGCGCGACGTTCTACCACGGGCGGCGCATGGCCTCCCGAGGTGCTACATTCGCGCCCGCTCATGCTGGAGCGCGCGTTCCAGGATCTCGGCCGGCTGCGCCAGATCGCGGCGGCCATGGCGAGGCACGGCTTCGGCGCGTACCTCGAGCGGACGCGCCTCCGCGACGTGCTCGGACGCGACGCCCCGCCGGCCGAGGGCGGCGCCCTGCCCCCGCCCGACCGTCGAACGGCCGCCCGCTTCCGGCAGATGCTCGCCGAGCTGGGTCCGACCTTCATCAAGCTCGGCCAGCTGCTGTCCACGCGCCCCGACCTCCTGCCCTCGCACTGGACCGAGGAGCTCGAGAAGCTCCAGGACGACTGCCCGCCCTCCTCCTTCGGCGAGATCCGCCGCGTCGTGGAGGAGGGCCTGGGCCGGCCGCTCTCCGAGCTCTTCGCCCACTTCGACGAGCGGCCGCTCGCGAGCGCATCCATCGCCCAGGTGCACCGGGCCCGCACGCACGCGGGCGAGGACGTGGTCGCCAAGGTGCAGCACCCGGACATCCGGGCGCGCATCGAGGCGGACCTGACGCTGCTCCACTACCTGGCGAAGGTGCTCGAGGCCGTCGTGGAGGAGGTGGGTGTCTACACGCCCACGGACGTCATCGAGGAGTTCGACCGGACCGTCCACGAGGAGCTCGACTTCCACAACGAGGCGCGGAACGCCCGCGCCATGCGCGACGCCTCGGTGGGCCGCGACTTCATCGTCATCCCGAAGGTGCTCGGCGAGCTCTCCTGCGAGACGGTGCTCACCCTCGAGCGCATCGAGGGCACGAAGCTCGCCGAGCTCGACGGCGCCGTGGGCCTCGACAAGGAGGCGGTCGCCCGCAACATCATCGAGGCGTCGTTCCGGCAGCTCTTCGAGGACGGCCTCTTCCACGGCGACCCGCATCCGGGGAACGTGCTCGTCCTCCCCGGCAACCGCATCGCCCTCCTCGACTTCGGCCTCGTCGGCCGGCTCACCCGGACCCAGCAGGAGGCGCTCGTCACGCTCATCGTGGCGGTGGCGCTGCGCGACCCGGACACGGTCGCCCGCATGCTGAACCGCATCGGCCTGCCGCAGGAGCGCGAGCCCATCGCCGACTTCCGCGAGGACATCCGCGCCATCCTGGAGCGCTACCTGGGACTGCGCCTCGAGGACATCCGCACCGCCACGCTGCTGCGCGACCTCCTCGACCTGGCGGTGCGCCACCGCATCCGCATCCCGAAGGAGTACGCGGTGCTGGCGAAGGCCTCCATCACCGTGGAGGGCATCATCCGGAAGCTGTACCCGAAGCTCGACGTGCTGGAGGTGGGGCTGCCCTACGCGAAGGAGCTGCTGCTCGCCCGCTTCAACCCGACCGACGCGTCGAGCCTCCTCATGAAGTCGCTGCTCAAGATCCAGGGGCTCGCCGAGGACGTGCCCGGGCAGCTCAGCCAGATCTTGCTCGACCTCGAGGGCGGCAAGTTTCGCGTGCACGTGCAGCCGGAGGCCATCGACCGGCTCGGCGTGCACCTCCGCGGCGTGGGCGTGACGCTCTTCCTGGGCCTGCTCGCCGCCGGCCTCGCCACGGGTGGCATCGTGGCCATCGCCCTCGGAGCGCCCGGGCCCGTCGGCCCCGCCTCCATCGTGGGCGCGGCGGCGCTCTGCGGCATCGCCGCGATCCAACACCTCGCCCCGGCGCGCCTGCCGAAGATCTCGGTCAGGCGGTTCCTGGGGAAGTGACCCCGCCCGCCTGCGCGCAGGCGAGCGCGGCGACCGTCCCCATCCAGCCGAGCTCGATGGCGGCCGCGACGAGCGTGGCCGCGGCCGCGAGCATCAGGCTCGGGCCGGCCTGGACGATGGGCGAGGCGGCCGGAGCGAAGCCGGTGGCGATGCCGGCGAGCCCGTTCACCGACGCGGGGCCGATGGCGCCCGCCGCCGCGAAGGCGAGCGCGCCGAGCACGAACGTCCCGGGCCTCCTGAGGAAGCGGCGCGTGGCGCCGGCGAACGCCGAGGCCGGGCCTTCGCCGCGGAGCGCCGCTCGCGCGACGGCGGCGTCGCCGAGCGTGGAGAGCGAGACCGGTACGGCGACGGCGAGCACGAGCGCCGCCGCGGCGGCCGCCGCGAGCAGCACCGAGCCGGCGCCTCCCGGGCCATGGCCCGTGATGCGGACCGCGGCGAGCGCGAGGGTGACGCCGAACCCCGTTCCCGAGACGTCGGCGACGAGGCCGAGCGCGGCGGCGCCGAGCACCGCCGGCAGGCCCCAAACCGCCCCGGTCGCGAAGCGGTGCGCCCGCTCGCCGGCCATCTCCGAGCCGAGCTGCGGCAGGGCTCCCGCGAGCCACGCCACGCGGAGGAGGCCCCTCGCCGCGAGGCCGCACAGGAAGAGGCCACCCACGATCCAGAGGAACGCCGGCGAGGCGAGCACGGTCTCGGCGCCCTTCAGCGGGGCCACGGGGTCGAAGGGCCGGCGGTGCGCGGCCGAGGCCATCCCGCGGCCGACGAGCGCTGCGGCGACCGCCCAGGCCGGCCAGGAGAGCGCCTTCGCGAGGAGCGCGACGCCCATGCCGGCGGCGACGAGCCACGGCGAGCGGAGGAGCGCCCGGAAGGAGAGCCCGAGGGCCGCGAGCAGCGAGGGGGGCACGGCGACGACGGTACCGGCGGCCGGGGAGGCGGGCAAGCGTGCCGGGATCCTTGCCTTCTGAACGGGGAGACAGTATACCGATGTTCAGGAGGTGACCCTTGAACCCTCTCACCGACCGCCAGCTCCAGGTCCTCAAGTTCATTGGCCAGCAGATCGAGGAGTGCGGCTACCCGCCGACGATCCGCGAGATCGGCGAGGCACTGGACATCCGCTCAACCAACGGCGTGAACGACCACCTGAAGGCGCTCGAGCGCAAGGGCTTCCTCACCCGCGACCCGGTGAAGTCGCGCGCCCTCATCCCCACGCCGCAGGCGCGCGAGGCGCTCGGCCAGGACGCCCGGAAGCATTCGAACGTCGTCCCCTTCATGAAGCCCTCCGCCGCCCGCGCGGCCGCCACGCGGCTCGTGGAGATCCCCATCGTCGGCCGCGTCGCCGCCGGCCAGCCCATCCTCGCCCAGGAGCGCATCGAGGACACCGTGCAGGTGGACTCGTTCCTGCTCGGGACCAACAAGAAGGTTTACGGCCTCCGGGTGCAGGGCGACTCCATGGTGGGCGACGGCATCCTGCCGGGCGACTACATCTTCGTGAAGAAGCAGCTCCACGCGGAGGACGGCGACATCGTGGTGGCCATGATCGACGAGGAGGCCACGGTGAAGCGCGTCTACTTCGAGGGCGATCGCGTGCGCTTCCAGCCCTCGAATCCCCGCATGGCGCCCATCTACGTCCGCGAGGCCGACTTCCGGAGCACGATGATCCTGGGCGTCGTCGTCGGGCTCTACCGAAAGATGAGCTGACCCACCGGGCCCACGCTCAGCCGCGCGTCTTCGCCTGGCGCACGTAGCGGTCGAGGTCCTCGCGGTCGATGAGCGAGAGGATCTCGATCTCGTTCTGGCGCTCGCCCACCCGTCGGTAGAGGAGGCGCACGTCGGTCGCCACCCGCACCCGGTAGTAGCCGGGAAGGCCTTCGAGGGGCAGTGCCCTCAGGCTGGGGTGGCGGTGGTCCTGTGCAAGCAGGTACGCCTGCTTGAAGGCGGCGCGCTGGATGCGCCGGTCCCAGCCGGCGAGCGAGTCATAGAATTCTCGGCTGAACACGGGGAGGAGCCAGCTCGCCGGCGCCTCCTCGGCCTCGTCGCTGGCCGCCTCCGCCGCCGGGGCGCCCGGACCCGCCGGCCGCTCGGCCTCCTTCGCCCTCGACTCGGCCGCCGCGAGGCGCGACTCGAGGTCGCGCTCCCGCTCCTCCTGCCGGGCGAGCCGCGCCTCGAGCCCGGTCGCGCGCGCCTCCTGCTCCCTCGCCGCGGCCCGGGCCCGCTGCGCGTCGGCCGCGGCATCCGTCGATCGTGCGGCCGCCAGGGCGGCCTCGGCCTTCTCGCGCGCCTTGCCGGCTGCGTCCGACGCCTCCCGCGCCCTCGCCGCCTCCTCGACCGCCTGCGCCTCCCGCGCCCGGGCCTCCTTGAGCCAGGACTGGAGCTTCTCGCGCTGCTCCTCGCCCTTCCGCCGCACCGACTCGACTCGCTGCTTCGCCTCCTCGAGCGCCTTCTCGAGCTCGGCCACCCTCGGGGCGAGGTCCTCCAGCAGGGCCTCCTCGGGGGCGCCCTCCCCGGCCGCGGCCTCGCCGGGGGCCGCCTCGCCCTCGGGCGGACCGTAGTGGCGCTTCACGAGGTCCTCGAGCGGCGCCGTGGCGGCGTCCCGGACCTCGGCATCCGGATCGGCGAGGACGCGCCACAGGGCGAGGACGAGGCCCTGGTCGGAGCTGCCGGTGGTGAGGAGGTCCTCGGCGCCCACCCGGTCGAGGGCCGTCCGGACGAGTGGCGGGACGACGAACGTCTTGCGGAGCGTGTCGAGCACGCGAACGCGCGCCGGGGGCGCCGCGCGGATCTCGTCGGCGATGAGGTCGCAGATCTCCACGTCGCCGAGCGTGTTCTGGCGGAAGCCCGGGACCGAGAGGCCGAGGTCCTTCGCGATGGCGCGCGCCTCCTCGGGGAGGAGCGACACGTAGAGGAAGACCGAGAGCCGGTCGCGGGTGAGCGCCTGGAGCGGGGCGTCGCCGGTGGGGTCGGGGAGCGCCGGTCCGTCGCGGCGGGCGCCTCGCCCGGCCCGCTTGCTGGCGCCCCCGCCCGCCACGTCAGCGCTTCGCCGCCGGCTCCGGGGCGGCCTCGCGGACCTGACCCTCGAACGCCACCCCGGGCGGGAGCTTCCACGTCTCCGGGATGGGCATCGTGATCTCGAAGATCGACGGGTGCCCGACGCCGGTCGCACCGCGCACGTCGGCGACGAGCTCCATCTTGAGCGTCTCGGCCTCGCGCGGCAGGAGCTCGATCCACCACGTGCCGAACAGGGCACCCGGAGGGAACTCGTCCACGAACCGCTCGGGGTCGACGAGCTTCTGGTAGGGCTCGCCCGAGCCGCTCATCTCGCCGTAAGCCTTCCCCTTCGCGTCGGCGAGCTTCAGCACCATGCTCTTCAGCGCGACCGGCACGACCGTCTTCGACACGGTCCGCTCCCGCGCCTCCTCGCGCTCCACGAAGCGCGGCGCGCCCCACAGCGCGAAGTCGATGCGCAGGCCCGGCCCGCCCTGCGGCGAAGGCCCCGGCTCGATCGCGAGGAGGTCGAGGCGCAGGCTCCCCGAGGTGGCGGCCGCGACCGGGGCGAACCGTCCCTCGCGGAGGAGCGCCATCCGGCTCGCCGCGTACTTCTGGAAGTCCTCGAACTGGGCGCGCTCCTCGGCCTTGAGCTTGCCCTTGCGGTCCGCCTCCGCGGCCTCGATCGCGCTCGGCCGCGGCGGCTCGCCGGGGTGGCGGTTGTGCACGTTCTGGAGGGCGTCGAGGTACCAGCGGGTCACCGCGAGAACCTCGTCGCGCCAGGCGGCCGCCTGGTCGGGCGGCATCATCCGCACCGCGCCGAGGCGCTCGGAGTACTCGCGCTTCAGGCGCGCGCGCTCGAGTCGGGCCTCGCAGGCGTCGGCCTGCGAGCGCTGGTGGTCGAGCAGCAGGACGATCACCAGGAGGGCGAGGCCCACCGGCAGCGCCACCAGGAGCAGCTTCTTCATGGGGTCACTCCGATCCGGAGACCAGCGCCTCGACGCTGCGGATGCCCGTGCGATCCACCTCGTAGACGTACGCACGGGCCCGCCGCACCGGCTCGTCGTGGACGCGCGAGCACGAGCCCGCGCAGAGCACCGGGGTGACGCCCCCCTGCCGTGCGCCGGGGAGGTCGACGCGGAAGGCGGTGTGGCGGTGGCCGTGGAGCACCGCCGCGACCGGCAGCTCGGCGACGAGCCGGACGACCTGGTCGGCGTCGGCGAGCGGCATGCGCGCCACGCTGGCGTCGGAGGGCACGCGCTCGGGAGGCAGCACCACGTGGTGGTGGAAGGCGAGGAGCACCGCCTTGCCGTTCTTGGTGTGCTCGCGGACGAGCTCGCGCACCCCGCGGATCTGCTCGGAGCCGAGCTTGCCCGGCGTGTGGAATGGATCGGGCCCCCAGCGCGCGCTGTCGAGCGCGACGAGCGCCGCCTCGTCGCCGAGCGGCACGACGTGCGGATAGGTGGGCACCGCCTTGCGCATGCCGCGGCCGTCGGGGCCGATGACGCGCAGGAAGCGGCCGGTCTCGACGGAGTCCTCGGTCCAGACGTCGTGGTTGCCGGGCACCACGGTCAGCTTCCGGGCGTCCGCGAAGGGCCGCAGCATGTCGGCGGCGCGCTCGAACTCGCGCGCCTCCGACGAGAACGTGAGATCGCCCGTCACGACGAGGTGATCGATTCCCACCTCCCTGAGGGCGTCGAGGAGGCCCTTCGCGAGCTTTGCCGAGTGGCGGTCGCAGTCGCGCGCCGTGAAGCCGTTGCGCGGGTAGCGGCCGCGGTCGGCGACGTGGAGGTCGCTGATGTGTCCGAGTCGGACGATGGCAGGCTCCGGGGATCGGCCGCGGATGCTAGCGGGCCGATCGCGCCCAAGTCAAACGCCCGTCGCGTGCGGGAGAGCGCCGGAGCGTCGCAGCGGCGGTCGCCGCCGGGGCCGGTCGAGCCACTCGCTGCACCCGCTTGCCAGCGCCCCGGGAGTGCTTATCGAGTGAGGTGCGGCTTGCGGCGCCACGGCGCAGGACCCGGCTTGCCGTCCCGCACCCGGTTGCCGCTTAATTAGTTGATGCAGGGGGAGCGCACGGGTATCCCCTTCTCCTGCGTGGGCAAGGAGATCGAGATGTCCGAAAAGGAAAAGAAGGGCGGCGCGGCAGGCGCCCAGGTCGCCCCGGCGATGGTGCCGCCCGGCCTCATCTCCCGAGAAGACATCCCGGCGGTGCTCCCCATCCTGCCGCTCCGGAACTCGGTCTTCTTCCCCGGCGGCGTCCTGCCGCTCGCCGTCGGCCGCCAGAAGACGATCGCGCTCATCAAGGACGCGGTCCGGGACGAGCAGGTCATCGGCGTCGTGACCCAGCGCAAGGCCGAGGAGGAGGACCCCGGCGCGGCCGACCTCTACACCGTCGGCACGGTCGCCCGGGTGGTGAAGCTCCTCAAGATGGGCGAGGACAACTACTCGCTCGTGGTCCAGGGGCTCGCCCGCTTCCGCGTGCTCGACCTCGTGCAGGAGTCGCCGTACCTGAAGGCCCGGGTCGACCCGGTCGAGGACAAGAGCATCACCGACGACGTGGAGGTCGAGGCCCTCGCCATCAACCTGAAAAAGCTCGCCCGCGAGGTCATCGAGCTCATGCCCGAGCTCCCGGCCGCGGCGACCGAGCTCGTCGAGTCCATCACCCACCCCGGCCACCTCGCCGATCTCATCGCCGCGAACGTGGACGTGCCCATCGAGGAGAAGCAGCAGGTCCTCGAGACGGTGGAGCTGAAGCCGCGGATGAAGCTCGTGCTCGAGCTCCTCAACCGCAAGCGCGAGATCCTGAAGCTCTCGTCGAAGATCGACTCCGCCGTGAAGGGCGAGATGTCGAAGACGCAGCGCGAGTACTACCTGCGCCAGCAGCTCAAGGCCATCAAGGAGGAGCTCGGCGAGCTCGGCGAGGAGGAGGAGGAGCTGGACGAGCTGGCCGAGCGCCTCAAGAAGGCCGGCCTGCCTCCCGAGGTCGAGAAGGTCGCCCAGAAGGAGCTCAACCGGCTGAAGTCGATCCCCACCGCCAGCTCCGAGTACACGGTCGCGCGCACCTACCTCGACTGGATCGCCGACCTGCCCTGGTCGAAGCGCACCGACGACAACCTCGACATCGAGAACGCGCACCAGATCCTCGACGCCGACCACTACGGCCTCGACAAGATCAAGAAGCGCATCCTCGAGTACCTCGCCGTCCGGAAGCTGAAGAACGACATGCGCGGCCCCATCCTCTGCTTCGTGGGCCCGCCCGGCGTCGGCAAGACCTCGCTCGGCCAGTCCATCGCCAGGGCGACCGGCCGCAAGTTCGTTCGGCTGAGCCTCGGCGGCGTGCGCGACGAGGCCGAGATCCGCGGGCACCGCCGCACCTACGTGGGCGCCCTGCCCGGCCGCATCATCCAGTCGATGAAGAAGGCCGGCACCATCAACCCGGTGATGATGCTGGACGAGATCGACAAGCTGGGCGCCGACTTCCGCGGCGACCCGAGCGCGGCCCTGCTCGAGGTGCTCGACCCCGAGCAGAACCACGCGTTCTCGGACCACTACCTCGACCTCGCCTACGATCTCTCGAAGGTCATGTTCATCGGCACCGCGAACCTTCTCGACCCGATCCCTGGCCCGCTCAAGGACCGCATGGAGATCCTCGAGCTGCCCGGGTACACGTTCGAGGAGAAGGTCCACATCGCCCAGAACCATCTCATCCCGAAGCAGCTCAGGGAGCACGGGCTCGCGGCCGAGGCCATCTCGTTCGGCGAGAAGGCGCTCATCAGGATCATCATGGCGTACACGCGCGAGGCGGGCGTCCGCAACCTCGAGCGCCGCATCGCCGACGTGTGCCGCGCGGTGGCCGTCGAGGTCGCCTCCGGCAGGCTGGGCGCGGGCACGAAGCGCCAGATCGAGGAGCCGGACGTGCTCGAGATGCTCGGGCCGGAGAAGTTCTACAACGAGACCGCCGAGCGCACGGAGATCCCGGGGGTCGCGACCGGTCTCGCCTGGACCGCGGCGGGCGGCGACATCCTCTTCATCGAGGCCACCAAGATGACCGGCAAGGGGTCGCTCACCCTCACCGGCCAGCTGGGCGACGTCATGAAGGAGTCGGCGCAGGCGGCCCTCTCGTACCTGCGCTCGAAGGCCGACAACCTCGGGATCGCCTCCAACTTCCTCGAGAAGACCGACATCCACATCCACTTCCCGGCGGGCTCCATCCCGAAGGACGGCCCGAGCGCCGGCGTCACGATCCTCACCGCGCTCGTGTCCCTGCTCACCGGGATCCGCGTGCGCTCCGACGTGGCCATGACCGGCGAGGTCACCCTGCGCGGCCTCGTGCTCCCGGTCGGCGGCATCAAGGAGAAGGTGCTCGCGGCGCACCGGGCGGGCATCAAGCGGATCATCATGCCGGCCCGGAACGAGAAGGACCTCATCGACGTGCCCGAGCAGGCGCGGAAGGAGCTCGACTTCGTGTTCGCCGGGCACATGGACGACGTGCTCAAGGCGGCCATGGAGGAGAGCCCGCTCGGGCGCCCCGCGCCGCCCGACCC
>Ga0335084_10006016_pt1 | contig 12031 bp, 10 predicted proteins | sample Lox_Sample_44_FD_206721 | JGI IMG/M metagenome (GOLD analysis project Ga0335084, IMG submission 206721) | Soil microbial communities from Loxahatchee National Wildlife Refuge, Florida, United States - Lox_Sample_4.4 | ecosystem: Environmental > Terrestrial > Soil > Wetlands | place: USA...
CGGCCGCCGGCTCAGCTCCGGCTGACCGCGACCGCCGCGCGCTGCTGCATCGCGCCCATCAGCAATATCCCGGCGTAGAGGGCGAGCCCGACCACCTGGATCGCCGGCGTCCGCACCACCAACAGGGCGGACGCCACGACGCAGAGCGCCCTCGCCCACCCCGACATGCGTCCCCACCCGTGCCCGACGACGGCCGAGGCGAGCGCCACCGCGGAGACCGCCGCCACCCCGCCGTACAGGATGATTTCGGGCCACGTCCCCTTGAGGAGCAGTTCCGGGTGGTACACGAACGCGAACGGAACCAGGAACCCGGCGATGCCCAGCCGGAACGCCTCGATCCCCGTCCCGAACATGTCGGCGCCGGCGATGTTGGCGGCGGCGAAGGCAGTCACCGCGTCGGGCGGCGTGAGGTCCGACAGGACCGCGTAGTAGAACACGAACAGGTGGGCGGCGAGGAGGCTCACGCCGAGATTGCCCATGGCAGCCGCGCCGACCGTCACCGAGATCACGTAGGCGGCGGTGGTGGGAATGCCGGTGCCGAGGATCGAGACCACGACGAAGATCAGGATCATCGCCAGGATCAGCACGCCCTGCGCGGCCTGGATCACCACGCCGCCGAAGGCGAGCGCGGCGCCCGTCCGCGTCAGCACCCCCACGATCATGCCGGACCCCGCGAGCGCGACCGCGATCGTCGCCGCGCTCTGGGCCGCCTCCACGAGGGCCTCCGCGCACTTCCGCGGGGTCATCCAGGTCTGCCGGTCGAGGAAGGACAGCGCGAAGGTCGCGATGATCGTGTAGAACGCGGCGCCGGTCGGCGAGTAGCCCTGGGCGAGCAGGTACACGATCAGCACGAACGGGATCGCGAAGTAGCCGTGCCGCAGCACCGGCTTCCAGGACGGCAGCTCGCTCTTGGCCACCGGGCGCATTCCGTAGCGGAGGGCCAGGAAGTGGACCATCGCGAACAGGCCGACGTAGTAGAGGATGGCCGGGATCGCGGCGGCCTTGATGATGTCGAAGTACGAGATGCCGGTGACCTCGGACATGATGAACACGCCGGCCCCCATGACGGGGGGCATGATCTGCCCGCCGGTGCCGGCGATCGCCTCGATGGCGGCGGCGTTCTTGGCCGTGTAGCCGCCCTTCTTCATGAGGGGGATCGTGAACGACCCGGTGGCGTACACGTTGGCGACGGTCGACCCGGAGATGGTGCCGAAGAGCGCCGAGCCCACCACGGCGATCTTGGCCGGCCCGCCCCGCGCCCAGCCGGCCAGGCGCACCGCCACGTCGATGACGAACTCGCCGACGCCCGCCTTCATCATCACCGACGCGAACAGCACGTAGATGAACAGGATGTTGGCGGAGATGCCGGTCAGGAACCCGTACATCCCCTCGTCGCCCGCCAGGTACATGAACTCCACCATCCGCGGGAACGAGTAGCCCTTGAAGTTGAACACCCCGGGGAAGTACTGGCTCGTGCCCAGGTAGACGAGCGACACCGAGATCGTCACCGCCATCCACGGCGAGAGCGATCGGCGGCACGCCTCGATCACGAGCAGCGCCATGATCGAGCCGAGGACGACCTCGATCGGGAGGACGGGCGACGCGCCCTCCCAGCGGTGGTTGAGGCGATCCGCGTCCCAGATCAGATAGCCGCTGGCGACGGCCGACAGCGCCGCCCACAGCCAGTCGAACGCGCTCGGGCGGTCCATCGGGGAGCGGCGGTTGAACGGGAACACGAAGTAGACCAGCGGGACGAGGAACAGGAGGTGGATCGAGCGCTGGATGCGGGGCTCGAAGACGCCGTAGCCCGCGGTGTACAGATGGAACAGCGAGGCGGCGGCGGCCCAGGCGCCGACCCCCCAGCCGACGAGTCCGCCGAGTTTCCGCACCCGGCAGCCGCCCCGCTCCCCGCCCCGTCTACTTCAGCCAGCCCTTCTCTCGGTAGTAGCGCTCGGCCCCCGGGTGCAGCGCCACGCCGAGGTAGAGGTACCCCTTCGACGGGTCGTAGTCGGCGAGGCTGCCGTGGATCTTCCGCACCCGGTCGATGTTGTCGTTGATCGTCTTGGTGATGGTGTAGGCCGTGTCGTTGGACATCTTCGTCGACACCGTGATCGTCGTGCCCATGGTCGCGGACACGACGGGCTCCGCCCCGTTGACCGCCTTCGGATACGTGCCGGCCGGGATCACGCCCTCGCCCATGCCGAACTTGCCGAGGAACTCGATGAGCGGCTTCGGGAAGGCGAGGATCTTCAGCTCGCGGCCCACCGACGCCTCGGTGATCGATGCGCCCGGGAGCGCGAGGAACGTGAAGGTGCCGTCGACGTTCCGGTCCTTGAAGGCGCCGGCCTGCTCCGAGTACGAGCCGCGGAAGAACTTCGCCCCCGCCGCCTCCCACGTCTTGTAGCAGTCCGCCGACTTGCCGGCGGCGCAGAAGCCGTAGAACTCCATCACCTTCTCGAACACCCACACGTCGGAGGAGCCGGGCTTGGAGATCGCGAGGCGGATCGGCTTCTTGCCGCGGAAGATCTCCTCCATCGTCATCTTCGCGTACGGCGAGTCGGCGGCGACGTAGAAGTGGAACGTGTTGAGGCTCATGTTGCCGGCCAGCGCGCGGAGGTTCTCCATCTTCTGCCCGACGTACGGATCCTCGCCGCGCGCCGCCGCCCCGAGCAGCGGGGGAAGCCCCATGCCGATCTCCGCCTCGCCCTTCTCGACGAGCATCGGGTTCTGGGTGCCGCCGCCGGGGATGACCTTGATGTTGATCCCGGCCTTCTCGCGCACCAGTTCGGCCATGCCACCGGAGATCGCGTACCAGCCTCCGCCCACCGCGCCGGCCGTCCACGTCAGAGACTGCTGGGCCACGGCCGCCGCCGGGATCGCCGCCATCAGAACCAGGGCCGCCAGGACAATGCTCTTCCGCCTCATCGATCGAGCCTCCTCTGCCTACCGGGGGATGCGGCCGGTCATGCCGGCCGGGGGGACAGACCGTGCTCGAGCGTGGCATGGAGCATGGTCAAGAGCGTCGTGATGTCGAACACCGGCAGTCCCGTCGCCGCCTGGACGGCGGCCCGGAACGGCGGCATGTTGGTGCACTCGAGGACGATGGCGCCGATCTCGGGGTGCTCGGCGAGCATCCGCTGGGCGACCGTCACGTGCTCCTGCCGCGCCGCCTCGACGTCCAGAACGAGGTCGTCCTCGAGGAGCACGCGGGTGAACTCCTTCTCGGTCTCGAGGCCGGCGACCACCACCCGCATGTCGGCCGCGATCCCCGCCCCTGCCAGGTGCTCGGGGCCGAGCGCCGACGCGTCCACGGTGAGGATGCCCACCGCGCGCCGGGGGCCGAGCATGCGATGGACCAGCGGCACCTGCATGAGGCTCGAGGTCAGGACGGGAACGTCGACGGCGGCGGCCAGCTCGTCCTGAAAGCGCGCGAGGAACCCGCAGCTCGTGGAGATGACGCGCACCCCTTCCGCCTCGAGCGCCCGCGCCCCCTCGACGAACAGCGGGAGCAGCTCGCGGCCGGTGCCGCGGACCACCCGGGCCGACGAGGCGCCGGCGACCCGGTGGTAGCGCACCGGGAAGTCGAAGGTCGCGGCGTTGCCGATGTCGCCGGGCACGCGCGGAAACTTCGTGTCGAGCACCAGGATGCCGACCGAGCAGCCGTAGAGATTCGCCCCGCCGCGGACGCGCATCGGCTCAGTTGAGCTGGGCGAGCGTCTGGCGGACGCGCCGGAGCTGCCCCAGCACCGCCTCGTGGTCAGCGGCGTCGGGGAAATCGGTGAGGTACCGCTCCCAGTCGGCGAGGCCGCGGCGGAGGTCGCCCATCCGACTGCGCGCGAGCCCGCGGTCGCGCCACTCGCTCCCCGCGGACGGATCGAGGACGAGGAGCCGATCGATCACGGCGACGACCTTCGGCCACGCCTGCCGCTGCCAGAAGATGCCCTTGAGGTTGACGAGCATGCGCGCGAGGAACTGGCGGCGCGAGACCGGCGCGAAATGGTCCGCGCTCAGCTCGACGGGACGGCCGACCGCGCGCGCCACCAGGTCGGCACACGCCTCGCCGGTCAGGATCGCGCCGCCGTGGAACGGGTCGAGCAGGATGCGCTCGCCGCCCACCCGCGTGCCGGTCACGAAGTGGCCGGGAAGCCCGATACCGTCCATCTCGAGTCCGAGGCGCCGCCCCGTCTCGATCAGCACGAGCGAGAGCGTGATGGGGATACCGAGCCGGCGCTCGAGCACGTCGTTCAGATAGCTGTTGCGGGGGTCGAAGTAGTCGTCGGTGTTCCCCGCGAAACCCTGCTCCTCGAACAGGTACTCCCGCAAACGGTGGAGCCGCTCGAGCGGGTCCGACATGCCGCCGGCGGCGGCCGCGCCCCGGGCGAGCGCGCCGAGACGGCCCAGGTTCTCGGCGACGTCCAGCTCGGGGTACGCGGTCCGGGCGATGACGAGGGCGCCCCGGGCGAGGTCGATGTCGGCGTCGGCCCGCGAGACTTCCTGCTCGAAATCGCGGAGCGACGGATCCCCGTCCATCAGCAGCCGGGCGCGTGGTGGATGCCGGCCGTCTTGAGGGCGGCCGCTTGCAGCTCCTCGGCCAGCTCGAGCGTGCGGGCGGCCGCCCGCCGCGCGCGCTCCTGAGCCTCCGCGGTCGTCGCCGTCCGGAGCAGGAGCGACCGCCCCAGCTCGTGGTGGAAGCGCTCGTCCGGCTCGATCACGTCGCGATAGAGCGCCGCGGTCACGCGGTCCCCCGCGCGCTCGCAGAACTCGATGAACTGGCGGTTCTTCACCACCGCGATCGCCTCGCGCGTGAATTGCCCGGCGGCCACGCGCTCCACCGTCGACCGCAAACCGTCGAGGTAGCCGAAGAGCGGGCCATAGCCCTTCGCGAGCGGATCGAACGCGCGGGCGTCGAAGCCCAGCTCGCGGAGACGCTCGGCGATCATCCGGAAGTGCTTGGCCTCGTCGCCGGCCTGGCGCGCGAAGGCCATCTTCACCTCGACGTCGTCGGTGGTCACGAGCCAGCGCGCCGCGATCTCCGTCGCCTCGACCTCGTTCTTGAGCGCGACCTTGAGGAGGTTGATCACGTTGAGGTCACCGGACACCTCGGGCGCCAGGGTGGCCTCGGGCTCGAGCCGACGGAGCACGGCCTGATTGCGCTCGTCCAGCTCCCTCACGAACTCTTGTGCCGTCATGCGCGCCCCTCCGTCGGACCGATCGTTCCGCTCACGCGGCGAGCCCCTGGGACAGGATGCGCGGCAGCTCGAGGGTGAGCGTCTCCTTGGTCACCACGCGCGAGCAGCGATGGTGGAGCGGCTGCGTCTGCCGCGCCAGCGCGTGCGTCGTGAATCCGAGGATCGGCACCGCCGGCCGCACGGCGTCGAATGCGTCGAAGAACGCGCCGTAGTCCCACCCCGGCGTGGTCAGGTCGACGATCGCCAGCTCGGGCGCCTGGCGGGCCAGCTCCGCCTCGAGATCCTCGGGAGTGCGGACGAAGATCAGGTTCGTTCCCACCAGCCGGGCCGTCTCGCGGATGCGCGCGACGAAGAAGAGGTCTCTGACGAGGGCGACCGCCCTAATCGTCTTGCTCCGTGTTGCCGAGCCAGTAGCGGTTCCACTCCGCGAGGTGCGTCAACGTGGACAGGTCCTTCATGCGGTCGACGTAGACGATGCCGTTCAGGTGGTCGGTCTCGTGCTGGATCACGCGCGCGAAGAACTCCCGCGCGACCAGATCGATCGTCTCGCCCCGCCGGTCGCGCGCCTCGAGCCGGACCATGGAGTAGCGCGGGACCATGCCGCGCATGTCGGGGACGGAGAGACATCCCTCCCACCCCTCTTCCATCTCCGCGGTGAGCGGCGTGACGACGGGATTGACGAGGACGGTGAGCGGGATGCCCTGCGCCTCCGGATAGCGCGGGTTGCCGTTCACCTCGATCACGCACACCTGGTGGAGGGTGTGGACCTGATTCGCGGCGAGGCCGGCGCCGTTGTACTCGCGCATGGTCTCGACCATGTCGTCGATCAGGCGCTGGATTTCCGGGGACCGGATCTGATCGAGGGGAATCGGCGCCGCGACCTTGCGCAGCACCGGGTGCCCGAGCCGGGCGACCTTCAGGATGGCCATCAGTCCTCGTCCTCCGCGGCTGGATTGTAGCATACGGCCTCCGAGGGCCTTCCGCTGCCCGGCGCGCCGCGGAGCGCCCAGGTGCGCCGCCAGACACCGTTGGCCGCGGGCCACTCCGCCCTACGCCCCTGGACGGCGGGGAGCCGGCGTGCATGCTCCGCCGCCTGGCTCACGAGGGCGGCGTCGTCCACTTGGGGCCGTACGCGTGGGGCACGTAGGCGTCGAGGTAGCCGAGGAGCGCCTCGACGTCGGGAGCGGCGTACCAGAGGTCGAGGAATTCCCTCTTGATGAACCGTCGCTCGATCCCCTGCTGGAACTGGGTGCGGAGCGGCTCGAAGAACCCGTCCTGGTCTAGGACGGCGACCGGCTTGGTGTGGTACCCGAGCTGCTTGAGGGTCAGCGCCTCGAGGACCTCCTCGAGCGTGCCGAGGCCGCCCGGGAGCGCCACGAAGGCGTCGCCGCGCTCGTCCATGATCGCCTTGCGGTCGCGGAGCCCGTCGGTCACGACCAGCTCGGTCACGCCGCGGTCGCCGACGCCCAGATCGAGGAGCCCGCGCGGGATCACGCCCGTCACCTCGCCCCCGCTCTCGAGCACCGCGCGCGAGAGCACGCCCATCAGCCCCACGCGCCCGCCGCCGTACACCAGTCGCCACCGGCGCCGCGCGAGGTGGCACCCCAGGTCGCGCGCGGCAGCGAAGTACTTGGCGTCGACTGCGTCGCTCGATCCGCAGAAGACCGTGACGCTCTCGATCATCGGCCGGTCCCGGGGATGACGTCGCCCCGGCCCTCGTTCGCGGCGGTACTCGCAGCGTTTCGCCTCTCGTTCTCGAGCGCGGTGGCGGCGTTCCGCCTCTCGTTCTCGAGCGCGATGGCGGCGTTCCGCCTGATCCCGGCGGGGCGGGCTCGCGAGAGGGCCGACCCGGCCAGACACTGCCCCAGCTCCTCGTCGTCCATCTCGAGCAGCGCCTCTGCCCCCGGGTAGGCGCGCTCCGGGCGGAACGCCGGCTCGCGCGTGACCGGCGCCCGGCGGTTCCACGGGCAGACGGTCTGGCAGGCGTCGCAGCCGAACTGCCAGTCGCCGATGCCCGCGTGGAGCACGGGATCGATCTCGCCCCGGTGCTCGATGGTGAGGTACGAGATGCAGCGCCTGGCGTCGAGCACGTACGGCGCCGCGAAGGCGCCCGTCGGGCACGCGTCGAGGCACGCGCGGCACGACCCGCAGCGGTCGGGCAGCGGCAGGTCGACGTCCAGCTCGGCCGTCGTCAGCAGCACGCCGATGAAGAACCAGGACCCGAGCCCGGGGTGGAGCAGCATCGTGTTCTTGCCGATCCAGCCGAGCCCGGCGCGCGCGGCCAGCTCGCGCTCGAGCACGGGCCCCGTGTCGACGTAGCCGCGCGAGCGCGCGCCCGCCTCCCGGCTCAGGTGGTCGGCCAGTCGGGCGAGGCGGGGCGCGATCACGTCGTGGTAGTCGCGCCCCCAGGCGTAGCGCGCCACCGGCGCCCACGACGGGTCCATCGCGTCGCCCTGGTGATAGTTCAGCGCCACGCAGACGACCGACGCCGCCCCCGGCAGCACGCGGCGCGGGTCGAGGCGCTCCTCGATCCGCCGCCCGATGTAGCCCATCGCGCCGGCGTGGCCGGCCTCGATCCAGCGGCGCAGCTCGGGCCCGTGGACCGGCGGATCCGCGGGGCCGATCGCCACGTGGTCGAAGCCCAGCTCGAGGGCGAGCGCCTTCACCGAAGCGGCGAGGCCTGTTGGTCGGCTCATGAGCGTCCGGAGAGTCGCGTCGTCAGCGCTTGCGGGCGAGGACGATGAGGTGGCTGCGCGTCAGCGTGCGGCCCCCGCCCTGCAGGTACGCCAGGTAGCGCACCCAGCGCCCGTCGGTCTTCCAGCGCTCCGCGAGTCCGACCGCCGCGGCGAGCCCCTCCTCGACCGAGGCGAACGCCTTCACCTCGCGCTCGACTTCGAGGACGTCGGCCACGAGACCAGCGCTCTCGAGCACTGGCGCCATCCGCGCCTCGTCGTAGGCGAAGCGCGACACCTTTCCCGTCTCGCGCCACTGGTCGACGTGAAAGGCCACCATCCCGAGCCACGCGCCCGGCGCGAGCGCGCGCCCCGCCCGCTCGACGATCGCGTCGGACGCACAGAGGTGGGCCGTGACCAGGTCGGGGGCCCAGCGCCCATACTCCTCGCGATCGGCGTCGCCCTCGTGGAACTCGACGTTGACGAGGCCGGCGGCGGCGGCGCCGCGGCGTGCCTCGGCGATCAACGCGGCGTCCCGGTCGATGCCCACCACGCGCCCGGAGCGCGGAGCCAGGGCGAGCGAGAGCCGGCCCCAGCCGCAGCCGACGTCGAGCACGCGCTTGCCCGCGAGCCCGGCCGATTCCAGCAGGGAGAGGAAGCGCGGGCTGATGCCCGCGTTCACCGCAACCGTCATTCGGAGCCCGCCGCGTCCGCCTTGAAGTACCGCGCCTCCGGGTGGTGGAAGACGAGGGCGGACACCGAGGCCTCGGGATCCATCATGAAGCCCTCGGTGAGGCCGATGCCAATCTGCTCGGGTTGGAGGAGATCGAAGAGCGTCCTCTGGTCGGCGAGGTTCGGGCACGCGGGATAGCCGAAGGACACGCGGAGGCCGCGGTAGTGCGCCTTGAGCTTGTCCGACAGGCTCAGCTCCGGGGGATCGGGAAAGCCCCACTGCGTGCGCAGGCGCGAGTGGAGCATCTCCGCGAAGGCCTCCGCGCTCTCGATGGCGAGCGCCTGGAGCGTGTGGGAGCGGAGGTACTGGCCCTCCTCCTTCCAGCGCTCGGCGAGGCCTCGGATGCCCGCCCCGCACGTCACCGCGAAGAGGGCCACGCAATCCGCCTCGCCGCTGTCCACGTCCCTCACGTAGTCGGCGAGGCAGAGGCGCTCGCCGGCGGGCTGGCGCGGGAAGGCGAAGCGCGCCGCCTCGCGCGCGCCGTCGAGGAGGATCAGCGCATCGCCGTCGCTCCGGGCGCGATAGAAGCGATAGAGCCCGTCGGCTCGCATGAGACCCTGGTCCGCGACCTCGTCGGCGAGCGCGCGGACCATCTCGTGCATCTCGCGCGTCTTCGGGTCGCCCTCGGCGAGGAGCCGCTGCACCGAGCCCTTCACGCCCAGATGCTTGCCCAGCAGCATCTGCAGGTTCAGGTACGGGAAGACGCGGCGGAGCGGCACGTCGCGCAGCACGTGGAGATCGAGGTCGGGCGGCGTCGGTACCGGCACCGTTCGCGACACCGCGGAGCGGACGCGGCCTGCCAGGGCCGGAGCGGCCGGCGCGGCGCCCGCTCCCGTCGCCGCCGACCGGAGTGCCTCGTGCTCGGCGCGGACCTGATCGAGGAGCGCGTCGCGCGTGGTCGCGCTGAACAGGCGGTTGGCCAGGTCGAGCCCGTCCATGGCGTCCTTGGCGTAGAGCGTGGGCCCGCCGTACTCGGCGGCGATCCGCGTCGCCGTGAACTTTCGCGTCAGCGCGGCGCCGCCGACGAAGAGCGGGATCTCCACGCCGGCGGCGCGCAGATCCTGGGCCGTCACCACCATCTGCTGGGCCGACTTGACGAGGAGGCCGGACAGCCCGAACGCGTCGGGCTTGTGCGCGTGGTACGCGGCGATCAGGTCCTCGGGGGGCACCTTGATCCCGAGGTTCACGATCCGGTAGCCGTTGTTCTTGAAGATGATCTCGACCAGGTTCTTGCCGATGTCGTGGACGTCGCCCTTCACGGTGGCGAGGACCATCGTGCCGCGGACCGCGCTCTCGTCCTTCTCCATGAAGGTCTCGAGGTGCGCGACCGCCGTCTTCATCGCCTCCGCCGACTGGAGCACCTCGGCCACGATGAGCTGGTTGTCGTTGAAGAGGCGGCCGACCTCCTCCATCCCCCGCATCAGCGGCCCGTTGATGATGTCGAGCGGCGCCGCCTCCGCGAGCTTTCTGTCGAGGTCGGGGACGAGGCCGTCGCGCGAGCCCTCGACGATGTAGCGCGCCAGCCGCTGGTCGAGGGGGAGCTCCACCCCCGCGTCGCGCGGCGCCCGCGAGCGGCCGCGGAAGTGGGCGGCGAAGGCCGCCACCGGATCGGCGCCCCGCCCGTAGATCAGGTCCTCGGCGAGCGTGCGCTCCTCCTCGGGGATCGACGCGTAGCGCTCGAGCTTCTCGCTGTTGACGATCGCGTAGTCGAGCCCCGCCTTGGTGCAGTGGTACAGGAACACCGAGTTCAGCACCTCGCGTCCCGCCGGCGGCAGCCCGAACGACACGTTGGAGATGCCGAGGATGGTCCGGGCCTGGGGAAAGCGCGCCTTGATCGCGCGGATGCCCTCGATGGTCTCGACCGCCGAGCCCACGTAATTGGCGTCGCCGGTCCCGACGGGGAACACGAGCGCGTCGAAGATCAGGTCGCGCTCGGGCACGCCGTAGCGCCCGGTCAGGAGCTCCCACGAGCGCTCCGCGATGGCGAGCTTCCGCTCGCGGGTGACGGCCATGCCCTGCTGCTTGTCCTCGTCGATGCAGCCCACCACCACCGCGGCGCCGTAGGTCTTGAGCAGCGGCACCACGCGGTCGAACCGCTCGAGGCCGTCCTCCAGGTTGATCGAGTTGACGATGGCCTTGCCCTGGCACCGGCGCAGCGCCAGCTCGATCACCGCGGCGTCGGTGGAGTCGATCATCAGCGGGACCTTCACCTTGCGCGCGATGGCGGTCATGAAGCCGTCCATGTCCGCCGCCTCGTCGCGGTCGGGATTGGCCAGGCACACGTCCAGCACCTGCCCGCCCCCGCGCACCTGGGCGCGCCCGACCTCCGCCGCCTCCTCGACCTGCCCGCCGACGATCAGCTCCTTGAAGCGCCGCGAGCCGATGACGTTGGTCCGCTCCCCGACGATGACCGGGCGGTTGTCGTCGGTCGGGTACAGGCTCTCGATCCCGGTCACGACGGCGGGTCGCCGTTCCGCCGGCCGCCGCGGGGCCTGGCCGTCGACCAGGCGCGCGAGCGCTCGCACGTGCGCGGGTGTCGTCCCGCAGCAGCCGCCGACCAGGTTCACCCAGCCTTCATCGACGAATCGCCGCATCTTCAGCGCGAGGCTCTCGGCCGTCTCCTCGTACTGACCCCGCTCGTCGGGCAACCCGGCGTTCGGGTACACGGTGACCAGGCACGTCGCGATGTCGGACAGGGTGCGCAGGTGATCGGTCATGAACTCGGGACCGGTCGCGCAGTTGAGCCCGATCGAGAACAGGTCGAGGTGCTCGAGCGAGGCGTAGAGCGCGTCGACGGGCTGGCCCGCGAGCATGGTCCCCGTGGGCTCGACGGTGCCGCTCACCATCAGCGGGAGCAGGACGCCCGCCTCGGCCATCGCCGCGCGGACTCCGATCGCCGCCGCCTTGACGTTGAGCGTGTCCTGCGCGGTCTCCAGCAGGAGCGCGTCGACCCCCCCCGCGATCAGCCCGCGGGCCTGGAGGTAGTAGCCCTGGCGCACCTGATCGAACGTGACGTTCGCGGTGACGGTGATCGAGCGCGTCCCCGGCCCCATCGCGCCGATGGCAAAGCGCGGGCGCTCGCGCGTCGACCGGGCGTCGGCCGCCTCCCGCGCGATCCGACCGGCGGCCGTGGCAATCTCGACGCACCGGGCTCCGAGGCCATATTCGTCCAGCACATACGGGGCACAGCCGAAGGAGTTGCTCGAGATCAGGTCGGCGCCCGCGTCGAGATACGCCAGGTGCACGTCCCGGATGACGTCCGGCCGGGTGAGGTTCAGATGCTCGTTACAGCCCTCGAGCTCGGGCCCACCGAAGTCCGCCGCGGTCAGCTCCCGCGCCTGGAGCATCGTGCCCATGGCCCCGTCGAGGACGAGGATCCGGCGCTCGAACTCTGCAGAGAGCCGCTCGGCGCGCTCGGGCACACGCATGCGGCCATT
>Ga0335084_10006017_pt1 | contig 12030 bp, 14 predicted proteins | sample Lox_Sample_44_FD_206721 | JGI IMG/M metagenome (GOLD analysis project Ga0335084, IMG submission 206721) | Soil microbial communities from Loxahatchee National Wildlife Refuge, Florida, United States - Lox_Sample_4.4 | ecosystem: Environmental > Terrestrial > Soil > Wetlands | place: USA...
GCCTTGGCCATTCTTCGCTCGCCTCCTCAGTCCGCCCGCCGGTCTGTCAGAGTGATGGAGCCCATGTCCGGGCTTGAACCGGAGACCTCGCCCTTACCAAGGGCGTGCTCTGCCAACTGAGCTACATGGGCCTGGATCATGTCCCTCGTCTCGTCTTGCCGATGCCTGAGCCCAAAGTGGAGCGGGAAACGGGATTCGAACCCGCGACCCCCAGCTTGGAAGGCTGGCGCTCTACCGCTGAGCTATTCCCGCGCTTCCTCTCGTTGCGAAACCCTTCGCCCCAGGAATTGGTGGGGAGAGGAGGATTTGAACCTCCGAAGGCGTTCGCCAGCAGATTTACAGTCTGCCCCCTTTGGCCACTTGGGTATCTCCCCGCTGGTTCCTCAGACTGTAACCCCTTGAAATGTCTGGCGCTGGCGGGAGGATTTGAACCCCCGACCCACTGCTTACAAGGCAGTTGCTCTACCCCTGAGCTACGCCAGCAGTCGCAAAACTTCACTTTAGTTTCGAGCTCCCTGTAAGTCAAGACAATTTTGCCTGTTTCGCCAGCCTCTGGCGCTCCACCTCGTAGCAAAGAACTGCCCCCGCCGCTGATACGTTGAGGGAGCCGATCCTTCCCCTCATCGGAATGGTCGTGAGAAAATCACAATTCTTGGCCACCAGGGGTCTCACACCGGGCCCCTCGCCCCCGAGGACCAGGCAGATTGGCCCGGAGAGATCGATCTGCCATGGGGCCTGCCCTCCCTTGACCACGGCACCGACGATCCAGACGCCATCCCTCTTCAGTATCTCGATGGTCTGGACGAGATTCGTCTCGCGGGCGACCGGCAGATACTCGACAGCCCCCATCGCAGACTTCGCGGCAGCGGCGGTGACCCCGGCGGCGTGGTGCTTGGGCACGATGGCTCCGTGCGCTCCCGTCGCTTCGGCGGAGCGCAGAATGGCTCCCAGGTTGCGTGGATCCTGGATCTGGTCCAGGGCCAGGAAGAAGGCTGGTTCGCCCCGCTCCCCGGGTATCGCCAGCAGCTCATCGAGAGAAGCGTAATTCGCTCCGGCGACGCGCGCAACCACACCTTGATGGTGGGGTGTGCCCGCGATGGCGGTCAGCTGGTCTCGGGTCCGGTACGAGACCTTCACGCCAAGGCCCCTGGCCAAGCCCAGCAGGTCTTGGAGCGCAGGGCTGCGGCCCTCGGACAGGATTGCGACTTCCTCCACCCGGCGGCTCCGGGCGCGCAGGAGCTCGAGGACGGGGTTGCGCCCGCAGAGAGGAGTGTCTTCGGTTTCTGGAGGGCTCATGACCCGAATGTCCATGTGGTGCCGCCGTCGCGCGAGTCCTTGAGCGTGACGCCGAGCTTCGTCATCTCGTCGCGCAACCGATCGGCCTCCGCGAAATCGCGCTGCTTGCGCGCCTGTTCGCGCAGGTACAGGAGGGACTCGATTCGCGCCTTGAGCTGGGGATCCACGGGCCGCGCCGGCCGGCCTCCCGGCAGGAGGAGGCCGAGCGAACGCGCGAGCGTCACCAGCTCGCCGACGCCCATGAGGAAGACTCCCACCGCGAGATGGCCCTCATCGGCCTGCGCGCGAGCGCCCTGGAGGAGCCGCGCCAGGTCGAACAGCACGCCCAGCGCCTGCGGCGTGTTGAAGTCATCGTCCATCGCCGCCTCGAAGCGCGCACGATGGGCGGCGATCTCATCGAAGAGACCGCCGTCCGGGCCAGGCGCCGGCGTTCCCTTGGCGGCGATGCGGTCGGCCTCCTCCACCAGCCCGCGCAGCCGGCCGAGGGCCTTCAAGGACTCCCCGATCCGCTCGTCCCCGAACTCGAGCGGGTGCCGGTAGTGGGTCCCCAGGAAGTAGAGCCTGAGCGCCTCGGGATCGTGGCGGCGCACCATGTCCTTGATCCAGAGGGTGTTGCCGAGCGACTTCGACATCTTCTCGGCGTTCAGATTGACGAAGCCGTTGTGGGCCCAGCAGCGTACGAAGGGCCTGCCGGTCGCGCCCTCGGACTGGGCGATCTCGTTCTCGTGGTGCGGGAAGATGAGGTCTTCGCCGCCGCCGTGGAGGTCGAAAGTCTCGCCGAGGTACTGCATCGACATGGCGGAGCATTCGATGTGCCATCCGGGTCGGCCGGGCCCCCACGGGGAGGGCCACGACGGCTCGCCGGGCTTGGACGCTTTCCACAGCGCGAAGTCGAGCGGGTCGCGCTTGCGCTCGTCCACGTCCACTCGGGCGCCGGACTCGAGCTCGTCGAGGTTCTTGCCGGAGAGCTTGCCGTAGTGCTGGAAGCGGCGGACCTCGAAGTAGACGTCGCCGTCCAGCACGTAGGCTACCCCGCGCGTGATCAGCCGCCCGATCAGCGCGACCATCTGGGGGATGTGCTCGGTCGCCTTGGGCTCCACGTCTGCCGGCTCGACGCCGATCGAGGCCATGTCCGATTGGTATGCCGCGATGTAGCGCTCCGAGATCACGGTGGCGGGCACACCTTCCTCGTTGGCCTTGCGGATGATCCGGTCGTCCACGTCAGTGTAGTTCTTGATGAAGGTGACACGGTAGCCTCTGTAGAGCAGATAACGCCTCATCACGTCGAAGACGATGGCGCTCCGCGCATGGCCGATGTGGCACAGGTCGTACACGGTGACGCCGCACACGTACATCCGGACTTCGCCCGCGACGAGCGGGACGAAGTCTTCTTTCCGTCGCGTCAGCGTGTTGAAAATGCGGAGCGCCATCACTGCACCTCCACGCTGACGACCGCCATCGCGGCGATACCTTCGCCGCGACCGAGGTGCCCAAGGTGCTCTGGGCTCTTCGCCTTGACGCTCACGCGATCGGCCTCGACACCCATGGCCTCCGCCAGGCGCGCGGCCATGGCCGGCAGGTACGGGCCGAGCCGCGGCGCCTGGCAGATCACCGTGGCGTCCACGTTGACGAGTGTCGCGCGCCGCGTGCGCAGGGCGTCCAGGACTCCCTCGAGTAAGACCAGGCTCGACACGTCCTTCCAGCGCGGGTCCGTGTCCGGGAACATGCGGCCGAGGTCGCCCAGGGCCAGCGCCCCGAGCAGGGCCTCGCAGACGGCATGGGTCAGAACGTCGGCGTCCGAATGACCGCCGAGCCCCCGCTCGTGCGGCACGGCGATGCCGCCCAGCACCAGCGGCCGCCCGTCCATGAGCGGGTGGAGATCGAAGCCGAGGCCGCTCCGCGTGGAGCTCATGCCCTGCGCCCCCCTCCCACCCGCGCCCGCGCCGCTCTCAGGTCGTCCGGCGTCGTGATCTTGACGTTCTGCGGCAGCCCCTCGACCATGGAGACGCGCCCCCCCAGCCGCTCGATCAGCATGGCGTCATCGGTCGCCCGGTACCCGTCGCGCGCCGCCTTGTCGTGCGCCTCCGCGAGGAGCGCACGCCGAAATGCCTGGGGCGTTTGCGTCAGCCACAGCCCATCCCGGGGGAGCGTCGTCTCGACGACACGGTCTCGCACGCGCTTCACGGTCTCACGTACCGGCCACCCACAGGTAGCGGCGCCGGGAACACGCGCGGCCGCCAGCACTCGCTCGACGATCTCTGGAGTGATGAACGGCCTCACGGCATCGTGGACCACTACCCACGTCGTCTCCGGCGGGACGGCCGCGAGTCCCAACCTCACCGAGTCCTGCCGCTCTTCCCCTCCCGCTACCACGGCCAGCACCCGCGCCACCCTGAAGCGGGCGAGGAGCCTGCGAGTTTCCTCGACACGGTCGGTCGGCGCGGCGACGACGAGCCCGTCGAGCGACCGGCAGCGGGCGAGCGCGCGCAAGGTGTGAACGAGGATGGGCGCGCCCCCGAGGGTCAGGTACTGCTTCGGCCGGGGGCCGCCCATCCGCGCGCCAGCGCCCCCTGCCGGCACAATCGCGACGGCGGCCTTCATTACGATGCGCCCTCGTCGTCATGGATGCGGGGGCCTCGACATGGCCCCCGCACTCCCCCCACTCGCGCGGCGCCTCCGTTCACCGGTCCCGTCATTTCGACACCCCCTCGTCGTCATGGATGCGGGGGCCTCGACATGGCCCCCGCACTCCCCCCGCTCGCGCGGCGCCTCCGTTCACCGGTCCCGTCATTTCGACACCCCCTCGTCGTCCCTCAACCGGGCGAAGATCATGCGCCCGGCCGTGGTCTGAAGCACCGAGGTGACGGTGGCGCTGACCTGCTGGCCGATGAAGCGCTTGCCGTGATCCACGACCACCATCGTCCCGTCGTCGAGGTAGGCAACACCCTGGCCGATCTCCTTGCCCTCCTTGACAACATGGACGTGCAACAGCTCGCCGGGCAGCACGACCGTCTTGAGCGAGTTCGCCAACTCGTTGACGTTGAGCACCGACACGCCTGATAGCTGCGCGACCTTGTTGAGGTTGTAGTCGTTGGTGACGACCTTGCCATCCATCGCCTTGCCCAGCGCGATCAGCTTCCGGTCCACCTCGCGGATGTGCGGGAAATCCTGGTCCTCGACGCGGACGATCGTTCCCGGGATGTGCTGCAGGCGCTGCAGGACGTCGAATCCGCGCTTGCCCCTGTTGCGCTTGAGCGGGTCGGGCGAGTCGGCGATCTGCTGCAGCTCGCGAAGGACGAACTGGGGGACGACCAGCGTGCCGTCAAGGAAGCCCACCTCGCAGAGGTCCACGACGCGGCCGTCGATGATCACGGAGGTGTCGAGGATCTTGAACCCGTCGCGGCGCGCGGCGCTCTTCGGAAAGAGCTTGGCCGACATGTCCTCGAGCTCATCCCGCTTGGCGAGCGTGACCGAGGCGCCCAGGTACGTGAAGAGCAGGCCGAAGAGCCCGCGCCCGAGGGGACCTGCGTCCGGGGAGACGGCGCCCATGGCGGTGCCCAGCCCGAGCCCGAGTCCGAGCCCCACGATACCGCCTATGGAGCCCCAGAAGAGACGATCCACCGGGATGCGACGCGCTTGCCACTCGAGCAGCACCGCCAGCACCCCGAAGAGGAAGCCCGCGCCACCGAGCCACCAGTTGGTCGCATAGATGCCGAGCGGCGGGCCGAACGCCATTCCGGCGCCGGTGGCCGCAGCCAGCATGAAGACCCTCACGATGATGATGCCCATGGTCCCCTCATCAGTGCCCCAACAATGCCTTGACCGCCTCGTCCACCGAGCCCACCCCCTGCACCTCGATGGGTTGCGCGGCTCCCGCCGCGAGATTGTTCTGCGGCACTACGGCCGCCGAAAAACCCAGGGCCGCCGCTTCCTTCAGGCGCGCCGCAAATCCGGCCACGGCGCGCACCTCGCCGGCGAGACCGACTTCGCCCATGATCACCATGTCCCCGCGCACGGGGCGGTCGAGATAGCTCGAGGCCGCCGCCATCACCACGCCCAAATCCGCGGCGGGCTCGGTGACGCGGCCGCCGCCCGCCACGTTGACGAACACGTCCTGGCTCTGCAGCGGAAACCCGACCCGCTTCTCGAGCACCGCCAGCAGCAGGCAGACCCGGTTGTAGTCGGCGCCGAGCACGGTGCGGCGAGCCGTCCCGAAGCTTGCGGGCGTCACCAGCGCCTGAAGCTCGAGGAGCAGCGGCCGGCTGCCCTCGAGGCTCGACACGATGACCGACCCGGCGACGCCGCGGGGCCGCTCGGCGAGAAAGAATCCCGACGGGTTCGCGACCTCGGCGAGGCCCTGCTCACCCATTTCAAAAACGCCGATCTCGTTGGTCGAGCCGAAGCGGTTCTTGACCGCCCGCAGCACGCGGTGCGCGTGGTGCTGCTCACCTTCGAAGTAGAGGACAGTGTCCACCAGGTGCTCGAGGACGCGGGGCCCGGCGATCGCCCCGTCCTTGGTGACGTGCCCCACGAGGAACGTCGCCGTGCCGCGCCCCTTGGACCAGAGCATGAGGCGCGCCGCGCATTCCCGGACCTGGCTCACGCTGCCGGGCGCCGACTCGAGCCCTGGCAGGAAGACGGTCTGGATCGAGTCGATCACGATCGCGCGGGGCCTGAGCTCGGCCGCGTGCGCCTCGATCACCTGGAGATCCGTCTCTGCGAGGAAGTAGAGACCGCGCGGCGAGCTGCCGAGCCGGTCCGCGCGCAGCTTGACCTGGGGCGCCGACTCCTCGCCCGAGACGTAGAGGACGGGGCCGGCGCGCTCGGACAGCGAGCGGCTCGCCTGCAGCAGCAGCGTGGACTTGCCGATCCCGGGATCGCCGCCGATCAGCACGAGCGACCCGGGCACGACGCCGCCGCCCAGCACACGATCGAGCTCGCCGATGCCGGTGGTGATCCGCTCGCCCGAAGTCACCGCGATGTCGCCGATGGCCACGGGCCGGGCGCCGGCGGCGAGCTTTGGCCGCTCCGACCGCGACGGCGCGGGCCGCTCCTCGACGAGGGCCTCGTACGTGCCCGTCCGCGCGCAGTCCGGGCACGTGCCGGCCTTCGGCGCGGCGAAGCCGCAGGCCTGGCAACGGTAGACGGGGCGTTCCCTGGCCACTACTTGTCCTTTCGGGTCTGAGGGATCTGGCCCGACTGACCGATCTGGCCCGTTTGCATCGTCGAGCGCACGAGCGAGCGCAGCAGGAAGCTCCGCTGGGCGCCCTCGAGGAACGTGACGAGACTCTCGTACACCGTCGGGTCCTCGATCAGGGCGCCCACCGTGCCCTCGCCTGACTTGATCTTCTCGCTCACCGCGCGCAGGTTGGCAAGCGCCGCGCGGAAGTCTGCCCCGGCCCCGGCCAGGCTGCCCTCGCCACCGCTCTCGAGCAGCCCGCCGAGCAGGCCCTCGCCGCGCGCGAGCCTTTCGGAGACGTCGCGGAAATTCTTGGCGACGATCTGGAGGTCGCGCGCGACCGGCCGGTACTCCGGGTCGAACAGCAGGGTCGGCAGAAGGCCGTCCCCCGGGCCCGGATTCTCCGCCGCGCGACCCAGCGCGTCGAGCGCGGCCAGGAGCGCGCGGGCCGACTTGCCCGAGTCTTCGGAGAGCAGGACGCCCACGGCGCTCCCGCCGCGCTCCGCGCGAGCGATCAGCTGCTGCGTCGAGCCCAGAATGGCATTGAGGCGCCTGAGGGCCTCCGGCTCCTCGAAGACCAGGACGTGGAGCCACCCCTTGCCCTTTTCCACCTCGTCGGCGATCCGCCGGGCCGACTTCGCCGCCGCCCCGATGTCATCGAAGGCGCCGCCCTTGTCGAGCCTGTCCGCTGCGGCGCGAAGGGTCGACACCAGCTCGCTGATGGACTTGAGCGCGCCCGCGCCCTCGGCGAACATGCGACCCATCTCCTGAGGGTCTTGCGAGGCCAGCATCTGGCCGGGGCCGAGAGGCGGGGCATCCGGCAGCCCCAACGTGATCTCGACGATCTTGTCGCCCAGCAGCCCCTGGGTCGAGATGCGCGCCTCCGAGTTCCGGCGGATACGGTCCTGGAAGCGGCGCGCGACGGTCATGGTCACCCGCACCTTGCCGCCGGGCTCGGGCGGCAGGACCACGCTGGTGACCCGGCCGATCTGCACCCCCGCCAGCCGCACCGTGGCGCCCTCGATCAGGCCGCCCACTTCGGTGAACTCGGCCGCGAGGTCGTACTTGCTCTCGAAGTACCGCGCCCGCGCGCCGAGCAGGTAGACGATGGCAAGGAACACGACGAGCGCCCCGAGAATGAAGGCGCCGATGCGGAGCTGGAGCGCGTAAACCCTTCCCTCGACCATGCGCTAGTCCTGCCGAAGGTCGCCGGCGAGAAAGCGCCGGACGTCGGGGTTGGACGAGGCGCGGATCTCGCTCGGCGTGCCGAGGTCGGCGAAGCGCCCCCTGTACAGGATCGCCATCTGGTCGGCGATCATGTCGGCGAATCCGACGTCGTGGGTGACCACGATGGCCGTGTCACAGACCCCGGCCCTGAGCGTCGCGATCAGCTCGGCGACGAGCCGGGCGTTGGTCGGATCGAGACCAGCCGTCGGCTCATCAAAGAAGACCACTTCCGGCTCCATGACGAGGGCGCGCGCGATCCCGACGCGCCGGCGCATGCCGCCCGACAGCTCGGCGGGCAGGAGGTCGTCGCTGTCCGGCATGCCCACCAGCGAGAGGAAGCGGTGCACGCGGTCCGTGATCTCCCCCAGCGACATGTTCGTGTGCTCGCGCAGCGGGTACGCGACGTTCTCGAACACGGACAGCGAGTCGAAGAGCGCCGCGCCCTGGAAGACGAACCCGGTGCGCTTGCGGAGTGCCAGCATGGCCTCCTCCCTCATCCGCTCGATCCGCGTGCCGAAGAGGGAGACCTGCCCGGCGTCTGGCCGAATCAGCCCGGACGCGATCCTCAGTAGCACGGTCTTGCCGGAGCCGCTGCCTCCCATGACGGCCAGCGTCGTGCCCTTCCGCAGGGAGAAGCTCACGCCGCACAGGACCTCCTTCTGCTCGAAGGACTTTCGAACATCGTGCAGCTCGACGAGGCCCGTCGCCGCGGCGGCCATTACCAGAAGAGGATCAGCATGAGCTTGGTCAGGAAGAAGTCGGAGACGATGACGGCCATGGCCACCTGCACGACCGTGTCGGTCGTGGAGCGACCGAGCCCTTCCGTCCCGCCGTCGGTTTCGAGCCCGTTGTAGCAGCCGATGAGCGTGACGAGCCCGCCGAACACCACGCTCTTGCCGAGACCGGTCAGGAAGTCCTTCATGACCACCCAGTAGGAGATCGTGTTCCAGTAGAGGTACGGATCGACGTCGCGGTCGAAAACCACGACGAGCATTCCGCCCAAGAGCCCGATCGCGTCGGCCATGATGGTCACGAGGGGGAACACGAGGAGCGCCGCCAGGAGGCGCGGGACGATCAGCTTCTTGATGTAGTTGACGCCGATGGCGCGCAGCGCGTCGATCTGCTCCGTCACCTTCATCGAACCGAGCTCGGCCGTGATGCCGGAGGCGATCTTGCCGCCGACCAGGATGGCCGTCAGCACGGGCCCGAGCTCGCGCAGGATCGACAGCGCGACGACGGGCCCAACGTAGTTCTCGGCGCCGAAGCGGGCCAGGTTCACGGCGAACTGGAGCGCCATCACCATGCCCGTGAAGAGCGAGGCGGTGAGGGCCACGACGAGAGAGCGGACGCCGATGACGTCGATCTCGCGCGCCACGAGGATGAGATACGACGGCGGGAGCCGGAGGTTTCGCATCACGCGAAGGGCCAGCAGCCCCAGGCCACCGTACCAGGCGACGGACTCGCGCCCGTGCCGCCGCGCGTACGCGAGCACGCTCACTGCGAGCTCCTGGCGAAGCTCTCTACGAAAGTCCGGAAGTCGCCGCGCCCCGTCTCGAACGCCGCTGCCGGGGCGACGTAGAGAAAGTCGTAGACGCAGCGCTCGCCCTTGATCACCACCGCCTCGACCCCGACCTGCGCGCCGTCCATACTGCCCCGCACGACGGCGCGCTGCGCCGGGTGCCCGGCCAGCGTGAGCGTCCCGCCGTCCTCAAGGACGCGGTCCTTGAGCCCGAAGGTGAGATGGCGGGTCAAGACGCCGAGCGGTCGCGCGGCCGTGTTGTCGTCGCAGGTCGCGTCGGCCAGCATGCCGCCGGCCGGGTCCTGCCGCTGGAGCTCGATCTCGGCGGCGCCGCCCGGTTTGACCTGCCACCCCTGCCGCGGGAGGCTGACCTGGTAGCCCTTGGGCGAGTAGAAGACGCCGTTCTCGATGCGGCCCGCGCTGCAGCTGGCGAGGAGGAGGGAGGCGAGAAGAACGCAGGCCGGCTTCGTCACCGGCTCTTCTCTTCGTGCCGCCGCGCCAGCTCCTCGAAGATCCGGCGAAGCGGGATGCCCCGCGAGGCGAGCAGGACCATGGTGTGAAACCACAGGTCGGCCACCTCGGACACGACGCGCGCGTCGCCCTCGCCGCCGAGCGCCGCCGTCACGACCTCGGTCGCCTCCTCGCCGATCTTCCGGCAGATCTGCGTCTCGCCGCGCTCGAAGAGCCCCGCGGCGTACGATCCCGAGGGCCGCTCGACCTTGCGCGACTGGAGCACGCGCTCCAGCACCTCGAGCATGGCGGGACCGGCCGCCGAGGGTGCCGGCACCGCGGCGCCATCGAGCCGCGTGAAGAAGCACGAGCGCGCACCCGTGTGGCAGGCGACGCCGTCCTGGTGGGCCTGGACCAGCAGCGTGTCGCGGTCGCAGTCGGCGTAGACGCCGTCCACGTGCTGCGTGTGGCCGGAGGTCTCGCCCTTTCGCCAGAGGGCCCGGCGCGAGCGGGACCAGAAGTGCGCCAAGCCGGTCCCGAGCGTCCTGGCGAGCGCCTCGCGGTCCATCCACGCCACCATGAGGACCTCGCCCGTCCCGGTCTCCTGGACCACGGCGGGGATGAGCCCGTCGCCGTCCCACTTGAGCTCGTCGAGCACGCTCACGCCTCGATCCTCACGGCCACGCCGCGCTCGCGCAGGTAGGCCTTGGCCTCCCCGATCGTGTGGCGGCCGAAGTGGAACATGGACGCGACGAGCACGGCGTCGGCCTTGCCGTCGACGACGCCCTGGCGCAGGTGCTCGAGGGTGCCCGCCCCGCCCGAGGCGATGACCGGCACCGACGTCGCTTCCGAAACCGCCCGCGTCAGCTCGAGATCGTAGCCATCGCCCGTGCCGTCGCGGTCCATGCTGGTCAGGAGAATTTCGCCCGCGCCCAGGGCCTCGACCTGGATCGCCCACTGGACGGCGTCCCGGCCGGTCGGCCTGCGGCCGCCGTGGGTGTAGACGCCCCATCGAAGCGGCGGCCCGGGCTCGCGCTTGGCGTCGATCGCCACCACGATGCACTGGCTGCCGAAGCGCTGCGCGGCGTCCCGGATCAGCTCGGGCCGCTCCAGCGCGGCAGTATTGAGCGAGACCTTGTCGGCTCCGGCGCGCAGGAGCGTGCGGATGTCCTCGACGCTGCGGATCCCGCCGCCGACCGTCAGCGGCATGTAGATGCCCTCGGCGGTCCGGCGCACGACGTCGAGCATGATGGCCCGTTCCTCGTGGGAGGCGGTGATGTCGAGGAAGACGAGCTCGTCGGCGCCCTGGGCGTCGTAGGCGAGCGCCGCCTCGACCGGGTCGCCCGCGTCGCGAAGGTCGACGAAGCGCACGCCCTTCACCACGCGGCCGGCATGGACGTCGAGGCACGGGATCATGCGCTTGCAGAGCATGGGGCTAGCCCGCCTCTGCCAGCGCGGCGCGCAGGCTCAGCGCTCCCGTGTAGAGCGCACGGCCCACGACCACGCCGTCGATTCCCGGGATGGCGGCCAGCTGGCGAATGTCCGCCAGCGAGCTCACGCCGCCGGAGGCGAAGACGGGGATGCCGGCGGCGCGGGCGACGGCGTCGGTGCTCCAGACGTTCGGCCCGCCCTGGGTGCCGTCCCGCGCGATGTCCGTGTAGATGATGGTGCCGGCGCCCGCGGCCGCCGCGTCGCGCGCGAGCGCCACCGCCTCGAGCTCGAGCACCCGGGTCCAGCCGTCCACTGCCACGCGGCCGTCGGACGCGTCGAGACCCACGATGATGCGGTCGCGGAAGCGCCGGCACACGTCGCCGAGGAACACCGGGTCAAGCGCCGCGCGGGTGCCGACGATGGCCCAGCGCGCGCCGGTCTCGAGCACGGCCTCGACGTGCTCCACCGTGCGCAGCCCGCCCCCTACTTCGACGGGGATGGCGACGGCGCGCACGATCTTGCCGATGAGGGCCGTCTGCACGGGGCCGCCGCCGAACGCGCCGTCGAGGTCCACGACGTGGAGGCGCGGGGCGCCCTCGGCCTCCCAGCGCTGGGCGACGGCGACGGGATCGTCGGAGAAGACGGTCTCGGCCGAAGCCCTGCCCTGGAGCAGGCGGACGCACCGGCCGCCCTTGAGGTCCACGGCGGGAATGACGATCATAATTCAGCCCTCGGCTCGTCGGCCGCGTCTCATCTCGAACATCAGTGATCCCGCACGAAGGCGGCGAAGTTCTCGAGGAGCCGCAGCCCCCAGCGCTGGCTCTTCTCCGGGTGGAACTGGGTCGCGAAGAGCGGGCCCTTGCCCACGGCGGCCGGAAATGTCACGCCGTACGTGCAGGTCGCCGCCCGCCACGACCCGTCGGCCGTC
>Ga0335084_10006022_pt1 | contig 12025 bp, 10 predicted proteins | sample Lox_Sample_44_FD_206721 | JGI IMG/M metagenome (GOLD analysis project Ga0335084, IMG submission 206721) | Soil microbial communities from Loxahatchee National Wildlife Refuge, Florida, United States - Lox_Sample_4.4 | ecosystem: Environmental > Terrestrial > Soil > Wetlands | place: USA...
CGCATAGGCCTGGGCAGCTGCATTCTTCGTGAATGATTCATACTTGTAGATATCCAAGTCGGGTTTGATATCCACCCATTTTGCAGACGGAATCAACCAACTGTACAGTTTGTGCAGATTCGCAAGTGCAGCTTTTGGCGTAATCTTGATCGCAGGTGAAAAAAGGAACAACCCGCTCACCCGGTAGTCGCGCAGACTATGGAAAACGCTCAGCGTGGCGCCGGTTGATAATCCTGCCAGAAACAGTTCGTCCACCTCGTCGGCCAGTTTGTATGCGCCATAGGCCACAGTCTTGGCCCACTCCTGCCAAGCCACCTCCAGCAAATCGCCCGGTTGCGTACCATGGCCGGGCAGCAAGACCGCTAGGACACGAAAGCCGTTCTGCCGGAAGAACTCGGCCAGAGGACGCATCATATAGGGGGAGTCGCTCAAGCCATGCGTCAGGAGCACACCGCGGCGATACGTTTTGTGTCGCCCTGTAGCAAATCCCTGTATCGGTTCCAATTCGAAAGGTGCGTTGCCGTAGACTCTCTTGTCCAGATCCGCTGCGCCATGGTGTGCCCTTTTGAGCATGTCCCGGTTGCGCGCAACATATTCCGCAAACGCCAGCCGGCTACCATTGAAATGCGAGTTCAATCCGGATGGCAGGTGCCGCGCTTCAAGCCGCGGAGTTGCCACGTTTATTCACCCGCACATTTCGCGATTGCTTCGTTGGTCTCCAAATCAAGGCAAAATCTCAGGTCAAGATTCTTTGGTCGCGCTTTATCAGGGGCCGGCTTATTGGCAGCCTTTGCCTGTTTGGAAAGTTTCAACGGCGGTTGCGGGGCCTGTTCTGGTTTGGCGACAGGCATGGATGCGGCTGCAGGTTCCGCAGCCTCAGCTGGTGCCGGAGTTACAGGTACCGCAGGTGCTTTCGCTCCATCGGAAACGATGGAGGGTTTGGGCGCAGCAGGGATTGCCGGCGATGGCACGGTAACAGGTGCTTTCACCGGGGGTGGGGCGACTGCTTTGGACGCAACATGCGGTGTTGCCGGTTTGGCAACAGTGGTAACCTTCTTCAAGCCCAAGAGGTCCATGTCCAAGGGGTCGAAGTACACGAAAGCCGCGCCGGCAGCTATGACCAGGATACCCAGGAGCACCAATTTTTTGCCGTCCATTGTATTTCCTTTCCCTTGCAAATCGCACAATTCAATCAACCTGCTGATCGAACATCATCGGTCCGATTGACTTTGTCCGCTATATCTGCGCACGATAAACTGCATCGCCACCGCTGGCAATGACCTTCGGCTAATTTATTTTCCAGAACACCGGCCGATTATCAAATGCCTGTATGGATTTTCGCAACAATGCGAGTTGACTGGACAGCTCATGCGCGATCCACCCTCGAACCAGAACGACCGCTTCCTGGTGCGCCGCCAAAGCATTATCCGTTGACAATCCGTCCAGCAAACGATGTGCAACCACGATATCGTTGATCTGCCCGAGCACATCCTGCACTTTGCTTAGCGCGGCGAGAAAAGCCCCGGCTTTCCGTTTGTCGTACAAAGGCGCGAAAAATTCCGCGCTGTATCTGAGTTTCTTGGCAACGATCCGCAACGCATGCAGCCGTGCGGCGCCAGCTGTATCCAGCTGTTGCCCCGAGCGGTCGAACCGTTTAGACAGCTTGCGCAAACGGCGGGTCGCGAATGCTTGCGCCTGCTGTAAAGTTTCCGTTTTTTGCCAATAGTCGCCGTTCATCCAGATCGCGAAACGCAACAGCAAGCGCTGCCGTTCACGCGCCTGTGCCTCGTCGCGCAAAACAGCATAACTGGCTGCTCGCTGCCGTTCACTGGCTGCCAACAAGATCTGCAGACCGGCATGTCCTGCCATTCGTGCACACATTGGTTTGACCGTCTGCGCGATAAACACATCCCATTCGCGTATGCGGCCTAACGCGACGCATAAATCTGAAACATCCTTATACAGACCGGACAAACACCGATCGGCACGGACCTTCTCCACCATGCGCAACACCACACGCAAGCGTCGCAATGCGACGCGCATCTGGTGCAGATATTCGTCGTCGTCGCTTGCCATTGCTCCATGAAGGTTGTCCTGGAAATGCTGCAGGCAGGACCAACACAGCTTTTTGAGCACATCAGCCAGCGTGTCCGTGGCGGCAAGCGCCGGCGCAACGCCCTTGACCGGTTGTTCGGTATGTTCCATCAAGAGACGATAGCCCTGCTCCGCCTTGCTGACGGTCTCGAGTTCGAACGAGACCAATCCCAGTATCTTCAGAGCCAACTCGAAAAGCTGCTGTGGCTCGCCGGATTTCAATTCAAGCTCAAGCTCGCAGATCGGCCTGCTGTGCTGCTCGGTGCGCACCTCACCGTGATCGATGCACAACTCGATCTGCGCACCCTGAAAATCCAGCATCCTGCTGCTGCGGGTAAAATCAGTGACAAACACCGGCTTCAATTTCTTGCGTAACGGCGGTGCCAGAAGCTCGTCCCATGCCACTTCCTGTGTCGCTGAAAAATCCAGGGCCGCACGCGTCACGGGCACTTCCCACTCATCGCGCTGATGCAACCCGGCCCGCGCCGAACCGCCTCCCTTCAGCGTTTGCAGCCACTGACCTCCCGCATGGCGCAAACGCAGTGCCTTGCCAGATTTATGCAAATCAAGTTTCGGGGTGTCGTAATAGATGCTTTCAAGATGGCGCGTGACCGTTCGAGATATAGAACACGACTTGAGCAGCGCATGCCGCTTCAACCTGGCAAGCTGCCCGGGAGCGATGCTTAATTTGAGTTCGGTTTCGACTGCCATGTTTACATCGGGCTTTGCATGAAGCGTTCACTATATCAGCCTGGCGAAAAGTTGACGCGGCACGCCCATCTGCCAGTCGGAAGAATACAATGCGCGTATGCCTGTGCATAACGCCGACATCACCGTGATTTTCGAAGAGATCGCCGACCTGCTGGAAATTCAGGGGGCAAATCCGTTCCGCATCCGCGCCTATCGCAATGCCGGGCGCATCCTGGGTGACCTGCCGCAGGAAGCGCGTATCCTGGTGGAACGCGGCGACGACCTGACCAGACTGCCAGGCATCGGCAGCGACCTCGCCGCCAAGGTCTGCGAAATCGTCAACACCGGACATTGCAGCTTGCTCGACCGCTTGCGCAAGGAGCTGCCGCCCGCGATCACCGAACTGTTGAAGATACCCGGGCTGGGGCCGAAGCGGGTAAAGGCACTGTACCACGACCTCGATGTACAAACCGTCGAACAACTGCACCGCGCCGCACGGGATGGGCGTATCCGCGCGTTGCCCGGTTTCGGCGCAAAAACCGAACAAAATATTCTGCAGGCGGTGCAAGACCATGCCAGCCAGAGCCGCCGCTTCAAGCTCGCCACCGCTGCACAGTATGCCGAAACGCTGCGTGCCTTTCTGCAAGCCATCCCCGGCGTGCAGCGGGTGGTCGTGGCCGGCAGCTTCCGGCGCATGCGCGAGACCGTCGGCGATCTGGATATCCTGGTCACTGCGAAACCAGATAGTCCGGTGATGCAGCGTTTCACCGCATACGACGAAGTAGCCGAGGTGTTTTCCGCCGGCGATACGCGCGCCAGTGTGCTGCTCAAATGCGGCATGCAGGTCGACCTGCGAGTCGTCGCGCAAGAAAGCTATGGCGCGGCGCTGCACTACTTCACCGGCTCCAAGTCGCACAACATCGCGATCCGCCGCATCGCCCAGCAGCTCGGCCTCAAGGTCAACGAATACGGCGTGTACCGCGGAGAAAAGCGCATCGCCGGGGACAGCGAAGAATCGGTGTACCGCGCCGTCGGCCTGCCGTTCATTCCGCCCGAGCTGCGCGAAGACCGCGGCGAGATCGAGGCGGCGCGCGCCGGACGGCTGCCGAAGCTGGTTGAGTTGTCCGACCTCAAGGGTGACCTGCATGCGCACACCAAGGCCACCGACGGCCACGACAGCCTGCGCGACATGGCGCTGGCGGCCAAGGCGCTGGGGCTGGAATATCTCGCCATCACCGAGCACTCGCGCCGCCTCACCGTCGCGCACGGCCTCGACCCGGTCAAGCTGGCGAAGCAGTGCGACGAGATCGACCTGCTCAACACAAAGCTGGACGGAATCACACTGCTCAAGGGCATCGAGGTGGATATCCTCGAGGACGGCGGCCTCGACCTGCCGGACTCGGCGCTGGCGCGACTCGATCTGGTGATCGGCGCGGTGCACAGCCGCTTCGACCTGTCTCGCGCCAAACAGACCGAACGCATCCTGCGCGCGATGGATCACCCGCACTTCACTATGCTAGCCCACCCCAGCGGCCGCCTCATCGAACAGCGCGAGCCCTACGATGTCGACATGCTGCGCATCATCCGCCATGCAAAACAGCGCGGCTGTTACCTCGAACTGAATGCGCACCCGGAACGCCTCGACCTGCTAGACAGCCAGTGCCAGAGCGCCCGGGAGGAAGGCGTGCTGGTCAGCATCAATTCGGATGCGCACAGCACCTTCGATTTCGCCAACCTCAAATACGGTGTCGGTCAAGCGCGGCGCGGCTGGCTGGAAAAATCCGACGTGCTCAATACACGATCGCTATCCGCACTGCGCAAGCTGCTCAAGCGCACGATGTAATGAAAAAATCCACTGAAGCCGCGCTGGCAGCGTTAAAAACGGACTCAAAATGCGGGGTCGCGAAGCGATAAACTATGTGTAAACTGCATCTGCGACATGTTACCGGCGTAGGCGGCCGATTGCGGGAGCAGATGCAGGCCGCCCTTCCCGCACGAGGATGCTTCGCAACACCGTGTCAGAGAGGCTGCCTTTTCGCCCATTTTTTTGCCCTGCCATCATCGGCTTGACTGAATTTCTGGAGGTGCCCTTTTGCTAACGCTGGCATTAATGGGTGATGTAATGCTCGGTCGCCTGGTAAACGAGAAGCTGAAGCACATGCAGCCTGACGAAATATGGGGCGACGTGCTGCCGCATCTGGCGCAAGCCGACCTGCGCATCATCAATCTGGAATGCGCCCTCACCACTCATCAGCATCCGTGGACGGGATCCTGGAAGATGTTCCATTTTCGCGCAGACCCCGATGAGGTTCGCGCGCTGCAAGCCGCGCATATCGATGCCTGTACGCTTGCAAACAATCACGTGCTCGATTTTGAAGTACAGGGGCTTTACGATACATTGAGAACGCTCGACGCTGCCGGCATCCGCCGCGCCGGCGCCGGCGCCGACCCCAGTAAAGCGGCCAGCCCTGCGATCCTCGTAACGACGGGTGTGGAAATATGCCGAGTGGCATTGCTTTCATACACCGACAACGAACCGGACTTCGCCGCGACAGAAAATCAGCCTGGCACCAACTATCTGGAAATCTCGCTGGACGAAGCAACGATGGCGCGCATCGAAGGCGACATCACAAAAGCACGTGCTCTCGGAGCCGATCTGGTGGTGTTCTCCAACCACTGGGGAGCGAATTTCGTCGAACGGCCTTCGGAGAGATTCCGCGGTTTTGCCAGACAGGTGATCGAGCTGGGCGCCGACATCTACCATGGCCACAGCGCGCATATCTGTCAGGGAATCGAGATCCATCAAGGCAAACCCATCTTGTACGATACCGGCAATTTCATCGACGACTATGCAATCCATCCGCAGTTGCGCAACGACCGTTCCTGTTTGTTCAAAGTGATGTTCGAACACGGCAAGTTATGCCGCATCGAGCTGCTCCCGGTGTCATTGAGCGTCGCACATGTCGCCTTGGCACGCGGCGCAGAACTCGAAACGATCTGCGCGCGCATGGAGATGCTGTGTGCCGAGTTCGGCACCAGTCTGGCACGCCTGAATGACCGGCTGATCCATGAGGCATGACCATGCCATGGGATGATGATTACTATCCTCGGGCCATGCAGCATCTGCCGCCGCTGGTGCGCTCAAAGGCAATTGCGATCGCCAATGCGTTGCTGGCCGAAGGCCGCGATGAGGGCAGCGCGATCCGCATCGCGATTGCCCGCGCAAAAACCTGGGCGCGGCAACACGGATTGTCGCGGGGAGATTTGTCATGATCGCTCCTGCCGAACTGGTGCGCAGTCTAGGCGGAACATTTGCAACTGCGCTCGGCATCGATCTCCGATCAATGGACTGCGGCGAACGCTTCAAATGGCTCATCGCGGCGATACATTGCGGGACGCGCATTTCAGAACAGCTTGCCACACGTGCCTGGCGAGAGTTTGGCGCACGCGGCATACTCGCCCCGCGGCGCTTGATTGATACCGGATGGGACGGTCTGGTGCCCATCTTCGATGCCGGCGGCTATGTGCGTTACGATTTCAAGACTGCCACCAAATTGCTCGCGGTATGCACGGCCCTGTTGCGCGATTACAGCGGAGATCTCGATGATCTGCATTCCTTTGCGGCAGATCCGCTCGATCTGGAAGCACGGCTCAAGGCGCTGGGCAAGGGCATCGGCGACACGGCCGTCGGCATCTTTTTGCGCGAGCTGCGCGGCATCTCGAGCAAGGCGGCTCCCTCACTGTCGCCACTGGCACAGACCGCTGCACAATCGATGGGTTACCTGCGGCATGGCCGCCTGGCTGCGGCACATGCGCCGGAAAGGTTGCAGCAAATATGGGTCGCTGATGGGCAATCACCAGTCACTTTCGCGGCTTTCGAGGCGGCATTGGTGCGCGAGGGGCTGCGCCTGCGCCGTGAAGAATTTCGCCATGGATCTTCGGGAAGGGAAACAATATGAACAACCTCATCGTCGTCAACAATCCGCGTGACTGGCCGCTTGCAATTCCCGACGTGTCCGTCGTGCCGGCGCGCGCCTATCTGACCGATCCGGCCTATGGCAGCGAGCTTCAGGTTCGCGTGTTCAACCTGTGCAAGAGTTACCGCTACCAGACGCTGGGATATTATGTGTCGCTGCTCGCCGAGGCGCGCGGCCACAAGCCGCTGCCGCGCGCGAACACGATCGAGGATCTGGAATCGCGGAACATGGTGCGGCTGCTGACCGAGGGGCTGGACGACCTGATCCAGAAATCGCTCGCGACGGTCAAGTCGGATGCGTTCGAACTCGACATCTACTTCGGCCGCAGCACCGCGAGCCGCTACGATACCCTCGGCCGCCAGTTGTTCAGCCTGCTGCAGTCACCGCTGCTGCGCGCCGATTTTCAGCGCCGCGGCCAGCATTGGCACATTCGTAGCGTGCGTCCGATCGCGGCCAACGACATCCCGCCCCAGCATCAGGAATTTGCGGTCCATGCCACCACGGAATATTTCATGGGGCGCAGGCGACGGTCGCCGAAGCGTGCCGCGCCGCGACACAACCTCGCGATACTGCATGACCCGGACAACCCCGAACCGGCCTCCAATGCGAAGGCTCTGCAAAAGTTCGAGAAGGCCGCGCAGGCACTGGGCATGCGTGCGGAGTTCATCACCAGGGCGGATTACGGGCGGCTGACCGAATTCGACGCGCTGTTCATCCGCGACACCACCTTTGTCAACCATTACACCTACCGTTTCTCGCGGCGCGCCGCCGCCGAAGGGCTGGTGGTGATCGACGATCCTGACTCCATCCTGAAGTGCAACAACAAGGTCTATCTCGCCGAGATACTCGCGCGGCACCGTATCCCCGCCCCCAGGACATTATTGGTGCAGCGCGACAACGTAAACCAGATCGTCCCCACGCTGGGTCTGCCCTGCGTGCTCAAGCAGCCGGACAGTTCGTTCTCGATCGGTGTAGTGAAGATCGAGACGGCGGAAGAACTGCCCGGCAAGGTGAATGCCCTGCTGGATAAATCGGAACTGATCGTTGGGCAGGAGTACCTGCCGACCGAATTCGACTGGCGCGTCGGCATCCTCGACCGGCGGCCGCTGTTCGTCGCCAAATACCACATGGTTCCCGGCCACTGGCAGATCATCCGCCACGGCGATGACAAGCACGATTTCGTCGAAGGAGCAACTGAGGCGCTGTCGGTCGGCGAAGCGCCGGATCGCGTGGTTAAGATGGCGCTCAGGGCCTCCAGGCTGATCGGCGACGGATTCTATGGCGTGGACATCAAGCAGGTCGGCAAACGTCTCTACGTGATCGAGATCAACGACAATCCCAACGTGGATGCCGGCAATGAGGATAGCGTGCTCAAGGATGCGCTCTACCGCGAAGTGATGGGCGTGTTCCTGAAGCGCATCGAGACGCGCAAGCGGGGAGTATCCAGGCAAAGATAGTCATGCGTTGATCGACCCGAAGCCGGGATGTACCTCTGATTTGGTGCCTCCAGTTGGCCTACATGGCCTGCACAGACTCCTGGAGAAATTGCAGTACCACCAGTTCGTCGCGTCGCAGCGCGGCCTGCGAAGCGGCGCGGCGCGCGGCGCGCGTCTCAGCCGGCGGCGCGGGTGCAGTCAAGCCCAGATGATAGGCATTGATCAGCGCGGGGTGCACATAATACTTGCGGCACACGGCGCGCGTGTTGCCGAGCCGCTCGGCCACTGCATCGAGTGCACGCACGATGTTGCGGTCGGCTTCGCGCCGGCTGGTCGCCGGCCCCATCGTCCTCAGTGCCACGGCCGCCACCATGGTACCTCCCCAGGTACGAAAATCCTTGGCCGTGATGTCGTGGCCGCTGACTTCGCGCAGATAATCGTTCACGTCATCCGAAGAAATCGGCTTGCGTTTGCCGAACGCGTCCAGGTACTGGAATATTTCCTGTCCCGGTAGATCCTGGCAGCGCTGCACGATGCGGGCGAGCCGCGGGTCGTCGACCGCCACCGAATGTTCTACCCCGCTCTTGCCGCGGAAACTGAAGCGCATTTGCGTCCCATGCACCTGGACATGTTTCCTACGCAAAGTGGTCAGACCGTAGGAACGGTTCTCGCGAGCGTATTCGTCGTTGCCGACACGAATCAATGTCCTGTCCAGCAGATGCACCACGGTTGCGAGTATCTGGCGCCGGCTCAGTTCCGCGGCGCGCAAATCGCGTTCCACGCGCTCGCGCAACGAGGGCAGGATCTCGCTGAATTCGAGCATGCGGCAAAACTTGGATTGGTCGCGCGCTTCGCGGTAGGAAGGATGATAGCGATATTGTTTGCGTCCGCGCGCATCGCGCGCAGTTACCTGGATGTGGCCGTCCGGATCCGGGCAGATCCAGACGTTGGTCCACGCGGGCGGGATTGCAAGCGCATCGATGCGTTTGCGCGCGGTCTTGTCCTTGATTAGCGTGCCATCCGGCTGGTAATAGCTCCAGCCCTTGCCGGAACGGCTACGGCTGATGCCCGCGAAGCCGTCGGTAACATAGCGCAGACCGGCGCGTGTCGCCGCCTTGCGAAACTCATGGTGCTTAGCTGTTCCCAATACCGGCGCCCTCCTTTACGCGGCAATTGGCACATTGTGTATGCTGGAACCGGCCGATGGCAAGTGCTTCATGTTCAACTATAAACTCGCCTTGAATCAGTGAGCTCTGCCTCCCTGCGCAGATCAGCCAGGCGTGCAAGCCCGAAATGTATGTATGCCAGTGCCGTCAGTACCGCGGCAACCAGATTCAGCAGTGGCACGAATTGCAACAAACCGGTCAGCAGGCCCAAGCCCCACCAAGAAGACCGATACAGGGAAATCATGGTCTTTATCTCCTCGCTGGTCGCGTGTTCCGCAATCGCATCGTAGCGAAACAAGCGCTGGTTTAGATAAGTCGCGGCGATGAATGGGGCCACCATTCCGACGCCGATCAGCCACAACGGCGAAGTGAAGACCCAGATAGCGATAAAAATGACTATGGCGACTGCGGTGTTGGCCAGACTGCCAACCATCCCGCCGCCATTTTTACGCTTGAGATGTGGATAATCATGCTCGGCTACCAGGGCGATCAGCGACGGCATGGCAAACAAAGCGGTGATTAGCAGCGCGGTAATGAATACCAGCGGCACGAACAGAATCAGATGCACGAAGGCCTGAATACCGTTCGCGACCCAGCGCGGTTCCACTCCTGCCAGCCAGGATTGTATGCCGATTGCATCGAGGCCGCTTGCGATCCACCCCGAAAATGTGCCCCAGAAAGCCACCCCCAAAACCAACCATAGCAGAATGGCTGCCAGCATCGGCCAGATCATGATCCACAATACCTTGAGCTGGAACAAATCGCGAAAGGCACGAGATAGCGCATCGATTATCTGTGTCATACGATTACCTTTACTGGATATTGCATCACGTTATGGCTTGCGGGGGGCTGGTTTGCCGATAGATGGCTGCGCGGGTTTTAGATCATTCAGTTCGGCGCAAGGGTCGCTGCGAGCAACACGCGGCGTGAACCAGATGAAATCATAGGGGGCTTCGCCGGTCGCGCTCTGCGCTGCATATTCTTTGGGATCCGTCCTTTGCGGGCTCACCTCCATGAAAGCGATCGAAAAGATGCGCGCCTGGGGCGCACGAGCGGCAAAATAGATGGGCATGCCGACGTCGCGGCGCGCATGCCCGCTGCCGACAATGCCCACCACACCTCGACCGAGACTCGACATCGCGCTGTCTGCCATCAGGGCATCGCGCAACCGCTGACTGCGGGTCAGGCCCGCGCGCAGTTCATCCCTGAGCTTTCCACAATGCGCGCCCCCCATGTTGTTCATCAGATAATTCTGGCGGCCTTGGCTCCACACCTCTTCGATCGCCAGACGTTTCAGATCGTTCGGATCATAGGCGGCGAACCCTTTCCAGATGACCGGCTGCAAACGCAGGCTGGAAATATTGGCGGCAATCACCGGTAACTGGTTGTCGACCGCGATGGCAAGAAACGGCCGGTAAAATTTCCAATCGGCGAACTTGATCAGCTTGGTGGCTCTGTTCAACACTTCGACGCGATTGTCGCCTTCCAAAGCCCGGTCGAGAGCCGATTGGCTGTCGTCATCGATCTGTTCCATCAGCAACGCCGGGCGGGCACCCGACGCAATGCGGGCTTGCAGAAGTTTTTGCTGGAGTTCATGATGCCGTGGATTATCATGTGTCTCGCCAAGCAGCAGCACGGTGGCATTGGCAATTCTGGCTAATAGCGCGGTCTCGTCGATGAAACTGCGGTTGTTCATGTCCCATATCTTTCCAACCAGCGGATGGTCCGTGTAAAGCATGGACTCGGCACGCGCCAGATTCAAAAAAGACAGAATGAACAAGACGAACAGAAATTTGATAACTGCAATCGATCTCATACGGACTTGAACAAGTTATTCGACTCTCGCGGCTGGGAGCGCAAATACTGTTTCGGCACAAATACTTGGGCACCCAACCTTGCCGCGGCATGCCATGGCCAGCGCGGGTCATACAACATGCCCCGGGCAAGTGCTACCATGTCTGCCTGACCCGACGCGACAATCGTTTCGGCCTGCTCCGGCTCGGTGATCAGGCCGACGGCTATCGTGGTCACTCCGGTTTCGCGCCGGATCATTTCGGCGAATGGCACCTGATAACTCGGATCTAGCGGAATTTGCTGCAAAGGAGACAGCCCGCCGCTTGAAACATCGATGAACGCACATCCTCTATGCTGCAACTCTTTAGCAAAAACGACACTCTGTTCGATGTTCCAACCGCCAGACACCCAATCCGTTGCGGAAATCCTTACACCTATCGGCATATCCCTGGGAATGGCAGCTTGTACCGCTTCGAACACTTCCAGCGGGAAACACATCCTGTTCTCCAGCGAACCTCCATACCGGTCATTGCGGGTATTCGATAGCGGCGAAAGGAATTGATGCAACAGATAGCCATGTGCCGCATGCAGTTCGATCGCGTCCAATCCCAGTCTATGCGCGCGTTGTGCCGCAGCTTCGAAGTCTTTCTTGATTTGATGCATTCCTGCCTCATCCAAGGCGCGAGGCAGGGCGCCACCGGACGCGAAGGGCAAGGCGGAAGGAGCAAACGTTTGCCAGCCGCCGTTTTGCGGTGACAGGGCCTGACCGCCCTGCCACGGCACCTGCGTGGATGCCTTGCGCCCCGCGTGCGCCTGCTGGATCGCTATTGGAATAGTCGAGTAATGCCGTATGGTTTCGATTACGTGT
>Ga0335084_10006023_pt1 | contig 12025 bp, 12 predicted proteins | sample Lox_Sample_44_FD_206721 | JGI IMG/M metagenome (GOLD analysis project Ga0335084, IMG submission 206721) | Soil microbial communities from Loxahatchee National Wildlife Refuge, Florida, United States - Lox_Sample_4.4 | ecosystem: Environmental > Terrestrial > Soil > Wetlands | place: USA...
GAAGGCGGCGGAGGGCGCGATGTTCATCAACTTCTACAACCCCTACGACTACGCGATGGCGGGCGACCCCGAGGCGAGCCGCGCCTACGTCGAGGAGTGGAAGAAGCGGAACCTGCCGTGGATCGGGGTGGTCGAGGGCATGCGTGGCTTCGACGCGGTCAACGTGGTCGCCAGGGCCATCGAGGCGGCCAAGGAGCCGACGTCGCCCAAGATCCTGGCCGCGCTCAAGACGCTCGAGATGCGCGGGCTCTACGGCCTCAACAAGTTCGACCGCAACGGGCAAAGCTACTGCAACATCATCGTCAGCCAGGTCAAGGACGGCAAGTACTCCGTCGTAGCCATGACGCCCAGCGGCCAGATGTGGGAGATGTCCGCCGCAAAGTAGCGGCGGCCCTCTTCGAGGAAGGACGGGCGGCGGGCGCCCGAGAGGGCGCCCGCTGTCTTTGCGCCCCCACGGTCTTTTAGTTCATGATCGCCGAGCTCGTCCAGCACCTCGTCAACGGCCTCATCCTGGGCGGCGGCTACGCCCTGATGGGGATTGGGCTCACCCTCATCTTCGGCATCATGCGCGTCGTGAACTTCGCTCACGGCGAGCTTTTCATGCTCGGCGCCTTCTTCCTCTACACGCTGTTTTCCCTCTGGGGCGTGAACTTCTTTGCCGCGTGCCTCCTGGCGGTGGCGGGTGTCGCGCTGGTCGGCGCGGTCGTGGAGCGGCTCATCCTCAGGCGCCTTCGCGACCAGCCCATCGAGATCCCCATGCTCGCCATGGTGGCGCTGTCCGTCATCATCCAGAACGCGGCGATCCTCGTCTGGGACCCGTCGCCCAAGACCATCCGGCACCCGTTCTCGCCCGTGCCGCTGACATTGGGGCCCATCCACGTGGTCGCGATCCGCGTCTTCGCGGGCGCCGTCGCCGTCGCCCTGATCGCGGGCGCGCATCTCTTCATCCAGAAGACCCGGCTCGGGCGGGCCATGCGCGCCACCTTCCAGGACACCGACATGGCGCGGCTCACCGGCGTGGACGTGGACCGCATCTACATGTTCACGTTCGGCTTCGGCGCGGCGCTGGCCGGCGCCTCGGGCGCGCTTCTCGGAGCGGTCTTCTGGGTCTATCCCGCGATGGGAGACCTGGCGGCGCTCAAATCCTTCGCCGTCGTCATCATGGGCGGCCTCGGCAACTTCCTGGGCGCCATCGTGGGCGGCCTGCTCCTCGGCGTGGCCGAGAGCCTGGGCGCCGGCTACATCTCCTCCGGGTACAAGGACGCGATCGGCTTCGTTCTCATCATCCTGCTGCTCGTGTGGCGGCCGCAGGGTCTCTTCGGGGCGAAGGGCGTTCAGCGGTGAACGCCAAGGCGCTCGTTGCGGCGGCGTCAGCCGCGCTCCTCCTGGCTCTTCCGCTCCTCGGCGTCGACGACTACTACCTCCACCTCCTCATCATGGCCGGCATCTTCTTTCTGCTGTCGGCGGGCATGAATCTTCTCCTGGCGGCCGGCCAGCTGAATCTCGGCCACACCGCGTTCTTCGGGATCGGCGCCTACGCGTCGGGACTGCTGGCGCTCCACTTCGGCCTCTCGCCCGTCTTCGCGCTGCCGGCGGCGGCCCTCGTCTCGGCCGTGGTCGGCTGGCTCCTCGGCATGGTCACCCTCAGGCTCCGCGGCGCCTACTTCGTGCTCGTTACGGTGGGCTTCGCCGAGGTGATCCGGCTCGTCGCGACCAACTGGACGGAGCTGACCCAGGGTCCCATGGGCCTGGCAGGCGTGCCGCCCTTCAATCTCGGCACGGAGCGCTTCACCCTCACCGGCAAGCGCGACTTCTACTACTTCATGCTGTCCCTGGCGGGCGCGACGCTGTGGGTGACCGCGCGGCTGCTGCGGTCGCGCGTCGGGCGCGCGCTCCGCGCGGTGCGGGAGAACGAGAGCCTGGCCGAGTCCTCGGGTATCAGCGCCTACCGCCACACCATGCTGGCGATGGTGGTGTCATGCCTCCTGGCCGGCGCCGCCGGCGGCTTCTATGCCCACTACATCACCTTCCTCTCCCCGGAGCTCTTCGGCTTCCAGAACACGGTCACGATGGCCGTCATGGTCGTGGCGGGCGGGCAGGGCACGGTGCTCGGCCCCGCGGTGGGCGCGCTCGTCTTCACGTTCGTGCCCGAGCTGCTGCGGATGGCGGCCTTCTACCGGATGCTGCTCTACGGCGCGATCCTGCTTCTCGTGGTGATGTTCATGCCGAAGGGACTCGTGTTCTATCTCCGCAGGCTCCTGCCCGCGGGAGTGCCCGCGTTCGCCGAGCCCGCGCCTGACTCCGCGCTCTTCGAGGCGGGCGCGGCGGCTCCGGTGGCCGGCCCGGCGCTCTCAGTACGTGACGTGACGGTGCGCTTCGGCGGCCTTGCGGCCGTCGATGGACTCAGCCTCGATCTTGGCCGCGGCGAGATCCTGGCGCTCATCGGACCCAACGGCGCCGGCAAATCCACGGCCTTCAACGTCGTCACGGGATTCCAGGCGCCCGACGCGGGCCGCGTGCGCTTCGGCGACGGCGACATCACGGCCCAGCCGCCCTACCGGATCGCCGAGCGCGGCCTCGTGCGGATGTTCCAGCGCACAAGCCTCTTCCCGGAGGCCGCCGTGCTGGAAAACGTCCTGACCGCGTGCCACAGGCTCGCCCGCACAGGCCTCGGCGACGTGCTCCTGATGACCCGCTCACATCGTCTGGAGGAGCACCGCCTCGAGGAACGGGCGCGGGCCCTCCTCGCCTTCGTGGGGCTCGGACACAAGAGCGGCGAGCCGGCGCGGAGTCTCTCGTGCGGGGAGCAGCGTCTGCTGGGACTCGCCATCGCGCTGGCGCCGGCGCCCTCGGTGCTCCTGCTCGACGAGCCCGCGGCGGGCCTCAACGCCGTCGAGACCGAGCGGCTCATGCGCCTGATCGAGGAGATTCGCGCGCGAGGCCTATCCGTCCTGCTCGTCGAGCACGACATGAAGCTCGTCATGGGCATGTGCGACCGCGTGGTGGTGCTGAACTATGGGCTGAAGATCGCCGAGGGGACTCCGGCCGAGATCCAACGCCACGCCGAGGTCATCCGCGCCTACCTGGGATCTGGAGACGCCCTTGCTCGCCCTTGACGGGATCTCCGTGGGCTACGGGCCGGTGGAGGTGCTTCACGGCGTCAGTCTCCGCGTTGCCGAGGGTGAGCTGGTGTGCCTCCTCGGCGCAAACGGCGCCGGCAAGAGCACCACGGTGCGGACGATCTCGGGCCTGCTCCGCCCGAACGCGGGGACGATCACCTTCCTCGGCGAGAGGCTCGACGGCCGCGCGGCGCACGCCGTGCTCAAGCGCGGCATCGCCCAGTGCCCGGAAGGGCGGCGGATATTCCCCGAGATGACGGTGCAGGAGAACCTCGAGATGGGCGCGTATGTGCGCGGACGCGAGGGCGCGAGGCCCGACGACCTCGAGCGCGCCTTCCACCACTTCCCGCGGCTCGCGGAGCGAGCGCGACAGCTCGGCGGCACGCTCTCGGGCGGCGAGCAACAGATGCTCGCGATCGCTCGCGCCCTCATGTCGAATCCTCGCCTGCTCCTGCTGGACGAGCCGTCGCTCGGTCTCGCGCCGACCATGGTCGAGACAGTCTTCCGGGTCATCGCCGAGATCCGGCGGGAGGGCATGACCGTCCTGATGGTGGAGCAGAACGCGGCGCTGGCACTCCGGATGGCCGACAGGGCCTACGTCATGGAGAGCGGGCGCATCGCGCTCGAGGGCGCCGCGCGCGACCTTCTCGACAACCCCGAAGTCCGTCGCGCGTATTTGGGAGGCTAGCGCCGACCGGCCTCACGTCATCAGGACGGCCGTCGCCTCCACCTCCGACGACTTGATGTCCGCCAGCGCGCGGTTGGCATCGGCCAGCGCGTAGCGGGTCACCCGCGGCCGGATCGGGATGGCCGCCGCCTCGGCCAGGAGCGCGTCGCCGTCGGCGCGGGTGTTGGCGGTCACGCTCTGGAGCGTCTTCTCCCAGAAGAGGTGAGGCTCGTAGGACATGGCGGGCAGGTCCGTCATGTGGATGCCTGCGAGCGCCGCCGTGCCACCCTTGTCGAGATCGCGGAGGGCCTGGGGGACGAGCGGGCCCACCGGCGCGAAGACGATGGCGGCATCGAGCCTGTCTGGAAGCGGATCACCCGGCGCGCCAGCCCAGGCTGCGCCGAGGTCGAGCGCCAGCCGCTGGCGGGAGGGCTCGCGCGTCGCGACGTAGACGGCGCAGCCCCAGTGGCGCGCGACCTGGAGCGTGATGTGGGCGGAGGAGCCGAAGCCGTAGAGGCCCAGCCTGCCGCCTCGCGGCACGCGGCTGCGCCTGAGCGCCCTGTAGCCGATGATGCCGGCGCAGAGGAGCGGCGTCGCCTCTGCGTCGTCGAATGCCGGCGGGATCGCGTAGGCGAAGCCTTCAGGGACGCATGCGTACGCGGCATAGCCTCCGTCGTGGGTCCAGCCCGTGTACATGGAGCCGGCGCAAAGATTCTCTCGCCCCGACAGGCAGAAGCGGCAGCTCCCGCAGGTCGAGCGAAGCCATGCGATCCCGACGCGGTCACCTATGCTGAAGCGCGTGGCGCCGGGGCCGAGCGCGTCAACCGTGCCTACGGCCTGGTGCCCCGGGATCAGCGGCAGGCGCCGCGCGGGAAGGTCGCCCTCGACCACGTGGATGTCGGTGCGGCACGCGCCGCAGGCCCGCACGCTGACCCGCGCTTCACCCGGGCCAGGCTCGGGAATGGGCCGCTCGGCCAGCGAGAGCGGCGATGTCTCGACCGGGGCCTGGCGGGTCAGCAGCATGGCGCGCATGCGCCGGATTGTCCCACAGAGTGAACACTTGCGACTCCTGCGGGGACCGGAGTAGGCTTAGGGCGTCTCGCGGCCAGGCAGTGTACCGAGCACGCGGGTAAGTTATTAAAGGAGGAGACAATGGGCGGAGGCCTCGGCGGCAAGGTTGCCATCATCGGCACCGGCACCATCAAGTTCGGGGAGAACTTCCACCAGAGCCTCACCGACATGATCTTCGAGGCCGTCAACCTCGCCATGGCCGACGCCAAGATCGAGTCGCGCCAGCTCGAGGCCGCCTGGCTCGGCTGCTACGAGCCCATGCTCTACGGCTTCGAGGGCAATTCGGGCACTTTCGTCTCCGACCCGCTCAACCTCTTCCCGATACCCGTGACGCGCGTCGCCGCCTATTGCGCCACTGGTATCGAGGCGGTGCGCAACGCCGCGCTCGCCGTGGCCTCTGGGGAGTACGACCTGGTTTTGGCAGTGGGGGCCGAGAAGATGCGCGAGGTGCCGTCTCGCGGCTCGCTCGTCGCCCAGGCGGTGAACCGGGGACATCCCGTGCTGGCCAAAGGCCGGACCGCGCCGGGCATGTTCGCGCTCCTCGCGACCCGCTACTTCAAGGAGTACGGGGCGGGGGAGGAGGCGCTAGGCGCGGTGGCGACGAAGAACCACTATCACGGCTCGCTCAATCCGAAGGCGCATTTCCAGAAGGAGATCACAGCCGAGATGCACGCGAAAGCGCCCAAGGTCGCCGAGCCGCTCGGGCTCTTCGACTGCTGCCCGACCACCGACGGCGCCGCGGCGGCGATCCTGACGCGCGCCGACCTGGCACCCAGGTTCACGGACAGGTACTCGATCATCCGCGGGATCGCCTACGCGGTGACGGCGGGCTACTGGAACACCCAGTTCGACCCGTCTTGGAACTTCACCTCGTTCCGGGCGACGCGCGAGGCGGCCAAGGCCGCGTACAAGATGGCCGGCGTCTCCAACCCCGCCAAGGAAATCAAGGTCGCCGAGTGCCACGACTGCTTCACCATCACGGAGATCGTCAACTACGAAGACCTGGGCTTCTTCGAGCCCGGGACCGGGTGGAGGGCGGCCCAGGCCGGGGAGACACGACTCGGCGGCTCGCTGCCCATCAACACGTCGGGCGGTCTCAAGTCCTGCGGCCATCCCATCGGCTCGTCGGGCATCCGGATGATCAACAACATCCACGACCAGCTGCTGGGGCGCGCCGGCAAGATGCAGGTGCAGGGCGCCGACATGGGCCTCGCCCACAACCTCGGCGGACCCGGAGCGGTTTCTGCCGTGGCGGTGCTCTCCCAGCCCTGACGCTCGCGAACGAGGCGCACCGCGATCCCGGGCCGGGCTCGACGAGCACGGCCCTTTCTCACGCCGCACGCTGGAGGCCATATGGCTGAGCTGACCCGACGCTACATCGTCATGCAGATGGCCGCAGAGGCGCCGTTCGACATCACCGATCCCGACGCGCCCTTCGTGCTCAAGCCCTGGAAGGATCCGGCCGCGCTCCAGGCTCTCATCGCCTATCGACAGCACTGCTACGCTGAGCTCGCTCAGGAGCTCGACCAGTGGATCAGAGCGATCGGTGCTGGGCCCAAGGTCAGGGGCGGCGTCGGCTCCCGCAACGAGTTGACATCGCTGGCCCGTCGCAAGCCGATCGCTGCCGCGAAGCCTAAGGTAAAATCGAAAGTGAAGGTCCTCAAGAAGCTGAAGAAAAAGGTAAAATCCAGATCGTGATCGAGCCGGCCGCTCAAATCGCAGACTGGGTGCTCGGCTCGCAGCGGACCGTGGTCTTCACGGGCGCAGGGATGAGCACGGAATCGGGCATTCCGGATTTCAGGAGCCCTGGAGGGGTCTGGGACCGCTTCGATCCCAACGAGTTCACCTTTCAGAACTTCATCGGCTCTGAAGCGGGGCGAAGGCGGTACTGGGAGCTGGGCCGGTCCGTCTATCCCGTCCTCCGGGGGGCCGAGCCCAACCCGGGCCACCATGCCTTGGTGACGCTCTGGCGGCTCCAGCGGCTCGACTGCGTCATCACGCAGAACATCGACGACCTCCACCAGCGGGCGGGGCTGCCCCGGGAGCGAGTGATCGAGCTCCACGGCAACGCCACGCGCGCGCGGTGCCTCGCGTGCGAGCGTCCCTACGATCGCGGAGAGATCCAGGCCTGGCTCGAGTCCGGTGTGGAGGTCCCGACCTGCTCGGCCCCGTGCGGCGGCGTCATCAAGCCGCGCACCGTGATGTTCGGCGAGGCCATGCCCCCCGAGGAGACCGAGGAGGCCGAGCGGCGGGCGCGCGCCTCGGACCTCTTCATCGTCGTGGGCTCGTCGCTCGTGGTCTACCCAGCCGCCCACATGCCGGTCCATGCCAAGCGGGCCGGCGCGCGGCTCGTCATCGTGAACCGGACGCCGACGCCGCAGGACGCCGAGGCCGATCTCCTGGTTCCCGGTAGCGCCGGCGTAGTCCTCGCGGACGTTGCGAAGCGGGTCGCGAGCCGGGTCGTCACCACCTGAACCAACGCTGTCCATCCGGGAGCCCCGCATGCCGATCGTCGTGAGCGATGCAGTAGAGCGCCTCGTCAAGAGCCGCGCGGGCCGCGAGGTTTCGCCGCCCCTGTCTGAGACCGCGGCCGACCTGACGCTCGAGCAGGGCTACGCCATCCAGCGCGCGCTTGAGCGGGCGCTCGTCGAGCGCGGTGATCGCGTCGTCGGCTGGAAGGCGGGCTTCACCAACGCCACGCTTCAGGAGACCTACGGCGTCAGTGAGCCGGTGCTGGGCTTTCTCCTCGCCTCGGGCGTCTTCGCCAGCGGGGACGCAGTGCCGGCCGCACGCTTCGCCAGCCTCGGGCTCGAGGTGGAAACGGCGTTTGTCATGAAGGCCGCTCTGGAAGGCCCGGGCGTGACGCCGGCTTCCGCCCTGCTGGCGGTCGAAGGGGCGGTGCCGGCGTTCGAGCTGATCGACTTCCGCCTGTCGGGCAAGCCGCGCGGAGCGGATGTCGTCGCCGACGGAGTTCTGGCGAACGCCATCGTCCTGGGGGGGCCGCTGACGCCGGTCAACGCGCTCGACCTGTCGCTCGAGGGCGTCGTGTACGAGGAGAACGGTCAGCGCGCGGCGACGGCGACGGCGGCAGAGGTCATGGGAAACCCGCTCAACTCGCTCACCTGGCTTGCCAACGCGCTGGGCAAGATGGGCGGAAGCCTCCGGGTGGGGGATATCGTGATGACCGGGTCCATCTCGAAAATTTTCCGCCCCAAGGCCGGCGATTCCGTTCGGGCCTCCTTCACGCGGCTGGGCTCGGTCGCCTGCCGGTTTGTCTAGCGCGAGGCTCAATCAGAAAGATGGCGGCGTCGTGATGTCATGACGGCACGAGTCAGCATCCACCCGGAGGCCACGCAGATGTCCACCGTTCTCTACGAGCAGGCCGGCAGGATCGTCACCATCACGATCAACCGCCCGGACGCCATGAACGCAATCGACCCGGAGACCCAGGAGGCGCTCTGCGAAGCGTGGATGCGCTTCCGCGACGACGACGGCGCGTGGGTCGCCATCCTGACCGGGGCTGGAGAAAAGAGCTTCTGCGCCGGCGCCGACCTCAAAAAGATGATCCCGGCGTCCTTCGGTAAGGGCGGGCGTCGTAGCGGCCACGAGAGCCTGGGACTCGGGGGTATCACGCGGGGCCTTGAGATCTGGAAGCCCATGATCGCGGCGATCAACGGCCACTGCCTGGCGGGCGGCATGGAGCAGGCGCTGGCCTGCGACATCAGGATCTCGGCGCCGCACGCCAGCTTCGGCCTGCCCGAAGTCCGCTGGGGGATCTTCCCGGGGGCCGGAGGGACGCAGCGGCTCCCGCGCGCGGTGCCGCTCGCGAAGGCCATGGAGATGATCCTGATGGCAAAGACGCTCACCGCTGAGGAGGCGCTCGCGGCCGGGCTCATCAACGCCGTGGTGCCGGCCGCGGAGCTCATGCCGACGGCGCGCCAGTGGGCCGAGAGCATCTGCGAAAAGGGACCCCTGGCCGTGCGCGCGGCGAAGGAGGCGATCCTCCGCGGACTCACGATGCCGCTCGGGGATGGCCTGCGCCTCGAGGCCTTCCTGTCCGGGGCGCTGCGCGGGACCGAGGACGCGGTCGAAGGGCCGAAGGCCTTTGCGGAGAAGCGGAAGCCCAATTTCCAGGCGCGATAGGGTGGACCTCGCCGAATTGAGGCGCCGCCTCGACGCGACGCTCGGACGCCGGCCGCGGCGCTCCGCTGACCGGAGCGACCTGATCTCTGCCGCTGTCCTCGTGCCCGTGACGGCAGGCCCTGGCGGGGCGGCGGGCCCCCATATTCTCTTCAGCAAAAAATCGGCTGCCGTGCCGCATCATAAGGGGCAGTTCGCCTTTCCCGGGGGGATCGTGGAGCAGCGCGACGGCTCCCGGGTCGAGACGGCGCTGAGGGAAGCGTGGGAGGAGATCAGGCTGCCCGCCGACGCGGTCGAGGTGCTGGGGATGCTCGACGACACGGAGACGCGCGCCACGCAGTTCGTCATCACGCCCGTCGTCGGGATCGTGACGCGGCCCGTGTCCTTCCAGCCCGACGGCCGCGAGATCGAGCGGGTGATCGAGGTGCCGCTGGAAAAGCTGCGGGACCCGGCCATATTCCGCACGGAGCTCTGGGAGCGCGGAGGCGAAGAGCACCAGGTGCTTTTCTACGACGTGTCGGTGGAGGACGTCATCTGGGGCGCGACGGCGCGCATCCTGAAGCAGTTCCTGGACATGGTGGACGGCCGCGAGGAAGCCGCGTGAGCTACGAAACACTCCTGGTCGACGTGACAGACGGAGTCGCCTGTGTGACCCTGAATCGGCCGGAAGTCCGCAACGCGCTGAACGCCACCTTGATCCGCGAGCTCGAGGCGGCCCTAACCGGCCTCGAGGCCGACCCCTCCGCGCGCGTGATCGTGCTCGAAGGCGCCGGGGACAAGGCCTTCTGCGCGGGCGCGGATCTCAAGGGCGTCGGGGACCGGGGCACCACGCTCCAGGCCCGCGAGTCCTTCGGGGGCCTCGCGCGCATCCTCGAGGCGATGGCCCGCATGAAAACACCCGTCATCGCCAAGGTCCACGGTTTCGCTTTGGCCGGCGGCTGCGGCCTCGCGGCAGGCTGCGACATCGTGGTGGCTGCAGAGGACGCGGTCTTTGGGCTGCCGGAGATCAAGATCGGCCTCCTGCCGTTCATCGTGATGGCGCCCATCCTCCGGAGCGTCGGGCGCAAGCGCGGCATGCTCATGATCCTCTCGGGCGAGCAGGTCAGCGCGCGCGAGGCCTACGAGATGGGGTTGGTGAGCCGTCTCGTGCCGCGGGCAGAGCTGTCGGGATCCGTGGACGCGCTGGCCCGGACGCTTGCCGGCTTCTCGCCGACGGCGCTCGGTCTCGCCAAGGAGGCCGCCGCGACCGCGGCGGGGATGGAGTACGGCGCCTCGCTCCGGTACCTGCGTGAGATGATCACCTTGGTCGCGCTGTCCGACGATGCTCGCGAGGGCATCAGGGCATTCTTCGAGAAGCGCGCGCCCAACTGGACGGGGCGCTAGGCGCCAGGGCGGAATCCGCCCTGGCATGATGTGCCCGCGGACGATCCGATGGAGGAATGATGATCTTGCGCGTGTGTCGAGGGGTCGCGGTGCTGGCGGTGCTCCTGACCGGGGCGGTCTCGGCCGCGGCCCAGCCCGCCGAGCTGCCGGCCACCGTCGTGACGCTGACGGGGAAAGCCGAGCTCTACAAGAGGGGCGACACCAAATGGGTGACGGCTGAGCTGCGCGACGAGGTTGGTGAGGGCGACGGTGTCCGCACCAGTCCGTCAGTGAGGACCACGCTCCGGACGAACGGCGGGCACTCCATCCGCCTGGCGGCGCTGACCCAATTGTTCATCCTGGCTCCTCCCGGCGCCGGAACGGAATCCCAGCCCGTGCGCCTCCGGCTCGATCGTGGCTGGCTCTGGGTGGCCGTGACCCCGGGGATCCATGCCCAGGCGCCGATCGAAGTGGTCGCGGGGCCTGCCCGCGTCGCCGTGCGCAACGGCGGCGTGGGCTTTCGTCTCAACCGGGACGGATCGGTGATCGTGCGCACCTACCACGGCCTGGCCGTGGTCCGCGGCTCGAATCCCGCGGCGCAGTGGGAGCGAAGCCTGCCGGAGCTGCAGGAAGTGCTGGTGCCCGATTCGGGCCTCCCCTCGGAAAACCGCAAGCTCACCAGGGAGGAGGGGGAAGGATTGTGGGTGTTGTGGAACGAGGAGCAGGACTACGTCGCCTACGGCGGCAAGGTGCCGCTGCGGTGAAAGGGGGGAGCCTCATCGGGATGGTGGGCGTTCGCGGAGTCGGCGGGCGCAGAGCCATCGGAGCGATGGCGATCACGGCGATCCTGCTTTCAGCGAGTCCGGCGCTTGCGGCGTCGGCGGCCGAGATCGCCAGGGGCAAGTACATCTTCGGCGCCACGGGCGGCTGCGGCTGCCACACCGAGCCAAAGGGAGCCATCAACGCGGGCGGCAGGAAATTCGAAGGTCCCTTCGGCACCGTATACTCGAGCAACATCACGCCGGACGCGAAGACCGGCATCGGAGGCTGGACGGACGAGCAGATCATCAAGGCGATCCGGCTGGGCCGCCGTCCCACTGGCGACCGCATCCTGCCGGTTCATCCCTTCACATCTTTCAACGGCATGGCCGAGGAGGACCTGGTGGTGCTGGCAGCCTTCCTCCGCACCGTCCAGCCGGTTGACCGGCCCAACACGCCGAAGAAGATCACGGTGCCCATGTTCGAGAGCGTGTTTCTTCCTGCCTGGCTGATGACGTTCGCGGCGACCGAGACTCCTCCCCCCGCCGCGCCCGTCACGGGGGTCGCCCGCGGCGAATACCTCGTGCGGGCCGTCAGCCGCTGCGGCGAGTGCCACACGCCCCGATCCGCCCTGACCATGGCCGTCGACAACTCGCGCTTTCTGGCCGGCAATTCCAAGAGGACCGGGCCCGAGGGGCAGGCGACGCCCAACATCACCCCGGACAAGACGACCGGGATCGGCGACTGGACCGAGGAGCAGATCGCGACGTACCTCGGCACAGGCAAGCGGCCGGACGGCGATGTCGCGGGCGGCCTGATGGAGGAGGCGATCCAGGGTACGCAGGCGGGCTTCAAGGACATGACGAAGCAGGATCTCCAGGCCATCGCGCGGTACCTGAAGAGCATT
>Ga0335084_10006026_pt1 | contig 12023 bp, 9 predicted proteins | sample Lox_Sample_44_FD_206721 | JGI IMG/M metagenome (GOLD analysis project Ga0335084, IMG submission 206721) | Soil microbial communities from Loxahatchee National Wildlife Refuge, Florida, United States - Lox_Sample_4.4 | ecosystem: Environmental > Terrestrial > Soil > Wetlands | place: USA: Florida...
GCAGGGTCTTACTGTGTTTAGAAAAAAGCACTAAACCGAGAATGACCTTGACGGAAATATGCAAGGAAGTCGGGATTCATAAAAGCAAAGGGTACTCTATCCTGAACGTTCTCGAACAATTTGGGTTCGCAGAAAAGAACCTCGAAACAAAGGCTTACTCGTTAGGAATTGGTCTGATTGTTTTGGCGCGCCATGTTCTTGACCGTATGGATTATCAAGCAATCATCAACCCTTTTCTCAGAATTCTGACCGAGGAAACAAACGGTACAGCCTGCTTTGGCTTAGTGAACCGGGAATATGTATACATAACCGCGAAGCATGAAACGCGTCAGAATCTGGGAATCACCCTGCGACTCGGGCACAGGTTTCATTTCACATTCGGGGCCCATGGAAAAGCCATCGTGGCCTTTATGTCCGATGACGAGAAGGAAAGGGTGCTAGCAGGGGAGGAACTTTACTTCTACGGAGAAAAGACGAAATTGAGTATGAACCGCCTGAGAGACGAACTTGCCAGATGCAAGAAATCAGGATATGCCATTGACCCTGGTGAATTGCAGGCCGGGATTAATGCGGTCAGCTCGCCGGTATTTGGCGTTGATGGAAATATTGTCGGTTGTATCACTCTTATTGGAACTTTTCCGCAGAGTCTGCTTGATAAATATGGCAAGAAAACTGCTGGCATCGCGAGACAGGTCTCGCATAAGTTTGGAGCCGATGTTGAGCGCCTTTACGATGGACCGAAGAAGAACGCCTCTGGTCAATTCGTTCGAGAGAGTAACATCCTCAGGAGGGAATGATGATTGGTATTACTTCCTATGGTGCCTATATCCCTATTTGGAGAATCAAGAGAGACGCGATTCAGCGGGGTGGGGCAGGCGAAAAAAGCGTAGCGAACTTCGACGAAGATAGCCTGACGATGGCTGTGTCTGCCGCCTTGAACTCCTTGGCGGGATTGGATCGAGGCAGCATCGATGGCCTGTTATTTGCGTCAACAACTTTCCCGTATAAAGAGAAACAGAATGCAAGCCTCGTAGCCGCAGCTGCGGATCTAAGGAAAGATATCCTGACCATGGATGTGGCGAATACCTTGAGAGGCGGGACTGGAGCTGTCAGATTGGCAACCGATTTGATTAAGGCTGGATCCGTGAAGAACATATTGGTGGCGGCCTCCGATTGTCGCCTGGGAGCGCCGGGCTCTAACTTTGAACATCTTTGTAGTGACGGCGCAGGAGCCTTGGTTATTGGGAGTAGTGATGTTGCGGTCGAGATAGAGAGCACCTATTCGACATATAACCAAATGATCGATATCTGGAGGGCCGACGAGGACAAATTCATCAGATCGTGGGACGAAAGATTCATTCAATCGGAAGGTTATGTTGATGCAGTCCAAAACACCGCCTCGGTTTTGATGAAAGGACAAAACCTAGAAGCTAAGGATTTTACTAAAGCCGTTATTTATGCTCCAGACCAGCGAAGGATGGAAGAAGTGGCAGCGAAAATGGGTTTTGATGTCAAGAGGCAGGTTCAAAACTCATTGATTTCAGTTATAGGTAATACGGGGACGGCTTCTCCGCTGATACTTCTGATAGCAGCTCTCGAGGATTCCAAACCGGGTGACAGAATCCTGTGGGTCAGTTATGGGGATGGTTGCGACGCTGGCATCCTGAGAGTGACGCAAGGGATTGAGAGACTGAAAGGAAGAAAAGGGCTAAAAACCTTTCTGGCATCTAAGGAATACGTAAAAGACTATGTTACCTACCTTGAGTGGAAGGGAATACTGAAGCGGGAAAGAGGCCCGGGAAAACCCCTGCAAGAAGTTTCCCTGACTGCCTTGTGGCGGGATTGGGAGGAGGTCATTCGTTTTTACGGGAGCAGGTGCAGATCCTGCGGCACTATTCAATATCCCCCCCAAAGGGTTTGTACCCAGTGCCATGAGAGAGACCGGTTTGAGAAGATTCGGCTCTCAGACCAAAGAGGCAAATTATTTACCTTCAGTCTAGACTATATATCTGACCCCCTTGACGTACCAGTGGTATTGTCAGTTGTTGATTTTGATTGCGGCGGACGAGCGGTCCTTACGATGACCGATCATCAGGGAGAAGTGAAGATTGGTATGGGAGTTGAGATGAGTTTCAGAAAGCTATTCTTTAATGATGGCATTCACAATTATTTTTGGAAATGTGCGCCATCAAGAACTTCTTAATGCACGAGAGAATATGTTTGGGAGGAATTATGCAGGGACTAAAAGATAAAGTTGCCATCATCGGCATGGGCTGCACCAAGTTTGGAGAACTCTGGGATAAAAGTCAGAGCGACCTGATCATTGATGCGACCCAAGAAGCCTTGGAGGATGCAGGGATCGAAATGAAGGATGTTCAAGCCGCCTGGTTAGGAACAGCTCTTGGAGGTCTCTTGGGGATGAGACTTGCCCGGGCACTGAAGACGGAATACATTCCGGTGACCCACGTGGAAAATCTCTGTACGACAGCAACCGATGCCATGCGGCAAGCCTGCTACGCGGTGGCTGCGGGAGCGTTCGATATCGCTCTCGTGTGCGGTTTTGAAAAGTTGAAGGACTCAAAGTATCTCATAGCAGGAGGGATGGAGGCTCCGGATAGCACGAAGATCGAGCCTATTATACCACCTGCGACGGGCTACGCCCTGGCAGCAAACAGGTATTTTCACCAATATGGGCTGACTCCGGAGGAAGGAAAAGAGACATTGGCCAGGATAGCGGTAAAGAATCATCACAACGGCAGTCTCAATCCAAAGGCACATTTTCAGAAAGAGATAACCATCGAACAGGCCGTGAAAGCCCCTATGATCGCCTATCCGTTGGGGGTCTTCGATTGTTGCGGGGTGAGCGATGGAGCTGCTGCTGCTGTGATCACGAATGCTAATTTGGCCAAAAAATTCAGGGACGATTATGTCTTGGTTAAATCGATCCAATTAGTGACGGGGGCCTACCAGCGTCCTCTGCAGAATACGGGAGATTTTGTCCATTTTGAAGAAAGCGTTTTTGCCTCGAAAAGAGCCTACCAGGAAGCTGGTATTGCCGATCCCCGAAAAGAAATTGATCTGGCCATGGTTCACGACTGCTTTACCATCACCGAGCTCATCATTTACGAGGACCTGGGATTTAGCATTCGAGGGAGGGCAAAGGAGGATGTGAAGGCCGGCACCTTTGAGCTGAACGGGGAGTTGCCTGTCAATACCGATGGGGGATTGAAATGTTTTGGTCACCCGTTCGGAGCCAGCGGTTTAAGGATGATGTACGAGGTCTATAAGCAGTTGCAGGGCAAGGCTGGCCCCCGCCAGGTGAAAAATGCCAATACAGGTTTGACACACAATCTGGCTGGAACTCCTCGGGACTCATCTGTTTGTGGAATAGCGATCTTGGGGCGTAGAGAATAACGCGCGCGCTCTCCCTTCTGATGTCGGGACGCAGCAAAGATGAGTTCGGCCACAAAAAACGCGAAAACATAGCGAACGAGATTGTGAGCAAATATAAATGAAGGCGAGGATATGAAAATGCTTAAGTTAGAAAAGATCGGGATTGTGGGTGCCGGAACAATGGGTGGAGGGATAGCCCAGAAGATAGCCCAAGAGGGTTGCAGAGTTGTTTTAAGCGATGTGAGTGATGATCTCTTAAAGAAATCAACTGATAACATAAGAAAGACTCTGGAAGAAGGTGTCAAACGCAAGGTCTTATCCGAGGAAGAGGCTCGAAAAGCTCTTTCACGTATTGAAATAACCCCTGACTTAGGCACAATGACTGAATGTCAGCTAGTGATTGAAGCGGTATTCGAGGACCCGGCTGCCAAAAAGGATGTCTTTAAGAAATTAGATCGTATTTGCCCCCCAGAGACTGTTTTTGCCACCAACACATCCACCTTGTCCGTTAAAGAGCTTGCCGACGAAACGCAGCGCCCTGACCATTTTATCGGGCTGCATTTTTTCTATCATCCTGCAATGAACAGGCTTCTCGAAATCATCTCTCTTGAAAACACATCGCTTGAGGCAAAAGCGATTAGCCATTCAATCAGTAATTTGATGGGAAAAACAGCGATTCTGGTTGCCGATTCGCCCGGGTTTGCAGTGAACCGTTTTTTCATACCTTGGTCCATGGAAGCGCTAAGAATCCTGGATGAAGGGTTAGGCGATATCCCATCCATCGACCATGTCGTAAAACAGACGTTTAATGTTGGCATGGGGCCTTTTGAATTCATGAACGCTGTTCGCGGGTTTTCTCTTGCATACATGACCTCGACTACGCTCAAACAGCGGATCAGCAGGTACTACGGGCCTCCTGCCATCCTTGAAGACAAGTTCAAAAAAGGGGGAATGTGGGACCTTTCGGGCGACCCAAAGCCCGAAAGTTTCCAGAGAATAGAAGACCGGTTACTCGGGGCTGTCTTTTTTGTTGCCTCTTCGCTGGTCGATGAAGGCGTCGCCAGTATGGTGGATACGGACATCGGGGCGAAGGTAGGCCTTCGATGGAAGACTGGTCCCTTTGAGTTGATGAATCAGGTTGGTATTGGCAGGGCATACTCCCTTGCCAAATCGATTGTAGAGAGAAATCCAGATTTGAAGATGCCGGTTAATTTAGAGACGCGGTATAGAAAAGGGGAGCCCTGGGAGATCCGGTATGTAACTCTTTCCAAGAAGGGATCTGTTGCACAGATAACGATTAAGCGTCCTGAAGTCTTGAACGCATTGAATGGAACGGTTTTTTCGCAACTGGGCCAGTGCTTGGACGAAATCGAGAAGGATCCCGCTATCGATGCGGTTGTCATTGGAGGCTTGGGCAAGGATTTCGTAGCAGGGGCAGATATTGAATTTTTTATTGATCGTATCAAGCAAAAACGTTTTGAGGATCTCGCCGCTTACGGCGCACACGCCCAGAAAATCGTAACCCGTGTTGAGAATTCCCAGAAATGGATGATCGCCCGTGTCCAGGGGTTAGCTTTAGGTGGAGGGCTGGAATTAGCCCTGGCTTGCGATACCATTGTCGCCTCAGACAAAGCTGCCTTCGGGTTCCCGGAGACAAGCATTGGAATTTACCCGGGGCTCGGCGGGATGCCGCGCAGTACCCGCAAAGTCGGAAAGGCCTTGGCCAAATACCTGGTCCTTACGGGGCAGATCATAGATGCAGCCACAGCTTTAAAGATGGGTCTCATCGAGTATGTTTCGCCGGTTACTGAACTGGATGAGAGGATCGGTCAAATCTCCTCAGACCCTTCTACACACAGGAAGAAGTCAAGATCCGGATCCCAGCTTGACGAGAATCTTAAATTGATCCAGAAGCAATTCTCCGATGGGAACATCGAAAAAGTGCTTTCGGGAAAAGCGATAGAAGAGGATGGGATGACTGTCCGCCTGCACAAGAAGATCTCTTCAAAAGCCCCTCTGGCTATAAAGTTGGCCAACAGGGTGATGGATGAAGGCGATGCCCTACCTTTGAAGGAAGCTCTTGAACTTGAAACGAGGTACGCAGGAGAGCTTTTCAAAACGGAGGACGCACTGGAGGGGCTTCAATCGGTGGTAGGGAGATACCGTCCAATCTTTAAAGGTAAATAAGGGGTATCGATCAAAGCCATTTGACCTGAACGCAGTAAGATGATCCATTAATTCCATTGAAGAAAGGAGGCTGACTATGAAAAGGAATATTCTGTTGATCGTTTTTCTGTCGTGTCTGGTTCCGTTTTCTTATCATATTGTACTAGCGGCCGAGCCAATCACAATTGGTGTCGTTACCTCACTATCACACCCCGCTGGGGAGCAGGGCTACAACGCAGCTCGAATCGCCGTTGATGAGATTAATGCTAAAGGAGGAGTGAGGATTGGCCAGGAGAAGAGGTTGATCAATGTGGTGGCAAGTGATACTCGGGATTCGGAGCCGGGGGTTCCCGTTACGGATGCTCTTTTGGCGCTGGAAAAGACCATCCTTGAGAAGAAAGTAAAAGCCGTCGTGGTGGGACCGCTCCGGTCAGAGGTTTTCCTCGCCAGTATGGACATGATAGCCAAGTACAAGGTTCCCATGCTGGTTGCTATCGCTATGACCCCGGATTTCGAGACCAAATTCAAACAAAGTCCTGAAAAATATAAATACGTCTTCAGGCTTTGCGTCAGTTCCAAGCATATAATGATGTATCTGAGCGGTATTGTGGGGTTTATCAATCAAGAATTTGGGTTCAATAAGGTTTATATCATGAATCAAGATGTGGCGTGGGCCCGGGGAACGGCTGAAATGCTCACCAAAGGCTATTTTGAAAAGGCAGGATGGACGATTGTCGGTCGAGAAAACTATCCAACAGGCAGTTCGGATTTTTCCTCAGGGTTGATGAAGGTACAATCCGGTGGGGCCCAAGTGGTCATGCCCATCATGGACATGGTTGAATCAATTGTGTTTGTCAAGCAATGGAAGTCCATGAGGATTCCCGCCGTCATGGTTGGATTTACCTCTCGTTTAGGAATACCCGAAGCGTGGAAAAATTTTGATGGCAAGATTGGGGGAACCATTGAGGTTATCTACGAATTGGGATCAGCCATCGGATCCAAGAAAGTCCCTCCATCCATGGATTTCGAGAATACTTATGAAAAGAGGTGGGGTTATCCTTCGGGGACAGGCGGTCATGGGTCAGCCCCTTCCTATGAGGCCGTCAAGGTCTTTGCCGAAGCGATCGAGCGAGCCGAGAGCCTTGAGGCGGATGCCGTTGTGTCTTCCCTTGAAAAGACCAATCGAATGGGGGTCATGGGACGGATCAAGTTCGATGAGGTGCATCAGGTCCCGTATGGCCTCGATCCCCGAGAGGCCGCAATCGGCGCTGGCATCCAATGGACCGAAACAGGCAGCCGCGTAATTGTCTATCCTCCCACGCTGGCTGAAGGTAAGATTCAATTGCCCCAAGGATTAAAAGCGGTCAAGTAATAGCAGGTTTTTTCATGCGTGGCTGGAAGTTTCTTAAATTGGGGTGCCAGGTTAAGTGCTTATCACTAATTTCATATATGGGTTATTCAATAGCGCGGCACTCTGCGTCATGGCAATCGGTTTTACTCTAACCTTTGGCATAAGCGGGGTAGCCAATTTTGCTTACGGGGCATTTTATGTGCTTGCTGCATATTCGACGTGGTTTCTTTTTAAGAAGCTATCTCTTCCATATCTTCTGTCTGCATCGGTCTCCATACTTTTTGTAGCGGTTTTGGGCGGTCTCACCTATCGGTTTATCCTCCTGCGCATCCATGGTCAGAAAATCTCAGAGGTCATAGCTACTTTCGGAATAGGACTGGTGATCCTGGAATTACTGATGTATTTTGCCGGTGGTTATGGCCGTGAACTCCCCACCTTTACAGAAGAAAGCATTCGTATCGGGCAAACTTATGTGGATTTACATCGAATTGTAATCATTATTCTATGTGGCGCCTTAGTCTTTTGTCTTTGGTTTTTCACACATCATACCCAGACTGGCCTGGCCTTCAGGGGGATAGCTCAGGAGAAACGTACTGCCCTCTCCCTGGGGATCAATTCAGATTGGATCGCCACACTGAGTGTCTCCTCAGGTGCGGCTCTAGCGGGTATTGCGGCAATAGCCATTTTCCCTTTGGAGACGGTCACCACCATTTCAGGATACAACGTCATGATCAATGCCCTGGCTGTTTGCATAATCGGTGGGATGGGCAGTACAACCGGCTTGGTGATGGGAAGTCTCCTGATCGGTTTCGCTCAAAAGTTTACAGATATCTATATCGGTTCAAACTATAGAATGGTGGTTAGTCTGGCAGCTATCCTCCTCATACTGTTTTTAAAACCGTCCGGCCTTCTTGGGAAGCAAAAGGAATTGGAAGAGAGGATCTGAAATGCAGAAGCGGAAAGAGCGGATCGACCGGGGGATTAAGGCACGATCGGAAGATATATCCGCATTGCTCTCTTGGAGGGAGATGCTTTATCTTTCTGGCCCAAGATTGTTGCCTTTTATCGGCTTGGCAATTCTCCCTTTAGTATTGGGGTCTTATTGGCAGAAGGTGTTACTTTCCGTTGCCATTTTTGCCTTGCTGGCTATGAGTTGGGACATGTTAGCGCAGAGTGGCATGGTGTCTCTTGGTCAATCACTTTTTTTTGGGGTAGGCGCTTACATTGCTGGTGTGATGAACCATTATTGGAGTTTCCCTCCGTTTGTAACCATTCCAGTGGCAGCCATCTTTGGGGGAATGATTTGTACTGTACTTCTCTTGCCGGTCTTGAGATTGCGCGGGATCTATTTTGCTATGGTCACGCTGATACTACCGATGATGGTCGCTAGAATTATCGAAGCTACGAAGATTTTTGGCGGGACGGAGGGAATAAGCGGTTTAGACCCCTTTCCGTCGATATGGTTTGAACTATACCTCGTTCTGGCGGCGCTCCTCGGTGTGCTTTTTGGCTTCAGGCGCATCATGGGATCCGATTTTGGTGTGGTTTTGAAAGGCATTAACGACAATGACCGATCCGTTATGAGCGCCGGGCTTAATGTGCACTGGCATAAGGCTCTTTCCTTGTGTATGGCAGCTTCCGTAGGGACCTTTGCTGGCGCCTTTATGACCCATGTTTACATGGTCGTTGGCATGGCCATGTTTTCCCTGGATTATTCCATCCTTCCCGTTGCGGCTGCTGTTGTCGGAGGAGAGGGAACTTTTGCAGGGGCAATGCTGGGAGCTTTTATTTTGGTGCCCATTTCAGAGATTTTACGCGGGATCGGAGGACTTCGGATCGCTTTCTATGGAGTTTTCTTGGTAGTCTTTGTGGTGGCCCTGCCGGAAGGTATTTTTCATTATATCAGGCAGAAGTATTACCAAATTGAGAGATTTGTGGAGGTTGCGAAATGAGTTCCATTCCTCTGTTAGAGGTATCCAATCTCTCCAAACGTTTTGGTGGGGTCAGGGCTGTAAATTCTATTAATTTCAGCTTGAAGGAAGAGGGACTTTTAGGAATGATTGGTCCGAATGGGTCCGGCAAAACGACCGTTGTAAATCTTATCACTGGTTTTGTAAAACCCAATGAAGGCAAGATTTTATTTCGTGGCCAGGATATCACCGGCTGGCCTCCATACAGGATTGTCCGCCTCGGCATAGCAAGGACTTTCCAAATGGTCAAGCCTTTCTACCAGCTTCCAGCCTTTAAAAATATAATAATTCCTCTCTATTCACCCAGAGTAAAGCGGCTGATAGGCGGGAAATACGGCGACCGTGATGCGGTCGCCCTCGATCTGCTGGAGGAAGTGGGTTTTGAAAGGGATTCCTTCGTGGCATACAAGATGGCTCGTGTTCTCCCCCAGGGATACTTGAAAAAACTTGAATTAGCTAAGGTGATGGCTTTGCAGCCGGATATTCTGATCCTGGATGAGCTTTTTTCGGGCTTGAGCCTCGCTGAGGTTGCCAGTATCGTGCCTATTATTGAGAAATTGAGAGTAGAAGGGAAGACCATTATTATGATCGAGCACCGCCTCAAGGAGCTTTTTAGGATTGCCGATCGAGTGATCGTCCTCAACTTTGGAGAGAAAATAGCTGAGGGAACGGGTAAAGAAGTGATGCAGAGCGACGCTGTAAAGAAAGCTTATTTAGGAAGTGAGGTTAGCTGAAGTGCTAGAAGTGAAAAACCTGATGGTTTTCTTTGAAAATGCTTTGGCCGTCAATGATCTCTCTATGAGGGTCGACGACGGAGAGATTGTCGGGGTGATTGGATCAAACAGTGCAGGGAAGACAACATTAATGAATGCGATTTCTGGTTTGATTGTCGACATGAAGGCAGAAGAGGAGAGGAGGGGCGGTGAAAGAATAACCCTATACGGAACAATCGTCTTCAAAGACGAAGATATTACGAACACCCAACCGTATGATAGGGCGAGGAAGGGAATCGTTCTGGCTCGGGAAAGGCATCCAATTTTTGCGGAAAGCGATGTCATGGAAAATTTGAAGATAGCCGCTTATCTGAGGAAGAGGTCCGAGAAAAAAGAGATGATTGAATATATTTTCAGCCTTTTTCCCATCCTGTCGAACCTCAAGGAACGGAAGGCCGGGTTTTTAAGTGGCGGGGAGCAGCAGATGCTGGCCATCGGAATGGCCTTAATCGTGAAGCCGGTTTTGCTCCTCCTGGACGAGCCCCTTCTCGGTTTAAGCCCGCATATGCAAACCATCCTTGTGGCGGCCATTAGAGATTTGAGGGAGAAAGCGGGGAATACCATCCTCATGACTGAGCAATTTGCCCGGCCCGTGCTGCCTATACTGGGAAGAGGATATGTGATCGAAAACGGGATGCTCACGATGACAGGAACGGGAAGCGAGCTGATGGACAATCAGGATATAAGAGCTGCTTATTTCGGAGTGTGATTTCATGGCGGAAAGTGAGACCTATAATTTGTTTGAGGTCTTTGAGGCGGTGGCCAGGAAACGGGCTCACCACACAGCCGTCATTTATCTCGGCACAAAATATTCTTATCTGAAATTGAAAGACTTGGCCGAAGGATTTGCAGCTGCGATGCTGAATAAAGGGGTAAAGCCGGGGGACAGAATTTTAATCTATATTCCCCACGGTATCCAGTGGGTGGTCATCTGGCTGGGCATTCAAAAACTGGGCGCAGTCGGTGTTCCGGTCACCCCGATCTATACACCCTACGATCTCAAGTTTATTGCTAATGATAGCGGTGCCGAGACAATCGTATGTGCTGACACGAATTTCGGCTACGTCAAGAAAGTTCTACCTGAGACTCAGATAAAGGGCATCGTCGTGGTCAAAATGTCCGATCTCCTCCCCTGGTGGAAACGTCTATTCGGCCAAATCTTCGATGTCATACCGAAAGGGGAGATCGCAATAGATGGGAAGACCACTTACTTATTCAAAGACCTCTTGTCTGGATACAAGACAGCCGACCTCCCTCCTGAACCCCGGCAAGAAGGAAAAGAACTTGTTGAGATACTTTACACAGGGGGGACCACCAAGAGTCCCAAAGGGGTACCCATTAACGCTAAGCTCTTCCTTTCACAGTGTCATAACTCCATTCAAACAACGGATCCGTTATTTCCGCGGGAGAGGAATATCCTCCTGTGCGGGGTCCCTATTTTCCATATTTTAGGACAGACCCTTGCCCTGGGCTTGATCCTGGCTGGAGGAACCGTCATCCTGCATCCACGAGCCACCCTTGACAGCATCTTTGTTTGCATCCAGCGGTTCAGGGCAAAGTCCGTCATAGGTGTTCCGTTATTTTACCGGATGGTTCTGGAACATCGCCGTGTTGATCAATATGATCTTGGCTCTGTAGAATGCTGGATGTCAGCAGGAGATGTACTTCCTGTAGAGGTGGAAAAACGATTTCACGACAAATTTGGTAAGTATATCTATCAGGCCTATGGCACGACGGAAACCGGAGGCGGCGTGACCTCCTGCCCAGTGAACATCTTGAATCCTCCCAAGAGTGCGGGGCGCATATTGCCCAACAAAAAGTATAAACTTGTTGATCCGGTGACATTAGAATCTGTGAGATCAGGTGGGCCAGGAGAACTCCTTGTTTCATCGGAAGATATGCCCACAAGTTATCTCAACAAGCCGGAGGAAACGAAAAAATCGTTTATCGAATTGGATGGGGAGAAGTGGTATCGCACCGGGGACATCGTATCCGTGGATGAAGAAGGGAATTTTTTCTTTGTTGACCGTACAGTAGACATGATAAAGCATAAAGGGTATCGCATCTCTTCCTCGGAAGTGGAAGCGACGTTGCAGGAACACCCGGCTGTCATCGGAGCATGTGTTGTTGGGGTTCCCGATCCATCAGTGGGTGAAAGGATCAAAGCTTTTGTCGTCCTTAAGGAAGATATCAAAGGGATAACAGGCTATGATTTAATCAAGTGGTGCCGGGAGAGGTTGGTTTCGTATAAGGTTCCGCAATATATCGAATTTCGTGATATGCTCCCTAAGTCTAAGGTCGGCAAGCTTCTCAGGCGTGAATTGAGAACAGAGCAATTGAAACGCTTCGAAAAGAGCGAGTAGGGGAACA
>Ga0335084_10006027_pt1 | contig 12022 bp, 9 predicted proteins | sample Lox_Sample_44_FD_206721 | JGI IMG/M metagenome (GOLD analysis project Ga0335084, IMG submission 206721) | Soil microbial communities from Loxahatchee National Wildlife Refuge, Florida, United States - Lox_Sample_4.4 | ecosystem: Environmental > Terrestrial > Soil > Wetlands | place: USA: Florida...
CTGATGCTCACCGCACGCGGAGAGGACGTCGACCGGATCGTGGGTCTGGAGATGGGCGCCGACGACTACCTGGTCAAGCCCTTCGTCCCGCGGGAGCTCCTGGCGCGAATCCGCAATGTGCTGCGTCGGACGCGGATGCTCCCGCCGAATGTCGAGCCCGAGCCGACCCGCTGCCTCGTCTTTGCGGGCTGGGCACTGGACACCGCGACCCGGCTCCTCCTCTCGCCGGAAGGGGTCGCAACGCCGCTGTCGGGCGGCGAGTATCGCCTCCTCCGGCTCTTCCTCGACCATCCGAACCGCGTCCTGACCCGCGACCAGATCATGGACGCGCTGCACGGCCGCGAGGCCGAGCCGGTCGATCGCGCCATCGACGTGCAGGTGAGCCGACTGCGGCAGCGCGTCGGCGACGACGGGAAGGAGCCGCAGCTCATCAAGACCGTCCGCGGCCAGGGCTACGTGCTGGCCGCGGTCGTGGAGCACCGCGCATCATGCGACTGACAACCGGGTTGCTTCCTGCGAGCTTGTTCGGGCAGGTGACGCTCATCCTGGTGGTCGGGTTGGTCGCGGCCCAGCTTGGCAGCATCTGGCTGCATCGCGGTGCAGGCGAAGCGGCGTCAATGCACGAGTACTTCGCACGCGTCGCGGACCGCGTGGCCGCGGAAGTGGATGCGCTCGACCGCTTGCCGACGGGCGAACGCGCCGCATACGCACGCGCCGCCTCCGACGCGGAGCTCGCCGTCGAGACGGGTGTGGCGAACGCGCCCGCCGAGGCGGGCTGGGTTCCGCCGCCCTTCGCTCGGGCGCTCGGCGAGGGGCTTGGCGGCCGGTACGAGTTCCGGGCGGACGCTCCGGGCGGACGGGGTCCGCCACTCCGTGGCCTGACGGTCGACGTGCGCCTGAAGGACGGCACGTGGGCGCGGTTCCGCGCGGCGCCCATGCGCATCCCGCGCGAGCCCTCATCCCTGCTCTTCTATCTCGGACTGATGGTCTCCGTTGTGGCCGCGGTCGTGCTTCTCGCCGTGAGGAGCGTCACGCGGCCCTTGCGCGTCCTCGGCGATGCGGCGCGCAGCCTCGGCGAGGACCTCGCGCGGCCCCCGCTCCCCGAAGTGGGCCCGCGCGAGGCGCGCGAGGCCGCGCGTGCATTCAACGAGATGCAGGCCCGTCTGCGTGACATGGTGGACCAGCGCACACGGGCACTATCGGCCATGTCCCATGACCTGCGCACGCCGATCACGCGCCTGCGGCTGCGCTCGGAGATGCTCGAGGACCAGGCGCTACGGGGAAAGCTGCAGGCGGACCTCGACGACATGCAACGCCTCGTTGACGTGACGCTCGATTACCTGCGCGGGCTCAAGGAGGCGGAGCCGATCCACCGGGTCGACGTGGACGGCCTGGCGGCGGGCCTCGCCGATGATTTCGCGTCGATGGGCCGCCCGATCGAGGTCAGCGGTCGGGCGGAGCGGCCGTTCGAGGGTCGGCCGCTCGCGTTGCGCCGCGCCTTGACGAACCTCCTCGAGAACGCGCTGACCTACGGCGGCAAGGCGACGCTTCGGATCGAGGACAGCCCGGCGTCCCTCCGCCTCATCGTCGAGGACGAGGGTCCGGGGATTCCCGAAAGCGACCTCGCACGCGTCGTCGAGCCGTTCGAGCGCCTCGAGGCGTCGCGCAGCCGCGGGACTGGCGGCGTCGGGCTGGGGCTGTCCATCGCCCGCGACATCGCGGCGAGCCATGGCGGCGCGCTGCGCCTCGAGAACCGCGCGCCGCGCGGTCTCCGCGCCATCCTCGAGTTGCCGCGCCGCGGTCAGCGGTGAGAGTTGTACCGGAGGCGCGCCTTTCGGCGCGCCGCCGACGCGGTCACTCCGCCAGCTTCAGCAGCACCGGCTGGTGGTCGGACGCCTTGGTCGCGCCATCGACGACGACGTCCTCCACCCATGCCGCGAGATCCTCGGTCACGAAGATGAAGTCGCAGGCGAACGGTTCGCCCGGCCACTGCACCTTGTCGTAGAGACCGAGCGTGGGCGCGTGCGGCCTGGGGCCGTGGCGGATGCGCCAGGCGTCGCGATACGCGGGGCTGCCCTCGATCGGCGCCTGCAGCCGGGCGTAGAGCGGATCCTGCGGCTTCAGGTTGAAGTCCGCGGTGAGGATGCCCGAGCGCGGCCGGGGGCGCGTCTCGAAGGGGCCGCCCGCCTTCACCGGGAACTGCGGATCGTCCGCGTGCGACGCTGCCTCGGACTGCAGGTCGCGCAACCGCTCGACCTGGGCGCTGCGCTGGCTCGCCGAGTAGTACTCGAGATGGGTGGTCGTCACGCGGAGCGGCCCGCGAGCACCGGCGATCACGACCTCGAGCGCGACCCGCTGCATCGTCGGCACCTTCGGGTCCGCCGGCCACGGCAGGAGATGGCGGAACACCTGGAGCACCGTCCGCCGGGTGAGGATCAGCTCGCCGAACTGGCGACGCGCCCCGCCCGACCCGACCGTGTCGACGGCGATGCCTTCGACCGCCGTCCAGCCGGGGAGCTCCGCGGCGAGCGCCGCGAACGAGTCGCCGCCCCCGCTCCCGGCGAGCCCGGGGAAGCCACGCCCCACCTCCTGGAAGCACAGCACGTCGGCGTCCCCCAACTCGCGGCAGACGCGGATGATCCGCCCCGGGTCGACGACGCTGTCGGCGCCGCGGGCCCACTGGATGTTCCAGGTGATGAGCTGCATCGTGTCTCTCCGGTACGGCGCCCTGCGCTCAGCGGATGCCCGCCCGCATGAACGACTGGACGAACTGCCGCTGGAACAGCAGGAACGCGACGAGGAGCGGCGCCGAGGTCATCAGGGTGGCGGCGGTGATGATCGACCAGTCGATGCCCTGGTCGGTGGACGAGAACACCTGCAGCCCGACGGTCAGCGGCCGCGACCCGACGGTGTTGGTGACGATGATCGGCCACAGGAAGTTGTTCCAGTGGTAGCTCACCGACACCAGACCGTAGGCGACGTACACCGGCCGCGCGAGCGGCACGTACACCTTCCACAGCACCTCGAGGGCGCCCGCCCCCTCGACCCGCGCCGCCTCGTCGAGCTCGCGCGGGATCGTCTTGAACGTCTGCCGCAGCAGGAAGATTCCGAACGCCGAGGCCATGTACGGCAGCCCGATCGCCGGGATCGAGTCGAGGATCCCGAGCGCGCTCATCGTGCGGTAGTTCTCCACGATCAGCACGTCGGGCATGATCATCAGCTGCACCAGCACCAGGATGAACACCACGTCGCGCCCGAAGAACGCGTAACGGGCGAAAGCGTACGCGGCCAGAGTGCCGATCACCAGCTGGGCGACGAGGATCATTGTCACGAGCGCCACCGTGTTCACGAGGTAACGCGCGAACGGCGCCGCCTGCCACGCGTTCGCGAAGTTCTGCAAGGTCAGCGGCGCGTCGAGGGTGAACCGCACCGAGAACTCCGCCGGGTGGAACGCGGTCCAGACCGCGTAGGCGAGCGGCGAGATCCACAGGATCGCGAGCAGCCACGCGCCGGCGGTCTCGAGGGCGTGCGCCAGGTCGCGGCGCTCGTGCGGCCCGTTCACTGGTAGTGCACCCGTCGCTCGAGGAACACGAACTGCCCGATCGCGAGCCCCGCGAGGATCACGAGCAGCACCATCGTCAGCGCGGCGGCGTAGGCGAGGTCCCAGAACTTGAATCCGACCTCGTAGATGTAGAAGAGCAGGAGCGAGGTCGCGTTGTCCGGCCCGCCGCGCGTCATCACGATGATGTGGTCGACCAGCCGGAACGAGTTGATCACCGCGTTCACCAGCACGAACAGCGTCGTCGGCGCGAGCAGCGGCCAGGTCACGCGGCGGAAGAAGTACCAGCGGCTCGCGCCCTCGATCGCGGCGGCCTCGGCGAGGCTGGGCGGAACCTGCTGCAGCGCGGCCAGGTAGAAGATCATGAAGAACCCTGCCTCCTTCCAGATCGTCACGACGATCACGCAGGCGAGCGCCGTATCGCGGCTACCCAGCCAATTGTGGCTGGGAAGGCCGAGAAGGCCACTCAACTGCTCGAGCAGGCCATACTGCGGCGTGTAGAAGAAGAGCCAGATGTTCGCGACCGCGATCATCGGCAGCATCGTCGGCGTGAAGTAGGCAAGCCGCAGGAAGCCCCGGCCGGCGAGCTTCCGGTTCACCAGCACCGCCATCAGGATCGCCAGCGCGATCGACGCCGGGATCGTCCCGAGCGCGAACCACACGTTGTTCGCGAGCGACTGCCAGAACACCGGGTCGTCGAACATCGCCCGGTAGTTGTCGAGCCCGACGTAGACCGCCGACCGGCCCGGCTTCGGCGTGGAAAAGAAGCTGTGGAAGAACGTCGCCGCGGTCGGGTAGTGGGTGAACGCGACGAGCAGCACCGCGGCGGGCAGCAACAGCAGCCAGCCGTGGATGTGGACGCTGAGGCGGCTCACTGGAGTGTGAGAGCGGGCGCTAGAGAGCCGGGATCGCTCCCCGCCCGGCGCGCCCGCCGGGCCGGTTGCGCTAGCGCCGGTACGGCTTCAGGATGCGCTCCGCCTCGCGCTGCGCGTCCTGCATCGCCTGCGCCGGCGTCTTGGCGCCGGTGAGCGCGGCCTGCAGGCCGTCGTTCAGCGCCTTCGTCACGCGCTGGTTCTCGTGCGTGGAGAGCTCGGCGACCGCGTACTGCAGCTGGTCGCGTGCGACCGCGGCGGCGGGGAAGCCCGACACGTACTTCTTCATCACCGGCGTTTCCCACGCATCGGCGCGCACGGCGACATAGCCGGTGTCAATCCCCCACTGCGCGGCGCGCTCGGGGCTCGTGATCCAGCGGATAAAGCGCAGCGACGCCTGCTGCTGCTGGGGCGTGCTCTTCTTGAAGATGTAGAAGTTGCCGCCGCCGGTCGGCGAGCCGCGCCGCTTGCCCGCCGGCAGCATCGCCACGCCGAAGTCGAACTTGGCGTTGTTCTTCACGTTGGTGAGGTTGCCGGTAGTGGTCCACATCATCGCGATCTTCCGCTCGAAGAAGTCGCGCGGCGTGGTGCCCCACTCGACGACGCCCTGCGGCATGACGCGGTGCTTGCGGCCGAGGTCGACCCAGAACTGCAGCGCCTCGATCGCGTCCGGCTTGTCGTAGTAGGTGGTGTCGCCGGCCGCGTTCATGAGCTCGATGCCGTTCTGCGTGGTGAACCCCTGGAAGAGCCAGTACGGGAAGCCCGACGACGGCACCTGGATGCCCCATTGCGTCGTGTTGCCGGAGGCGTCGCGCTTGGTGAGCTTCTGCGCGTCGTCGAGCATCTCCTGCCACGTCGCCGGCGGCTTGTTCGGATCGAGGCCGGCTTCCTTGAAGAGCTCCTTGTTCCAGTACAGGACGACCGTCGAGCGCTGGAACGGCACGCCCCAGATCTTGCCGCCGGTCTGGCTGTTCATCATGAACGCCGGGAAGAAGCTCTTCAGCCACGCCCGGTCCTCGGCCGCGGTTGCGACCGAGTCGATCGGGACGATCGCGTCCTCGTCGATCAGCGTGAACATGTCGGTCGAGAGCAGCACCGAGGTGACCGGCGGGTCGCCCGCCTTGTGGGCGGTGAGCGCCTTGACGATCGTCTCCTGGTAGGTGCCGGCGTAGATCGGCTTCACCTTGATGCCCGGGTTCTCCTTCTCGAAATCGGCGGCGAGCCCGTCGATGATCTTGGTGATCGGCCCGCCCACCGCCACCGGGTAGTAGAACGAGATCTCGGTCTGCGCCTGCGCGGCGGCCACGAGGCCGGCCGCGGCGAGCGCGGCGATTGCCTGCGTGATACGTCTCATCGACAACATGGCTTCCTCCTCTTCTTGATCACGCCGCGACCGCGGCATCCTGAACCGGCTCCACGCGCCGGCCGTCGGCTGCGCGGAAGAAATGCTGCGCCCCGGGCGGCCAGGCGAGCCCGATGCGCGCGCCGGCGGGGAGCTCGAGCTTGCCCGGCGCGCGGACGGTGAACGGCTCGCCGCCGACCGTGCAGGCGACGATCGAGTCGGCGCCGAGATATTCCATCGAGACGACCGTCGCCGGCGCGCCGGCGGGATCGATCGCCGCCGCCTCCGGACGGACACCGAGCAGCAGGCCTTCGCCCTGCCCCGGCGCCACCGCCGGCCCGTCGGTGCCCCGGATCACTGCCCCACGCGCGCCGTCGGCTAGCCGCAGGAGGTTCATCGGCGGCGTGCCGATGAAGCGCGCGGCGAAGGCTGTGACCGGCCGCGCGTAGAGCGCCGCCGGCGCGTCGTCCTGCTCGACCCTGCCCTCGCGGAGGAGCACGACCTGGTCGGCCATGCTCATCGCCTCGGTCTGGTCGTGCGTCACGTAGACCATCGTGATGCCGAGCTTCTGCTGCAGCCCGCGGATCTCCCGGCGCATGTCGTGCCTGAGCTGCGCATCGAGGTTGGAGAGCGGCTCGTCCATCAGGCAGACCGGGTGCTCGGCGATGATCGCTCGCCCGAGCGCGACGCGCTGCTGCTGCCCCCCGGAGAGCTGCGAGGGCTTGCGGGCGAGGAGTTTGTCGAGGCCGAGGAGTTCCGCGACGCGCTTCAGGCGGCGCTCGCGGTCGGCGGCCGGCACCTTGCGCACCTTCAGGCCGAACAGGATGTTCTCGGCCACCGAGAGATGCGGGAAGAGCGCGTACGACTGGAACACCATCGCGATGTTGCGCTTCGACGGCGGGGCCTCTGTCACATCGGCCCCGGCGATCCGCACACGGCCGGCGGTGACCGTCTCGAGCCCCGCGATCAGCCGCAGCGTCGTGGACTTTCCGCACCCGGACGGCCCGAGCAGCACGGCGAACGTCCCGGCGGCGACGTCGAAGCTCACGTCGTCGACCGCCCGGGTCGCGCCCCAGTGCTTCGCTACGTGCTCAAGGGCGATCGCCGCCACTCGTCTCCTCCGGTGCGGTCGTTGTTGTCGGTGACCACGAAACCGGTGCCGGAGGCATCGGTTTCCCCGATTTCGGGGAGCATGAGGGGGCGCCGCGAAGCGGCTCCGACCCCCCGTATCGTGAGAGCTAACATCGTGCGATGCCGCGTTTACGGAATTGTGACAACTCTCGCCCCCTCCGAGAAAGGGAACCGTGCCCTAGGCGAAGAACGCCCGGAATGCGGCGATCGCGCGATCGATCCCGTCCGCCGACACGTCGAGGTGCGTCGCGAGCCGCGTCCGTGGGCCGATCAGCGCGAGGACGCCCGACTGCTCGAGGTGCGCCTTCAGTGCTGCAGTGCGGTCGGATGGGAGGCGGACGAACACCATGTTCGTCTGCGGAGGCTCGACTTCCAGCCCGCGGATGCCGGCGAGCCCGGCGGCGAGCCGCGCGGCATTCGCGTGATCCTCGGCGAGGCGCTCGAGGTGATGCTCGAGCGCGTAGAGGCCCGCGGCCGCGATGATCCCCGCCTGGCGCATCGCACCGCCGAGGATCTTGCGCGCCCGCTTCGCGCGCTCGATGACCGGTTTCGCACCCACCAGCACCGTGCCCGCCGGCGCGCCGAGCCCCTTCGACAGGCACACCGACACCGAGTCGAAGCCCCGGCAGAGCTCCGCGACCGGCGTCCCGAGCTTCACCGCGGCGTTGAAGATGCGCGCGCCGTCGAGATGCGTCGCGAGCCCGCGGCGCCGTGCGAGCGCGACCGCGCACTCGAGATACGGGCGGCCAAGCACGCGCCCGCCGATCGTGTTCTCGAGCGCGAGGAGGCGCGTGCGCGCGAAGTGCGGATCGTCGGGCTTGATCGCGGCTTCGACCTCCGCGAGGTCGAGCGAGCCGTCCGGACGGTTCGCGAGCGGCTGCGGCTGGATGCTGCCGAGCACCGCGCCGCCGCCCGCCTCGTAGCGGTAGGTGTGGGCTTCCTGCCCGACGATGTACTCCTCGCCGCGCTCGCAGTGGCTCATCAGTGCCGCGAGATTCGACTGCGTGCCGCTCGGAAAGAACAGCGCCGCCTCCATGCCGAATCGCGCGGCCATGCGCTCCTGCAGGCGAAGCACGGTCGGATCGTCGCCGAAGACGTCGTCGCCGACCTCGGCCGCCGCCATGGCGGCGCGCATCCCGGCCCCAGGCCGGGTGACCGTGTCGCTGCGCAGATCGACCGGTGCGCTCAACGCACCGCCTGCAGCAGGTTGTTGAAGTCGTCCGTCCACACCGACACCCTGGAGGGCACCTCGATCGGCTCGGCGACGCCCGCGAGCTCCGGCCGGTCGAAGAGCTCCGGGCCGGCAGTGACCAGGACGAAGTCGGTCACCGAGTAGATGTTGTACTCGGCCTCGTCGGGGCTGTCGCTGACGAGCCGCGCGTGCAGCCCGAGCGAGTCGGCGAGCCGCTTCACCACCGGCGCGAGATCGAGGTAGCGATTGGTCACGTTGAAGACGACCACGCCGCCCGGCCGCACGTGCCGCATGTACAGCTCGAGCGCCTCCTTGGTCATCAGGTGCATCGGCACCGAGTCGCTGGAGAACGCGTCGGCCGCGAGGAGGTCGAAGCGCTGCGGCGGCTCGGATTCGAGCGCGAGCCGTCCGTCGCCGAGCACCAGCTCGATCTTCGCGTCGCTGTCCTTGAGGTACGAGAACTCGGTCTGGGCGAGCTCGATCACCTGCGGGTTGATCTCGTAGAAGCGGACGACGTCGCCGCGGTGGCCGTATGCCGCCATCGTGCCGGCGCCGAGGCCGACGATGCCGACGCGCATGTCGGGGTGCCGGAGCGCCTCGAGCGCGCGCACGATGCCCGCCTTCGGTCCGAAGTAGGCGATCGCCTGCCGGCGCTTGTCCGCGTCGACGAACTGCTCGCCGTGGTTGATCGTGCCGTGGATGAGCTTGCGCACCGTGCCTTCGTCGCGCACCTCGTCGCGGGTGCGCAGGCTCGAGTAGAAGTTGCGCTTGAGGACGCGGGTGTCGGCGATCACGTTGGTCACGTACGTCACCACGCCGTACCCGGTGAACGCGGCCGCCGCGAGCGCGCCGGTGAGCGCGATCCGGCCGGCCGGGACCACCTTCCACGCGAGCACGATCGCCGCCAGCGCGAGCCCGGCCGCGACCTCGAAGTCGCCCGGCAGCACGTGCGGCGCGATCACCGACACCATCATCGAGCCGAGCGCCCCGCCGAGTGCGATCAGCATGTAGAACTCCGTCAGGCGCGCGGGGACGGGCCGGATCATCGCCAGCTCGCCGTGGCAGAGCATGCACAGCACGAAGAGACCGGCGGCGAAGAGCGGGATCGACAGCTTCAGGTCGTGGATCAGGCTCGAATCGGTGAGCACCCACGCCATCGCCACCACCGCGAGGCCCGCCAGCGGGAAGAACACCGCGCGCCGGTACCACCCGCGCCCGTCGAAGCACAGGATGAACGTGAGGAGGTAGAGCGACAGCGGCAGCACCCACAGGAACGGGATCGACGCGACGTTCTGCGTGAGGTGGTTGGTGATCGCGAGGAGCAGCAGCGACGCGAGCGCCGGGAGCGCGACCCATTGCAGCCTCAGGCCCAGGCTCGGCGCCGGCCCGGGCTCGAGCGCGACCTTGGCGTGGACCGTCCCGACCGCCGCCCGCAGGCTGTAGACCGCGGTGCCGGCGCACAGCATGGCGAAGAGCGCATATCCCCACGACCAGGAGAGCGCCTGCGCCCGGGTCGGGATCAGCGGCTCGACCGCGATCGGATAGAGGAGCAACGCCGCGAGCGAGGCGAGGTTCGAGAGCGCGAAGAGGCGATACGGCGAGTCGAAGTGCCGCGCGTACCATGCCTGCACGAGCGGGCTCGTCGTCGACAGCAGGAAGTACGGCAGGCCGACCGTGGCCACCAGCAGGCCGAGGATCCGCAGCCCGGGATCCTCCGCGCCCGAGGGCTTCCAGCCCGCCGCGGCGACGATCGGCAGGCTCGCCAGGCTGACGGCAAGCAGCAGCAGGTGGAGGATGAGCTGCAGGCGGGGCGGCAGCCACCGCACGATCGCGTGCGCGTACGCGTAGCCCGCGAGCAGCAGGAACTGGAAGAAGAACACGCACGTCGTCCACACCGCCGCCGACCCGCCGAACCACGGCAGGATCTGCTTGGCGGCGATCGGCTGGACGAGAAACAGCAGGAATGCGCTCGCGAAAATGGTGGCAGCGTAAAGCAGCATCGACTCTCCTCACCCCCGGTATGCCGGGCGCCCTTACCGGGCGCCTCTCGATCCAGCCCTAACGCGCGGCGCCCGCTTGCGCCGACGTTCCGGAGGCCTTTCCTTCGTCCCGTCTCCTAAGGCGCCGCATCGGGAGGCCAGGTCCCGGCAGCGAGCTTCTCGGCCCAGAACACGCCGATCATCGTCTTGGCGTCGGTGATCCGCCCCGTCCTCACCCATTCGAGCGCCGTCCCGAGCGTCACCGGGAACGTGTCGAGGAACTCGCCCTCGTCGAGCGTCCGACGGCCCTGGTGCGCCAGACCGCGCGCGACCCACAGCTCGATGCGCTCGTCCGAGTAGCCGACCACCGGGTGGAAAGTCGTGAGGAACCGCCACTCCCGCGCGACGTAGCCAGTCTCCTCCAAGAGCTCACGCTTCGCGGTCTCCTCCGTCGCCTCGCCCGGGTCGATCTTGCCGGCCGGCAACTCGTAGAGCTCGCGGCCGAGCGGATAGCGGTACTGCCGCTCCATCAGGAGCTCGCCCGAGTCGAGGATCGGGAGGATCGTCACCGCGCCGGGATGCTCGATGAATTCGCGGACGGCGGAGCGCCCGTCCGGAAGACGGACGATGTCGCGCCGGACGTGCAGCAGCGTGCCGTCGTACACCGATTCGCCCGCCACCCGCGTCTCGGTGAGCGTGGCGTGGCCGCTCGCGTGGAACTCGTCGGCCATGCGCGGCGCCGGGCGCGCGTCAGCGCCCGAGCGGGTAGACGCCCTGCATCGCCGCGAGGCAGAGCGCCATCAGCGGCCCCGGCATCACCCCGAGCACGAGCATCGCGAGCCCGTTCGCCGACAGCAGCATCCGCATCTCGAACTCGGCCGCAATCGGCGTGTCGGTCACGGGCTCCTCGAAGTACATGACCTTGACCACCCGCAGATAGTAGAAGGAGCCGATCAGCGACATCAGCACCGCGAAGACGGCGAGCCACACCTGGCCGGCCTTGATCACGGCGTCGAGGACTGCGAGCTTGGCGTAGAACCCGGCCGTCGGCGGGATGCCGGCAAGCGAGAACATGAGGAGCAGCATCATGAACGCGTACCACGGGTGACGCTGGTTGAGCCCCCGGTAGTCGGTCACCTGGTCCGCCTCGAAGCCCGCGCGCGACAGGAGGAGCACCATCCCGAAGGCGCCGAGGCTCATCAGCACGTAGACGATCGAGTAGAACATCGCCGCGCTGTAAGCGTCGGGCGCCGACAGCAGGTTGCCCGCGACCCGCCCCGCGAGCAGCCCGAGCAGCACGAAGCCCATGTGCGAGATCGTCGAGTACGCGAGCATCCGCTTGATGCTCGTCTGCGCGATCGCCGCGAAGTTGCCGATCGCGAGCGACAGCACGGACATGATCACCAGCATCTGCTGCCAGTCGCCGGCGAGATCGATGAGCCCGTTCACCAGCATCCGCATCATCATCGCGAACGCCGCGAGCTTCGGCGCTGCGCCGAGGAAGAGCGTCACCGCGTTCGGCGCGCCGTCGTACACGTCGGGGATCCACATGTGGAACGGCACCACGCCGAGCTTGAACGCGAGGCCGGCGACGATGAAGACGAGGCCGAACACGAGCACGACCTTGTTCGCCTTGCCGGCCGCGATCGTCTGCGCAATCTGCACGATATTGAGCGTGCCGGTCGCGCCGTAGAGCATCGACATCCCGTAGAGGAGGACGCCGGAGGCGAGCGCGCCGAGGATGAAGTACTTCATCGCCGCCTCGGTCGAGACCGCCGAGTCGCGGTTCAGCGCCACCATCGAGTAGAGGCAGAGCGACATCAGCTCGAGCCCGAGGTAGAGAACGAGCATGTGCGCCGCGGAGATCAGCACCATCATGCCGAGCAGCGCGAACAGCGCCAGCACGAAGTACTCGCCGCGCAGCATGTCGCGATCGGCCAGGTAGCG
>Ga0335084_10006028_pt1 | contig 12022 bp, 10 predicted proteins | sample Lox_Sample_44_FD_206721 | JGI IMG/M metagenome (GOLD analysis project Ga0335084, IMG submission 206721) | Soil microbial communities from Loxahatchee National Wildlife Refuge, Florida, United States - Lox_Sample_4.4 | ecosystem: Environmental > Terrestrial > Soil > Wetlands | place: USA...
TGGTGAGACGGGTGATCGGCGTGATCAGGCAGCGTCGCGAGCCGTAAGCGCCGCCATCACGCGGGCCTAACGGTGCACGCGAGGGAGCCTGCCGGGGTTGTCCCCTGCCACGGTAGAAGCGTCCGCGGTGATCTCGGTTCTGCGACTCACCCGTGTAACGCCCGCGGCTGTCCGAACTCTACCTCATCCGCTACTGTCAGAGCCGACAACGGGCGCTGATCGACAGGGCGGTGCCCGTCTGGGAGAATTGGGCCGGCTCGCTCGAGGGCGTACCGCGTGCGATGCCTGCCCGCCGTCAGTCACATCCGTCCAACAATAGGAGAGACACATCATGAGCAAAGCGGTCCGGATCTCAACGCGCGCGGCATTCGCAGGGTTCGTACTGGTTGCCGCAACCGTGGCAGCCGCAGCCGACCCGGTCTGGGTCAACCCGGCGATCCAGGAGTTCGGCGCGGTCGTGTCGCTGCCGGACGCGGGCATGCAGCCGAGCAAGGACACCGAGTACAAGGTCGTCTTCAACGTCACCACCGGCGGGCCGAACGAGAAAATCAACCCGGCATTGGATCGGGTGGCGCGCACGGTGAATGTATTTGCATCGGCGGGCGTGCCGCTGTCGCACCTGCATTTCATCGCGGTGGTGCACGGCCCTGCGACGCCGGCAGTCCTCGACAACGATCACTATCGTGAAAAGTTCAGCGTCGACAATCCGAACATCAAGCTGATCAGCGCGCTGCAGAAAGCGGGGGTCAGAGTCGTGGTATGCGGCCAGGCATTGGCGCACAACAAATTCCCGCACGAGTGGGTCAACAAAGAGGTGGAGATCACGTTGTCCGCTCTCTCGGACGTGATCATCCTCGAGCAACAGGGCTACGTCCTGTTCCCGCTATAAAGAGCGACCGCCGATGACACGAGCAGGGGGGACCGCGCTGATCTGCGCGGTTCTGAGCGCGTTCACGGCGAGATGGGCGGCCGGCGCCGGCGGGATCGATCCACCCTGGAACCCGCCGCCTGAGAACGGGGTGAACTTCACCGTTCCTGGCATCGACAACGTCCCCGACCTGCAGGGGGATGTCAACGATCCGCAGCTCGTCGTCTTCCTGGCCGGCAACCAGTACATGGTCGTACGCGACCTGATCCTGGCATTCCGCGCCGCTTATCCCCAATACGAGCGCGTGTTCGTCGAGACTCTCCCGCCGGGGATCCTCGCCAGCCAGATCGAGCAAGGTGCGCTCGTCGTGGGCAACCTGCGCATCACGCTCAAGCCCGACATCTACGCGACGGGCCGGGTCCGGATGCAAGAGCTGCAAGGGGAGAAGCAGTGGTTCTCCGAGACGGTCGACTACGCGCGCAATCAGCTCGCGATCATGACGTCGACGGGAAACCCTCACGGCATCGCCGGTTGGACCGATCTCGCCCAGCCCGGCGTTCTCCTGTGCATGCCCAACCCGAAGTGGGAAGGCATCGCCAGGAACACGATCATCCCCGTGCTGCGTCAGAACGGAGGTGACCCCCTGGTCAAGGCGGTGTACGAGGACAAAGTCCGGGCCGGCACCACTTTTCTGACGCAGATCCATCACCGGCAAACGCCGATGCGGATCATGGAGGGCAAGTGCGAGGCCGGCGTCGTGTGGTACACCGAAGCCTACTTCCACGCCACGCTGATGCATCATCCCATCGCGATGGTGACGATTCCGGAGGAGCAGAACCGATACGCCACCTATACCGCCGGGCTGATGAAGGATGCGCCTCACGCGGTCGCCGGGAAGGATTTCCTGCTCTTCCTCCGCAGTCCCGCAGCTCAGGCCATCTTCCGCAAATACGGCTTCCTCCCGGCGCCGTAAGCAAGCGCGCGGACAGCAATGCGGACACGAGCGAGCAAGCCGCTGTGGATGTCGATCGTGGCAGCGATAGGTTGGCTCGCCACGCAGCTCGCCACAGGGGCCGCCACCGACCCCGAGCGCATCTTCCTCGAGGGGATCCCCGGGCAGGTCCCTGCTTGTGCGACATGCCATGGCACCCACGGCGAAGGCGGCGGCGACGGCGCTTTCCCCCGGATCGCCGGCTTTCCCGCCGGCTACATTGGGGATCAGCTCAGAGCATTTCGAGACGGCGCGCGCGTAACCCCGCTCATGTCTGCGATGGTCACAGGACTGACCGATGCGGATATCGGCGCCCTGGCCGACTACCTCGCTCGACAGCAGGCTTCGTTTGCTGCTGTCAGCGCCGGGAGCCCAGAGAAGCTCGCGCGCGGACAGGCGCTCGTCACGCTCGGCGCGTGGGAGCGCGGCATCCCCGCATGCGTCAGTTGCCACGGCCCCGAGTTGGAGGGGGTAGCGCCGGCGATACCCAGGCTGGCCGGCCAATGGCCGCGCTACCTGGGCGCGCAGCTCACCGCGTATCGGCTGCGGCAGCGACCGTCGGACCGGCTTGGGCTGATGAGCCGTATCGCGGGCGGCATGAGCACCGCGGACATCGAGGATGTATCGGCCTATATCGGAAGTCTGCGGTTGGGCGACAGACCCGAGCCTCCGCGCCGCGCGACGCCGGAGCCGTACTCGCCGGTGCCGCAATCAGCCGAGGCGTTCACGCCACCGCCGGATGCTGCGATCCCGGCCGGGCCTTATGGCGATATGGTGCGCCTGGGTGAACGGCTCTTCCAAGACACACCCGGACACGCGGACCAGTACACCGGCAACGCGCTGAGCTGCCGCAACTGTCATCTCGACCGCGGCCGCGCCCCGCAGTCTTCGCCGATGTGGGCGGCATATGTGCACTATCCCGAGTACCGCAAGAAAGACGGCCTCGTCAACACCTTGCAGATGCGCATCCAGGGCTGCTTCCTCTACAGCCAGAACGGAATCGCGCCGCCCGCCGACAGCCGCGAGCTGACAGCGCTCGTCACCTACTTCCACTGGCTTGCGACCGGCTTGCCGGTCGGCATCACACCCAAGGCCGCCGGGTACGGGCGATTGCCCGCTCCGCGCGAAGCGCCGAGCCCCGAACGTGGGGCCAAGGTCTATGCGTCGAGCTGCGCTGTCTGCCACGGCGAGGACGGAAGCGGCCGCACCGCTGGCGGCAGAACCATCTTCCCGCCGCTGTGGGGACCCCAGTCTTTCAACTGGGGCGCCGGCATGCATCAGGTCGACATCGCCGCCGCTTTCATTCAGCGCAACATGCCTTACGGCGCGGGCGGCACGCTGAGCGACCAGGAAGCATGGGACGTGGCGGCCTTCGTGAACAGCCGCCCGCGTCCTCAGGACCCGCGCTTCACCGAGAATGTAGAGAAGACGCGCAGGCTGTTCCACGACGGGCACTTCGACTACTACGGGCGCGAAGTGGACGGCGTCCTGCTGGGCGCGCCTGACGTCCGCCGTTGACGCTCCGAAGCTCGCGCTCCGACCGGGGCATGCGATCACGTTGGCGCATCCGACCCGCTAGAGGAGCCGCTGGCGCCCCCCATGCGCTCGCTGTCATCCCAACTCAAACCAGCCGTCATCGGGGTGTCACCATGGCGACGCAGTCTAGCGTCGGATGGAAGATCTCGAGGTCCGCTCGCGCCCGCTCGACGTTGCTGTGGTCACGGAAACCTTTCCCCCGGAAGTCAACGGGGTCGCCCGCACTGTCGGGATCCTGGTGGACGGTCTCATCGCCCGCGGACATCGCGTGCAACTGATCCGACCGCGTCAAAGCCGGCACGACCAGCCGATCACGAGGCCGAGACTGGAAACGCTCCTGCGGCCGGGATTTCCGATCCCCGGCTATCGTGGGCTACGCATGGGGCTGCCGGCCAAGCGCGCGCTGTTGCGCGCGTGGCGGCTCAGACGGCCGCACGTCTTGCAGGTTGTGACCGAAGGGCCGCTCGGGTCGTCGGCGGTCGCCGCAGCGAAGGCACTCGAGATCCCGGTCTGCTCCGAGTTCCACACGAACTTCCACACCTACAGCCGGCATTACGGTCTCGGTCTGCTGGCGCGCCCGGTCGCCGCTCACCTGCGCCGCCTGCACAACCGCGCGGAGGTGACGCTGGTGCCGACGGCCGAACTCGCATCGGAGCTGAGCGCCGCCGGCTACGAACGCGTCCGCGTCGTGGGGCGTGGCGTCGACACGAACCTTTTCCACCCCGGCAGACGCAGCGACGATCTACGGCGGACTTGGGGGGCGGCGCCGGACGACACGGTGGCGCTGTACGTCGGCCGGCTTGGGCCCGAGAAGAACCTGCGCCTGTTCGTTCAGGCTGCAGAAGCGATGCGCGCACTCGATCCGGCCCTGAAGGTGGTGGTGGTCGGCGATGGGCCTGCAGGCCGCGCGCTGCGCGCGAGCCGTCGCGATTTCGTGTTCTGCGGAATGCGCGCGGGCACCGAGCTCGCCGAGCACTATGCATCAGGCGATGTCTTCGTCTTCCCAAGTCTCACGGAAACGTTCGGCAACGTGACCACCGAAGCGATGGCGAGCCGCCTCGCCGTAGTGGCGTACGACTACGCGGCCGCGAGGCAATGCATCCGGCACGGCGAGAGCGGGCTGCTCGCACCTTGCGGCGACGACCTGTGCTTCGTGAGGCTCACTGCGAGCCTCGCTGCGGACCGGTCGCTGCGCGAGCGCCTGCGCACCGGCGCTCGTAGCGTGGCCCGCACCCTGTCATGGGAGCGGGTGACGGACGATCTCGAAGCCGTCCTCTCCGAGCTCGCACGGAAATCCGCGCCCTAGCTTGGCGTATCAAAGCGGACACGACACCGGTTCCGGGGACGCGCGTCGCGCTGCGACCGATTCGTACACGGCTGCCAGCTTTCGCGCCAGCGGCTCCGCCTTCCATTCGCGCGCATAAGCGCGTCCCTCGTCGGCAAGCCGCGCGCGCCACCCCGCGTCGCGCATCACGGCGACGATCGCATCGGCGAACGCCGTTTCGTCATCCGCCGGGACCACCGCGCCGCGCCGCGGCCCGACGATGTCGCGCGTGCCCATCACGGCCGTGGAGATCACGGGCACACCCAGAGCGAGCGCCTCCAGCAACACCAACCCCTGAGTCTCGGTGCGCGATGCGAACACGAAGGCATCGGCCGCGCGGTAGCAATCCAGGAGCTCTACGGATCGCTCGAGGTACCCGACGAATACCACATGCTCCTGCAGCCGCCATCTCGCGGCCCGCCGCTTCAGGGAGGCGCTCGCCGGTCCCTCGCCAGCGATCACCAGCAGCAGCTCGGGCATCCGCGCGAGAGCCCGCTGCAACGCCCGCATGAGGAAGTCGATATTCTTCTCGAAGGCCACCCGCCCCACATAGAGCAGCACGGGGCGCTCAGTGGGGATGCGCCACTTGTTGCGGAAAACCATTCCGTTTCCGGCTGCGAAATCTCCGAGCGGGATTCCGGTTGGGATCACGTGCACGGGCACGCGCACGCCGTAGCGGGCAAGCACCTCCCCCATGGCCATGGACGGCACGATCAGCGCATCCATTTGATTGCATTGGGCGCGGGACAGGCGGCGCGAAGCAGCGCGCAACACGCGCTTGGGAACGAAGGGCACGTAATGGAACAGGTACTCCTCGAAGAAGGTGTGATACGTCTCTATGCGTGGCACGCCGAGCGCATCGGCGATCTCGATCCCCAGGTAATGCGCCACGAACGGCGTTTGCACGTGAACCAAGTCGTAACCGCACTCCCGCAGTTGCGGACGCAGAGCACGGATCTTGCCCGCTTTCATGATCCGGTCCTCTGGATCCAGCGGAAGGTAGCGGGACGGTATCCTGGAGATGCCGCTCTCCTCGATGCGGGGGCCATTGTATTCGGGCGCGATCAGATCGACTCGGTGCCCCAGTGCGTCAAGCGCTCGGCGGAAGGTCTGAATCGAGGTCGATACGCCGTTTACCCGCGGGAAGTACACGTCGGAGATCATGAGGATGCGCATCGCCGGCCCCGGCAGAACGGAAGACGGTCCAAGGCTATGCGGTCTTTATGACAACGCCGCGACACGCGGTAAGCGCCGCGCACTGCTCTGGCTGCCATAGCCGGCGATGAGCCGTCGGTTACGCTGGCGCTTCACAGCAGTGTCACACTCCTGGCTCATACTTCATACTCGTAGCTATGCGGTGGATTCGCCGCCGACCACAGCGACCGGTGCGACAAAAGGTCTTTAGAGTCGGGATCGACCAGCCCCGGGGGGCTGTGCGCGCCATTGCTTTCCCGAGGGCCTGAGTGGACGTCTCCAAGGACGAGGTGTCCAGGCGGCCTCGCGTGCGCTCCATCTTCCTCTCCGACATCCATCTCGGCACCCGCGCATGCCAGGCCGAGCGACTGCTGTCTTTCCTACGCGAATACGACTCCGAGCACCTGTTCCTGGTGGGAGACATCGTCGACTTCTGGGCTATGAGCCGCGGGATCTGCTGGTCGGCGCATCAAAACACGGTCGTCCAGAAGATTCTCAAGCGTGCCCGGCACGATGTGAGCGTCTACCTCGTACCCGGCAACCACGACGAGGCCCTGCGCGACTACGCCGGTGTCTCGTTCGGGGAAATCCACGTCGTCCGCGAGCACGTGCATGTTGCCGCCGACGGCGTGCGCTACCTGTTGATCCACGGAGACGAGTTCGACCAGGTGACGCTGCATCACCGCTGGATCGCGGTCCTGGGCGACATCGGCTACGCCCTGCTCGTGCGGCTGAACGGCTGGTTGTCCTACATTCGACGCAGCCTCCGCGTGCCGGGCTATTGGTCGCTCGCGGGATATGCGAAGCGGAAGGTCAAGAGCGCGGTGAGCTTCATCTCCAACTTCGAGGATTCGCTGCTGCGCCATGTGCGCGAGCGAGGCCTGGACGGCGTCATCTGCGGGCACATCCATGCCGCCGCCATACGACAGGTCGATGGCGTGACCTACATCAACTGCGGAGACTGGGTCGACAGCTGCACGGCGATCGTCGAGCACCACGACGGACGCATGGAGCTGATCGAGTGGAGCAGCGGCCGCCTTGAGTCGCGCTACCCCGTCGAGACCGAACTGCAGCGCGCCGCCTGACCGCTCACTCGCCGGATGCCTGCGCAACCGACCATGCAGGCGGCAACGCTATGGGTCCGGCCGGCGCCGAACTGAGCCCCGGCAGGCGCAACAACAAAACGCCCGCCGTGCACGCACGGCGGGCGTCCTACTCCAGTCCGCCCTCAACTAAGCGCGGACGGACCGCGTGCACCAATATCAGTTGCTCTGTGTACCGGTAACCTTCGCGGCGGGCGCACTTTCCCCGCGAGGCATGTTGGTGCGGGCCGCGACATCCGCGTCGTAGCTCACGCCCACATCAGCGCTGCCTGCCTGTGCGCGCGGAAGATTGGTGCGAGCCGCGACATCCGAGTCGTAGGCCACGCCGACCTTCGTCGTCCCGGTGTGCAGGCCGCTCACGCGGTCCGAGCCCACCAGGCCCCCTGCCTGACCGTACCAGTGGCTCATCGCATCGACGTCACCCGACGTGACCACGTTGGCCGCGTTGACATTCACCGAGAAACCGGCCGCCAGCGCGACCGCAGAGATGAGAAGCTTCGCGTTCATAATATCCCCCATGCATAGTTCGGATTGACCCGGCAGCGCGGCAGCTCCTTCTCGCGACTCTGCCTCCCCGCTGCCTCGATCGGCTTGCCTGCGTCCTAGCGGCGAAGGCCGATTCGATGTTGCGCAGTCTAGGCCCAGGGGAGCGCGGCCTCTTGAACGCGATTGCCCAATTTTTGGACGTTCTTGTTATGGAGTAGCTACTCCACAGCATGGATTCCAAATCGGAATGAACCTATTCCTGGCGGCGCTGGCCCGCTCGGTCTAGCCGGAATTCCAAGCGTCATCGATCGCTGCGCAGTGGCGCCCGCCGGAGACATCGCGCGCCGCCACGAGCCCTGTCAGCGGATCACCGCGCAGCTCGTGTGTAGCGAATGGGGGCTGGGCCGCAGGCGCGATTCACGCCGGCGCCGCGATGCGGCGCAGGCCCGCGGGATCCACGATCTCGATCTGCTCGCGCGCGAGCGAAACCAGGCCTTGCTCCGCAAACGCCTTGAGCAGGCGGCTGACGATCTCCCGCACGCTGCCCAGTTCGTCGGCGAGCTGCTGGTGGGTGGTGCGCACGAGGCGCCCTTTGCCCAACAGCAAGGCGGCGAGCCGCTGGTCGAGCTTGTGGAAGGCGACCGCTTCGACCAACTGCATCAGCTCCGTGATCCGCTCCGCGAACAGACCGAAGACGTAGTTGCGGAACGCCTCGTGACTGCCCACCAATTCGTTGAACAGCGACGGGGGCAGCGCGACGAAGGTCGTGTGCGATTCGGCTATGCCCCTGGCCGGGTAGAGCGCCCGGCCCAGGATGCAGCTCGTGGTCAAGATGCAGCTTTCCCCCGCGAGCACGCGATACAGCTGCAGCTCACGGCCGCTGGGCGCGACCTTCAATACTTTGACCGCGCCCTCCACGATCATAGGGAAAGCCTGGCACGGGCTATTCTCGTCGAACAAAACGGTCCCGGCCGGTACGCTGCGCACCTGCGCACGCGCCAGCAAATCGTCGAGGCGCGCAGGGGGCAGGTCGGACAGCGAGGGATAGAGGTCGACCAGCCTGCGCTTGAGTTCCGCCAACTGCATCCACGCACCCTTCCCCGCGACGCGGGGCAGGCCGCGATCATGGGCACGAAACGTGCAAAGAAACGAGCCGAGTTCGCTGCCGCCCGCAGACCGGCACGACTGCGGATCACTGAGTCATGCGCAGTTTAGATCAATACCGTGACCTTATCGCGCAGGCCGAGGGCGCTGCCTGCGCCCGTCCCCTGTTGTACAGAGTGCAGCTCGCCTTGCTGGCCGCATTGGGGATCGGCTACGTGGTGTTGCTGGCGGTGCTCGCCACGGGCTGCGCCCTGTTCGTGATCGGGCTGATGCTGGTCTCGAAGAGCATCGTGCTCGTCAAGCTGGCTTTGCTGCCGATGGGGGCGGCGTACCTCCTGTCGCGCGCGCTCTGGTTCCACCTGCCGCCTCCACAGGGCAGGCGCGTCACCGCCATAGAAGTGCCGGCACTATTCGCCGAGATCGAGCAGGTGCGGCGCCAGGTGCGCGCCAAGCCCGTCCACGAGGTGCTGCTGACATCGGACTTCAACGCCGCGGTGGTCCAGATTCCACGGCTGGGGATGCTGGGCTGGTCCAAGCGCCACCTCGTCATCGGGCTGCCGCTTCTCGCGAGCCTTCCCCCCTATCAGTTCCGCGCCGTTCTGGCGCATGAGTTCGGCCACCTGGCGCAGAATCATGCGCGCTTCGCCAACTGGATCTACCGCATCCGCGAGCTGTGGTCGCAGATCCTGGAGGCGGTCGAGCCCAGGCGCAACCTGCTCACCGGTCTGCTCACGCGTTTCTTCGACTGGTACGCTCCGTACTTCAACGCGTACAGCTTCGTGCTCGCCCGCGCCAATGAGTATGAAGCGGACCGGGAGAGCGCGAACGTGACTAGCGCCGAGGACGCCGGAGATGCGCTGGCGGCGGTGTATTCTAAGAGCGAGTACATCGAGTCGCGCTTTTGGGCCGAGTTCTATGCACGCGCCGAAGCCCAAGCGCAACCGCCGTCGCAGCCCTTCTCCGATTACGTCGCCGCGTTGCGCGGCGTGCCCGCCGAGCACTCCGCCGCGGCGCTGGCCGCGGCCCTGGCGCGCGACACGGGGCTCAACGATACGCATCCGTCGCTCAAAGACCGGTTGCGCTCGCTCGGGGTGCGCCCCAACCTCCCACTATGCTTCCAACTCTCCGCGGCGCATGCGCTGCTCCGAGACAAGCGCCTGCAACTCATGCACGAGTTCAACGAGGTGTGGCGCGAGCTGATCGCCGGCCCGTGGAAAGAGCGCCATGACTTCCTCGCGCAGACGACACAGAAGCTCTCCCGGTTCGAGACGGCCCGACAGCAGCGTGGACTGAGCGAGGACGAGCACTGGGAATATGCCTGCGCGATCGAAACGCTCAGGGGCGGTCGCGCTGCGCTGCCTGTGCTGGACGCGCTGCTGGAGCGCGCCCCGGGCCACGCGCCCGCGTACTATGCGCGCGGCCGGATATTGCTGGAAGGCAACGAGGAACGCGGCGTGGCGGATGTCGAGCGGGCGATGCAGCTCGACGAGGCCGCGCGCGAGGCCGGGTCCCAGTTGCTGTATACGTACTTCTACTCGCGCAACCAGCTGGTCCGCTGCAGCCGGTATCGCGACATCCTGTCGCAGGTGGCGCACGAGCGCGAACTTGCGGAAGCGGAACGCAAGGCTCTGGGACGCAGGGACGTCCTCGAGCCGCACGCATTGAGCGAGACCCAGCTTCACGAGTGGCGCGCGGTGCTGGCTCGGCAGACGCGCCTCAGGCGCGCATGGCTCGTGCGCAAGCGCGTGCAACACCTGCGGTCCGTCCCGGCCTACGTGCTGGTGTTGGAGTTCAGCGCGCTTACCTGGGTGACGCGCTCGATGCTCCGCAGCGTGGTCGAGGAGCTGTCGGCACAAGCGAGCTGTCTCGTTCTGCACAAGGGCACCAACCCAGGCGCGTCCCGACGGGCGCGCAAGGTCCCGGGCTCCCTGCTCTTCGCGGTCGAGCCCGGGACACGCGACGAGATCCGCTAAAAGCTCGATCCTGCGGGGCGTCGCTCGCCGGAGGAAAGCGGTGCCGCGTCGGCACTCGCGTGCGCCCGCGCCGCAACGCTGTTGCGCCCGACGCATCCGCCGATGAACCTGCGCGCCGGGGCGTTCAAGCGGTGCGCAGCGGCCGGAAGAACTCCCGGAGCTCGCGCGCGAGCGCTTCGGGTTGCTCGAGCGCGGCGAAGTGCCCGCCCCGTGGCATCTTGGTCCAGCGCTGGATGTTGTAGACCTTCTCGGCCACCGAGCGCGGAGGATGCAGGATCTCGGCGGGAAACTCCGCGTAGCCGGTCGGCACGCTGACGCGTGCGCCCTCCGGGATGGGCCAGGGGCCGTGCATGCGAGCGTAGTAAGGCCAGAACGAGGAGCCGATCGCGCCGCTCACCCAGTACAGCGTGATGTTGGTGAGCAGCTCGTCCTTCGTGAATGCGTTCTCCGGATCACCGCGGCAATCGCTCCAGGTACGGAATTTCTCGACGATCCACGCGGCGAGCCCCACGGGGGAATCGCTCAGCGCGAAAGCCAGCGTCTGCGGCTTGGTGCCCTGGATCCACTGGTAGCCCATCTCTTCCTTGATCCAGTGGTCGAGCTCGCCGAGGAACGCCTTCTCTTCGGGGCTCGGGTGGTCCAACATCGTCGGATCGCGCCGCACGGCGAGCAGATTCAGGTGGATCCCGTAGAGCCGCTGCGGAACCTGCAGCCCGAGGCACGAGGTGACGAATGCGCCCCAGTCTCCGCCCTGGGCGGCGAAGCGCTCGTAGCCCAGCACCTCGGACATCAGCAGCGCGAACACCTCGGCGATCCGCTCGACGCCGAAGCGCTCCTGCCCTGGCCGGAAGGACAGAGTGAACCCTGGCAACGAGGGTGCGACGACCGTGAACGCGTCAGCCGGATCACCACCGAAGCGTGCCGGATCCGTCAGCATCGGAATAATCTTGTGGAACTCGAACACGGACCCCGGCCACCCGTGCGAGAGCAAGAGCGGGATCGGGTTGGGTCCCTTGCCTTGCTCGTGGATGAAATGCACTTCGATGCCCGCGAGCGGCACGCTGAACTGAGGAAGCGCATTGAGCGCGCGCTCCTGCGCGCGCCAGTCGAACCGGTCGCGCCAGTATTCGACTAGCTGCCTCACGTAGGCGAGGCTCGCGCCCGTGCTCCAAGGCGGCAGCGGCGGCTCGTCGGGCCAGCGCACGCGCGCCAGCCGCTGGCGCAGATCGTCGAGCACCGAATCGGCAACCGACAACCGGAACGGCCGAGGCTCCACGGCCATCTCGTACTCCTCCTGTCGGAAACGCGCCGCGCTTGTCAGCCCGGCGCAAGCCAAGACTTCTGCAGTGCTTGGCTACCCCGCTATGCTGCGCACCCCGGCCTCAACTGCCCGAGGCGCCGGAAGCGCCCCGGACGGTAATCGACTTCACCTGGCCACCGGAT
>Ga0335084_10006030_pt1 | contig 12020 bp, 6 predicted proteins | sample Lox_Sample_44_FD_206721 | JGI IMG/M metagenome (GOLD analysis project Ga0335084, IMG submission 206721) | Soil microbial communities from Loxahatchee National Wildlife Refuge, Florida, United States - Lox_Sample_4.4 | ecosystem: Environmental > Terrestrial > Soil > Wetlands | place: USA: Florida...
CGGTCCTCCACCTCCTCGCGCGTGCCGTAGAACAGCGCGCCCGAGGGGCAGACCGTCGCACACATCGGCCGGCGGCCGACGGCGGTGCGGTCGTAGCAGAGGTCGCACTTCATCATCAGATCGAGCCCGGCGTGCAGCTTGGGGACGCCGAAGGGGCAGGCGAGCGAGCAGTTGCCGCACCCGATGCAGCGCTCCGCCATCGCGGACAGCACGATGCCGTCCGGGTCGACCTTGATGGCGTCGGCGGGGCAGACGCTGGCGCACGCCGGCTCGGCGCAGTGCATACAGACCGTCGGCGTGGTCTGCACCGACTCGGCGCGCGCCAGGTAGTCCAGGTGGATCATCGAGTAGCCGCCGTGCCCGGGGCATTCGCTGCACGCCTGCTCGCACGCCCGGCAGCCGATGCAGCGGTTGGGGTCGACGAACAGCTCGAGGATCACGCGACGCGCTCCGGCCGGAGCCGCTCGATGCGGACGGCAGCGACCTTGAACTCCGGGATCTTCGCGATCGGGTCGTAGGCACGCAGCGTGAGTCGATTGGCCGACTGCATGCCGGGCCAGTGATACGGGATGAAGACCGTGTCGGGCCGGATCGTCGCGACGACGTGGGCCGGCAGCACGACGTCGGCGCGCCGGCTGGCCACCCGGACCCGCTCGCCGTCGGCGATGCCGAGCCCGGTCGCGAGCCGAGGGTGCATCTCGACCTTCGGCTCGGGATACTGCTCGACCAGCGGACCGATCCGGCGCGTCTGATTTCCGGACAGGAACTGCGATACCACGCGCCCGGTCGTCAGGATGATCGGGTACTCGTCGTCGACGTCCTCGGCCGGCGGTCGATACTCGACGGCGTGGAAGCGTGCACGGCCGTCGGGATGGTGGAAGCGGCCGCCCTCGAAGAGCCGCGGGGTCCCCGGATGGGTCTCGTCGGGGCAAGGCCAGAAGACGCCCATCTCGCGGTCGAGGCGTTCGTAGGTGATGCCACCGTAGTCGGCGATGCCGCCGCGCGACAGGCGGCGGAGCTCGTCGAAGATCTCGGCGGGCGAATGGAAGTCGAAGCGTTCTCCCTGGCCCAGCCGGCGCGCGACGTCGCAGACGATCTCCCAGTCGCGGCGCGCCTCGCCCGGGGGCGCGACCGCCTGACGCACGCGGATCACGCGCCCCTCCACGTTGGTGACGGTGCCCTCGTCCTCCTCGTGCAGCGAGCCGGGCAGCACCAGGTCGGCGTGGCGCGCGGTCTCCGACAGGAAGAAGTCGATCGTGACGAAGAAGTCGAGCCGCTCCAGCGCCTCGCGCGTGAACGTCGCGTCGGGAAGCGAGACCAGCGGGTTGAAGCACAGCGAGAGCAGGCCGCGGATCTCGCGGCGGTGGATCATCTCCACGATCTCGGGGGCGGTGGCACCCTTTCCCGGCAGGCGCTCGACGGGGATCCCCCATTCGGCCGCCACGTGCGCGCGATGGGCGGGATTCTCGACGTCGCGCGCGCCGGGGAGCTGGTTGCAGCGCTGGCCGTGCTCCCGTCCACCCTGGCCGTTCCCCTGCCCGGTGATCGTGGCGTAGCCGCAGCCCGGCTTCCCGATCTTGCCGGTGGCGAGCACCAGGTTGATGCAGGAGAGGACGTTGTCGACGCCCTTGGTGTGGTGCTCGATGCCGCGCGCGTGGAGGAGCATCGTGCGCGGTGCCTGCACCCACAGCTCGGCCGCTTCGACGATGCGCGCGGCGGGGATCCCGACGATCTGTGCGACGGCGTCGGGCGAATATGCCTCGAGCGTGCGGCGGAGCGTGTCGAAGCCGTGCGTGTGCCGCGCCACGAACTCCTCGTCGACGCCGCCCAGCCGGATGACGGCGTGGAGGATCGCGTTCACGAGGGCCGAGTCGCGGCCGGGACGGACGGGCAGGAAGAGATCGGCGGTGCGTGCGATCGGCGTGAGCCGCGGGTCGACCACGATCAGGCGGGCGCCCCGGTCGCGCGCGCGCCAGATGTAGTCGGTCGTGATCGGGCTGCATTCGGAGACGTTCGAACCGAGCACCATCACCAGATCGGTCGCGGCGATGTCGGCCCAGGGGTTCGCGGCCCGGTCGATGCCGAACGCCTTGAGGTTTCCGGCGCCGGCGGCGACCATGCAGAGGCGGCCGTTGTAGTCGATGTGGCGCGTCCCGACGGCGACGCGCGCGAACTTCCCCATCAGGTACGCCTTCTCGTTGGTGAGCGACGCCCCCGAGAGCACCGCCACGCTGTCGGGGCCGTGTCGGTCCTGGAGGCGCTGGATGCGCTCGGCGACCAGGTCGAGGGCCTCGTCCCACGGGATGCGATCGAAGCCGCGTCCGGTGCGCACCATCGGGTGCAGCAGGCGATCGGGGTGGTTGTTCTGGAGGTAGCGCTTCACGCCCTTCGGACAGAGCTTCCCCTGATTGAAGGGGAACTCCTCCCAGGGCTCGACGCCGACCACGCGCTCGTCCTTCACCTGGAGCGTGACGCCGCACTGCTGGCCGCAGAAGCAGCAGTGCGTGTTGACGGTGCGGTCGGGCGTCGTCCGCGCCGCGAACCCGCCCGGGGGCTCGTGGTTCAGGTGCGGGCCGAAGGCGTCGATCAGCGCCTCCGTCGTGCAGGGAAGCTTCGCCATGTCAGGCGGCCCGCTCGCGTCGGCGCGGAGGCGCCGGACGTGCGCCGGTGAGCGGTGGGTGGAAGTGCGCGTCGAGCAGCGTCGCCTGCGCCGACGCCACCTGCCGGCGACGGCAGGCCTGGCAGCGCTGCTGGTGCCCGTCGAACCGGAAGCCGCGCGCGACGAGGAGGCGCTCGACGGCCGCGACCTGGCGGGTGGGAGCCAGGACGGCATCGCAGCCGATGCACCGGCTCCGGAGGGCCCCGCGCGCGCGAACGACCTGCGCGCCCAGGTGCAGCGGTCGGATCAGGACGTGCGCGAGCTTCGAGAAGGGCAGCGCGACCAGCAGCGCGACGACGGTGATCTCGTGCGACAGAGCCGCGATCCGGAACGCCGCGGGCGTGTCGCGGGTCGCGGGGAGTGCCAGCCCGGTCGCGGCGACCGCGAGCAGGAGGAGGAGCGGCCCCACGTGGAACGTGGTCGCGATCGCGGGCAGGCGGCGCGCGCGGAGCCGTACGCCCAGGAAGTAGAGGGCACCCGCCACGACCGCGACGCCGGAGAGCGACAACGCATGGAACATTCCCCAACCGACGGCGCCCGCGATCGCGAAGCGACCCACCGGCCAGCCTGCGACGAGGAGCCGGTACACGTCCTGGCCGTCGGCGTCGAAGCGCATCCATCCGAAGACCAGTGGGACCGTGATCGCGAAGCTCGCCAGCGTGCCGAACGAGAGCGACAGGTGAGCGGCCCAGCGGAGCCGCGAGCGCCGCGCGATGAAGCGCTGGGCCGCCAGGTCACGGCCGGCGTCGGCGAGCACCGCTCGCAGGCGCCGGGGATCGCGGAGGGCTTCGCCGAGCGCCCGGGCATAGAACGCCGACGCCGGGCGGCGCCAGAACGCGCTCACCCGATACGTCGTTCCGAACGCGGCGACGATCGTCGCTCCCAGATAGCCGAGCAGCGCCGGGTCGAGATGCATGAACGCGCCCGACCCCGCCCACACGGCGACGGACAGGGCCACGGTCACCAAGGTCGCGTCACGCAGCGCGGGTCGGAGGGTCATGCCGGTGCGCCCGCCGCTTCCTGGTGCTGCCAGCAGGCGGCCGCTCCGAGCGTGCTCACCGGGGGCAGCATCACCCAGAGGTCCGGCCCGCGGACCTCGACCGGGAAGGTACGGATGGCGTACTGCGGGTCGCTCAAGCCGGCGCCGGTCTCGAGCGAGAAGGTCCGCTTGTGGAGCGGACAGGCCACCTTCGGGACGTTCCCCTGCGTGCCGAGGAGCCCGCGGCCCAGCACCGCGTCCTTGCGATGCGGGCAGACCGCCTGGGTCGCGTACCATTCGCCCCGGCTCGCGAAGTGGAAGACCGCGATCGGCGTGCCGCCGTGCAGGACCGTGATGCCGCCGTCGCGCGGGACGTCGGCGACGGTGGCGACGCGCACCCACGCGGCGCCGCCGCTCGCGGCGGGCAGCGGGTCGATCGGGGCCGGATCGGGCCAGTCGGCGGGGCGCTTCTGTCCCCGCTCGCGGACGAACGGCCGTGCCAGGTCGTCGGGTGCGGCGTTGACGGCCGCGCGGAAGAGCCGGCGCCGCTCCGGGTCGCGCACCACCGCCGCCCACTCGCAGGCGTAGGTGTCGACCAGCGACTGCATGTCGCGCTCGAGCTGGTCGCAGATGCCGAGCGCGTCGTCGACGATCACGCGCTTCAGATACGCGATCCCGCCGTCGAGCCGCTCGACCCACCGCGCGGTCCGCTCGAGCGGATTCGCGGTGTGGATGTAGTACATGAGGAAGCGGTCGACGTAGCGGATGAGCGTCTCCTCGTCGACGTCGGCGGCGATCATATCCGCATGGCGCGGCTGCGCGCCGCCGTTGCCGGCGACGTAGAGGTTCCAGCCCTGGTCGGTCGCGATCACGCCGAAGTCCTTGCTCTGGGCCTCGGCGCACTCGCGGATGCAGCCCGACACCGCCGACTTGAGCTTGTGCGGCGCGCGGATGCCGCGGTAGCGCTCTTCGAGACGGATCGCGAGGGCGGTCGAGTCCTGGACGCCGTAGCGGCACCAGGTGCTGCCGATGCAGCTCTTCACGGTCCGCATCGCCTTGCCGTAGGCGTGCCCGCTCTCGAATCCGGCGGCGATCAGCGCCTCCCAGATGTCGGGCAGCTGATCGACGTGCGCGCCCAGGAGATCGATGCGCTGCCCGCCGGTGATCTTGCAGTACAGGTCGAAGCGGCGTGCGACCTCGCCGAGCGCGATCAGCTTCTCGGGCGTGATCTCGCCGCCCGGGATGCGCGGGATCACCGAGTACGTCCCGCCGCGCTGGATGTTGGCGAGGAAGCGGTCGTTGGTGTCCTGGATGGTCGCGTGCGCCAGCACGAAGTCGTTCCAGGTGCTGGCGAGAATCGACGCGACCGCCGGGCGACAGACCTCGCACCCGCTGCCGGTGCCGTGGCTCGCGAGCAGCGCCTCGAAGCTCGCGATGCGGCCGAGCTTCACGATCTGGAACAGCTCCTGGCGGGTGAACGCGAAGTGCTCGCAGAGGTTCCGATCGACCTCGCGCCCGGCGGCCGCCAGCTCGGCGTCGAGGATGCGCGACACGACCGGGACACAGCCGCCGCATCCGGTGCCGGCGCGCGTGCACGCCTTCACACCGCCGAGCGTCGTCAGCTCCTGCTCGGCGATGGCCCGGCAGATCTCCCCCTTGGTGACGTTGTTGCAGGAGCAGATCTGGGTGTCCTCCGAGAACCCGGCGGCCGTGGCACCGGGATCGCCGGCGCCGAACAGCAGCTCGTGCAGCCGGTCCGGGACCTCGCGCTCCTCCCGCATCGTGACGACGAGCGGCAGATAGGGCTCCGCGTCGCCGACCAGGATGCCGCCGAGCAGCCGCCGGCCGTCCATGCTCAAGACCAGCTTCTGGTAGATCCCGCGGACCCGGTCCTCGAACACGAGGCTGCCGGCGGATTCGTCGGCGAACGCGTCGCCGAAGCTCGCGACGTCGACGCCGAGGAGCTTCAACTTGGTCGAGAGGTCGGCGCCGGTGAAGCGGGCGTCCTCGCCGCAGAGCCGCCGCGCGAGCGCGTCGGCCATCTCGTAGCCGGGGGCGACCAGCCCGTAGATCATGCCGCCCGCGAGGGCGCTCTCGCCGATGCAGAACACGTCGGGGTCGCTGGTGCGCAGCTCCGCGTCGACGACGATCCCGCCGCGCTCGCCGACCTCGAGGCCGGCTGCTCGTGCCAGCTCGTCGCGCGGGCGGATGCCGGCCGAGATCACCACCATCTGGACGGGGAGATCGTCGCCGGACGCGAAGCGGAGCCCCGCCACCGCGTCGATCCCGACGATCCCCTTCGTCTGCATCCCGGTGTGGACGCGAACCCCGAGGCGCTCGATCGCGCGCCGCAGGATCTCGCCGCCGGCGGCGTCCACCTGGCGCGGCATGAGCCGGGGCGCGAACTCGACGACGTGGGTCTCGAGCCCCAGGTCGCGCACCGCCTTGGCGGCTTCCAACCCGAGGAGCCCGCCGCCGATCACCGCGACGCGCTGGGCCCGCTCGCTCCAGGCGCGGATCGCCTCCAGGTCGTCGATCGTGCGGTACACGAACACGCCCGGCAGCCCGACGCCCGGGATCGGCGGCACGAATGGCGCCGAGCCGGTGGCGAGGACCAGCACGTCGTAGGCGACGCGCCGACCGGCGTCGGAGACCACGACGCGCGCGGCGCGATCGATGGCGGCGACGCGCTCGCCGGTCAGGAGCTCGTAGCCGTGCTCGGCGTACCAGGCGGGATCCGCGAGCCCGAGGTCGTCGGCCGCGCGTCCCGCGAAGACCTCGCTCAGATGGACCCGGTCGTACGCCGGCCGCCGCTCCTCGCCGAAGCAGACGACGCGGTGCCGCCGTGCGGTGTCGTGCACGGCGAGCCGCTCGACGAAGCGATGCCCCACCATGCCGTTGCCGACGACCACGACCGTGCGCGGAGGCCCGCCGCCGTTCGTGCGGCATCCGTTCTCGCGTGGGTCACCATCAGGAATGGTGATGTCGCCGTCCTCGTCGTGATTCACGCGCGGGTAGAGAGCAATCGCGATGCCGCATCGCGCACCTGCGCGTGCGCGGGATGCGGATCCCGAGCGGCGAGTGCGACGCGCTCGGTGCCGCGATCGTGACCAATCCGCGTGCATCGTGCTGCCACTTCGTCGGGCACGCGCACGCTCGCGAGAATCGGATGCGCGAATCACGGGCATCCGAGACCGTGATGGTGCGCGCGTGCGTGGGCATCCCGTTTGCTCGACGGAGCGAGTGCTCGAGACCAAGCAGCTGCGGATCTTCAAGACGATCGTCGAAGTCGGGAGCTTCACCGGTGCCGGCGAGCATCTCGATCTGAGTCAGCCCGCGATCAGCCAGCAGATGCGCGCGCTGGAGGAAGAGGTCGGGGTGGCGCTCCTCGTGCGCACGGGACGCAGCACGCGTCCGACGCCGGCCGGGGAGATCCTCCTGCAATGCGCACGGCAGGTGCTCGAGAAGATCGAGGAGACCCAGCGCGTGCTCGGCGAGCACGGCGAGGGACGCGCGGGCGTGGTGCGCCTCGGCACGCCGGAGCCGGCTTGCAACTACGTGCTGCCGCCGGTGCTGGTCGAGCTGAAGCGTCGCATCCCGAAGCTCGACGTGCGCGTCGCGAGCGGACACCCGCCGGTCACGCTGGCGCGGCTGCACGCCGGCGAGATCGACGTCGCGCTGCTGCCGCTGCCCGTCGACTCCGAGCGGCTGCGCCTGCTCGAGGTCGGACGCGACGAGCTGATCGCGATCGTACCGCCCGGCCATCCCTGGATCGCGCGCCGGACGGTCGGACCGCGCGACTTCGAGGACGAGTCCCTCATCCTCTACGACCGCGAGAGCCCGATCACCGTCCGCACGCTCGGCTTCCTCCTCGACGAGGGGGTGTTCCCGCGGGTGAGCGTGGAGATCGACCACCTGGAGGCGGTGAAAGATCTGGTCCGCGCCGGCGTGGGCGTCGCGGTGGTGCCGCGCTGGTCGGCGCTGCGCGAGCTGGCGGCCGGGGCGCTCGGGGCCGTCGGGCTCGCCGGCGGCCGGATGACCCGGGCGTGGGGGCTGCTCTACGTCGACGGGGCGCAGCAGTCGGGGGCGGTGCGGGCGCTGCTCCAGCTGTGCGGCGAGGCGCTCCCGACCCGGCTCGCGGTCGGCGGCTGAGCCGGGGTCCATCCCTCCGCCCTGACAGGGATTTTGCGCTGCTCCTGACTCGAGCCCCGGCCCGCTACACTGGACCGGCGAGGCACCGATGTCCCGGCTCCGGCGCAGACTCTTCGACTCCGCAATCCGCGCCCTGACCCGTCCGCGCGGGACCTACGACCTCGTCCTCCCGAACGACCTCGACAACCTCCGGCGCTACATCCGCAAGGGCGACGTGGTCCTCGTCGACGGGGACCAGCGCATCAGCCAGGTCATCAAGTACCTGACCCAGAGCAGCTGGTCGCACGTGGCGATGTACGTCGGCGACGAGATCATCAAGCGCTTCCCGTCGCGGCGCGAGGAGCTGCTCGCGACCCACGGCGACGACGCGTCCCACATGGTCGTCGAGGCGCTGGTCGAGTCGGGCGTGACCACGAACCCGCTGGTCAAGTACGGGCGCATGAATCTCCGCATCTGCCGGCCGCACGGCCTCCGGCGCGACGACCTCCAGCGCGTCCTCGACGAGGTGGTCGGCCAGCTCGGCATCGCGTACGACCTCCAGAACGTGCTCGACCTGCTCCGCTACTTCCTGCCGGTGAGCCTGATCCCGCGCCGCTTCCGCCGCCGGGCGCTCGAGGTCGGCAGCGGGGTGCCGACGGAGGTGATCTGCTCGAGCCTGATCGCGCGCGCGTTCCAGAACGTCGGCTTCCCGATCCTGCCGGTGGCCAACGCCGGCGACGCCCCCACGCTCCAGACCTGGGCGGGCGCGCTGCTCCGCCGCCGGCTGCCCTACCCGGCGCTGTTCCACCGCCAGGCGCCGACGCTGATCACGCCGCGCGACTTCGACCTGTCGCCGTACTTCGCGATCGTCAAGTTCAACGCCATCGAGGCGCAGCGCTTCGACTATCGCCGCATTCGCTGGGCGTGACCGTCGCGGGGGCGTGACGCCCGCCGGCGTTGCCGTTGCGCCTCCCCGGCCCCCCCGCTAGAGCCTCGGAGCAGACCCCACGTCTCCGGAGGTTCGATGCCGACTGCGAAGCGACCGTCCCGATTCCGTCTCGCGCCCGACGTCCGGCCGAGCGAGTACGACCTGCACCTGACGCCCGACCTGAAGGCCGGCACCTTCACCGGCGAGGTGAAGATCGCCGTGCACCTCCGGAAGCCGCGGCAGGAGATCACGCTGCACGCCACCGAGCTGGCGATCGCGCGGGCCACGGCGGTCGTCGGCGGCGAGGAGCGGAAGGCGAAGGTCGTGCTCTCGCGTGCGGACGACACCGCGACCCTCCGCTTCGCGAAGAAGCTCCCCGCCGGCGACGTGACGCTGGCCCTCGCCTTCAGCGGCAAGCTCAGCCGTCACCTGCGCGGGTTCTACGCCGCCAGCGCGGGCGGCGTGCCGTACGCCTTCACCCAGTGCGAGACCGCCGACGCCCGCCGCATCCTGCCGTGCTTCGACGAGCCGTCCTACAAGGCACGCTTCCGCGTCGCGGTGACGGCCGCGACCGGCGACACCGTGCTGTCGAACGCGCCGATCGAGCGTGAGGAGCCCGCCACCGGCGGGCGCCGCACGATGCACTTCGCGCCCACGCCGCCGCTCTCGACCTATCTCCTGGCGCTCGCCGTCGGTCCGCTCGAAGCGACGCCGCCGCGCATGCTGGGCTCGGTGCCGATCCGCGTCTGGCACGTGCCCGGCAAGGGGCACCTCGCCGACTTCGGGGTCGAGGCGGGCTACGAGGCGCTCCGGCGTCTCGAGGAGTACTTCGGCACCGCGTATCCCTACGACAAGCTCGACCTGGTCGCCGTTCCCGACTTCGAGGCCGGCGCGATGGAGAACGCGGGCGCGGTCTTCTTCCGCGAGACGCTGCTGCTGCTCGATCCGGCGACCGTGTCGCACCAGGAGCGCAAGCGCGCCGCCGAGGTGATCGCCCACGAGCTGGCGCACATGTGGTACGGCGACCTGGTCACGATGGCGTGGTGGGACGATCTCTGGCTGAACGAGGCGTTCGCCACCTGGATGGCCTACAAGGTCGTCGACCAGTGGAAGCCGGAGTGGCGGATGTGGCAGGGGTTCGAGCACGACCGCGCCGGCGCGCTCGGGCTCGACGCGCTCTCGACCACGCACCCGATCTATGCGCCGGTACGCAGCGTCGCCGAGGCCACCGAGAATTTCGACGTCATCACGTACGAGAAGGGCGCAGCAGTGGTGCGGATGATCGAGCACTACCTGGGCAGCGACGCGTTCCGCGAGGGCGTGCGGCTCTACATGCGCCGCCATCGCGAAGGGAACACGGTCGCGAAGGACCTCTGGCGCGCGCTCGAGGAGGCGTCGGGGCAGGAGGTGACGCGGGTCGCGCAGGCGTGGATCGCGCAGGCCGGCTTCCCGCTGGTGACGATCGGGCCGGGCGGCACGCGGGGCGAGCTCAAGGTGAAGCAGGAGCGTTTCTTCGCCGACCCGCGCGTGCCGGCCGCGAAGCGCCGGGTGCGGTGGCCGGTGCCGCTGGTCGTCAAATGGAAGGGCGGCGAGGCCCGCTTCCTCGCCGACAAGGCGACGCAGACGATCGCGCTCCCGAACGGATCGGCGCCGGCGTGGGTGTACGGCAACGCCAGCGCGGGCGGCTTCTACCGGGTCGCCGACGACGCGGCCAATCGCGCGGCGCTGCTGGCCGACCTGGCCGGCGCGCTGACGTCGGTCGAGCGGCTGGCGCTGGTCGGCGACCAGTGGGCGCTGGTGCGCTCCGCGCGCGCCGGCGTCGAGGGCTTCCTCGAGGTCGCCGACGCGCTGGGCGGCGAGGACGACCACGACGTGCTCGACGGCCTGGCCGGGCCGCTGTCGCTCCTCGACGAGCAGGTCGTGGCGCCGGACGGCGCCGACCAGGCCGCGCTCCGGCGCTGGATCGCCGGCCGATTCGGGCCCGCGTTCGCCGCGCTCGGATGGAAGGCCGTGGCGGGGGAGGACGATCGGCTCCGGCAGCGCCGGGCGTCCCTGCTGCGGCTGGTGGGCGGCGTCGCCGAGGAGCCGGCGGTGTCGGCCCAGGTGCGCACCCGGCTCGACGCGTATCTCGCCGACCGCAGCGCGCTCGACGCCAACCTGGCCGATCCGGTGGTCGGGATCGCGGCCCGCACCGGCGACGCCGCGCTCTACGACCGCTACCGCGCGGTGGTCGCCGAGGCCCGCACGCCGCAGGAGCGCCGGCGGTTCCTCCTGAGCCTGGCCTCCTTCCGCGACCCGGCTCTCGTCGCCCGCACGCTCGCGGCGACGCTCACCGACGAGATCCCGACCCAGGACCTGGCCTTCATCCTGATGCGGCTGTTCGGCAACTCCGGCGGGCGCGACGAGGCCTGGCGCTTCTTGAAGAAGCGCTGGACCGTGCTCCGGCGACGCATCCCGCCGCTCATGCTGTCGCGGCTCGTCGAGGCCACGCCCGCGCTGCGCGATCCGCGCTATGCGCGCGAGGTCCGCGACTTCTTCCGCACCCACCCGCTGCCCGAGGCCGCGCGTGCGGTCCGCCAGGCGCTCGAGGTGTTCCGGCTGAACGTCGACCTGCGGAAGCGGACGGCGCCCGCGCTCGCGCGCTGGCTGGCGGCGCACCCGGGGTGACGATGGCGGGCCGGGGAGCGGTCGCGTTCGCGGTCGTGGCGCTGGTCGCGGGCGCGGCGCAGGCGAACCCGTCACTCGTCCCGCCCGACGTCGGGCGGCCGCTGCATGCGGCCAGCGTCGAGCTGCTGCCGGTGGGCTGCTCGGGCGTGGTCGCCGAGGACGCGCAGCTCGTGCTGACCGCGCGCCACTGCGCGTCGGACGTCGGCGTGCGGCTCCGGGTCCGCTTCCGCTCGGGCATCGAGCGCCCGGCGACCGTGGTCGCGACCGACACCGTGTCGGATCAGAGCGTGCTCCTGCTCGACGACCCGGGGCCGGTGGCGCCGCTCGAGGTCGCGACCCGGGTCCCGATCCCGGGGGCCGTGCTCTACTTCGAAGGCAACCCGGGACACCCCCGACCGCAGGAGCTGCGGCTCGATCGGATCGGGGCCTGCCCGTCGCTGCCGAACCTCCCGAACGCGCTCTTCACCAGCCTGAAGGGGACGCCGGGGGATTCGGGAGCGCCGGTCGTCGACCGGGCGGGGCGGATCGTCGGGCTGGTGCACGGCGGGGCGCGCTGCGAGATCGTGACGCCGGCCGATCACCTGTCCCGGCTGCTCGACTGGATCTTCGAGCGCGGCCCCATGCACGTCGCACGGCAGGCCCGGGTCCGTCCCCAG
>Ga0335084_10006031_pt1 | contig 12019 bp, 10 predicted proteins | sample Lox_Sample_44_FD_206721 | JGI IMG/M metagenome (GOLD analysis project Ga0335084, IMG submission 206721) | Soil microbial communities from Loxahatchee National Wildlife Refuge, Florida, United States - Lox_Sample_4.4 | ecosystem: Environmental > Terrestrial > Soil > Wetlands | place: USA...
ACGGGCCGCCGAGTAAGCCGGTCCCTGCTCTCCGCTCTTGAGGATGACAAAGTCTACGCCAAGCGGAGCATCGCTCCACGCACGGGTCATCCGGTAGGGCAGACCGCGCCTGACGCTTTCGTAGCGGAAGTTCGACACGGAGAAGAAGTTGTCGTTGGGAATCACCGCGACCGTGACCGGCCTGCCGCCGCCTTCGCGCCCGAGGTCGGCGAGGATCCTGTCGTGCTGCCAGTCGGCACGGCTGGGCGCGCGACCAAGGGCCATCGGCAGGATCATGCCGGGCAGGGTCGGCGGCGCCGGCACGAGGAAGAGCGTCATGGAGACCTGGAGAATGCCGAGGGCGACCGCCACCCCGCCCGCGCCCACCCGCCACGGCGCGGGAAGAGAGCGAAGGCCGATTGCCGCGACGAGGGCGGCGGCGGGCAAAATAGGTAGGGTGTAGCGGAGGTTCTTGTTCTGGATCAGGGAGAAGACGACGAAGGGCCCGAGCGTGGCGAGCCAGAGGAGTGGGCGCGCGGCCCGGTTCTTCCTGACCGCCCAGAATCCCCACAGGAGCAGCAGGCCCGTCAGGAGCCCGAGCTGGGTCGGCAGGGACCGCGGATAGTAGAGCAGCGCCGCTCCGGTCAGCGGCTCTGGGTTCCGCTGTTCCGCAGCCTGCTTGAAGGAGCGGTTGAGGATCTGCATCGGCAGGCCGAAGAGCCGTGGGCCATACCAGGGAAGGGCCAGCACGACTCCAACGGCGAGGGAGGCCGCCGACCACCCGAGCCGGCGGCGTCGCTCCGGCGATTTCAAGGCGCGCCACAGGCTCCAGGCGAGCGGCGGCGCCACGTAGACCGCGAAGGGCGGCTTGGTCAGCATACCGAGGGCCAGCACGGCTCCAAGGGCCAGCGACCAGCGCGGATCAGAGAAGTCCTCCGCCCTCACGAGGGCATAGAGCGCCAACGCGACGACGCTGGCCAGGGGCAAGTCGAGCTGGAAATTCGTGAGCGAGAAGACGACAAACGGCGCCGTCCCCAGAAGGAACGCCGCCCAGAGGCCCGTCTCCCGATCGGCGAGGCGGCACCCGAGGCCGTAGAGGCACACCATCGCCAGACCCAGAAAGCCCATCATCACCGCCTGCGCCGTGAGGGGGGCGATCGGGAAGACGAAGTAGAGGGCTCCGACGGCGCAGGTGACGAGCGGCGGGTAGAAGGACGAAGCCTCGAGGATCTCGCGTACGCCCGGGGCGGAGGCCATGCGCAGCCTGCGGTAACAATCCACCGCCCGCTCAAGGTGGTTGGCGTGGTCCCACTCCGGCGGCCTCCGGTCGATCAGGACCCACACGGTAGAGGCGGAGCACACGGCGGCGAAGACGAGGCCAAGGAGCAGCCGCGGACGCTGCATCGCCTGAGTGTACCCGACGCTCTTCACGCACGGTCGATTTTGAGGAGCCGAGCGGCGCTGGCCGTCGGCTAGAATGCTGGCCATGACTGCGCGCGGCTCGGAGAGAGTGGGCCCCCGGTGGCCTCTCCGCCCCGATTTTCAGTATCACCGTCGCGCACGGCGGAGTACCATGTCTCAGCCGCTCCGTCGAGAGGCGGCCCGCGATGCTCCAACAAATTTCTCCGGTCGGTACCGGCAGCAAAGGCCAATCGACAGATTCGATGGAGCGGCATTCGAAGCGCGTGCCGACATATCTGAAATCGCGCGCGGGCGTCAATCTGGTGAAGCACCTGGGGCTGACGGATGTCTCGATGCCGCTCCTCGCCTTCGGCACCACGTTCTCGATCTGTGTCACGGTCGACGGGGAGCGCTAGAAGATGCTCGCCTGGATTCAGTGAGCCGAAAACCTGACGCGCCACCTCGGAAGGACCCTGGGCTGACCCGTCGCCCGGTGGTTCCCCCCACTCGCCAGAGGAGCTCCCACACATGAAGGAATCCTTTCTCGACGTGCTAGTATGCCCGGACTGTCACGCCAGCTTCAGGCTCAAGTCCCATCAGGCGGTCGCTCATCTCGGCAGCATCGTGGCCGGCGATCTGGAGTGTCAGGTGTGCGGGATCGTCTATCCGATCATAGATGGCATTCCGCGGATTTTGCCCGCGGCCGAGCGGACCGACAACTACAGCCGGAACTTCCAGTTTTACTGGCTGAACATGGATTGGCGGCGCCATGCCCTCACCAAGCGACGGTTCTTCGAGATGAACGAATGGGAGCCGGCCTTCCTCGAAGGCAAGTACGTGCTCGATGCGGGCTGTGGCGGAGGCCGGTGGGTCGAGCAGTTCGCGGAGGAGGGCGCCCGCGAGGTCGTCGCCCTCGACTATACGCAGGCGATCGATCGCGCCCGCATGCTGTGCTCACGATTCGACAATATTCACTACGTGCAGGCTGATCTCTTCCGGATGCCGTTCCGGGAGAATCTCTTCGACATCGTGCATTGCCACGGGGTGCTGATGGCCACGCCCGACCCTCGGCGCGGGATTCAAAGCCTGGGCAGAGAGGTGAAGCCGGGCGGCGAGATCGCCATCCTTCTCTACCGGAATCTCACGCGGGTCCAGGAGGCGATCGATCGGGCCGTCTGTGGGCTCAGCAAGCGGCTGCCCACGCGTCTCGCGTATCGACTGGCCGTCCTCCCGACACTCGTCGAGTACATTCCCGGGGCGGTGCCGCTGTTCGAAAACGTGATCCATCTATCCGGACAGCCGGATTTCACCCTCAAGCATCTCCATAACTTCGACTGGTACACGTGCGTGTACCGGCACCGGAACTCGCCCGACGAGGTCTCGGGCTGGCTCGAAGAGTTCGGGTTCACGAATGTGCGGGTGCTCAACACCAACGAGTTCCGGGTCGCGTCGCGGTCGCCCCGCCTGCGTGCGTTCAAGGAGCGACTCTTGGACAAGGGCGTGTTCCTGAAGGCGACCCTTGGGCTACGGGCCACCAAGCGAATCTGAGTCGCGGGAGCGCGACTCCGCGTTTTCACTGGCCGGCTTGCGTGGGAGGTCGGCTAGAATGATGCGTCATGGACGCAGCCCTTGGTCGGCCTGGGGAGAAGGTCTTCAGCTTGTCCATGCTCGGCTGGGCCCTCAACGAGGAAGAAAGCATCGCCGAATACATCGAGCGTGCGGAGAAATTCCTCGCTTCCCTCACCGCCGATTTCGAGCTCATCCTGATCGATGACGGCAGCACCGATCGTACCCCAGCCATCATCGAGGAGCACCAGCGCAGCCGTCCCTGGCTTCGGCTCCACCGGAACCCGCGAAACCGGGGGTCGGGGTACAACCACAAGATCGCCATCTCCCTCGCCCGAAAGGATTTCCTCTTCTGGCAGATGGTGGATTGGTCGTACGATCTCACCCGGCTAGGTGAATACCTGCCCCATCTGGGAAAGGACTGCGACGTGCTGCAAGGCGTACGCGAGGGCACCCTCTCCCTCGCCGGCCTCTTCGGGAAGCGATCGGACACGGTCTACAAGGGGGTGGTGTCCATAGCGAACTATCTCCTCGTCCGCGTGCTGTTCCGGCTGCCTCTGCATGACTACCAGAACGTGACCGTCTATCCCACGCGGTTGATCCAGTCAGTCACGCTTGAGTCGGAAAGCGCCTTCACGAACCCTGAGAGCCTCCTCAAGGTGTGGTGGAAGGGGGCGACGATCGGGGAGTTTCCGGTGTCCTTCCTCAAACGGCGGCAGGGTAGGGCGAAGGGCACCCGACCTCGGGTTGTCCTTCGATCCATCGCCGACATTCTTCGCTGGTGGCTCCGCTGGGTGGTCCTCGGCCGGCGGCCGGACAAAGGCAGAGGCCGCGTTATATCTTTCCATGAGCCTTAAGCGGCTGGCCTTCGGTGTCCAGCTCGTCGTCACGGCGGCACTTCTGGCGCTCCTGTTCCGCAATTTCGATTGGGCATTGTTCCAGTCGGCATTCTCAAGCACGCCGCTGTGGCTCTACCTCGCCTCCTTCGGCGCGCTCGTCGCTGGCCAGGCGCTGTACGTCTTCAAGTGGGGCCTGGTGCTGGGGGCGATGGGCTTGCGGGTACCGTTCCTGAGGCTCGCCGAACAGTACCTGCTCGGGATCTTCTTCAACAACTTTCTACCCACCATGATCGGTGGGGACGCGGCGCGCGTCTATTATCTGGGACGCGAGGAGGGATACGCGACCGTTGCCACCTCGATCCTCGTGGACCGGGGTCTCGGCTTCCTCTCGGCGGCCGCGTGGGGGACTGCGCTCGTCTGGTGGCTCGATATCACGACCCCAGCCTTCATCGTGGCCCGCCAGGTGCTGACCGTCCTGTGCGCGGTGCTGGTCGCAGGCCTCGCCGCCGCCCTGGTCTTCCGGCTCGCCCCCCTCGTGGCGCTTCTCCGCCGGGCGCCCCTGCTGAGCCGCGTGGCCGACACGATCGAGCTCATCAGGAAACGCGGCCGCGCGCTCCGGCGCCGGCCTGACATCATCGTCGCCGTTCTCCTCGCCACCTCCCTGTACTTTCTGCCGTTCGGCTGGGTGTATCAAACGTACTTCCGGCTAGCGGGCGGGATCGCCGTTCCCTACGCGGCGATCCTTCTCGTGCTGCTGACAATCTCGATACTTTCCAACATCCCGATCTCCGTCAACGGCATCGGCCTCCGCGAGCAGCTCCACTATCTTCTCTTTGGCAGCCTCGGTGTCTCCAAGGAGCTCGCCGTGGGCATCTCGGTGATCATCTTCTCCCAGCTTCTCATCCTGAGCGTCCTCGGCGGGCTCGTGTGGCTTCGCCTCCGTGCCCGCGCATCCTTGACCGGCGCCGCGGGGGCGCGGCTCGCATCGAGCGGGAGGCGTCGCGGGTGATCGAGATGATGTCCGACGGCCAGTGTGGATTCTGCGTCCGCACCCTCGCCGGCCTCCGCCGGATGACCCACCGAAGCGTCTTCCGGCTCCACGATGGCTGCGCCATCCTCGCCCGCTTCGCGATGGCGGCCGGAGTGGACACCGGAGGCCGGGCTCCCGAGCGCTGAGTGGACGCTTTCCTCCACCCGACGCTCTCGCCGGCCACGCAGTCCTTCTTCCGTTGCGGCTACGGCGTCCTTCTGCTGCTGACCCTCGCCCAGGCCGTGCCCCAGGCGCGTCGCTTCTTCGTGAGTGAACGGTGGGGCGGATATGCGCGGGCGGACCGGCGCGTGGATCTGGTCCAGAACCCCTGTCTTCTGCCGGTGGCCATGGGGCTCTGGTTCGCATGCGCCGCGCTCCTGGTTGCCGGGCGCTGGACCGTGGCGGCCAGCCTCGTCAACCTGCTGCTTTGCCGCTACTTCTTCATCGCCATGCGCTGGAAGGGCGTGCTGCGCGGCATGGGTGCGCCCGGCTTCATGACGTACTGGATGGCGGCCTGCGTTTTCTTCCTCGAGTACGGCGCGACGTACGATCCCACGGGATTCGTCCGCACGGCGGCCGTCTTCACGTTCAGGCTCGACTTCGCGGTCATCATGCTCTGCGCCGGCACCTACAAGGCGCTCGCCGGCTACGCCCAGAACGACGGAATGGAACTGGGCATGATCAACCCCTGGTGGGGGTACTGGGGCCCCCTGTACGGGCGCCTGCGCCCGTCGCACTGGATTTTCCGCACCCTCAACCACCTCGCGTACCTCACGGAGATCGTGGCGGGGCTCCTCATGCTGGTGCCGCCGACCCAGCCCCTGGGTGCCTTCTTGATCTTCGGGAGCTTCGCCTTCATCGCGCTCCACATCCGGTTGGGTTTCCTGTGCGAGATGGTCATGCTTTGCTGCGTCCTCTTCGTCCCGGAAGGGGGCCTGGCCGGCCGCCTGATGGCCGCCATCGCTCCGGCGGCACCGGCCGTCACCGCGCCGGCCGCGCCCGGCTGGCTCAACGCGGTGCTGACGGGCGCGCTCTACGCATACGCTTTGCTGCTTCCGCTGGCCAAGGTCGGCCAGTACTACAATTTTCTTGCCCGCCGCTCGCTGCCGGGCCCGCTCCAGGCGGTGCTCGACCGCTATACCAACGCCTTCGGGATCATCATCTGGCGTGTCTTCAGCGTAGACCACACCAACTTCTGGGCCCGCATCTGGTTCCAAGACCGCGCCACCGGCGCCCGCGACGAGGCGGCGCGCTTTGGCGCGCTCGAGCCCCTCCGCCGCTTCCGCTACGCCCACGTCGGCGAGTTCATCTGCCTTGTCAGTCTGTTCACCACCCTCAAGTACTACCCGAGCAACTCGGCCCTCTTTGTCGAGCGCATGCTGCGGTACTGCCGGACGCTGGGCTGCCCGCGCGGCTCGGATGTGGTCTTCGAATACATGAGCGTGCGCAAGGACCGGGGGCGCTTCGAGTTCGCCCCGATAGCCGAATACACGGTGGATCTCGACGCCGGCACCGTGGCGGAACGGGTGCTCGATCCTTCCCTCTCCGCCCGGGCGGCGAGCCCCGTTTCGCCCGTCCACGCGGGCGCCGAGCCGGGCAGTTATGCGCCGGCCCCCCCCACGCATTGAATCAAAGTCCAGAAATACCCGAGCCACGCCGCTAAACTCGCGCTACTATTACGCGACCGGGCCCGGTCGCTCCATCGGATCCCGGACCGCACCAGAGGGGGCTTGGCCCATGACAACAGCGACGGCAAGGGATTACGGCCTCAGACCAGGCGCGGAGGAGTTTCCGCTCATGGTCGTGATCGCCGTCATCTATCCCTGCAATTTCGGCTGCCCCATGTGCCCGTACACGGACGGCAACTCTGAGATCCGGCAGTTTTACAAGAAAAACGACGGCGATCTGATCCCCGTCAAGCTCTGGGAAAAGATGGCCGACGAGTGTGGGCCCTATGGCGCCTGGATGCGGATCACGGGCGGCGGCGAGCCCATGCTCCACCCCTCCATGGTGGACATGATCGAGTACGCCAAGGCACGTGGTGCGCGGATCTGGCTCAACACCAATGGCAGCATGTTCGGCCCTCTGCCCAAGCTTCGGCAGAAGCTCCAGCGGGTGATTGCGGCGGGGGCAGACCTCATCGAATTTTCGATGGACGCGGGCGACGCCGAGACCTACGCGCGCCTTCGCCCGCCGCACCGCGGCGCTCCGCGTGATCCGCAGGCCTGGTGGAGCGGCAACGTCGGAAACGTCAAGGCGGCCCTCGAGCTCCGCAAGGAGTACAAGGTCTTCACGCGCGTCGTGGTCTCGATCATCCGGCAGGAGGCTACCGAGGGGAAGCTCCAGTCCGCCATCGATTTCTGGTTGAAGGAGATCGGCGTGGACGAGGTGATCACCCGAAAGTTCCTCACCTGGGACGACAACACCACGATCCAGCTCGGCAAGGCGCTGGACAAGCACCTCTACAAGGACCTCCCCACGGAACGCAAGGAGCCTTGCGTCTGGCCTTTCGAGCGGCTCAACGTGGACACGCTCGGCCGGATCGCCCTCTGTGGCCAGGACATCTCCTTCCGCACATCGAAGTTCTTCCCCAACGCCTGGGACTCGAGCATCCGCGACATCTGGCGCGGCGAGGCCTTCAACGAGTACCGGCGTCTCCATCTCGAAGGCCGCGGCGCGGAGGCGTGGCCCTGCCGCGGCTGCTCGGCGTGGCTGGCCGGGGTGCGCGACTGGGAGCACGGCTGGCTCAAGGTGCTCAAAACTTCCGGCGACCACCTCCGGGAAGTCATGAAGCGCGACCTGGGCGTCGAGGTGGAGATCTACCAGCCCAAGGCATGAAGCCGGTCCTCTCGGATCGGGATGCCGGCCTGCAGCAGGGCGAGCTCGTCAGGCTTCGGGCCTTCGAGCTCGATGACGCCGAGCGCTATCGCGCGTGGGTCAACGATCGTGAGGTGGCCCGGCTCATCGATCGCGACGGGCAGGTCACCAAGGTCGAGCACGAGGCCTGGTACCGGGCGCTCGTCGCCTCGCCCTCTGCCGCCGTCTTCGCCATCGACCGCCTCGCGGACGGCACGTTCATCGGGCTCGTGTGGCTCTACGACATCCACGCGCGCCACCGCCGGGCGGAGGTGCGTATCGTGATCGGCGACCGCAGCGCCTGGGGCGGAGGATACGGGACGGATGCCCTCCGCGTCCTCCTCCGCATCGCCTTCGGGCCTCTCCAGCTCGAGAAGCTCTGGGCCGATGTGCTGACGACGAATCCTCGCGCCGCGGCGGCCTTCGAGAGCGCCGGGTTCACCCGCGAGGGGCTGCTCGCCGGGGACCGAGTCCAGGACGGTGGTCGCGTGGACGTGATCCGCCTCGGGATCCTCCGCGATCCCCTCAAGGCCTAGTCATGTGCGGCATCGCCGGCATCTTCGGCAAGTCCGACCCGGCCACCGTCGAGATCATGCTCCGCCGCATCGCCTATCGGGGGCCCGACGACGAGTTTCTGGTCTCGGGTCCTCGCTTCACCCTCGGCGCCCGCCGCCTGAGCATCCAGGACGTCGAAGGCGGGCGCCAGCCCCTGTCGAACGAGACGGGCACGGTGTGGGCGACCCAGAACGGCGAGCTCTACAATTTTCCCGAGCTCCGTCCCGCCCTCGAGGCCAAGGGGCACCGCTTTCGCACGCGGACCGACACCGAGATCATTCCGCATCTCTACGAGGACTGGGGCGCCGAGTTCCCGTCGCGGCTCCTCGGCATGTTCGCCATCGCGGTGTGGGATGACGCGAGGGAATGCGGCCTGCTTGCCCGCGACCCCACGGGCAAGAAACCCGTGTACTTCCTCGAGCGGCCGGGCGCTCTCTATTTCGCCTCCGAGATCAAGTGCCTGCTCGCCGTCCGCGACTACGAACGGCGGCTGAATCCTGCCGCCATCCATCACTTTCTTTCGTACAAGCACGTACCCGACCCCGACACGGCCTTCGTGGGCATCAGGAGCGTGGGGCCGGCCCAGACGCTCGTGTGGTCGGCGCGGGAAGGAGCGAGGGCCTCGAGCTACTGGTCCCTCAACTGGGCACCCGACCCGGCCTGGGAGCGGATGGACGAGCACGAGATATCGCTTCGCGTGGCGGCTTCGCTCCGCGAGGGCGTGCGCCGCCGGCTCCTGAGCGACGTGCCGATCGGATTTTACCTCTCGGGCGGCGTGGACTCGAGCTTCTCGACGGCGCTCGCGGCGACGCTGTCGCCGGGGCGCATCAAGACCTTCACCCTGACCTACGACTCGGACAGCACGACGCCGGGCAAGGACGAGGACCAGCGCTGGGCGCGGGCGGTGGCCGAGCAGTACGGCACCGAGCATCACGAGGAGCGGCTTTCGGCCGGCAGTTTCGCCGAGGAGTTCCCCGCCATCCTTCGCCACTTCGACCAGCCGTTCTCAGGCGTGGTCTCGCCCTACTTCCTCTCGCGGCTGATCGGCCGTCACGTCCGCGTCGCGCTGTCGGGTGACGGGGCCGACGAGCTGTTCGGCAGCTATCTGTCACACCGGCTGGCGCCGGTGATCGCCGAGTACGTCGAGCGGGGCCCCGGAGTTCTCGACCAGCCATGGTTCCGCGATAGCCGGCCACTTGTTGAGGCGATCGCGGACCGGGACCCGGCCAAGTGGCGGGCCCGGCTGGCCGTCTTCTCCGAGGCGGAGAAGCGGAGCCTCTACACTCCTGCGTTCGCGGCGGCGGTCGGCGGAGCTTCGACGGACGCGCACCTGGCCGGTTACTTCACCGGGGGCACCGCCGCCGATCCGCTCAACCGGATCCTCGAGGCCGAGTTCCGCGGTATCTTTCCCGACCAGGTGCTGGCTTTCGTGGACCGCCTGTCCATGGCGCATTCCCTCGAAACGCGGACGGCCTTTCTCGACCGCGAGTTCGTCGAGCTCGCGGCTTCGCTGCCGGGCCGCCTCAAGATCCGCGACGGCGAGAACAAGTACATCCTGAAGCGCGCCGCCATGCCGTACCTGCCGGCTCCGCTCATCCGCCGGCCGAAAGAAGGTTTCGTGATGCCGATCAACCGGTGGCTCATGAGCGACCTGGACGGCTTCACCGGGCGTGTGCTGCACCCGGAACGCGTGCGCGCGGCGGGCATGGTGCAGCCGGAGGCGGCCTCCATGCTCGTGGCGCGCTTCCAGGGCGGCGACACGTCGCTCGCCAACCGGGTGCTGTCGCTCATCGCGCTGCACGTCTGGTGGGAGGACTACTTCGGCGAGAGCAGGGTGTATTGATGGCGTCCGACACCCTCGTCGTGCTCCAGCCGGGATACCTTCCGTGGCTGGGATTCTTCGACCAGATGCGCCGTTCGGACGTGTTCATCTACTATGATGACGTCCAGTTCGACAAGCACGGCTGGCGCAACCGCAACCGGATTAAGGCGCCCGGCGGAAACCCCCACTGGCTTACCGTCCCGGTGCTCCACTCCGGGCGGAACTGGCCGGCCATTCTGGATGTCGAGATCGACAACCGGACCCCATGGGCCCGGAAGCACGTGGGGACGCTCCAGCAGTTCTACGGCAAGGCGCCGCACCTGCGTCGCTACCTGCCCGCGCTCCAAGAGATGCTCGAGCGGCCCTGGAGGCTTTTGGTGGACCTCGACCTGGCCGTGACAGACCTGATCTGCGGCTGGCTGCGCCTCGAGCGCCGGATGTTCCGCTCGTCCGAGCTCGGCATCTCTGGCAAGCAGAGCGAGCGCCTCCTCGCCCTCTGCCAGCACGTGCGAGCTCGGCGCTACCTCTCGGGCAATTCGGCGAAGGACTACCTCGACACGGCGCTGTTCGCGCGCCACGGGATCGAGATCGAATGGCAGGACTACGTTCACCCGGTGTACCCACAGCAACACGGCGACTTCGTGCCCTACCTGTCCATCGTGGATCTCTTGTTCAACTGCGGCGAGGAGAGCGCGGCCATCCTCGAGCGCGCGGGAGCCAGTGAACGCCTATGAGCGCCAAGACCATCCTCGTCACCGGGGGCGCGGGCTTTATCGGAAGCAACTTTGCCCGCTACCTCTACAAGAAATACCCCGAGTACCGGATTCTCGTGGTGGACGCGCTCACCTACGCGGGCAGCGTCTCGAACCTGCCCGAGGGAGCGCAGCAATCCGGGCGCTACGAGTTCTGGTACGGAGACGTGCGGAACGGTGAGCTCATGGACACCCTCATCTCGCGGGTCGACGTGGTCGTCCACATGGCCGCGGAGTCCCACGTGACGCGTTCGATCTACGACAACCGGCTCTTCTTCGAGACGGATGTCCTGGGCACGCAGACCGTGGCAAACGCGGTGACGAAGTTCCGCGACCGGCTCGAGCGCTTCATCCACGTCTCGACCTCGGAGGTCTACGGCTCGGCGCTCGCTGAGAAAATGGACGAGGATCATCCCCTGAATCCACAGAGCCCTTACGCATCGGCCAAGTGCGGTGCCGACCGCCTCGTGTACTCCTACTGGGCGACGTACGGTATTCCCGCGATCATCGTCCGCCCCTTCAACAACTACGGACCGTATCAGCATCTCGAGAAGGTCGTGCCGCGCTTCATTACGTCCTGCATCCTGGGAGAGCCGATGCGCGTGCACGGCGACGGCTCGGCGGCGCGTGACTTCATCTACGTCGACGATCATTGCGAGGCGCTCGACCGGCTGCTCCACGTTCCGCGCGAGCAGGTCACGGGCGAGGTGCTGAATCTCGGGACCGGACGCCACATCACCGTGCTGGAGATCGCGAAGACGGTCAAGGCGCTCATGAAGACCGATGTGCCGATCGAGTTCATCGGCGACCGGCCGGGCCAGGTCTTCCGTCATACCTGCGACCGATCCAAAGCCGAGAAGCTTCTCGACTGGCGCCCCCGCACATCCTTCGAGGAGGGCCTGGAGCGGACGGTGGAGTGGTACCGGGAGAACGAAGCATGGTGGCGCCCACAGATGTGGATGCGCCACATCCCCATCATCTCGCTGAGCGGAAAGCGGGAGCTCCATTGACCGGACCGATCCCCTTCTTTCAGCACGACCTGGGCCAGCCCGAGCTCGATGCGGTGCGCGAGGTGCTGAGCGGGCCGATTCTGACGACGGGCGCGACGGTCGAGCGCTTCGAAAAGAGGTTGGCCGAGTATCTGCACGCCAAACATCTGCTCACGGTGACGAGCTGCACGGGAGCCATGCACCTCTCGCTGCTGGCGCTGGGCGTGGGC
>Ga0335084_10006032_pt1 | contig 12019 bp, 11 predicted proteins | sample Lox_Sample_44_FD_206721 | JGI IMG/M metagenome (GOLD analysis project Ga0335084, IMG submission 206721) | Soil microbial communities from Loxahatchee National Wildlife Refuge, Florida, United States - Lox_Sample_4.4 | ecosystem: Environmental > Terrestrial > Soil > Wetlands | place: USA...
AAGTATCAGTTCGTGATTAAGCGTCTGCTTGATCACCGACTCGCAACAGAGTAATGCCTCTCACAGACGGGAAAGAGGCCCTCAATCGCGGCGAGTGATCCTTCATAGTCCTGGTCGAATCGGTACCGCGCCAATTCCGCGACTGTGATCATCACAAGGTTATGCTTCTTGCAGAACCGAATAAGGTCGGGAACTCGAGCCATGGTTCCGTCGTCATTCACGATCTCGCATATCACGCCGGCCGGGTACAAACCTGCGAGACTGGCAAGATCGACTGCTGCCTCAGTCTGACCTCGGCGCTCCAGGACGCCGCCAGCCCTGGCGCAAAGCGGGAAAACGTGTCCAGGCCGCGCGAAGTCTTCTGCACAATTGTCTGGGTCAATGGCAGCCTTGATCGTTTGTGCGCGATCGTAAGCCGAGATGCCGGTTGTAATGCCGGCAGCGTTCGCATCGATCGACACCGTGAACGCGGTGCCGCCGAGCGCAGTGTTGTCGCGCGCCATCGGAGCGAGCGCTAGCTCATCGAGCCTCTCGGGCGGCATTGCAAGACAGATCAGACCTCGTCCGTGGGTTGCCATGAAGTTGATGGCCTCCGGTGTGACCATCTCAGCTGCGATCGTCAGGTCACCCTCGTTCTCGCGATCTTCATCATCCACCACCACGATCATGCGTCCGGCACGCAGCTCGCGGATTGCGGTCTCGATGCTTGCAAACTGAAACTCATCTCGACGCGAAACGCTGGCGGTTTCAACAAGCCGTTCAAGAACCAAGTTGGCGGAAACTGAGCTCTCGTTCTTTCGAAGACTCAGTGTGTGTCCCATTCTTTCTTTCTTGGCACGCAGATAAGCGACTGAATATGGATTCGGCGCAGCTTCGCACGGGACTCGATCCGCTACCTCGATACCGGCGTCTACCAGGGCGCGCGACTTGGAAGGATTGTTCGAAAGCAAGCGAACTCTGCTGATGCCAAGCTCATGCAAGATCGCGGCTGGCAAGCTGTAATCTCGGTGATCAGCCATGAATCCGAGCGCGAGATTCGCCTCAACCGTATCTAACCCTTCGTCCTGAAGTGCGTACGCTTCCAATTTTGCCATCAGACCGATGCCGCGACCCTCCTGATGTTCATAGATAACTAGCCCGCGTCCTTCGTCGGAGATGGCTCGCATGGCAATCTCCAGTTGTTCCGCGCAGTCACACCGAAGAGATCCGAGCGCCTCACCGGTCAGACACTGCGAATGCACGCGCACCAACGGAGCCTCCGAGTTCAGATCGCCCGGCTCACCGACGACTATCGCGAGCGCAGTTTCAACCCGGTTCGAGATCTCGCGCTCGAACCCTAAGGTCTGAACCTCTCCCCACTTCGTAGGCATTCGAGTGGAGACAACTCGTCGAACTGTTCCGGTTTGAATGTCTGTTGTCATGATTGCTTTATTCTCGTGAAGTCCGGCTGACGTTTCTCAGAGAATATCCGCGAGATTCACGTACATGCTCGAAGTCATCGCGTTCTTTTTTTCCGGCCGATTCAACTGGACACTCAGGATGCTTCCTGAACGTTCGGTAATAATGTCACTCATCATCGACTCCCTTTTTCCGCTCCTTCGGCATGCGTTCGCTCGGCTGTTTTCAATCCCGCCTCCACGCCTTCGCCGTATGCCGGATCGGCCTGATAAAAGTGCGCGATCTGCCGTGACTGTATCTCGCGTGGGACCGATTTCATGCTGTCAACGATATTGTCGATCAATCGCGCACGCTCTTCTGCTGTCATCAGCCGGAAAAGGTCGCCTGCTTGTTTGTAATCGTCGTTGCCCGCGCGATGATCGTAGCGAGATGCATCGCCCGAAATTCTTAGCGGCGGCTCCGCATAATCCGGGTCCTGTTTGGGCCCCCCGAAACTGTTCGGTTCATAGTTGGGCGCAGAGCCGCCGTTCGCATCAAAGCGCATCGAGCCGTCGCGGTGATAGTCATTGACCGGACACTTCGCGCGGTTGGCCGGCAGCGATTCGTAGTTGACACCGACCCTGTAGCGATGCGCGTCCGTGTACGAGAGGACTCGGGCCTGAAGCATCTTGTCGGGCGAAAAACTGATGCCGGGAACCACGTTGGCCGGCGCGAACGCCGCCTGCTCGACCTCGGCAAAGTAGTTCTCGGGATTTCGATTCAGCTCCAACTCGCCGACCTCGATCAGGGGATACTCCGAATGCGGCCAGACCTTGGTCAGGTCGAAAGGGTTGAGGTGATAAGTCTCTGCCTCTGATTCAGGCATGATCTGAACGCACAAACGCCACTTCGGGTATTCGCTCCGCTCGATGGCCTCGAACAAGTCCTGTGTGGCGTGATCCGGGTTCTCGCCCGCAAGCTTGACCGCCTCTTCGCGCGTCAGATTTTGAATGCCCTGTTTGGTCTTCAGGTGAAATTTCACCCAGACGCGCTCGTTCCGCGCGTTGATGAGGCTGAACGTGTGACTGGAGAAACCGTCCATGTGGCGGTAGTCTTTCGGCGTGCCCCGGTCGCTGAAAAGAATCGTGACCTGATGGAGCGACTCGGGAGACAACGACCAGAAGTCCCACATCATGGTCGGAGACTTGAGGTTGGTCTGCGGGTCGCGCTTCTGGGTGTGAATGAAGTCGCTGAACTTCAGCGCGTCACGGATGAAGAAGACGGGAGTGTTGTTGCCGACGAGATCCCAGTTACCCTCCTCGGTGTAGAACTTGATCGCGAAGCCGCGTGGGTCGCGCGCGGAGTCGGCAGAGCCTTTCTCCCCGCCGACCGTCGAGAAGCGAACCAGCGCCTCGGTCTTCTTGCCGATCTCCGAGAACACTCTCGCCCGGGTGTATCTGGTGATGTCACCGGTGATTGTGAACGTACCGAAAGCGCCTGCGCCTTTGGCGTGAACGACTCGCTCGGGGATGCGCTCGCGGTTGAAGTGGGCCATCTTCTCAATCAGGTGAAAATCCTGCATCAGTACGGCCCCCCGGGGCCCTGCCGTCAACGAGTTCTGGTTGTCGGCGACCGGGATGCCGGAAGCAGTAGTCAATCTCTTTTCCTTAGCCATCACTCTCTCCTGTTGTGGGTATATTCATCGTCGCAAATTCAATCCATCACGTTGCGCCGTTCATCGTTTTCCTTCCGCTGCTTGTCCACCACGCGGGACGGCGCCGCTCGCGCGCAGGGCCTCGATTTCTTTCGCGTCGAATCCCAGCTCGGTGAGCACCTCATCGTTGTGTTCCCCAAGTTCCGGAGCTCGCTTTGCGGATACTTTGCTGACGCCGTGCACCTGAATCGGACTGCTGATCGTCGAGGTCAGCTTGCCGCCCGCGCCTTCGAGCGGAACGACGATGTCATTCGCCCGTAGCTGTGGATCGTTGACCACCTCTTGCGGGTCCCTCACTGCACCGAACGTGACGTGGATGCCATTGAAGACTTCGTACCAATGCGCCATCGGCTGCGCGCCGAATACTTCGTCGAGAATGGCGGTCAACTGCGGCATGTTCGCCACCAGGTTCGCTGGCGAGAACCGTGGATCGGTTAATAGGTCGTCGCGGCCGATGGCTTTCGCCACTGCTGGCACTTTGTCAGGCGTGACCAGGAGCACGAACCAGATGCCGTCGGCGGACTGATACACGTTCAGCGCCGCGTTTGCGGGATTCTTGCGATCGTGCAGTCCGTAGAACTTCGCTCCGCTCAGCGCGGCCTGGATCGAAACGCTCGCGGACCAGATACCCTCGGCGAGCAGCGAGGTCGTGACGCACGACCCTTTGCCGGTGCGCTCGCGGCGATAGAGCGCAGTCACGATGGCGGAGTACAGGCCGACCGCGGTTGCATTGTCACCGCTAGCGGCGACCGGCCAGGTGGGCGGTGCGCCGGCATCGCGCGTCATTGATAGCAAGCCGCTGCGTGCCCAGTAGGAAGTGATATCGAAGCCTGGCAGCTCGGCATCAGGCCCCTTTTCGCCGAATCCTGTCAGGTCCGCATAAATCAAACGGGGGTTCCACTGTGCGACGTCCTCGTACTCGAGCTTCAGTTTTTTGCGGGCGCGATGCGGCGTGTTGACGATGAACACGTCAGCCCACTTGACGAGCTTCTCGAGAATCTGCTGCGCGCTCGGCGATTTCAGATCGAGCACTATGCCGCGCTTGTTGCGGTTGGCCAGGTGCCATTGATACGGTTCCGCCGCCTGCGGCTGCGGCGGGATCTTGTGCCCAATTCTCCACATGTCGCCGGAAGGCGGCTCTACTTTGATCACGTCGGCGCCAAAGTCAGACAGGATAACGGCGGCGCTTGGACCGGCGATGAAGCTCGCCAGGTCTACGACCTTCAATCCAGAAAAAATGTTGTCGGTTGCCATTTGTGTCTCCTAGATAATTTGTTCGGGCAAGCCAGGCGTGTCGAGCAGTGCTTTCCCGGCGCCATTTCCAGACTTCCGGTACAGACGACTACCAGAAGCCAGTTCACCCCGCCGCCTGGTTAGATTGCCGCCGCTTCTTTGACGAGCTGCCAGGCCTGGTTGAGCTTATCAACACGCGCTTTATGATCGGCACGCGCCTCAGCGATGCGCTTTTCCATCTTCACTTTCATTTCACTTTTCGCCTTCGCGGCCTGGTCATTTAACGATTGGATCTTGGCTTCTTCTTCGCGCTTGATGGCGGCGATCTTCTCATTAAAGCGATCCCGCTTCGCTTGTAGTCTGTTATGAGCGGCCTCAATTTTAGCTTTGAGCTTAGCTTTGGAGTCCCCAACTGCCTGATCGTACTCGGCTTTTAGTTCGGCGAGTTCAGCCCTGTCGGCGGCGATCTCTTGCTCAATTTGAGCATCAATGAACTCACCTCGGTTGCGCCGAAACACGACTCCACCGATTGTCTCCATGCGAGTATCGAGCGGCGTCACCCAATCTTCATCGACCTCTGCGACAACAGCCGCATTGCCGGGCAAGAGGTTCTGCGAAACTTCGGTTAGGAAGTCGTCGCCGACACCGACCTGCGCCAGATCGTATAATGACCCGGCGATACCGCCGGCCGCTGCCCCGACAGCCAGTCCGACGGGGCCACCGAGCAAGCCGATGAGACTCCCTGTGGTGAATCCGAGAACCGTCCCAAGCGGACCTTGATCGGCCGCTTGCTTGACGTTGACCTTGCCTTCGGCGTCTCTTGCGATAACAGCAGTCGCGTACAGAGTCAGGCTGCCTTCGGCGTGAAGTTCCCTGAGAGCTTTGACGCCTTCGTAGGCGCTGCTCTCGTTGTTAAGTACTACTACAATCATCTTATTCATAACTTTCTCCTGTGTGTCCGTTGTGGTCACAGACCACTCGAGTATGGGCAATTGCGGTTGATATAACTCCGGTCTGATCACCCGTGAAGCCAGAGAAGATTGCCGGCTGATCTACTCCGCGAACTAGTTCTTTCCGTGTATCGCTCCTACTCGCCGTGCGGTCTCAGTCCGCTAATGATCACCGTAACGGCGAAGGGCGAGTAGCTCACTCATCCGGGGAAGGGCGGCTCACGCTCTTCCCGCAAACCTCTCCATCCGCCCCGGCAATCGGTGCACGCGGAACGCCAGCACGATCATCATCAAACCGAAGAGGAACGCGTATGCGCCGATGATCCAGACCATCGCCAGCGCCCCTGCAGCCGGCTTAGCGACAAGTACCAGGCCGAAGAGGATTGAGATGAGGCCGCCGATGATAAGAACCCATTCGTTGTTGATCTCCTTACGCAACTGGATCGCGGTCACAATCTCGAAAATGCCCCGGATGATGGCCCACGCCGCGATCAGGTAAAGCAGGGCGACAGCGGTGATGCCGGGATAGACGAATGTGCAGATACCGACAATCACGCCGAGCACACCGGCAAACACGAGGGACCACGCGCGCGCGCCTGAGCCGACCCAGAGCGCCGTCAGCCCATCGGCTAAGGCGTAAACGCCGTAGAGCAGCACGAGCGTCACGAGAGTCAAACCGGGCTGCGTGAACGCTATTAGGCCGAACAGGGCGGCGAGAACGCCCCTGACAAGCAAGACCCACCAATTCTTTGCGAGAGCGTCAAGAAGGGAAGAAGTAATCATGTTTGTTTCTCCTTAATCATTACTGCGATATTTCAAGAGAGATGGTGCCTTGGGCCAGCCTGCTGTCATAACCCCTCTCAAAACTACTCGCACAGATCATCGCCCCTGAAACTGTGGCGCGCGTTTCTGAAGAAACGCCTGCGTGCCTTCCCTCTTGTCTTCCGTCCCTGCGCAAAGTCCGAACAGAGAAGCTTCGAGTGACAAGCCCTCAGCCACGCTCGTCTCCAACCCTTTGTTCACTGCCTCCAGCGAGTACTTCACTGCGATCGGAGCGTTTGAAAAGATTTGCTTCAGGATTGCTTCGGCGCGAGTGATCACGTCAGCTGCCGGGACGACCTCGTTCACCAGCCCGATGCGATAGGCTTCTTGCGCGCTGATGATCTCGCCCGAAAGAATGATCTGCAGAGCTCGGCCCTTTCCGATCAGCCGCGGCATGCGTTGCGTACCACCACCGCCCGGAATCAATCCCAACTTTACTTCAGGCTGACCGAACTTCGCGTGCTCTGAGGCCACACGGATGGTGCAAGCCATCGCCGTTTCGCAGCCGCCGCCTAACGCAAATCCATTGATGGCTGCGATCACCGGCTTGCCGAGATTCTCGATGAGGTTGAGGACCTCCTGCCCGAACGTGCTGGATTCTTCCGCTTCCACAGCGCTGACGTTCGCGAGCTCGCTGATGTCCGCGCCGGCGATGAAAGCCTTATCGCCCGCACCGGTGAGGATCACGCCTCGCACGGCAGCGTCATCACGCGCGGCCTCGAAAGCCGTTTGCAAATCGGCCCATGTTTTCTTGTTCAACGCGTTGAGGACTTTGGGACGGTTCAGAGTTACGTAAGCGATGGAATCCTTCTTCTCGTACAAAACATTCTCGAGTGTTAATCCCGTTATTGGAGAACTCATAAAACACTCCTCTCTTTAAGCTGTTGAACTGTGACTGAGCACAGACTGCTGTCACCTGCCGGCGATTGCTCCGTTAATAGAGTCGCGTGTTACACGAAGGCACTGAGTCCCGTTATCGCTTTACCGATTATCAGGTTTTGAATCTGATATGTGCCTTCGTATGAGTAAAGCGCTTCGGAATCCACGAAGAATCGCCCAACGTTGTATTCGGCGTCGATCCCATTGCCGCCCAACAGCTCCCGTGCCCACGCCACTGTCTCGCGGCACTTAGCGGTGGTGAACGCTTTGGCAAGGGCTGCGTGGGCGTCCGTCAGCTTCCCTTCGACCTGCAGTTGAGCAGTGCGAACTACCATGCATTGCGAAGCAGTAATGTTGGCGAGCATTTTGGCGAGAAGGTCCTGCACCATTTGGAACGACCCGATCGGCTTTCCAAACTGCAAGCGCTCCTGGCAATACTTCAGCGCATTCTCGTAGGCGCCCATCGCGCATCCGGTGGCTTCCCACGCAACGAGATAACGCGTCATTTTCAGAACGCGCGCGGTGTCGCGAAATGATTTGTCTACCTGGAGACGGTTCTCCTCCGGCACAGGACAGTTATCCATCGTGATCAAGCCGTTCTGGACCACCTTGAGAGCGATCTTGTTGTGGATTTTCTCGACGCTGAAACCAGGCGTGGTCTTGTTCTCGACGATGAAACCTTTGACTTGATTGTCAGCGACATCGCGAGCCCAGATGATCGAAACGTCGCACCAGGGTGAGTTGCCGATCCACTTCTTCTGACCGTTGATGATCCAGGTGTCTCCGTCCCGTTTCGCCGTCGTAGTTAGCCCGCCGGAAGCGCCTGAACCTACCAGCGGCTCGGTGAGGCCGAAGCAACCGATCTTCTCCCAACGTGCCATCGGCGGGAGCCATTTCTGTTTTTGCTCTTCGGATCCACCAAGATAGATGGAACCCATCGCCAGACCATTGTGGACGCCGAAGAAAGTCGCAATCGACGAATCGACCCGCGACATCTCCATTGCTACTAATCCAAAGAGCAGCGCGCTGCCACCTCGACAGCCATAGCCCTCCATTCCAGTTCCGCCGATGTTGAGCTCCTTTAACGCCGGCAATAATTCAAACGGAAATGCGTCATCGACCCAGTATTTCGTGATGATGGGGGAGACTTTGGTCTCCATGAACGTACGCACCTGTTTTACAACGGCGACTTCCTCAGCGGGCAAGGTCTCCACGAGTTCGTAGAAGTCACTGTTGGGTGCCGGCAGCGGCTTCGGCTGTCTGATTCCCTTTCCTTCACTTGCCATTTCGGTTCTCCTTTGCGTATTCAAATTCTGTGAGCGATCCGCTGAGCGTCGAAGCGCTGAGCAGAGTCACCCTAGCAATCAATGTGGTTAGCCTTTACGAACTCCGCCTCCAGAGTGATAGCTACGTGGTCACCAACGAGAATCCCGCCAGTTTCGAGTGCGGCATTCCATGTTAGACCGAAGTCTTTACGGTCTATTTTTGTGGTGGCGGATATTGCTATTCGAACATTCCCCCAGGGATCTTTTGCAGGTGGCGTGGGTCCCTCCACCGCGAAGTCCACTCTTCGCGTTACTCCTCGAATGGTTAAGTCGCCCTCTGCGGAAAGTTTTCCGTTTCCAGCCTTTTTGACACTGCTGGACGCGAAGGAGAGCCGCGGATAATTTTCAACGTCAAGGAAGTCGGCGCTTCTCAGGTGTGCGTCTCGCTGGTCCTCCCGTGTGTCGATCGAGGCTGCTTCGATTGAAGCTTCAACTTTGGACTTTGTCAGATCAAATTCATCAAAGGTTACAACCCCCGACACTTCGGGAAAGGTTCCCCTTACGTTGGCGATCATCATGTGCTTAACCTTGAACTCCGCTGTGGAGTGAACCGGGTCAATGTTCCAGGTCGAAGTTTGCGGCGATGTTACTGGTGACGTTAGTGGTGACGTTTGTGACATGGACTTCATCCTTTTCTCTCTTATGCTCTGTCCCTTTCTTAGCTTCGATCCCGGTGTACACGCCGACCTAAGCCGCGATGCGCTCTCTTGAGTTGCTCATTGAATGAGCCAATTGCAGTGCGGCGGCCGCGAGGCTTGTCTCGCCGTCATCACGGAAGCAAGCCAGCTTCTCGCAGCTCCGATCCACGTCCAAGATCACAACGTCTCCCAAACGCACCTGTCTGGTTGCTGAAAGGTTCGCAAGCGGATGAACCACAAACCGCTCGATCGCTCGCTTCAAGTGACGAGCGCCGTACCTGTAGTCAGTTCCTTCGGCTAGCAGGAATTCTCTTGCCGCGGGCGTGGCTGCGATGGTGAACCTCTCGGTTGCGCCTTCGTCGATCCGCTGCTGTACGGCCTCAAGCTCCAGGTCGACGATCCGACGCAACTCCTCATCTCTGAGGCCACGAAACACCACCACCTTGTCAACGCGGTTCATAAACTCCGGCGAAAACTTACGCCGGGCGGCATCGGTGGCGGTGCGGTAAATCTTCTGGTCCAGGTCGCTCGGCAGTAACTGGTCGCTTCCGGTTGGGGCAAAGCCGATTGCGCCATCGACGAGCTTTGTCATCTCACGCGCCCCGAGATTCGAGGTCATAAAGATCATTGTCTGCGAGAAATCAACCCGACGGTTGTCGCCGAGTGTCAGCGTCCCTTTGTCGAGAACTCCCAGCAACAATTGCCAGAGCGCGTCACTTGCCTTCTCGATCTCATCGAAGAGGACCAAGGTGAAAGGGTTTTCGTCGGTGCGGTACTTGTTTAGATTCTCTTGAGTCAGCAGCGGCTGCGTCTCGCGATGGCCGAGGTAGCCCGGAGGCGAGCCGATCAGCTTGGCGATCTCGTGCGAGTGCTGGAACTCTGCGCAATCAATTTTAATGACGGCGTTGCGGTCTCCGAACAGCACCTCTGCCGCAGCCTCAACCACGTGGGTCTTGCCCGAGCCGGTAGGTCCGAGAAAGAGCATCGTTCCGATGGGTCTTGCTGGATTGGTCATCCCGGCGTGAAACACCTGGTAGATCGAAGCGAGCTTGCGAACGGCGCGCTCTTGTCCGACCACGCGATGCCGCAGCTCCGCTTCAAACTGCGCGGCCTGGACGCTCTTGCGGTCGGGATCAAGCGCGACCAATTTCTTTGTGTTCACGTTCTTGACGACACTGGTTTCGTTGATCGCCAGGCTTATTGAATTGAGACCGCGATTAAACATCTTCATGCCCTCCCGCTTAATTGCTGACCTGCGTCTCATCATCTCTCCGCTCAACAAACAGTAGGGCAAGCAGAGGGCCACACTTAATTGTTGATTTCTATTTGGAAGAAGATTGGTGTTCGGGAATTTCTCACGAAGATCGCAAGAACATTGCCAGCAGGATCACGACGCGTCTCAGCAGCCTTCAAACTCTTTGCGAGGCGCGACCGCCCTCCTGACAGAGGGCGGTCACCAACCGCAACGGGTTCTAAAAATGAATGAAGGCCAGCCTGTCTCGACTGACCCTGAACCGTTCAACATCGATTGGGTTTCGATTCGTCCTCAACCAACCTCGCGTGCCTGATGGGCCCAAAAGCGCTCGCGGAGAATCTTTTTGAGTATCTTGCCGGACCCGCCTTTTGGTAACTCGGTTTCCGAAAACTCAACGCGGCGTGGGATCTTGTAATTGGCCAGAAATCGACGGCAGTGTGCGATCAAGTCATCAGCAGTGATGGCCTTCCCAGGCTTCAACACAACGAGAGCCGTCACAAGCTCGCCCCATTGCGCGTCAGGTATTCCGATCACTGCCGCTTCGCGGACCGCGGGATGGCTGTAGATGACAGCCTCGACCTCGCCGGAGTAGACATTTTCTCCGCCCGTTACGATCATGTCTTTCAGGCGATCTTGAATATAGAAGTAACCGTCTTCATCTTGATAGCCGACATCTCCGGTGCGAAACATTCCATTCCGACAGGCATGCGCGGTTTCTTCGGGATTATTCCAATAACCGCGGGTGACGTTCGCCCCGCGGGCCACTAGTTCGCCCGGTTGTCCGACTGGGACGTCCGCTCCTGACTTGTCAACAACTCGAACGTCGATTCCGGGACAGGTGCGCCCACAAGATATTAGTCTTTCCTCGGTGTGTTCCTGATCCCGCAGCCCGGTGAGAAAACCGGTTTCGCTCAGCCCATACACCTGAACCAGTTTGATGTCAGGTAAAAGCTCTCTCGTCCGGTGAATCAGCTCAGGAGCCATGGGAGAGCCGCCATATCCAAGTTCCTCCAGGCTCGTGAGATCGTATTTGTTGAGGTCCGGAAATTGAGTGAGCAAATTGATCATAGTCGGCACAAGCACGGTGGTTGTTACTCGGTTGTTCTGGACCGTCTCGCAGAAGATCTGTGCGTTGAACTTTGGAATGGTGACCTGGCAGGCGCCGAAGGCCGGCGCCACGAACATGAACGGAAAATCCGCTATGTGAAAAACTGGCGCGGCATGCAAGTACACACCGCCTTCTTTGTGTGGCATCCAGTAGTTCGTGTGCTCGACATTTGCGAGAATATTCGCATGCGTTTGAACAACGCCTTTCGGACGTCCAGTAGTGCCGCTGGTATAGATCAGAGCGAGTACTGCTTCTGGATCGTAGATGACCTCTGGATAAGAATTCGCGAGAACATCCAGAGGTTCCTGGTCGAGAACCCGCTCCCACGAAAGCCGAACCGATGGAACGGCGAGCGACGAATGCCGAATCAAGCCTCGCGGAGTCGCATCGGAGAGTATGTGATCAATTTCGGACGCGGTTAGCCGCGTATTCAACGGTACGACGATCACTCCCAGCCAGGCGCATCCATACACCAGTTCGATGTACTCGCTCTCATTTGGGAGGAAGATGGCTAATCGGTCACCCACTCCAAAACCCTGCTTCTTGAGCGTCGCGGCGATGCTCCCGACACGATCGTTAAGCTGCCGGAAAGTCGAACGCTTCGTTCCAGACGCAATCGCGGCATTTTCCGGATGGTATCGAGCTGCACGACCAAGAGAGTGTACGTGGATCATCTTTTATTTAAGAGCAACCTGAGGGCCAATCTTAAATTGTTGAT
>Ga0335084_10006033_pt1 | contig 12019 bp, 9 predicted proteins | sample Lox_Sample_44_FD_206721 | JGI IMG/M metagenome (GOLD analysis project Ga0335084, IMG submission 206721) | Soil microbial communities from Loxahatchee National Wildlife Refuge, Florida, United States - Lox_Sample_4.4 | ecosystem: Environmental > Terrestrial > Soil > Wetlands | place: USA: Florida...
CTTCGTTTCGCGGCCGGACGTTGAACGTCTCGATGGCGTCGCAGACAGAGGGTGTGCTCACCTTGCGGAGCGCCTCCAGCTCTTTCGCCAGCAGGCTAATGGCCATCGCCATCCTCCGGAAGCGCCCCATCGCGGAGCAGAGGGGGGAAAGGAATCGTCACCGGGGTCCAGGCTCCGACCGTTCGTCCCTGCTCCAGGGCCGCACGAGCGGCGGCGATGCCGTCCCGGAGTCTGCGTCCATCCAGCCCGGGGACGTCGTCCCGCCCGCCCGCCAGCAGCCCTGCGGCCGACCCCAGCTTGGAGGCCGCGGACGGCCAGTCCTGCCTGGTCAGGTAGTAGGTGCCCATCCCGGCGTGAATCAACCCCTGCAGAAACCGGCGTCGCGCCCCCACCTCGCCCGCCCAGAGATCCTCAAAGATCTCCACTGCGTCGAGATACCGCCCCACCTGCCAGTGGGCGACCCCGACCCAGAATGCGGCGTCGGGCGCCGCCAGATCGGGCACGGACCTGGCCTCAGCTGTCTCGGCCATTGTCCCTCAGGGGTCGTGAGATGCGGAGCGGACGCGAGGGTGGGGGATCTCCCCCGCCTGGGCCGCAAAGCGGTAGTGACGCTACCAGACCTAGTCGAGCCCGTCAAGGCGGCAGGCGCGGGCCCGCGAATCGGGCGCCGGGAAGCCCAAAGGCCCCCGAGGGCTTCCCCCGGGGGCCTTGGCATCTCCGCCACCGGCTGCTGCGATCAGGCCAGCTTTCCGCCGCAGCCCGGGCAGAAGGTCGCGTCGGCCGGCGCCGGCTTCCCGCACGTGGGACAGGGCTTCTCGGCGTTCGTGGTGACCCGGCCTTTGGGTTCCTCCGGCTCGGGCTCCCGTTTGTCCGACGCCTCCTTGAACCCCCGGATGGCCTTCCCCAAGGAGCTACCGATCTCCGGCAACCGGCCGGCCCCGAACACCAGCAGCGCAATCACCAGAATGACCATCAGCTCCGGCATGCCTAGACCGAACATGGGAACTCCTTTCGTCGCCCCGCGGGCGGTGAGCGCATGCTACCACTGCAGGGCGGCGGGGTGTCAAGGAAATAGGGCAAGGTGGGCGACTCGGCGGCTCAGAACCGCAGCATCATTTCCCGATAGATGGCCGCCGCCTTGAGGACCTGCTGGACCTCGACGTACTCCGACGCCGTATGCGCCTGCGCGATGTCCCCCGGCCCCAGGACAACGCAGGGGATCCCGGCGCTGGAGAACTCGGCGGCATCCGAGCCGTAGGATACCCCGCGGACAGGGTGGTCGCCGTCGATGCGGCGCACCGCCTCCCGGGCGACCCGGACGATGGGGGCGTCGGGCGAGGTCTCCATGCTGCCGAAATGCTGGTAGGGCTCCTCGACGGTCGCCTGGAGGTCCGGGTCCTCCGCCCGGAGTTCCAGGAGGAGTGCCGCCAGCGTTTCTCGGACGGCCGGCCAGTCCTCCCCCGGATTCAGCCGCCGGTCGATCTCGATGCTGCACCGGTCGGGGACGATGTTCACCTGCAAGCCCCCCTCGATCCGCCCCACGCTCAGCGTGGGCACGCCCACCAGGGGATGGCGATGCCGTGCCAGCGCCGGTACGATCCGCTCGTCCAGCGCCCGGATCACCTTGGCCATCTTGCCGATGGCATTCACCCCGTGTTGCGGGTTCGAGCTATGCGCGGAGCGCCCGACCGCGACGATCTTGAATCGGGCCGCCCCCTTGTGAGCCACCACCACGTCGAGGCCAGTCGGCTCGCCGATCACGGCGGCATCCGCGCGGAACCCGGCGGCGACCAGGGCCAAGGCGCCCTCGTGTCCCAGCTCCTCCCCCATGGTGAAGGCCAGCGTGAGGGTTGCCGTCCGCTCGGCCACGGGAAGTACGCTCTGCAGCGCGGCGAGCATGGCCGCTATTGAGGCCTTGGTGTCGCATGCCCCCCGTCCGTGGAGCCGTCCCCCCTCCAGCCGCGGGTTGAACGGGTCGTCCTGCCCCGTGGATGGCGGGACGGTGTCGGTGTGCGCCTCGAACAGCAGATGCCGCCCCCCCGCACGGCCCGGTACCGTGACGACAACGTTGGGTCGTCCCGGGTGGATGGGGGTAGCTGCCGGCGTCAGGCCCAGTGCATGCAGCCGCTCGACGAGATAGCGTGCCACCTCGCCCTCGCCCGTGCCTGTCCCCATGCGGGGATTGACACTGGGGGTGCGAACTAGCTCGGACAGCAGGCTCGTCACCTCCGTCCGATCGATGGGTGTCTCCGCCATGCCTCCTCCTAGGCCCGAATTGCTCGCGACCGCGGTCGCGAGCAATTCGGGCCTAACGGCTTTTTCGTGAATCATCCGGGCTAGGTCAGCCGCTGCCCGCCGTCCACCGACAGGACCTCTCCGGTGACAAAGTCGCTTTCGAGCAGGTATACGGCGGCGCGGACGATGTCCTCCGGGCTCCCCAGCCGTCCCAGGGGGATCCGCCGGAGGGCTCGATCCCGCTCCTCGGGCGGCGTATCCTCGGGCAGGAGCACTGCCCCAGGCGCGATGGCGTTGACCTGCACCGCTGGGGCCAGCGCCTTGGCCAGCCCCTGGGTCAGCGCGATCAGGCCCGCCTTCGAAACCGAGTAGGGCAGATACTCGGCCCAGACCTTCATCCCGCCGATGTCCGCCAGATTGAGGATCTTTCCTCGGCCCTGGCGCAGCATGATCTCTCCGACCCGCCGGCACAGGAGAAAGGGCCCCTTCAGGTTCACGCCCAGGACCCGATCCCAGTCCGCCTCGGTGAGGGTCGCAAACGGTGTTCGATAGAACACGGCAGCGCAGTTGATCAAGATCTCGATCCGGCCGAACGCCTGCATCGCCGCCTCGACGATGCGGTCTACGTCTGCAGCCTGCGAGACGTCCCCGGGCACGGCGATAGGCTTGCCACCGGCCCGCTTGAGCTGGGCCAGCAACTGGTGGGCCTGCCGCTCCGAAGCATGATAGTGAATCGCTACCTCGGCCCCCCGCTCCGCCAGGGCCAGGGCGAGGCTTCGCCCCAGGCGCTTTGCCGCGCCGGTCACCAGGGCGACCTTGCCCTCGAGATCCATCTCCGCTCTCCTCTCTGCGGTCATTGCCCTTGGCTTTGTTGCCCTTTGCCCATTGCTCTTATCCGTTCCAACGCCCGAAGGATGGCCGTCCCGATCAGGACCGCCAGCTCTTCCGGTTGGTTCGGGGTGGCACCAATCGATCGGAGCGCCCTCGCCGCTGCTTCATCCACGACCGCCGCCTCCAGGCGCTTTCCCGCCAAAAAGCGCTCGACCTCCAGATCACGCCGCGGCGCCGAGGCGGACCCCACGTGGATCAGGCGCATCCCGCAGCAGGTGGTCAGGTCGTCCTCCATGATCAGGAATGCTCCCACGCCCCCATCCGGGGCTGCCCCGGGAACGGTCGGGCGAGAGTGCAGGTACGCGCCTCCCGACCGGGGGGGCGGGGGAGGCAAGCGGACATCCACCACGAATTCACCCGGATGGAGCCCCACTTGCGGCCATCGCGCCACGAAGCCCTCCACCGACATCTCGGACCATCCGTGCGGCCCGAAGATCCCGACCGCCGCCCGAAGGCAGATGAGCGGCAAGACCAGATCCACGCCCGGCCGCTCCCCGCTCAGCGCCTCGCCCAGCGTGCCGGGCCGCGCGGCCGGGCCAGCGGCGCCAGGATCCAGCCCGTCCACCAGCATGGGGTACGTCCCCCGAATGGGCGGAAAGGTGAGCAGCATCGCCAGGGGCACGGCGGAGCCAGTCGCGAGCCCCTGCCGCTCCTCGTACTGCAGCCGGTTCAGCTCGGGAATGCGCAAGACATCCAGGACCAGCGACAGGGTGCCCCGCTCCTCCGCCTCGACGATGAGTTGCGACCCGGTGAACCGCGGCCGCGCGCCCTCGTCCACCGCCATCAGCAATGCCGCCGCCTCGTCCAGCGTCTCGGGCGTGAACCGTTCAACCGGGTTCATGTACCCCTCCGGGCCTGCGCCCCGCCGCTCCCGGGGGCGGCCAGCCACTCCCTGTTCCGTTCTGCCCGTGCTGCTATGGCCTCTCCCCGTGTTCCCCCGACCCCTCGGCCTCTGCCGTTTGGCGGCTCCCGCCCTGCCGCGGCCCTACCCTCCGGCGGCCGCTTCGGCCGGCGTGTACAGGTGGCAGGCCGCCGTGTGCCCCGCCTGGATGGCGAGGGGGCGGGGGTCCTCGCGGGCGCAAATTTCGCCGATGCGCCTCGGGCAGCGCGGATGGAACCGGCAGCCCGGGGGCACCCGGAGCGGACTGGGGACGTCGCCCTCCAGCACGATCTCGGGTCCGGCCTCTCCCGCCTCGAGATCCGGCACCGCGCGCAGCAGCGCCTCGCTGTACGGATGCCGCGGAGATTCGAAGAGCGATTCGACGGGCGCCGTTTCCACGATCCGCCCCAGGTACATCACCGCCACCCGGTCGCAGATGTGGCGGATCACGGCCAGGTTGTGCGAGATGAAGAGATACGTCAGGCAAAACTCCTCCTGCAACCGCTCCAGCAGGTCCAGGATCTGAGCCTGGACCGAGACGTCCAGGGCCGAGGTCGGCTCGTCCAGCACCAGCAGCCGCGGCCGCAGCGCCAGGGCGCGGGCCAGCCCCACCCGCTGACGCTGCCCTCCGCTCAGCTCGTGCGGGTAGCGGTACAGGTGCTCCCGCTGCAGGCCCACCGTCTCCAGGAGCTCCCGCACGCGCCCCCGCAGCGCTCCCCCCGACAGCCCCTCGTGCACGATTAGGGGCTCGGCGACCGAGCGCATGATGCTCCGCCGGGGATTCAGCGAGGACTGCGGGTCCTGGAAGATCATCTGCATCTGACGCCGGAGCCGCCGCATCTCCCCGTCCGGAAGGCCCAGGATGCTCCGTCCATCGAACCGGATGTCCCCGCCGCTCGGCTCCACCAGACGCAGGATGGCCCGGCCGGTGGTGGACTTGCCCGACCCCGATTCGCCGACCAGCCCCAGGCATTCGCCCTCGTCGAGGTGGAAGCTCACCCCGTCCACCGCACGCACCACGGCGCCCAACCCTCCCAGCCAGCCGGCGGTCAGGCGGAACGAGACGCTGAGTTGCTCAACTTCTAGCAGACGGGGGCGCATGTCGCGCGACTGCCCTCCGGGGGGCCAGGACGGCACAACCTAGCACGCTCTCTCGGCGGGCGTCAACGATACCCCGCGCGCGGCGAGGGGGATGCTCAGTCGGCTGCAAGGCCCTCAGGCTGAATCGGGAGCGCAGCGTGCAATTGACACACCGACATTGCCCTCATAAAGTGCCTGGACATCTCTCACCAAGGGAGGGGGGATCCATGACGCGCACGGGGATAGTGGTGACCATCGGGCTGATGCTGGCCGGCTGCGCCAGTCTGCAATTGGGCAGCCCCCAGGCCACGGCTGAGCTCCGCAACGCCAAGGGCGAGGTGGTGGGCCAGGCGAGCTTCTGGGAGGAAGGGCAGAGCGTCCGCATCCTGGCCGAGGTCCGGGGAATTGCACCCGGGGCCCACGGGATCCACCTGCACGCCGTCGGCAAGTGCGACCCGCCCGAGTTCACCACCGCCGGCGGACACTTCAACCCGGCCGGGAAGAAGCACGGACTCAAGAATCCGGCCGGCCCTCACAACGGGGATCTGCCCAACATCCAGGTGGCCTCAGACGGGAAGGGACGGCTGGAGTACGTCGCGACGCTGGTGACCCTCGGGGCCGGTGCGACCTCGCTCTTCGACGCCGACGGAACGGCCGTCGTGCTCCACGCCCGCCCGGACGACGACGTGACCGACCCCAGCGGCGACTCGGGGGTCCGGATCGCGTGCGGAATCATCCGAAAAGCAGGAGGGGCGAGCCCGAAAGCGACGGGCGGTAGCCCGGGCAGCGGGGGCATGTGAGTGCTTGGAGTGTGAAAACGGGGACGCTCGGCCCGAAACAACGTCACACTGGAGGCGAGGTTCGTGGTGGAGCGCTCGCCCGCGAACGCGGTCTCCTGAATCGCCGGCCGGATCTTGGCGAGCAGGCCGGTGAGGCTACCGAGCTCGACATTGTCGATGGCCCCTCGATGGCGCCGCAGGAGGTCTCTCTCCCGTCGAGGAATTCAGCGGGTCTCGCCAAATGCCGAGAGATAGTCCCGCAGGGCCGAGGCCTCCCGCACCTTGAAGGCCACCGCGATCCGGAGCTGCTCCAGGTACTGCTCCAGGCTCTTGCCGCCGAGCGACGGCTGCTTCGCGGCGAAGAAGGCGCGCACATCGGCCTCCAGGGCCGGCGTCGCCAGCCCGGTGACGCCCTCGCACATCCGCCGGAAGCCGCCCTGGGGGAACCGGCGCTCCATGGCCCCCCAGTTGGCCTTGACGAACTCCCAGGCCTGGACGCGCGAGTGCACGCCCATCAGCATCGCACGCACGAGATAGGGCGCATCCTGAGTGCGCACCGCATCCGTCAGGGTCATCTCCAGCGTCCGGCGAATCAGGCCGGGATCCCGGAAGACTGCCAGGGCGTAGAGATAACGCTGCTCCTCTTGCGGCGTCCGTGCCCGCCGGAAGCGGCCCAGAAACTCTTCGTACTCCGCCTCCCCACCCCGGTGCGCCAGGATCGGCACCACGGCCGCGGCCACGTTCGGATCCACGGAGGACGTCTCCTCGCGCAGCCGCACCGCGTACCCGGCGGCCGTGGCCTGCGTCGCCGGATCGTTGCCCAGGATGCCGAGCGCCCGCAGGAGGTCTCCGCGTAGCTGACGCACGAGATCGCTTTCGCCGGGGCGGGGCGACCAGCCCAGGCCGCGCGCCGCCGGCCCCACCCGGTCCCGCACCAGTGCCTCGAGGCGCGGCCGCTCACCCGGCTCGATGACACGGTTCAGGTAGGCCAGGGACGCCAGGATCGCCGTCCACACGGGCCGGTCGGTCTCATCCCGGAAGCGGGCGGTCAGATCGAGAAATGCCGCCACGGGGACCAGCCCGGGCAAGGTGCACGCCCAGGTGTCGTTGGCCAGATTGAACCGCTCGATCGGCGCGAGGATGCGAGACGGCTCCTCCGCCAGCCGCGCGCGCAGGTCCGCTCCATAGTCCACCCGGTAGAATCCGTGGCCGCCGGCATTGACCACGACCCAGTCCGGCTCACGGTGGAGCGGGAGGCACTGCTCGGCGGCCTCGAGGAGCAGGCGCGTCTCCTGCTCCTGCCCCTGAACGCGCAACCGGAGCGTGAGCGGCACCCGCCACAGGTCCGCACCACCCTCGCCGTCGGCCAGATAGGTGAAGCGGCGCTGCGAGAATCGGAGCGTCCGCCCGTCGTCATCGAGCGCCACGGCCACCAGGGGGTAGCCGGGCCGGAAGATCCACGCATCCATGATCGCCGGGATGTCCTGGCCGGCGGCAGCGCCGAGCGCCCGCCACAGGTCCCCTGTCTCGGCGGTGCCGAACTGGTGCTCGCTGAGATACCGCCGCACGCCGACCTGGAAGACCGCGGGGGTGAGGTACTGCTCCAGCATGCGCAGAACCGATCCGCCCTTCTCGTAGGTCAGGACATCGAACATGGCGTCGGCGTCCTTGGGCGCCACCACCGGGAATTCGATGGGGCGGCTCGACCGCAAGCCGTCCACCTGCAGGGCCGCGTCCCGCGAGATGCCAAAGCTGATCCAGCGCTGCCATTCGGGACGCCAGGCGTCCACGGCCAGCATCTCCATGAACGTGGCAAAGGCCTCGTTCAGCCACAGGCCGTTCCACCAGGCCATCGTCACCAGGTCGCCGAACCACATGTGGGCGATCTCGTGGGCCACCACATCCGCCACCCGGGCCAGCTCGGCGTGGGTGGCGGCGCGCTCGTCCACCAGCAGCGCGGTCTCGCGGAAGGTGATGGCGCCGAGATTCTCCATGGCGCCGAAGGCGAAGTCCGGGATCGCGATCAGGTCCAGCTTGTCGCCCGGGTACGGGATGCCGTAGTACCGCTCGAAGAAGTCGAGCGAGAAGGCCCCGACCTCGAGGGCGAAGGCGGCCAGGTACCGTTTCCCGGGCGGGCACCAGACGCGGAGCGGCGTGGGGCCGACCAAGCGGGGCTCGGTCGCCTCCAGTCGCCCGATGACGAAGGCCACGAGGTACGAGGACATCCGGATCGTCGGCGCAAACCGGACCTCCCGCTTCCCCCGGTCGGGCAGGCGCTGTTCCCGGCGCACCGCCGTGTTGGCGATCGCGGCCAGCCCCTCGTCCACCACCAGCGTCACATCGAACACCGCCTTGAAGGCCGGCTCGTCCCAGCAGGGAAAGGCCCGCCGGGCGTCCGTGGCCTCGAACTGCGTGACCGCCAGCGCCTCGGTTTCGCCGGCGCCCCCGTCGGCGCCCGGGAGGGGCGCGGGCACCGTGTAGGTGCTCCGGTAGAAGCCGCGCAGCTTGTCGTTGAGGCTCCCGCGAAACGCCAGCGTCAGCCGCCAGGCCCCGGGCGCGAGCGGCCGCGTGAACCGGAGCTGGGCCCGCTCGGCCCCCGCGTCCAGGGTCACGCGGCCCACGAGGTCGGCCCCCACGTCGTCCTGGATATGGACATCCTGAAGCATCAAGTCGGCGGCATTCAGGATGATCGTATCGACCGGCTCGCGGACGCTGAGCTCGATGGTCTCGCTTCCGGCAAAGGTCCCTGCCCTCAGGTCGGGGTCCAGACGGATCTCGTACCGCTCCGGCACCACCGATGTGGGCAGCCGATAGGCATCAGAGGTGGGGGTGGCCACGGATCACCGCCTCCCTAGCCCGCCTTGTTCGCGAATGCAGCTCGCGAACAAGGCGGGCTTAGATGAAACCCCTGCGGTCGACGGTTCGGAACGGAGCAAGCGTCGCCGATGGACCGGGACACTGCACCCCCTTTGGGGGACGCGGGACGAGTCGGTCCGCCCGCCACCCAGTATCCTCCCCTTGCAGGCCAGAATCGCTTCCGGGTGAGCAAGTCCGCATCCTTCACGTGTCCCACGGGCAGAATCCGGACTAGGGGGTCTCGCCCCGCCCGTCTGGGCGGGGCGGAGCTGGTGAATCGCGAAGCGATTCACCCCTTGAGGCTCCGCAGGAAATTCTCGACCTCGGCGTGCGTAGGGAACGAGGTCTGGGCTCCGCGCTTGGTGCAGGCAAGCGCGGCGGCGGCATTCGCTAGGGGCAGCGCCTGCTCGTAGCTTCCCCCGACCGCCAGACCCATGGCCAGCGCTCCATTGAAGGCATCTCCGGCCCCGGTCGTGTCCACCGCCTCGACCGGGAACGCGGGGTAGTGGATCGCCGTGACCCCGTCGCAGTCGAGCACGCCCTCCCGCCCCAGCGTGACCAGCACCCGTTTCACCCCGCGTCCCACCAGGTGCTGGGCGGCCTGGGTGGCATTCTCCGGGCTCTGCACGCTCATGCCCGACAGGACCTCGGCCTCGTGGGCATTGGGCGTGAGACAGTCCACCAGGGACAGCAGCCCATCGGAGAGCGGCTGCGCGGGCGCCGGATTCAGGATGGTGGTCACGCCCCGCTCGCGGGCGGCGGCCAGGGCCCACTCGACCGTGGATGCCGGGACCTCGAGCTGGCAGAGGAGCACCTGGGCCCAGGCGATCGAGGCCGCGTGCCCCTGGGCGATCTCGGGAGTCAGCTGCAGGTTCGCCCCGGAGGCCACGGCGATCTGGTTGTGCCCTGCCGCATCCACCATGATCAGGGCAACGCCGGTCGCCGCATCCTCCGTGCGCACCAGGCCGTCGGTGGAAATCCCCTCGTGCTGCAGCTGCTCCGCGATCTGATCCCCCTGCGGGTCGGCCCCGACACACCCCACGAAGCGCACCTCGCCCCGGAGTCGCCGGGCGGCCACCGCCTGGTTGGCCCCCTTGCCCCCGTGGCTCCGGTAGAATGTGCCCCCGGTGACGGTCTCCCCCTCTTTCGGGAGGTTCGCGACCGCCACCGTGTAGTCCATGTTCACCGAGCCGATGACCAGGATGCGCGGCATATGCAGTCTCCCCTTGTCCCCCTCGCTCCCTCCGGGCTGCCTCCCGGCGGTGGACGCGGTCTCCCCTGCCCCACCGGTGGCAAGCCCCAGCCTATCGCGGGCAGCGCCAGCAATCAAGCACTCTCGCACCGGTCCCCAGCAGAGATGCAGATCCCGACCCCTGCTCGGATCCGGAGCATGGAAATCTGGGAGGGAAGATGGGGGGCGGGTCAGCGGAAGAGGCCCCGAATCCAGGCCAGGACGCCTGTCAGGGGCCGCACCAGGGGCAAGCCGCAATCGGCCACCGGCTCCGTCCCGGCGCGGAACGCCTCGGCCAGGGCCGGCCCCTCGCCGCAACCGAAGGCGACCGGCTGCCCCGTGTCGCGGTTCACCTCGACGAACACCACCCCTGGCGGCGGCGTGAATGGCCGCGGCGGCGTGCGCTGCACCGCGCCCTGCATCACATCGGCCCAGATGGGCAGCGCCGCCTCGGCCCCGGTCATGCCGATGGGGGTGCCGTCGTCCTTCCCGACCCACACCCCTACCACGAGGTCGGGAGTGTAACCCACGAACCAGGCGTCCCGCAGCCCATCGCTGCTACCGGTCTTTCCGGCCGTGATCTCGCTCAGACCGTAGCGGGCGCTGACCCGGCCCGTGCCGTCGCGCATGACGCCCCGGAGCAGATTCGTGACCAGAAACGCCGCCTCCGCGGAGACCGCCCGTTCTGGTGCGGGGAGGGATGCCTGCGCCTGGGCAGCGGTGGCGGCCGGGTCGGCCTCGAGCGTCGTCGGCGGCGTGTGGACACCCAGGTTCGCGAGACCGGCGAAGGCGGTCGTGATCTCGAGCAGCGTCACCTCCGAGGTTCCGAGCGCCAGTGAGGGCACCGGGGCGAGGTGGCTCGTGATGCCCATTGCCTGGGCCACCTCGGTCACCCGCGGGAGACCCACCTCCTGGGCGATGCGGACGGCCGGAAGGTTCAGCGAATCCTCCAGCGCCCGCCGCACCGTCACCGTGCCGTGGAAGCGGTGGTCGAGGTTCCGGGGCGCCCAGCGGGCGTCCCCGATGCCGAGCGCCAGAGGAGAGTCGGAGACGAGGGTGGCCGGTGTCAGCGCCCGGCGGTCACCGGACCCGCCCGCTTCGAACGCGGCCAGGTAGACAAAAGGTTTGAACAGCGAGCCGGGCTGGCGGCTGGCCCGCACCGCCCGATTGAAGGGACTCTCCGCATACCCCCGCCCTCCCACCAGGGCGCGGATCCGCCCCGTGGCGGGCTCCATCGCCACGAGCGCCGCCTGGAGGCTCCCGCGGGGGAGCGCGGGACGCCGCTCCAGCCTCTCGAGGCTTCGCTGGATCGCCTGCTCGGCGCCCCGCTGCAGGACCGGGTCCAGGGTCGTGGCGATGCGAACGTCTCCGACCTGCGGCAAGATGAGGCGGTGGTGGATCTCTTCTCGGGCCAAGTCCACAAAATAGGGCGCAGACGCCCGTCGCGCAGGCTGCCAGCGCACGGGCCGCGCCTGTGCCTGCAGGACGGCGGCCTCGCCGGCAACCCCCGTTTCTGCCATGGCCGCGAGGAGGGTGTTGCGGCTGGTGCGGGCGTTGCGAGAGGCGCCGGCAAAGATGCGATTCGGCGCGCGGATGGCAGCCGCCAGCAGTGCCGCATCTTCCAGGCTGACCTGGGACAGGTCCCGGTCCAGGTACTGCCGGGCAGCGGCCCCGATCCCGATGACGCTGACCGGGCCATCTTGGCCCAGGTAGACACTATTCAGGTAGGCCTCGAGGATCCGGGTCTTGGAGTAGCGCAGCTCCAGGAGCAGTGCGATGGCGCTCTCGCGCGCCTTCCGGATCCAGGTGCGCTGCCCATCCAGGAACAGGAGCCGGGCGAGTTGCTGGGTAATGGTGCTCCCGCCCTGGTGTACGCCGCCTCGCCGGAGATTCGTGATCGCTGCCCGGAGCACGGCGCGCCAGTGAATCCCGGCATGCTGGAAGAAGGCCCGGTCTTCGGCCACCAGCACGGCGTCCACGACGTGACGGGGAATCCGATCCAGGGGCACCCACTGCTGCGCACGACCCGAGGTCCCGGGTAGAACAGCCAGCTCAAGCGTGCCGGCT